>SDGW01000694.1_pt1 | contig 14047 bp, 12 predicted proteins | sample 2873831 | NCBI WGS metagenome assembly SDGW01 (sample SAMN08132700, study PRJNA421101) | hypersaline lake metagenome | isolation source: celular fraction 0.22 microns magnesium sulfate-rich crust from ephemeral... | place: Spain: Penahueca Lagoon, Toledo | collected 2011-07
TCCGTCGCGAGCTCCTCGCTGCGGTGGAGGACCGCCGAGTACGAGAGGTCGATCAACAGCTCCGCGGTGTCTTTCATCTCGACGAGGACGTCCTTGACGCTGACGGGCTCGTACTCGATCGACGCCGACGACGTCTCGCCCTCGAGCGGGTCCATACCTCGAGAGTCGACCCGCCGACGAAAAAAGCGTTTCCCGCCGCGGCGAGACGTCGGCGGCGAGCCGGCCTTCCGACACGGTTTTGCCCGGGCGCAAAGAACGCACGAGCAATGCTCGACCGGACCTACCTGCGCGAGAACCCAGATGAGGTACGCGCGGCCCTCGACGACCGCGGGGCCGACGTGGACGTCGACGAGATACTCGAACTCGACGAGCGCTGGCGGGAGCTGAAAGCCCGCGGCGACGACCTGCGCCACGAGCGCAACCAGATCACCAAGAAGATCGGGAAGCTCGTCGCCGAGGGCGACGACGAGAAGCGCGAGGCGGCCATCGAGCGCTCGAAGGAACTCAAAGCCCAGATCGAGGACGTCGAGGACGAGGCCGTCGAACTGCAGGACGAACTCGAGGCGCGGCTGCTCGAGGTCCCCCAGATCCCCCACGAGAGCGTTCCGCTGGGCGTCGACGAGCGCCACAACGTCGAGGACCGCCGCTGGGGCTTCGACGGGGACCACGACCTCCCCGAGGCGGTCACCCCCCACTACGAACTCGGCGAGGAACTGGACATCATCGACGAGGAACGGGCCGCCAAGACGACCGGTGCCGGCTTCTACTTCCTCAAGGGCGAGGGCGCACAGCTGGAACACGCCCTGATCCAGTTCATGATGGACGTCCACCGCGAGCAGGGCTACGTCGACGTCTTCCCGCCGGTCCCGGTCAAGAGCGCGTCGATGCGGGGCACCGGCCAGCTGCCGAAGTTCGCCGACGACGCCTACCGGCTGGGCGGCAGCAACGAGGAGGCCTACGACGACGAGGACCTCTGGCTCTGTCCCACCGCGGAGGTGCCGGTCACGAACATGTACGCCAACGAGATCCTGCTCGACGACGACCTCCCGCTGAAACACCAGGCCTACACCCCGAACTTCCGGCGCGAGGCCGGCGAACACGGCACCGAAACGCGGGGCATCGTCCGCGTCCACCAGTTCAACAAGGTCGAACTCGTCAACTTCGTCGAGCCCGAGGACAGCTACGACCGCCTCGAGGAGCTGCTCGACGAGGCCGAGGAGGTCCTCCGACGGCTCGACCTTCCCTACCGCATCCTCGAGCTCTGTACCGGCGACCTGACCTTCGCCTCGGCGAAGACCTACGACATCGAGGTCTGGGCTCCCGGCGACGACATGGACGACGGCCCCGACGAAGGCGGGCGCTGGCTCGAGGTCTCGAGCGCCTCGAACTTCGAGGACTTCCAGGCGCGCCGGGCCGGCCTGCGCTACCGCCCTGAGCGCCACGAATCGGCCGACTACCTGCACACGCTGAACGCGTCGGGCCTGGCGATCCCGCGGGTGATGGTCGCGATCCTCGAGTACTACCAGAACGAGGACGGCACGGTGACGGTCCCCGAGCCCCTGCGACCGTACATGGGCGGCAAGGAGGTCATCGAGGGCCACGAGAAGGTCGGCGAGTCGGCGCTCGGCGCGGGCGAGCGGGAGTAACGACCCGGTAAAAGCCACTTTCGGGCGCGTTTTCCACAGCGTGCCGGTTCTCGGGACGGGCGCCGACTGTCCGGTCGCGTTCCCCGCCTCTTCGCGCTCGACGACGAGGATCGATACCGACGCCGGACACGGCCGAGTCCGGCTCGTTCGTTGAGAGGCGACGACTGGCGGAGAAACAACTATTAGTACTGTAGTACAAGTAATACGCATGCCGACGGTAAGCGTCCGCGTCGACGAGGAAACGAAACACCGGATGGACGAATTAAACGTCAATTGGAGCGCCGTGCTTCGGGAACACATCGACGAACGGATCGAGGAATCGAAAGACCGCGACCTCGCACAGGCGGTTCTCCTCACCGAGCAGACGCGACGGTCGGTCGACGGTTGGAACAGTACCGACGAGATCCGACGGTGGAGGGACGAGCGTGGCCGTCGTTGACGCGAGCGTCGTCGTCAAATGGTTCGTTGAGGAGGAGTATACCGATGCCGCGCTCGCGGTCCGCGACGCCTACGTCGACGGTGCTATCGAACTCGCCGCACCGTCGCTGCTCCCGTACGAAGTCGTCAACGCGCTTCGATACAGCGGCGCGTTCGACGCGCAGGAACTGACGACGGTATCGACCGCACTCACGAAGTACGATATCGACCTCGTTCCGTACCGGAAGATCGACGGGATCGTCGAAACCGCCCTCGAGACGGACGCGACGGCCTACGACGCGGCCTACGTCACGCTCGCCGAGACGAGGGGCGAACCGCTGTACACGACCGACGAACGCCTGCTCGAGAGCGTCGGCTCGTCCGCCGAACACTCGATGCACGTCCGTTCGTTCGTCGACGAATAGCGCTCGGGCTCGGCCCGTGTCTGATTTTACGACAGTGCCGACGCTTTCGAGAACGAAAGACGGGAGAACCGCAGCGACGAGCGAGTCGCGTTAGATGTAGTCGATGCTCGGCGGCAGCTCGAGCTTCATGCCCTTGCGCTCGCGGATCTCCATGATCTTGTCGCGCTGGAGCGAGTCGGACATGACCTCGAAGCCGGCGTTCTCGGTGTTCCAGGAGGCCCGACCCTCGGTCGCGCTACGAATGTCGGAGGCGAAGCCGATCATCTCGCCGACGGGCGCGATGCCCTCGACGACCATGAGGTCGCCTTCCTGGTACATGTCGTCGACGCGGCCGCGGCGGCCCTGGATCTCGCCCGAGGCCGCGCCCATGTGGTCGTTGGGCACGTCGATGCGGACATCCTGCATCGGCTCGAGCATCTTGATCTGGCCGTCGATCAGCGCCTTGTGGACCGCTTCGCGAGTGGCGGGGATGACCTGCGCCGGACCGCGGTGGATGGTGTCTTCGTGGAGCTTGGCGTCGTGCAGGCGGATGAGCGTCCCCTGGACCGGCTCGTTGGCCAGCGGACCGTTGTCCAGCGCCTCCTCGAGGCCCTCGATGACCAGTTCCATCGTCTCGTTCAGGTGCTGGATACCCTTCGTGTCGTCGATGAGGACGTTCGTCCCGTGGATGTGTTCGACGTTCTGGGACGTGTCCTTCTCCATGCCGGCCTCCTGCAGGGCCTCGCGGCGTTCCTGCTCGGGCATGTCCATCGAGGCCTCGCCGCGCTTGATGGTCTCGACGAGGTCGTCCGTCATCGGGTCGATGGAGATGTAGAAGCGATTGTGCCGGTTCGGCGAGATGCCCTCCACTTCGTCGCTGGGCTGCTGGGGCTGCTCGCGGTAGACGACGATCGGCTCTCCCGTATTCACGGGAATGCCCTGGTTCTTCTCGATGCGCTGGGTGATGACCTCGAGGTGGAGTTCACCCTGTCCGGAGATCAGGTGCTCGCCGGTGTCCTCGTTGATGTCGATCTGGATCGTCGGGTCCTCCTTGGAGACCTGTCGGAGCGTCTCGATCAGCTTCGGCAGGTCGTCCATGTTCTGGGCCTCGACGGACTTCGTAATGACCGGCTCGGAGATGTGCTCGATCGACTCGAACGGCGTCATCTCGACGCTCGAGACGGTCGACCCGGCGATGGCGTCTTTCAGACCGGTCACCGCAGCGATGTTCCCGGCGGGAACCTCCTCGACCTCCTCGCGTTCCCCGCCCATGTAGATCCCGACCGACTGGATGCGGTTCTTGCCGGCGGTCCCGGAGACGTACAGCTCCTGGCCCTTCTCGAGGGTGCCCGAGAAGACGCGGCCGGCGGCGATCTCGCCGGCGTGGGGGTCGATCCCGATGTCGGTGACCATCAGGACGACCTCGCCGTCCTCGTCGACGAGTCGCATCGACTCCGAGAGGTCGCTCTCGTCGTCACCGCGCCAGATACGCGGGATACGACGGGGCTGCGCGTTGAGCGGGTTCGGGAAGTGCTCACAGACCATGTCGAGGACGACGTCCGACAGCGGCGTCCGCTCGTGGAGTTCCTGACGCTTGTCGTTGCGCTCGAGTTCCATGATCTCGCCGAAGTCCATCCCGGTGCGTTGCATCGACGGCATGGAGACGCCCCACTTGTACAGCGCGGAGCCGAACCCGACGGTCCCCTCTTCGACGGAGACCGTCCAGTCCTCGATGTCGTCCATGTCCTCGGTCATGCCGCGGATGAGTTCGTTGACGTCGTGGATGACCGAGAGGAGCCGCTGTTGCATCTCCTCGGGACCCTCCTGCAGTTCGGAGATCAGGCGGTCGACCTTGTTGATGAACAGCGTCGGCTTGACGCCCTCTCGCAGCGCCTGTCGCAGCACCGTCTCGGTCTGGGGCATGGCCCCTTCGACGGCGTCGACGACCACGAGGGCACCGTCGACGGCCCGCATCGCGCGGGTGACGTCGCCGCCGAAGTCGACGTGGCCCGGCGTGTCGATGAGGTTGATGAGGTGGTTCTCGCCCTCGTACTCGTGAGTCATCGAGACGTTGGCCGCGTCGATGGTGATCCCACGTTCCTGCTCGTCTTCCTCCGTGTCCATCGCCAGCTGTTCGCCGGCGGTGTCGTCGGAGATCATGCCGGCACCGGCCAGCAGGTTGTCCGTGAGGGTCGTTTTCCCGTGGTCGACGTGAGCGGCGATGGCGATGTTCCGGATGTTCTCCGGTTCGTCCATCAGCCGTTCACACTCCTGGACGATCTTCTTGCGTCGGCCCATATACCCCCCATTACCGCCAGCGGGGTCAAAAGGGTAGTGTTTCGTCGGCGCCGGAATCCGCCGTCGTTCCCGGTTCGAACGCGTGAATATCCAATTTGAGTGAGTGAATCACTCGCATCGTAGCGCCGGCGACCCGACGCCGAACCGAGACGCGGCGACGTCCGCTCCGCGCGAACGCACAAAAGAGTCAAATCCCGTCGGCTCTTGGTAGTATCACACATGGATATTCGCGTGCAGGGACCGGGACCGACATCTCCGTTCCTCAGCGCCCGGGACCTCTTCGAAACCGAACACGACCTCTCGCTGCCGGTCCACGTCCGGCTTCGGGACGACCCTGACGAACGGACCTGGGCGGGCCACGACGACGACCGCCACGTCCTGAACATCTCGCGACAGGCCGCCTCGAGCGCGATGGCGCGCGAACTCGCCCTCCACGAGTTCGCCCACATGGCGCGTCACGAGCAGGACCACCCCTCGCACACCCAATCGACCGAGGAGGTCCTCTACCTGGCGCTGGCCGGCAAGAGCGTCGAACGGCGCAAGCTCTCGCACTGCTACCAGATCGCCAACCACATGAAGGACATCTACGCCGACGACATCACCCTCTCGGTCGGCCCCGGCGAGAAACTGCTCTCGTTTCTCGAGTCGAGTCTGGCCGCGGCGATCGCCGACCGCCCCGAAACGCCGCTCCGTCCCGGCCTCGAGCGGCCGTCCGCCAGCGCCGACCCCGAGATCACGGCGGTGAACGCGGCCTTCGCCCTCGCGCTCGCGGAGCGACACGACCTCGTCGACAGGGACCACCGCCTCTACGACCTCGCACACGCGGCGGCGATGGACGCCCCGGGAGTCGACTTCGAGGGGTTCAAACGGCGATTCCGGGAACTCGGGCGGGAGACCGACGCGAGTACCTACCGACAGGTACTGGTCGATGCGACCCGGTCGTACGTCGGCGGCGACGGCCCCGCGGCCGATTGAGTACCGTCGCTTCCCACGGACCGGCCCCACAGCGCTCGAGGCGACGCCCGTTTCCCGGATCCGCATACAGTTCGATCCGAACGTTTATTGGTTGATGAGTAGAACGGCTGGAACATAGAGGAATGTTCTCGGGAACGGACCGCACGGAAACCACTGACGGCGGGTTCGCCGACGAGCTAACGCGGTTGAAACGGCGGGGGGCGAGCGTCCTCGTCGTCGGCTCCGTCCGACCCGATCAGTGTCGGGACGCCTGTCGGCGACTGCTCGGCTGTGGCGCCGATCGGACCCGGCGACGCGTCCTCGTCTCGACGACGGACGGCCCGCACCACGCCACACACCACGTCGACGAAACCGGGTCGGAGGCCCTCTCGACCATCGCCTACGAGGCCCAGGCTCGCAACGCCGCGACGGCCGAGCCGGGTGAGACACCGTCGGTCGAGCCGGACACGACGATGGCGAAGTCACTCGCCGACCTCGGGCTCGCCATCGAGGGGGCGATCGAGGGCTTCGAAACCGACACCGCCGCGCTCGAGCCCGCCGAAGTCAGGCTGGGAATCGACTCGCTGCTCCCGTTGCTCGAGGAGTACGGCCGCCAGCGAACGTTCAAGTTCCTCCATCTCGTCAACGGACGAACACGGGATGTCGACGGGATGGCCCACTACCACCTGCCGGTCGAGCGGGACGCCAGGATCGTCCAGACCCTCTCGCCGCTTTTCGATATCACCGTCGAACTCCGCGAACAAAACGGCGACTACCAGGAGCGATGGACGATCGAGGACGGCGACCGGAGTTCCGGCTGGCTATCGGTCGGTCCCGAGTAACGGGTCGGCGGCGGGCCAGTTCCCAGCGACGAACCCGGCGGTCGGAGCGACCGCACGAGCTACCGTTCCAATGAAACCGAAATTCGAGCCGACACAACGCGGCGTAGAGATCATCGATCCGATCGAGCGACACCGCTATCACCTCGAGACGCGGGAGCCGGTATCGCTCGAGCCGGCCGACGACGACGCGATCGGGTTTCCGATCGGATCGATAACGCGGTTCCGGACCGACACGCTCGAGTTGCCGAAGGCGGAGACGGTCTTCGTTCGCGACTCGGAGGGAGCCATGCTCGCCGAGGTTACGCCGGCCGAGCAGGTGGCGTTCCGGCCCGGCGAGTACACGCTGGATCTCTCCGGACCGCTGAAGATATACGCGCGGATCGAGAACTCGGTGCAGATCTTCTCGGACGGCGAGCGGACGTACGTTAACTTCGGCTCCGAGACGGACGTCCTCCTCGGCGCCCGGTCGTTCCACGAGCGGCCGGCGGGAACGATCACGACGACCGCCGATCCGACGGACGTCATGGACGCGGTGTCGGCGTTCAGTTCGGCGTTGAAGACCACGACACCGGAACGGGCGTACCCGACGCTGCGAGGCCATCCGCCGCGTCTCGAATTCGGTGACTCGCTGTGCGTTCCGACGGAGTTCGACCGGCCCGAAAGCGGCGTTCGAATCGAGGTCCCGGCGACGCTTCGACACGCGTTCGTCGTCGCACCGCTCGCCTACTACCTCGGCGCGAACGTGACTCCGGGTTCGGAGCCGAAAATCGTCACCGAGACCGGGTATAGCTATCCGCTCGAGGCCGACGACGGATTCGAACCCGCAGTGCGAAGTGCACTGAAACGGACGTTCTTTCTCGACTGCGTCGTCCGGACCGAAGGAAAGACGCCCCTCCAGTCCCACGAGCGGCGGTCGGTCGAGCGGGCGCTCGAGTTCGACATCGCGGAGACGTACTCCTGTCCCCACGCCGAACGGATCGAACGATATCTCGAGGTCTCCGACGAAGCGCTAGTGCCTCACCTCCCCGACTGGCAGTTCGAAACCCGACTCGAACCGAGTCCGGAGAACGTCGAGTTCCTGTCGTTCCTCGCGAACGATCTCGTGATGATCAGTACCGAGCGGACCGGGGCGGAGCCGACACCGACGAACGCGGTCGCGGAAGAAGCGATCGAGGAGTTCACGCGGGCCGATTTCGTGCGGAGCACACGACCGCAGTCCGTCCGTGGGACTGACGACGCCACGACTGCGCTGGATTCGGTGCAGGCACCGACGGTTCAGCAGTCGTGGACCGGCATCGACGACGCCGAAATACTCAGCACGACGCCGCTGGCAGCCTACCGGAACAACATCGGTCGAACGCCGAAGGACGGCCCCATCGAGATCGATGTCGTCTGTAACGACCCGGACATGCGCGAGGAACTCGAGAGCGTCAACGGGACGTACGGGAGTCGCGAAGACCTGCCGTTCGAGACCACGATCCACTACGATCTCTCGACGGACGCCCTGGAATCGGTCCTCGGTCGAGAGAGCGACTTCCTCCACTACATCGGCCACATCGACGACGGCGGATTCCGCTGTTCCGACGGCAAACTGGACGCCTCGACGGTCGAGACGGTGGGTGTAAAAGCGTTCCTGCTGAACGCGTGTCAATCGCACGAACAGGGCCTTCACCTGATCGACGCCGGGAGCGTCGGCGGAATCGTGACGCTGGGGGACGTCGTAAACAGCGGTGCGGTCAGCATCGGGAGCCTGATCGCACAGTTACTGAACAGCGGCTTCCCGCTCTACGGAGCGCTGGATATCGCCCGCGAGGAGAGCATCGTCGGGCAGCAGTACCTCATGGTCGGGAACGGCCGGACGACGATAGCACAGTCGGAGACCCGTGCACCGAACGTCTGCTCCGCGACGGACTTCGGGAGCGACGTCCGCGTCGCGTTGCGGCTGTACGCCCCTGCAGAGATCGGAAGGGGCGGCGTCTTCTCGCCGTACATCGGCGAGATAGACGAGTATTACGTATTCCCGCGAGAAATCGACGGGATCGTCGTGACCGAACGGCAGTTCGTCGACTTTCTCGACGAGGCGTTGTTCCCCGTTCTCTACGACGGGAACGTCCACTGGAGCAAGGACTTGCTCCAGCGGTATCGGTAGTTCTACGGACCGATGAACACGCTACCGTTGCTCGCGGCCACGTTTCCGGCCTGGGCCAGCAGGAGGAAAATCGTGAACAGCGCGCCGATCATTCGCGGGTGGTTCTTCAGGTACTTCGTAATGTCCGTCATGGTGCATTCGAAATATATACCCGATTTGTAATAAATTTATCTTAATATAACAGATGTTGTATTCATAATACTAACTTACTAGTATGTATATCCAAGTCAGTTAAAAGAGAAGGAGGTCTCCGAAGAGATCCATCGGGCCCGAGCGACCGGCGATGGCGGCGTATCACCGCTCTCGGCGGGCTACGAAAGTTGCACCGTCGGTCGGGAATGGGATCGCTACGGGCGGTCGATCCGATACCCGAAGCTGTTCCGACGGAAGAAAACGAAAAACGACGGTGGAACGCGTTAGCGTGCGGCTGCCGCGACGCGCTCTTTCTCCTCTTTCTGGCTGACGGCGTAGGTGCCGACGTCGTAGTTGGACGCGCCGATGAGCTGGTTGGCGATGGCCTCCTCGACGTCGGTGGTCGTCTTAAACGAGTCGTTGTAGACGCCTTCGGCGAGGAACTTCAGGGCCTGGTCGACGCGGCGCTGGGGAGCGACGTCGACGGCTTTCGGGACCGAGATACCGCCGTATTTCAGGCGGACGGTCTCCTCGCGGGGAGCCGCGTTCTCGACGGCGGTCACGAGGATCTGAATCGGGTTCTCTTCGGTACGCTCGTGGACGATGTCGAACGCGTCGCTGACGTAGTTGAGAACCTGCTGCTTCTTACCCGTGTTCTCCTCGGTCTGCATCAGGCGGTTGATGAAGCGTTCGACGATCGAGATCTCGGATTTCTTGAACTGCTTGCTGGCGTGGCGACCCGCCGTGTGAGCGACGGGCGACACCGTGATGTAACGCTCGGTCGAGGGGTCGGCGTACTCGATCTCGCCGATCTCCCACTCGCCGAACAGCTTGGCCGAGACGTCCGCGCCGCCGGCCGGCGCGTCCGGGTCGGGTTGGTCTTCTGCCGCCATGGTTATCGCACCGGTTTCTCCGCGTTCCCGCGGACGAGTTCCTTCAGCGCGACGCCGTTGACCTTGTCGACCTTGTAGTTGACGCCGGAGAGGTCGCCCATCGCACGACCCTTGGCCCCGCCGATCCCGGCGATGGTGACTTCGTCGTGTTCGTCGATGAACGAGATAGCGCCGTCACCGGGACAGAACGCGGTGACCTGCTTGCCGTTCTTGATCAGCTGGACCCGGACGCACTTCCGGATCGCCGAGTTGGGCTGTTTGGCCTCGATGCCGACCTTTTCGAGTACGATACCGCGAGCCTGAGGTGCGCCCTCGAGGGGGTCGGACTTCTCGCGAAGTCCGCGGGCGCGGCGCGCGTAGTCCGAGTCGGACCACCGCTGGTTCTGGCGGTCCTTCTTGAGCTTGCGCGCGGCGTATTTGCCGTTTGCCATGGGGATCGCTATCCGACGAAGGCACTTAAGCGACCCGTTTCCGCGCGGCGTTACGGCTCGAGATCGCTTTAGATGCATGGCTCGCCGACGCTGCGGGCGTTTCGCTCGCTCGAGTTACGGGCAGAACGTGGGTTAGCGGCCCTCGGCGGGCGAGAGGTGTCCGAACTGCGGACGCGTCGTGATGGGCGTGCCGTCGCTGTTCGGTTGGAGAGTCGACCGAAAGGGAGCGCGGTCAGATCAGTTGGACGTCGTCGATCTCGAAGTGGCGCTTCGCGAGGGTCCGGGCGGCGTCGATCGTACGGCCGTTCGTGCCGATCGCGACGCCGTGGTCCGCCTCCGCCACTTCGACGTAGGCGACGGTATCGTCGTTTTCGCTGATCGTGACGTTGTAGACCGCCGCCGGTGCGAGCGCGTTCGCGACGAACGCCTCGGCGTCGTCGGCGCTCTCGACGAGTCGAACCTGCGCGTTGACGCGGTCCTCGAACCGCTCGACTGTGCGGCCGTCGGGGCCGATCGCCTCGCCCATGCCGCCGCGTTCGACGACGATCAGGAGGCTGTCACCGCCGTCGGTGACGAGACAGTCCCGCCCGTCGACGCCCGTCACGTCCTCGAAGGCCGCCAGATACTGCCGGGCGTCGTCGTCGAGGGTGACGCCCATCGATCAGTCGGCCTGACTGCTGCCGGAGGTCGTCGACCCCATCCGGAGATCGACGTCGCCGGTGCCGAGCTTGATCGGCTTGCCGACGATGACGTTCTCCGTGACGCCGTCGAGATCGTCGACCTCGCCGTGGATCGCGGCGTTGAGCAGGTGGTTGACCGTCACCTCGAACGCCGCGCGGGCCAGCACGGACTCCTTCGAGCCCGAGATACCGTGGCGGCCGATCGACTCGATCTCGCCGCGGTTGGTCATGATGTCCGCGACCAGCATCAGGTGACGGACGTTCACGTCGTCGAGACCCTGTTCGGCCAGCGTGTTGTTCGTCTCCTCGATGATGGCCTCGCGAGCCGCCTCGATACCGAGGTTCCGGTGGATCTCGTGGATGTTGTTACACGTCGTCCGCGAGGCGTCGACGCCCTCGATCTCGAGGACGTCGCCGAAGGCCGACCCTTCGGTGTAGAGGACGAACTCCTCGTCGCCGTTATCCAGTTCCTCGCGGCGGATGACGACGCGGGAGACCTCCTCGATCCCCTTGAACGTGATGTCGCGCAGCTCCTCGACGAGCTGCAAGAGATCGCGGTAGGACGGCTCCTCGGGGCCGAACTGGATCTCGGTTCCCTGCTGGACCGTCTCGACGCCCAGCGAGTCCTCGATGATCTCGGCGACTTCCTCGGCCGTGATCATCCGCTCTTCGAGGGTGTCCTCGTTGAGCGAGATCTGGACGCGCATGTCGGCGACGTTGGTCGAGACGTCGCCGAGCGCGAGGATCTGGGTGGCCTCGATCTTCCAGACGACCTCGTGGGCCTTCTCGCGCTCGGTGGCGTACTCGCCCTCGAGGTGGACGGTCATCATCGGCGTGTCCGGGGTCTTCCGGGCGTCGACCAGCTCGATCAGCCGCGGCAGCCCCTGCGTCACGTCGATCTCGGCGACTCCCGCGTAGTGGAACGTGTTCATCGTCAGCTGGGTCCCCGGTTCGCCGATCGACTGGGCCGAGACGGTCCCGACGGGGTCGAGCGGATCGACGCGGGTGTCGAGATACCGGGCCTCGACGGCCTTCGCGAGGTCGTCGGCGTCCTCGGCCGTCGCGTCCTCGCGGGCCTCGATCGTCTCGTAGACCTCGTCTTTGAGCCGTCGCGGAAGGTCGGTGTCCTCGACGACCGCGATGGTGTCGTCGGAGACGTCGTACTCGACGTTAGTCATCGGAGCTCACCTCCGTGCCCTCGGTGAGTCGGTCGTCGGCGTGTTCCGAGAGGTTCGTCGGCCGCGGCTTCGAGCCGAGGAACTCCTCGCGGTCCTCCTCGGAGTCGAACTCCGAATCGAGGACGCGGCTGGCGATCGCCTCGACGTCGATGTTGTTGTCCTCGTCGGAGGAGACCTTGACCGGCGAGGTGCCGTCCTCGCCGAACTCGAACTGGACGATCGTGTCCGAGGTGTCCCGGACCGTGCCGTCGTACTGGGTCTCGAGCTCCGACAGCGCGTTGATCAGCCGCCGCTGCAGGTAGCCGGACTTCGAGGTCCGGACCGCGGTGTCGACCAGCCCCTCGCGGCCGCCCATCGCGTGGAAGAAGAACTCCCGCGGCGTGAGCCCGCTGGTGTAGGAGTTCTCGACGAAGCCGTGGGCCTCGGCCGAGAGGTCGTTCGGTTCGTAGTGGCTGAGGGTGCGGTCCTCGTAGCCGCGGTTGATCCGCTCGCCCCGAACGGCCTGCTGGCCGACCGCGCCGGCCATCTGGGTCAGGTTGAGCATCGACCCGCGGGCACCGGAGTTGGCCATGACGACCGCGGGGTTGTCGTCCTGGAAGTGCTCGTCGGCGATGTTCCCAGCGTTGTCGCGCGCACGCGAGAGCGTCTGCATGATCTTCATCTCGAGGGTCTCGTCGATCGTCCGGCCGGGGAGGCTCTCGAGTTCGTTGTTCTCGTAGGCCTCGATCAGTTCCTCGACGCGGTCGTTTGCGTCCTCGATGGTCTCGTCGATGCGGGACTCGGCCTCCTCGGGGATGGTCTCGTCGTCGATCCCGATCGAGAACCCGAAGTGCATGATCGCACGCATTGCCAGCGTCGAGACTTCGTTGACGAAGATCCGGGCGCGGGTGTTGCCGTAGACCTTCGTGATGGTGTCGACGATCTCGCCGCCGAACTCGCCGACCTCGTCCTCGGCGATCGTTCCCCGGAGCAGTTGGCCGTCCTCGATGACGACCTCGTCGCCGACGGTGCCGGTGAACTCCAGATCGAGGTCGTCGGGCAGCAGTTCCGAGAAGACGTCGTGGCCGGTCCAGAACGGCTCGCCCTCGTCGTCGACGCCGCTGGGTTCGGGCAGTTCGTCGATCCGGGTCGCACGCAGCAGGTCCAGCGCCTGCGTCTCGTTGAACCGGGGGTTGTCGTGAGTCAGGAGGTACATCCCGCTGATGTGGTCCTGAATCGCCCCGATGATGTTCTCGCCGAACCGCGGCGAGAGCATCTGTTCCTGCACGCGCATGAGGACGCGCGCCTCGGCGCGGGCCTCCTCGTTTTGCAGCGCGTGCATGTTCATCTCGTCGCCGTCGAAGTCGGCGTTGTAGGGCGGACAGACGACGGTGTTCAGCCGGAACGTCTTGTACGGCATGACCACGACCTCGTGGGCCATGATCGACATCCGGTGCAGCGACGGCTGGCGGTTGAAGATGACGATGTCGCCGTCGATGAGATGGCGGTTCACTTCCCAGCCGGCCTCGACCTTCTCGGCGAGCTGTTCGCAGTTTTTCTCGGTCACCTTCAGCCGGCGGCCGTCCGGCCGACGGACGTAGTTCGCGCCGGGGTGGCCCTCGGGGCCGTTCGAGACGAACCGCCGGGCGTCCTCTACGTTGCGCTCGGTGACGTTCATCGTCTGGGTCATCTCCTTGGCGACGCGATCCGGAACACCGACCTCGTTGAGCGAGAGGGTCGGGTCCGGCGAGATGACGGTTCGAGCGGAGAAGTTGACGCGCTTCCCGGACAGCGAGCCGCGGAAGCGACCCTCCTTGCCCTTCAGCCGCTGGGAGAGGGTCTTGAGGGGGCGACCGGAACGGTGTCGCGCCGGCGGCGTCCCCGAGATCTCGTTGTCCATGAACGTCGTGACGTGGTACTGCAGCAGCTCCCAGAGGTCCTCGATGATCAGCTGGGGCGCGCCGGCCTCGCGGTTCTCCATGAACCGCTGGTTGATCCGGATGATGTCGACCAGCTTGTGCGTGAGGTCGTCCTCGGAGCGCTG
>SDGW01000695.1_pt1 | contig 14045 bp, 15 predicted proteins | sample 2873831 | NCBI WGS metagenome assembly SDGW01 (sample SAMN08132700, study PRJNA421101) | hypersaline lake metagenome | isolation source: celular fraction 0.22 microns magnesium sulfate-rich crust from ephemeral... | place: Spain: Penahueca Lagoon, Toledo | collected 2011-07
GAAATTCGTCCCGATCTGGATCAACGCCGCCCCCACGAACGCCAACAGCGCCGGCAGCGGCGCGAACACGCCGTCGGCGACTGCCAGCCCCGTTCCCACGATCACCGGGGCCGCAGCCGCGGGCAAGGTCTGGGGACGGGCTGCCATCAGCCACGCCTTCGTCCGTGAAATGTCGACCTCGGCCGAACTCATTACTCGTATGTCCGACTCGAAAGAGTGTCAACGTTGGCATTGTGAGCCGACACGGCCGCGCGGTCACGCTGTGGGGACTGCAAGCTCGAGCGACTCCATCTCGAAAAACGCCGTTTCGTACCCCTGATGGCGGGCCAGTTGCGGCGGGGATTCGACGGTGATCGTCACCGAATCGCCCGGCTGGACGGTTCCGACTGACCGTCCGTAATGGAAGCCGACCACGTCGTCAAGCGTCCCGACGAGGGGCCGATCGACGACCGTCGATCCCCCACGATCGACGGTAGCACGCAGCGACAGACTCGTCAGCGGCACCCGGTTGTACGGCGTCCGCGGCGAGACGAGCAGATAGTGCGCGTCGCCGTCGGCGAGTCGCGAACCGGGCTCGAGCAACGTGACCACGAACGCCGCGTCGTCGCTCCGTGGCGGGCTCTCCTGTGATCTGGTGTCGGACTCGTGTAACAGGGTTCCGGGATAGTCCTCTGCAGGCGGGAGCGCGGAGTACGGAATCTCGGATTGCATCCCCCCGCTCCTATCGCCACCGTGGCCCATCGGCGCGAGCGCACCACGGGTCCCCCAGCGGTCCCGCTCGAGGAGCTCGATCCCGTCGACGACCGCCTCACGGAACGCCTGATCGTAGGTGAACTCGAACGTCGCGCTCGCACCGTCGTCGAATCGCCCTGCAAACGCGCCGGTTCGTCGTGTCGTGATCGGCGGTAAATCGACACGCACGGTGTAGCTACCGTCGGCTGGCAGCGTGAGGTTGTCTCCGAAGTGAACGCCCATCTCCTGGGAGAGCATCGGCCACAGCGACCGACTTCGCTGCCAGCCACCATCTCCCTCGATCGTCGCCTGCGGACTGAGATCCACGGGAAGCACGTGTTCCGTCTCCGGGTCCCAGACGACGAGCATCAGGTGGACGCCGCGGCCGGCTTCGGGTTCGACGGGCTCGCGATCGGTCCCGGTGACGAGCCAGAACGGATGCGGATACGAGAGCATCGGTGCCAGCCGGTAGTCGCCCGCGTCGATCGGCTCAAGCAGTTGCATCGCGGTCCGGTGACCGGGGAGGTACACCGCGTCCGGCGGGTCCTCGAGCATCGGGATCGGCGCGGCGTCCGTGACGTTCCCGCCGCTTTCGGCCCCACTCTCGCGTTCGCTTTCGTTCCGGCCGTCGGTGCCACCCTCAGGAGCCGCACAGCCCGCGAGGGCGAGCGCGGCCGGAAGCGGGGCCGTCCGCCGGAGAAACGTCCGTCGGTTCATTAGTAGCGTACTCGAGTCGTGTCGCCGTCGACGTCCCGGCTCAGTAGTGCCACGGGAACTCGTCGAAGTCCGGCTCGCGCCCCTCGACGAACGCGTCGCGGCCTTCCTTCGCCTCGTCGGTCATGTAGCCTAGCCGCGTCGCCTCGCCGGCGAAGACCTGCTGGCCGATCATCCCGTCGTCGGTCATGTTGAAGGCGTACTTGAGCATCCGCATCGCCGTCGGACTCTTCGAATTGATCCGTCGGCCCCACTCGAGGGCGGTCTCCTCTAACTCCTCGTGGGGGACGACCTCGTTGACCATGCCCATCTCTTCGGCTTCCGCGGCAGAGTAGGTCTTCCCGAGGAAAAAGACCTCGCGGGCCTTCTTCTGGCCGATCTGCTTGGCGAGATACGCCGATCCGAAGCCGGCGTCGTAGCTGGCCACGTCGGGGTCGGTCTGGAGGAACTTCGCGTGTTCTTCGCTCGCGAGGGTCAGATCACAGACGACGTGCAGCGAGTGGCCACCGCCGACAGCCCAGCCTGGTACCACGCAGACGACGACTTTCGGAATGTGACGGATCAGCCGCTGGACCTCGAGGATGTGCAGTCGGCCCTGTTCCGACGCCCGTTCCTCGTCGCCCTCGTACTGGTAGCCGTCTTCGCCGCGAATCGTCTGGTCGCCGCCCGAGCAGAAGGCCCAGCCCCCGTCCTTCGAGGAGGGGCCGTTCCCGGTCAGCAACACACAGCCGACGTCGGTCTGGCGCTTGGCGTGATCCAGGGCGTCGTAGAGCTCGTCGACGGTTCCCGGCCGGAAGGCGTTGCGAACGTCGGGTCGATCGAACGCGATCCGCACCGTCCCGGAGTCGACTGCGCGGTGGTAGGTGATGTCTTTGAACTCGTCGTTCAGGGCCGTCGGCTCCCACTGTGCCGGATCGAAGAGGTCCGAAACCATTTGCTCGAGTGTCGTCGGCCATCCCAGAAATAGGTTCGCGTCGCGATCTCCCGAATTTCGTATCGCATATCTTGGTTTATCTGTTGAAAGCAGACCAAGTCAGGTGCGCTCAGATATCGTGGCAAGAACCAACACTAATTGCGGACGTGAGCACCGAGAGCCGACTCGAGCGATCGACAGACGATTGCAGGACAGCGGAGAAATCCTCGCGTTCAGTCCGACCCGTCGACGATGTTCTCGACGGCGCTCGTCACGCGCTCGTCGAGCGTTTCGCGCCGTCGATGGCTCGCTTCGGAATCGAACGTGACGGCGAGGACCTGCGTGCCCGGTGTCTCGAGCGAGTCGCGATAGACAGCCGAGAAGTCAGCGGGCGCGACGCGTTCGAACTCGAGGCCGTAGAAGTCGGCGAGCGCGTCGAACTCGAGGCCGTGGGGCGTCTTGAACTGCTCCGTAAACGGTGGGTCGAACGCCTCGATGGGCAGTTTGTGGAAGATGCCGCCGCCGTCGTTGTCCAGCAGGACGATCGTCGCGTCCACATCACAGCGATCGACCGCGAGTAGCCCGTTCGAATCGTGGTAGAAGGCCAGGTCGCCGGTGACAAGCACGAGCGGCTCGTCGGTCGCGCTGCCGGCGCCGAGTGCCGTGCTCGCGATGCCGTCGATGCCGCTCGCGCCGCGGTTCGCGAGCACCGTCAGGTCGGCCGCTCGCGGGCGGCCGAATCGGTCGGCGTCCCGGATGGGCATGCTGTTCGAGACGAACACCGTCGCCGGGTCCGGCGCGTTCGCGATCGCCGATGCGAGAATCGCGCCCTCGAACGGCTCGGATGCGAGTACGTCCGCGGCCAGCGCATCGTCGCGGATTTCCCAGTGGCGGCGTTCAGCCGCGTCGAATCGGGCGCACCACGCGTCGTCAGCCGAGCAGGGTGTGGCCGGCTCGGCGGGTTCGCGCTCGTCGAGCGCCTCGAGCAACCCATCGACGACGGCCCCGGGGTCGGCGGCCAGCAGATCGGTCGCCGTGAACGTCGCCTCGCGCCACGCGCCTGCGGGGTCGATGAGGAACTGTCGAGCGTCGGCGTCCCGAAGCCAGTGGCGGAGCCGCTTCGACGTCGGGGATGCGCCGACTCGGAGGACGACGTCCGGCGCTGGCAGTGCGTCGATGTAGGCGTCGTAGCCGCCGTAGACCGTCCGCGGTTCGCCGCTGTCCGCATCCGGTCGTTCGACATGTGGACCGTATCGTAGTCCCGAGAGCGGGTCCGCGAGGATCGGCGCACCGATCCGATCGGCAAGGTCGGTGACTGCGCCGGGCTCGCGGGCAGCGAGAGCGGTCGGATCGGCGGGCCCGGCGACGATCAGCGGGCGGTCAGCGGCCTCGAGTGTCTGTAGCAGTCGCTGCAGGTCGGCGTCGGCGAGCGTCTGTGTCCCACCGGTCGTCTCGACGAACGGCCGGTCTCGTCCCACTGCAGCCGACGTCTCGGTAAACGAATCGGGGACATCGCCGGGTGCCTCGATCGGCTCGAGCGGCTTGCGGAACGGACAGTTCAGGTGGACAGGACCCGGCTGGATGCCGGTCGTCTCCGCGAGCGCTCGGGCGGCAGTCGTCCGGAGGCTTCGGACCTTCCGCTCGTCGGCTTCGGGTTCTGGGACCTCGGTGTACCACCGCACCGCGTCGCCGTAGAGTTTGACCTGATCGACGGTCTGGTTCGCGCCGCTGTCGCGTAACTCGGGCGGACGGTCAGCAGTGAGCACGAGCAGCGGCACGCGGGCCTGGTCGGCCTCCATCACGGCGGGGTGGAAGTTCGCGGCGGCCGTCCCAGAGGTACAGACCAGCGCCGTCGGCTTGCCAGTCCGGCGAGCGCGTCCGAGCGCGAAGTATGCCGCCGAGCGCTCGTCCAAGTGCGAATAGACGTCGATCGCTGAGTGCTCGGCGAATGCGACCGTCAGCGGTGTCGACCGGCTACCGGGGGCGATACAGACGGCCTCGAGGCCGCCCTTTGCGAGTTCGTCGGCGAGGACGCGACCCCAGAGGGTCGCACGGTTCGGTGCAGTCATTGACACTACCGCAGTTCGTCGAGAATCGGTCGGAACTTCAGCTGTACTTCGTCCCACTCCTCGTCGGGGTCGCTGTCTGCGACGATCCCGTTGCCCGCAAACAGCGTCACCGTCTCGTCGGCTGCGACGCCCGACCGGAGCCCGACCGCGAACTCGCCGTCGCCGGCGGCGTCGAACCAGCCGACAGGCGCGGCATACCAGCCACGGTCGAACGGCTCCGTGTCGCGGATCGTCTCCCAGGCTGCATCGGGTGGGACGCCGCCGACTGCGGGCGTCGGATGCAACGCTTCGACGAGTTCGAGAACGTGGTGCTCGCCCTCGAGCGTCGCTTCGATCGGCGTCCGCAGATGCTGGATGGTCGCCAGCCGGCGGATCGTCTGTTTGCTGACGGTGAGTTCCCGTGCAAACGGTGCGAGTTGCTCGCGAATCGCGTCGACGACGAGGCCGTGTTCGTGTTGAAACTTCGCGTCGGCGCGCATCCGGTCGACGTGTGCCTCGTCTTCAGCTGGCGTGTCTCCGCGGGGAACCGACCCGGCCAGTGCTTCCGTCTCGACGCGTTCGCCGCGTTTCGAGACCAGCCGCTCCGGTGGCGCACCGAAGAACGTGCCGACGGTATCGTGGTCGATCTGGAAGCCATAGCAGTTCGGATATCGCTGGCGCAGCCGCTCGAGTGTCGCCGGGACGTCGATTGGCTCCTCGAGATCGACCGACAGCGACTGTGCAAGGACGACTTTCGTCAGCTGACCGTTGTCGATTCGCTCGAGGGCGGTGTCGACCTGTTCGGTCCACGCCGCCCGTGAGGTCGTCCGCCGCGTCGCGGCGACGCCGGGGGTCGCGTCGGCTGGTCGCGTCGCCGGCTGGTTCGTCAGGCGGGCGTGCCAGCGCTCGAGGCGGTCAGCAACTGTGTCACCGTGTTCTCCAACGACGGTCAGCCACGTCCCGTCGTCAGTTCGCGTCACGAAAAGCTGTGGAACGACGAACGAGGCCGCGTCGAAGCCGATCCAGGGTGGGCCGGCTTCGTGGCCGTCATGAAACGAGAAGCCACCGAACGCCCGCGGTCGTGCGTGTTCGGGGCCATCGTGTGCGAGTCCGTCGAAGAGACGGCTCGCCTGCGTTCGAATCCGATCGAATCGGTCGGTGCCGGCGGCGGTAAAGCGAGCGGCAACGCCGCGACCGACGATCTCGAGTCCGTCGGGTGTGGCCCATTGGATTCTCGACGCGGTCTCACCCTCGAGCACCGCACCGAACGCGGCAGTCTCGAGTTCGCGACTCCGGCTGATGAGGTCGACGGAGCCGTCAACCGACTCGGTCTCCCCCGTTAGTCGACCCTCACCCGACGATCGATCCATCGACACAACCTCAGGACCGGCCAGCCTTCAGCCTAACTATTCGCTGACCTGGTGTATACGTCTAGCTGTAGCGTTCTTCCTGCCAGGGATCCGCAGTCCGCGAGTAGCCCCGCCGTTCCCAGTAGCCCCGCTGGGGTTCGGTGAGAAACTCCACGCCGTCGACCCACTTCGCGCCCTTGTAGGCGTACTTGTGCGGCGTGACCACCCGAAGCGGCCCGCCGTGGTCGTCGGGGAGGGGGTCGCCATCGAACGCCCACGCGAACAGGACCTCCTCGCGCATGCAGTCCTCGATCGGCAGATCCGTCGTGTAGTCGTCCAGTGCGGAAAACAGCACATGGACGGTATCGTCGTGAACGCCGGCCCGTTCGGCGAGTGTGGGGAATGGAATCCCAGTGAACTCGCAGTCGAACTTGCTCCAGCCGGTCACGCAGTGAAAGTCCTGGCGCTGGGTGACGCTCGGCAGCGATCGGAACTCCTCCCACGAGAAGGACAGTTCCTCCTCAACCGCCCCAGTGACGGTAAACTCCCACGTCTCGGGGTCCCACTCAGGCGTCGCACTCTTCGAGAGGACGGGGAACGCGTCCGTCTCACGCTGTCCCGGCGGCAGTCGTTCGTCGCCGAACTCCCGATACAGGTCAGTGACGTCCGTCGTGTCCATACGTGTGGGTTCGTGCCGATGGATGTAGGTGTGACGCCATCGTCCGCCACCCTTCGAGAAACGCCGTATTTGGCAGCCGGCACAGAGGCCGGAACGAATCGAAACAATCACGAAACAGCCACAAGAGGCCGTTTCTATCGAAACCCTCGCTACTCCTTAGTACGATCTTCCCGAGGCTATCGATGCATGGCGAGCAGACAACAACTAATGGAGCAAGACGTGTCCGAGCAGCAACCGGCAGAGATGGGCGAAGATGCGATGGGCCCCGCGTTCGTCGCATCGGCCGCGTCGGTCGGGCTCGCGCTATACTACTACTTCGTCCGCGGCGAGCGCCAGCTTGGAACGTTCATCGGGCTCTGGCCGCCGACGATCCTCGCGTTCGCGAGTTACTTCAACCAGCGGAAGATGCGCCGGCAACTCGAGACGCTGACCCAGCCAGGGACGAAGCTGCGGGAGGCGTTCGACTCGATGATGGGCAACCGGTAGGACGGCGCTCACCGGTTCGACGTCTGTCCTCTACGGCAACCCCGGCCGATCGCCATCCGAACACCAACCGACGTTTCGCGTGACTGAATTTTTCTTTCCACTCCGTGTAGATTCCCCGTCAAACCTAAATACCCCCTCGCCGAAAGCCGAATCAGATGCCGAAAGTAGAGATCACTATCCCGGAGCACCTCGAGATGCAGATCGCCCAGATGGTCGAACGCGGTGAGTTCGTCAACCGCGAGGAAGCGATCGAGGACCTCCTGTCGACGGGTATCAAGGCCTACAAGACGAGTGGACCGATGGACGAAGACGAGGGTGGGGCTGGCGGCCTCGAAGACGACGGCATGATGGGCCACGACGACGAATACGTCTTCTAAGTCCTCAGTTTCGACAGTTCGTTTTGCGTCCGGCAGCAGATAACCGCTACTACTGATGGCGGAGCGGATTCGTACTGCCGGCCGACGGTCGGTGATTACTCGAGCGTCTCGCAGAGATCCTCATCACCAGCGCAGGTCGCCCGTCGTCGCACTCGTGTCAACTGGCGGTTCAAACCCCAGTCGTGAGCAACGGAATCCCGAACGCGACCGCGACCCCGATGAGCATGACGATGAAGCCGATCGTCACGTCTCGTGCCGAGTACGCGCTCATCGGTGCAGTCGTTCGCTCGGCCTCGAGGTCGTGACCCACGTCAGCTCCGGAATCGTCGGGAGTTTCGGTGTCGTCTGCCATACGCGCCCGTTTTCGCCTCTGACACTTAACATCTCCTACACCGGCGCGTGACCGCTCGAGTCCCCGCAGATGGGTTGTGGTGACGCTGGCAGACACCGCCCGATCCAGACGCCTTTACTACTCGCGGTTCGAACTGTCCGGTAGTTACCACATGGTCCTGACCAAGCGAATTATCCCCTGTATCGACGTGGACCTCGATGATGACGGGAATCCGGCAGTCTACACCGGCGTCAACTTCGAGGATCTGAAATACACTGGCGATCCGGTCGAGATGGCGCGCGCGTACAATCAGGCGGGCGCAGACGAGTTCGTCTTCCTCGACATCACTGCCTCCGCGGAGGGCCGTGAGACGATGCTCGACGTCGTTCGCGACGTTGCCGACGAGGTCTTCATCCCGTTGACCGTCGGCGGCGGTATCCGCACCACCGACGATATCAAAGAGACCCTGCGAGCCGGCGCGGACAAGGTTTCGATCACCACTGGCGCACTCGAGCGACCGAAGCTGATCAACGAGGGCGCACAGGCCTTCGGCAACCAGTGTATCGTCATCAGCGTCGACGCCAGGCGGCGCTTCGACGAGGGCGGTGAACACTACGTCGAGATCGACGGCGAGTCCTGCTGGTTCGAGTGCACGAAGAAAGGCGGCCGCGAAGGGACTGGGATCGACGTCCTCGAGTGGGCCGCCGAGGCCGAATCCCGGGGCGCGGGCGAACTCTTCGTCAACTCGATCGACAAGGACGGCACGAAAGACGGCTACGACCTACCGCTGACGAACGCCGTTACTGACACCGTCGACACGCCGGTAATCGCCTCCTCGGGCTGTGGCAGTCCCGAAGACATGTACGACGTGTTCACCGAGGCCGGTGCTGACGCCGGCCTCGCGGCCTCGATCTTCCACTTCGATGAGTACTCGATCGAGGAGACGAAGGCCTACCTCGACGACCACGGCGTCCCCGTTCGGCGCTAGACGACGCAGCCGGCTCGGCTGGCACCCACACGTTTATTTTCTCGGAGTCCTCGCTCTCAAGTAGTGAAATGGCGGTGTACGTGGTGTGGGAAACCGCACGCGGAGAACGACCCTCCCTGCGATAACTGCGGGCACAACACGTTCGAGAAGGCAGTCGTCCAAGCGGACGAGACCCGCGAGGGCCACGGCGCGGCCGCCGGCGACGATACCGACGGCGAACCGATATCGTCCGGAACCGTCGACACCGGTCCCGCCTACGTCTGGGCCTGCACGAACTGCGGCCGCGAGCACGTCCGCAACTCCCCGCCGTGTTCGCGCTGTGGCAACCCCGACCTCGAGAAAATCGAACAAACTTACGAGGGGCTCGAGCGCGACCTCGAGACGTCGAGCTGGCTCGCGGTCGCGAAACCCTACCTCCCGATCCTCGCCGTGATCGGGATCGTCATCGCGCTGTTCGCGACGGGAATCATCCCACCCTCGATACTGCCAGGAATCGGCCCGCCGTCGCCGCCGGATGCACCCGGAGAGGGGGCAGAGGCAGCGGGAATCGACCTCGAGGCGACCGAACGGGCGGTCCACGATCGGCTCGAGGCCGACCGTAATCAGTCCGAGTCACGAACGTACGACGACGGGCTCGCGGACTACGCCGAATACATGAATCGTGCGTTCGTGGTGATCGAGTACGAGGAGTCGAGACCCGAGCCGGTCGAAGCGAGCGACTTCGGCACCGACTGCCAGCGTGAGCCATACGCCGGACGGCTCCCGGGGACGCTGTCGATCGCCGACTACGACGACGAGGCGGCACTCGCCGACGACGTCGCCACAGCCCTCAGCGAGGAGACTGGCGACAGCGATTTCGACAGGGAAGGGCTCGACCTCCACGTCGTCGACGGCTCTGTTTACGTGTTCTACGCGGCGTGTAGTTCGAACTGATCGATTACAGCCGGACCTCGTTCGTACCCACCACCGAAAGAGAACGATCGGGTCGAACCCGAGACGACAGTACTTACGCGGCCGCTTCGAACGCGTCGCGGAACGACGTCGCCTTCTCGCGGACGGTCGCGGCCGCGTCCTCGAGACACTCGAGGGGGTCGGCCCCGCCCTCGGTCTTGATCGTCAGGATGGGCTCGGTCTGGCCGCCCGACTGTTCGGGGTTGACGTCGTAGGTCGCTGCGCTCACGTCGTCGTGCTCGAGCAGCGTGCCCTTGAGCACGTTCATGAACGTGTGGTCCTCGCCGGCGATTTCGATCGAGAGTTCGTCCTCGGTGCTCTCGGTGACCCGCAGTTCCATGTCAGTCAGTGCGGCCGTCGGCCGCTTGTACCTTTCGAAGCCGGCCCTCGGCACGGCTCACGTCACGATCGCTGCGACAGCGGGGTCGACCGATCCGGGAACGAGCGATTTTCGCTGAAGGCAAACCACTATACGGCCCCGTTCGAACCACGGCATATGCGCACCCTCGCGGCCCTGCTTGCGGTCGTCGTCGCCGCGTCGCTGATCGGGTCGATTGCGGTCGTCAGATGGATTCACCGGCCGGCACAGCGCTGGCGCGATGTCGCTCGAGCGCGACTCGTCTACGGGATCCCGTGGGGCTCGCTCGTCGTGATCGTGTTCGTCCTCGCTGTCTACCTGTTCGTCCAGAGCGGGCTTGCGGACTTCGACGATCCCGTGACGATTCCCTTCCGTACGTGGTCGTATTTCTACCCGCTTGGGATGGCGACGGCGTCGTTTTCCCACGCAGGTCCCGGCCATCTCATCGGAAATCTCGCCGGGACCGCCGTCGTCGCGCCGATCGCCGAGTACGCCTGGGGCCACTATCCGGACGAGCGCGATCCGGTGCGAACCGACTCGTGGGCCGCCGATCCGCGCGTCCGGGCGATCGTCGTCTTCCCACTTGTCGTCATCGGCGTCGGACTCGGGATGAGCCTGTTCGGGCTCGGCCCCGTCATCGGCTTTTCCGGTGTCGTCTTCGCCCTCGCAGGCTTTGCACTCGTCCAGTACCCGATCGTGACGATCGTTGCCACACTCGGCGTCCAAGACGTCGTCTTGCGGCTCTACTACGCGCTGCAAGAACCCATCCGCGTCTACACTGCTGAACCGAGCCCGCCGTCGGCACCGTCGTGGGCCAGCATCGCCATTCAGGGCCACGCGCTCGGGCTTTTCGTCGGGTTCGTCCTCGGAATCGCCCTCCTCAGACGCCGCCACAGCCGTCCTGATCCGCTTCGACTCTGGCTCGCTGTGCTCCTCTTTGGCTTCTCGAAGGGGCTGTGGGCGATCTACTGGTTCGGTGGCGAGAATACGTTCGTGCTCTATCAGGGGCCCGGTGTCGCCGTCGTCTCGATACTCGCGCTCGTGGTCACGCTCTCGATGACCGCCTCCGACACACCGCTTCTCTCACCGCGACTCCGACAGCTGGTCGCCCACTCCGATGACGGGACCGCACAGGCGGCCACTACGGGGCCGTTGTCGGTCGAACGGCCACTCGAGCTCGCCGGGAGTGCCCGGGATCGCGTCGTGACAGCTCATCTCGAGCGCGTGCGCGAACTTGCCAGCGAAACCAGCAGCGATCGTGACGCGGGCCTCCTGTCGACACTCACTCGCAGGCGAGTCGCGCTCCTGGCGGTCGTCGGCGTGCTTGCAATCCTCGGCGGCATCGCCGTCCCCACTAATTTCCTCGTCGTCGACGACGCGACAGCGTCGTCGGATTCAGCCCTCCAGATCCAGGATTACACGATCGAGTACGTCGAGGGCGTCCCGAACGAATACGTCTCCGGGATCGGCATCGAAGCCATCGAGAGCGACGAGGGCCTCGAGTCAAGCGGGGTAATCGTCGCCAGCGAGCGACGTGAGATCTGGCTCGAGGTGATCAGCACCCAGCGTCTCGCCTTTACGGGCGAAGAGACAGTCACCGTTGGCGGCCCCGGCTGGCGCGAGGCAGTCCACGTCGAACGCAACGGTTGGGATCCGGTCGGCAACGACACCGTCTATCAGGTCTGGCTCTGGGAGGACGGCGACGGTCGCCAGCTCGCGTACGAATCCAACGACTCGCAGGCCGACGTGCGAATCGCCGGCCAAAACGTGACCATCGGCACCGACGACGGCACGTTCGACCTCGCGGTCAATGCGAGCGAGAACACCGCCACCGCGACGACGCTGATCCCAGCCGAAAACGAGACGACAACTGCTGGCGGCCTCACCTTCGAGCGAGACGAGGAGACGATCTACGCGGCCGCCGATGGGACGCGGGTTGCGATCGCGAGCAAAGAGACGTACAACGGCTCCTGACCGCTACTGCGTGCTGGTTTCCGAACTCGTTATACTCGAGTCGGCCACTCGATGCGGAAGACCTCAGCCTCGAGCGTCGCTTCTGCTTCGGTATGGAAGTCGAACTGCTTGGGCAGCGGGAACGCCGCCCGGAACGCGTGCGTTACTTCGCCGCCCTCGTCGGCAGCGAACGATTCGACGAACTCCTGGCTGCCCTCGTTGTGGATCGTATAGGAGACCGCCCCGATCTCGCGTGCCGTCTCGAGGAACTTCCGGTCCGCGTGTCGGTTCCCGCGCTGTGCGCCGAAGGGTGGATTCGAGAGCACGGTCACATCAGTGACCGAAAACGGATGGCGGGTGACGTCGCCGCGAAGCCAGTCGATAGCGCGACTGCGATCGTCGTCCTCCACGACTGCCCGTTCGTTCTGTTTGGCAACTGCGAGCGCGTCAGCGTCGACATCGACTGCCGCAACGCGGTCGCCACCGGCCAGTGTGGCCGCGATCGCGAGCATCCCGGTTCCAGTACCGAGATCGACGACCTGCCCCTCGAGATCGCCCTGTAATCCTGCCAGATGGCAGAGATGAGCGGCCAGCTCCGGCGGGGTGAGATACTGCTCGAGGTGTGGCGACGGCTCCGAAAAGTCCTCGAGAGACTCGAGTCGGCGGGCAAGCGTGCGCCGAGAGGGACTGGACATGGTCAGGTGTCGGTGCTCGAGCGTAATGGATCTCCCGAGGTCGCGGGAACGTGAACGTTCCTGTTTCATTACACATTCGAATAGAGTTAAGGAGAGTCCGTGGAAGTGATAGATATGGACGAGTGTCCACGGTGTGGGGGTGCCATCGAAGAACTCTCGCTCGCCGAGGTATCGACGGTCATGTGTTCACGCTGTGGCTTTGCCGACATCCCCGTCGAACACCAGCCGACCGGCGAGGAGGTCGAGTCCTGGCGGGATGCACTGAACCGGTTTTACGAGCAGTCGGCCGATCGCTGATTGTCTCCGTTTGTTCGCTGCGCTGACTGATCGTGGTAGACGCGAAAAATAAACGCCGCCGTGGCGACGGCTTACTCGTTTGCAGGCGCTGCTTCTGCCTCGTCCGCGTCCTCCTCGTGATCGACGTCCTCGTCGGAGCGTGCCGCAACGAGCCCACCGCGAGCGACACTGTATAGCGGTTCGTTCGCGTGCGAAACACCGCTGATCGAGAACGGAATGTTCGCCTCCTGGAGGTGGTCACGGAACAGCGCTTCGAAGCCGTCGGGACTCGAGGTCCCGCCGGTGACGACGACGGGGATGTCGAGTCCCTCTTCGACGTCCTCTTCGTCGACTTCCTTGACGATGTTCTCGATGACGTAATCGAGTAAGTTCTCGTAGTAGATCGACAGCGCACCCTCGACGCCGCCGACGTCGGTCGTGAAGTCGAGTTCGAAGTCGTCTTCCTTGATCGAGGTGACCTTGTCGACGGGCGTCCCGGTCGCGCGGGCGGCCTGTTCGTCGACCCAGTCGCCACCGCGGGCGACGGAGAACTTCATGACGGGCACCGCGTAGTAGGCCAGACAGACGTTCGTCATGCCGGCACCGAACGAGATCCCCAGGCCGGTGAAGTTGTTGTCCGCGAGTTCGGAGTAGATGACGGACATCCCCTCGTTGATCGGCTCGGCGTCGTAGCCCATATCGTCGAGGAAGGATTCGATCGTCTTCTGGTGGTACAGCGTCGAGAGTTCGGAGTCGATCGGGTCCGCTGGTGTCGAGAAATAGAGCTTCTCGTCGGGATAGGCGGGCTCGCCGACGACCTGCTCGATGATGAGCTTCATCATCGGGATCGCACTCTGCTCGTCGTTCGAGAGGATCCCGTGTTTCATCGGCCGTCGCGTCTCCTTGTTGAAGATGTTCGCGAAGTTCAGGGCGTCATCGCCGACGACGTAGACCTTGTCGTCTTTGCGAATATGAAGGACTTCGCTTCGTGAGAGCATCTGCTCGGCCATATCCGAGTACTCGATCTCGACGAATGAGTTACGCTGTTGCACGAATACCGTGTCGGTTCCATCCTGCTGTGCAGACAGGATGTTCATCGTCCCGACGTCTAGGCCTTTGGCCATGTGTGGGGAAGGAAACCGACGGATTATAAATCTATGTGCGCCACTTACAGATCTGATACTATGAAAGACGC
>SDGW01000696.1_pt1 | contig 14042 bp, 13 predicted proteins | sample 2873831 | NCBI WGS metagenome assembly SDGW01 (sample SAMN08132700, study PRJNA421101) | hypersaline lake metagenome | isolation source: celular fraction 0.22 microns magnesium sulfate-rich crust from ephemeral... | place: Spain: Penahueca Lagoon, Toledo | collected 2011-07
GTCACGCCAAGGACGCCTACGCCGTCGTCGTCAACAAAGTCGACGACGAGGCCAAACACAACTCCGCCGTGCAGGGTGAGTGGGAACTTGACGAGGAAGCGACCGAAGAACTCCGCGAAGAGCGGATGGAAGAACGCGAAGAGAGAGCCCAGCCGGTCTCCGAGTGGTACGAGGACGAACGCCTGCGCATTCGTGACGACGAGGATCTGATCGAGGACGTGAAAAAGACCTACGAGAGCAGCATGCGAATGAGCAAGCAGTTCACCGAGTTCTACTGCGACTTCTGGGAGCTGCCGGACGACTTCCGGTTCTCGCTGAGTGAGGATGCCGAAAAGTCACTCGAAAACCGGTTCAAGACCGGCATGAAAAAGAAGTGGAAGAACCCGACGAAGAGCCACGAAACGTGGCTCGGCGTTGGCCGAGACGACGAGCCGAAAGTGCCCTACACGTGGACCAGCGATCGATCGATTCAGGATCTCGCAGGTCCCGATGCCTCGTTCAAGACACCGGCGCAAGAATCAGCAACGGACGATGACTAAGAGGTGAATACAAATGCCAGAAACATACCCACGTGAAATAATCGAAGACCTGGTTGACGACAACCTGGAGTGGAACGAGTTGCACAACATGATGAGTGACTTCAAGGACGCGGACCGGTTCCAGAAGGTTCGTGACGTCCTTCAGGAACGGGTCGATTGGGACGACCCGATCGTCATCCCGTACGCGGACCACCTGTACGTCGTTGCCAAGTCGGACGACCGATGGATAATCAAGTGCGACTGCGGCCACGAGTTCTGTGAACACGACGAGAACTGGAAGCGCGACGCACTGATCAACGTCCGGGATACGGAAGCGGAGTACCTCGAGATCTATCCGGAAGACATGCACCCCCATCCGGACTACATGGAGCTTCGGGAGTACTTCTGCCCTGGCTGTAAGACGCTGCTCGAAGTGACCAACGTCATGCCCGGCTATCCGATTATCCACGAGTTCGAACCGGACATCGAGACGTTCTACGACGAGTGGATCGGCGAACCGATCCCGACGCCCGAGGCAGAGTCGGCCTAAGCGGCCTCTCGCTGCCGTCACTTTCTCGATCGTTATGATGACAAGGGATACAACAGACGTATGACAACTGCACCACCCACCCTGAAGCACCTGTACGAGTCCGTACTGCGACGGTACTCGGACCGCCAAGCCGTCGTGTTTGAGGGTGAGACGCTATCGTACGGTCAACTCGAGACGCGGTCGGCAAGCCTCGCCAATGCCCTGGTGACCCGCGGCCGAACCCCAGGGGATCGGGTCGGGATCATGCTGTCGAATCGGCCGGCCTACGCCGTCGCCGACGTCGCCCTCGCACGGGCAGGCCTCGCGCGAGTCCCGCTGAACGACATGCTCGCGGCAGACGATTGTGAGTACATGCTCCGCAACGCCGAGGTCAGCGTCGCCTTCGTCGGCCCGAACTTCGTCGACGTCGTCGAAGAAATCGCACCGAACGTGCCGACGCTCGAAGAGGTCATAACGGTCGACGTGTCCGAGGCGAACCAGCCTGATGCGACGCTGCGCCCCACGCGCATGACGAGCCTGGCGGAGCAGCACGACCCAGCCGTTCCGGACGTCGAGGTCAGACAGGACACGCTCGCCGGCATCTTCCACACCGGCGGGACGACTGGCGACCCGAAGGGCGTCGAACACACACAACGGACGCTGGCGCTCAACGCCCTCGCCCACGCGGTCGAGCTGGACATCGACGCCGACGACACACTCCTGTTGTCGACGCCGCTCCCACACTCGGCCGGGCTGGTTATGGCCGGCGGGCTCGCCCGTGGCAGCACGCACGTCATCACGCAGGGGTTCGATCCGGAAGGCACGCTGGAGCGCATCGAATCCCAGGGCATCTCCTGGACGTTCATGGTCCCGACCATGATCTACCGGGTGCTCGACGTGCTCGACGAGCAGGACTACGACACCTCGGCGCTGGAGACGCTGGTCTACGGCGCAGCGCCTATGAAGCCCGACCGACTGCGGGAGGGACTGGACGAACTCGGCGACGTGTTCGTCCAGCTGTACGGGCAGTACGAGACGCCAGATCTCATCACGGTCCTGCCGAAGGACGAGCACGACCCAGCCAACGAAACGCGGCTATCCTCGTGTGGCGCGCCGACGACGCTCTGTCAGGTCAAGATCGTCGACGACGAGGGCACTGAAACGGGACGGGGCGAACCCGGCGAGATCGTCGCCCGCGGCGCGTACTCCATGGACGGGTACTACGACCAACCCGACCAGACCGCCGAGACAGTGACCGACGGCTGGATTCACACCGGCGACATCGGCCGAATGGACGAGGACGGCTACGTGTACATCCTCGACCGCGACTCCGACGTCATCATCTCCGGCGGGATGAACGTCTACTCCGTCACCGTCGAGGACGTTGTCCAGCAACACGAGCAGGTCGCCAACGTTGCGGTGATCGGCGTCCCCGACGACGAGTGGGGCGAAGCCGTCAAAGCCGTCGTCGTCCCGGAGGGCGAGGACGTCGACCGCCAGTCGCTCCGGTCGTTCTGCGACGAGCGACTCGCCGACTACGAGAAACCAAAGTCCTACGACGTGGTCGAGGACCTCCCGACGACTCCGTACGGGAAACTCGACAAGAAAGCACTCCGCGAGCCCTACTGGCAGGAACAGCCACGCGAGGTGAGCTGAATGCCTCGCGATCACCCGTTCCGGGAGGCTGCATGATCAGCCAGATCGATCACCTGGGCGTTCTCGTCGCGGACATCGACGCGAACGTCGATCTGTTCGAGTTGCTCGGACTGTCGGTCGGTGCGGTCGAACACGTCGACGCGTTCGGCGTCGACATCGCGTTCATCCGCGTCGGCGAGAGCCTCGTCGAACTGGTCGAACCGGTCGACGACACGTCGCCACTTGCGGGGGATCTTCGGGCGGCCGACCGCCCGGCGTTCCTCCATCACGTCGCGTTCCGCGTCGACGATATCGAGGCCGAGCTCACGTCGCTCATGGCCCACGGCGTGCCGCTCGTCGACGAGGAACCGCGACCCGGTGCCGGTGAGGCGCGCGTCGCCTTCCTGGACCCGCAGGCGGCCAACGGTGTCAGCATCGAACTCGTCGAACGGTCCCAACCAGTGTCGCTAAACTGAGCATCCCCCGGAAGCGAGAACCCAGAAGACGGCCACCCGATCGTTCCCCGACGCCCAGGCCCGTTGCCGTCAGGCCACGAACCTCGGTTTTCAGGAAGGACACAGCAGGGACTGGACGACAAGCGTATTTCAAATGGCTGTTTGTAACGGTTGTTACAACCAGTACAAATAATTCGAAACTGCTCCGCAGACCTGAGTTTCTGGATTCCGATCCGAATGGCGCTTCCGCATCGCACAGGAGCAGCGGGGCGTATCTTGGTGGCAAGTACGCTATTCACTGCATGAGTCCAAGTACCACACATGAACCGTCGACAATACCTCACCATGGCGACGGTCACGATGCCCTTCATCGCGGGCTGTACGGGGACTGGGGGAGGTGGCGGCCAACAAATGCAGGACGGTGGCACGCAGGGCGAGACGACGATCATTATGAGACAGACGGCGTTCCAGCCGTCAAAAGCCGATGTCGAGGCGGGAGCGACTGTCGAGTGGGTCAACGAGGATTCGTTCCCACATACGGTTACGAGTGCGCAGGTTCACGACACGGCCGCATCGTGGCAGTTCGACGAACGCGTATCGGGGGGTGGAACAGTCACACACACCTTCGAGGACCCCGGTGTGTACGAGTACTACTGTACAATCCACGGCAAAGAATCGATGTGCGGCGCTGTCCTCGTTGGTGACGCCGCACTGGACGCGAGTTTGCCCTGTGACGGTGGTGACGGCGGCGGTAACGCTGGTGGCGGCGGTGGCGGGTACTACTGAATGTCAAAGAGAGGGGCGGATGATGTCAAGTCTGTATCTGGTGCGTAGGTTGTTAGGTCAGCCCGTAGAGTCCGAACGGGTTCGACGACCAGGCTGGCCCACTGAACCTCCTGAGGGCTGTGACCGCGCTTGCATGTGAGGAGAGACAAGCCGTCGCTTAGTAGCAGAGTGGTCTCTCTTGCCTAGCCGCGGCACGCGTGTTTTCCGTGGCGACACCCAAGAACAGGCGATATGGGACTCCTCACGTTGGTCATGGAGTATTATCCATATGTTGCCCATCCGATTACGGTGCTCGGTGTCGGGATCCTCATCCTCATCCACTACGAGTGGGACGACCAGACAGCGGAGTTGTCGGCACTCAAGCGTCGGATCGGCGGGTTCCTCGGTGCAGGGGTGGTCGGACTCGTCCCGACAGCGACGTATTTCCTGCTGTCGGGAGCGAATCCGATGCAGGCGACGAAGGGGAACAGCTGGCAGATGGATGCCCTGGTCGCCAGCGGCATCCTGCTCGTGGCCGGCATCACGTGGGGACTGTGGCAACGATACGAGTGGGGCCGACTCGTGCCCAAGGCGATGCTGACGCTCGCCGCCGTGACGGTTCCCTACGTGGCGATTTCCGTCATCTGGAACATCTCCGGTCACGTCATCCTCGCCCTCATGCCGACGCTCTATCTCACCCTCGTCGACGAGAAGTTCTGGCCGCTCCTCGTCGTTCCCCTGGTGATGGTCCCGAATCGCGTCTTCCTGGACGCGCACACGTGGGCACAGTCGGTCGGTGGCTTCCTCCTCACGACGGCGATCGTCGTCGGTCTGTACTGGCTGCAGACACGTGACGCACTCCTCCGTGATTCCGACCTCGTCGTCGATTGACCCACAACCATCCGGGCCCGGTAGTCGAAACGGGGCATTCACAGCTGAGAACCGATACCGGCAGATCTGAGGGTGCAGTTTCCTCTCCAGTCGAGGGCGACCTTATCCACGTGCGAAACGAATCACGACTATGGAGCGATACGAGGCGTCGTTCGAAATCGACTCGAAAACAGACGCGTACGCCACGAGACGAATCCTGGAACAGATGTACAACATAATTCGGGAGGAGTCACGGAGCGTCCGCGAGGGAACTGACGACGCCAGTGAACTACTCGACGCATTCAAAACGCTTCGTGATGCCGGGAAACAGCCGACACCGGGGAGCCTGATGATCATCTACGAGCGGTACGACGACGAGGACTTCGAGAACTGAGGGTGCGAGCGACCTGACGTCCCCGCGACGCAGGGCTTTCCAACAGACCGAGTGGACAGTACAGACACGTCACGGCAGCTGGAATCTCATCGTGACGAAGTGTTTCGACAGCGCCTGATACCCAGGTTTATGGCTGCCTCTGTTGTGGTCTGTCATGGTCTTGTCCGCTGGACAGCGGAGGAGTTCACTATGGATACACACGGGAACGCCAGCCAGTCTCCACCCCAGGGAAAACACGAGTCGATATGGATAGAGACGTCCGAGCACACGGATTTCGACGCCCTCGACGGCGAGATCACGGTCGACGTTGCGGTCGTCGGAGGCGGCATCGCCGGGATCACCACTGCCACAAAGCTGAAAGACGCGGGGAAATCGGTGGCAGTCGTCGAGCGGAACCGAATTCTCGAAGGCGTCACCGGCCACACGACCGCGAAGCTCACGTCGTTGCACGGTCTCGTCTACAGCCATCTCGTCGAGCACTTCGGAGCGGAGCAGGCCCAGCAGTACGCCGATGCGAATCAGGCCGCCATCGACGACGTCGAAGCCATGGTCGAGGATCGGGACATCGACTGTGACTTTGAGCGGCTGCCTGCCTACACGTACACCACGACTGCGGCCAACCGACAGCAGATCGAAGACGAGGTTACGGCAGCACAACAACTCGATCTCCCCGCGGCACTCGAAGCATCGCCTGACCTCCCCTTCGAGACGGAGGCAGCGGTCCGTTTCGACGAACAGGCGCACTTCCATCCCCGAGAGTACCTTCTCGCCCTCGCGGCGGCGATTCCAGATGCCGAGAGCCACGTCTTCGAGCAGACGACGGCGACCGACGTCGAAGACGGATCCCCCTGTACAGTGTCGACCGAGGACGGTTCGATTACTGCCAACGCTGTAGTCGTGGCCACGAACTTCCCGGTGTTCGACAGTGCACGCTACTACGAACGGCTGTATCCGAAGCGGTCCTACGTCCTCGCCGTACGGCTTCAGGACGACGTCCCTGCTGGGATGTACTACAAACCGGAGACGCCGTACTTCTCGCTGCGCCCGCATCCGGCTGGCGAGGAGTCGATGGTTCTCGTCGGCGGACAGAACCACCGCACAGGGCACGGTGACAGCACGGTCGAGCGGTATCGGAACCTCGAGCAGGAGGCGCTCGACCGGCTGAACGTCGCTGACATCGAGTATCGCTGGTCCACCCAGGACTTCGTCTCCGTGGACGGTGTGCCGTTCATCGGCCGGCTCGGCCCCCAGAAGGAAAACGTGTACACCGCCACGGGATTCGGTGGGTGGGGCATGACGAACGGCATCGTCGCCGGAATGGTGCTGTCGGACCTGATCGTGAACGGAGAAAGTCCCTGGGAAGACGTCTTTCAGCCCCAACGGTTCAACGAAGATGTACCAGGTCACGACTTTCGACACCACAACGAACACGACGTGAAACACTATTTGACGGACTTCGACGAACTGCCCCAGCAGGGACCGCCCGAGTCGCTCCAGGAGGGAACGGGAGCAGTGCTGGACCTCGACGCGGGGCCGACTGCAGTCTATCGAGACGAAGATGGAGACACCCACACAGTGTCGGCGATTTGTACGCACATGGGCTGTCTGGTTCACTGGAACGACGGTGAGCAGTCCTGGGACTGCCCCTGTCACGGCTCGCGGTTCGATTACGACGGGACCGTCCTCCACGGACCGGCAAACAGCGCGCTCTCGGACCAGGACGTGGAGTGATCACGCGACGAACCCGCTGAATCCATTGGCAATCCAGTATCCCACGTACACTGCGAGCAGGAGAGCACCTTCGGGACGGCCAACGCGCCCGCGAAAGAGGATCACGCCGACGAGCGCCAATGCCCCCAGGAAGAACGGCCAGTGGACAGTGAAGACAGCCCCATCAGTCGAGAGCGGGTGGACCAGGGCCAGGACGCCGACGTTCGCCGTCACGAAAAAGAGCATACTCCCGACGACGTTGCCCACACCTAAGTGCGGGCGCCCCTGCCGGACCGGTTCGACGGTTAAGAACAGTTCTTCGAGTGAGGCTATGAAACTCATCACTGTCGCACCAAACGCCAAGCCGGAGATGCCCAGTACCGAGAGCAGGTCGCGAGCGCCGATCACGGCCAGTTCCGAGCCGACTGTCATCCCGGCGACGGCCAGGAGCGTCACGGCGATCGACCGCCAGCCCGGGCGCTCGGGCCCGTCGGCAGCCCTGGCCCCACCGTCAGGGTTCACGCTGGCGTCGGCATCGTCATCGAAGAGTTCCGCAACTTCCTCCGCCGAGAGGTATTGGGTGTCTGTGCCCCGTTCGAGGACGTAGATAACACCCAGTAGCGGGAGGAACGAACCCGTCAGGACAGCCCCGTCGAGCCGACTCACCGTGCCATCGGCCGCGAGTGCGAAGAACAGCGCCGGTGAGCCAAGCGCCAGCAGGAGGTACGTCCGGGGTACCTCCGTCTCGAAGGGAGTGAGGACGCCGGCGACTCCCACGGCGACGCCGAGGATGAACAGCGCCTCACCGAAGACGGTGCCCAGCGCGAGATCGGGAAGACGGCCGACGACCGCTGCAAGTCCGAGGATGGCGTTCTCCAGGTCGGTCCCGGCGAGGACGACGGTCAGGAAGAACGCGGAGATTCCCAGGGTAAGTGCGCTCTCGGTGACGGATTCGACGAACCGTTCGACGCTTTCGACGACGAGTGCGACGCCGACCAGAAAGAGGACACCCGCGACCAGCGGCTGAGGAATGCCGAGCGGCATTACGGCCACCACCGTAGCGGTCCGCTACGCCTCACCATCGTAGTCCCGATTCCATGGACGAACGCATAGGCGTTTTCCCGCCCTCAGCGTCACCCGCGAATCCCGTGTCGACCCTTCAGTAGCTCGCTGTTCGCTGTCCCACCAGGAGACCGTGCCTCCCGTCTCACTGACCGGTCCCGCGACGGCCAACGACGACGACGTAGTCGCCGGGGTTCCCGCGCCGCGGGATGCGATCCACGGTCTCGACAGTGAATCCCGCGTTGGTCACCAGAGTTCGCCAGTACGACGCGGGGTCCACCGACGTCTCGCCGTGCGTGTACGGGAGTTCGAGCACGCCGACCACCCCGTCGTCAGTGCAGACCCGATGCATCTCGGCGAGCGTCCTAATGGCGTCCTCGGCCGGGAGGTCGTGCAGAACACGGCAGGCCGTCCCGATGTCGTGTGTGGAATCGGCGATCGGTAACCGGGCAGCGTCACCACGAACGATGGCACAATCGAGGCCAGCACGGGCCGCGTTCTGGCGAGCGAGGAGCGGCCCGTTCCCGAGGATGATCCGTTCGTCGAACACGTCGAGGCCGACGACCTGGCAGCGCTCCGGAATGGCCGCCGAGAGTCCGACGAGGGAGCGACCGGTCCCACAACCGACGTCGATCAGTCGGTCCGTGTCGTCCACCGGGAGTCGGTCGGCGAGTGCCTCGTACTTGTACTGCTCGACGACCCAGGGTGGCGGCTGGAACAGCTTAGCCAGAGCATCTCGCCCAGTCGTCGCTGCCCACAATCCGGCACCGGCCGCCACGAGTCTGTGACGTCGGCTCCCAGCGCGGGCCAGCACGCCGGCGACGAACCCGACCACGAGCGCGAGCGCTAGCCGTCGGAGTCGTTCACGCCAGTGGTAGAGTCCGAAGTAGTAAGGGAAGATTACCTGCCGCCACCGATCGAATGTCGACAGTAGCGACATCAGTCCCCGCGATTGCGATCGACCAGGCTCACACCACACTCCTGACAAGTGACCGTGACGACTTCCTGGGCGTCTCGACAGCAATGGGTGAGACGGTCTGTCTCCCGTTCGAGTGAACCACCACACCGCGGGCACTGTTCGAGTCGTTGCCTGAGCCTTGTCAGGATCGTCAGTCGTTCGTCGGGAGGAAGCTGGTTCCACTTCTCAGCGCGGGCTTCGAGGAGATCGGCTGCGGCGACGTCCGCCGCGAGGGCCAGGTCGGACTCCCACTGGAGCAGGTCCTCGTCCTGATGGACGAACGCGACACTGCCGGGAACAGCGGAGACGACACTGTCGTCAACCCCCAGGATGGCCGCGACTTGCTGGACACTGGGCTCGGACGCTCGAACCACATCGATGCGCGCGCGCCATGCGTCACGGAAGTCGTCAGCGAGGTCCTGTGACACGCGATCCGGGGCCGCATCGCTCTCGATTGCTGTGATGTCGAGAAGTGGTGACTGGGATGACTCCTTGCCGAACACGCGGAGCAGCCATGGCGGAAAGAACTCTCGTGTCAGCGTCGGCGTTCCTGGCACCAGATACCCTCGAAGGTAGATTGTCGCCGAGAACGCCCCCAGCGAGAGGACACCGGCAATCACGGATCGTTTCGTAGTCAGGACGAGGGAGATCGCAAGCGCGATCGCCCCATTGAGAGCTGTACACGAGAGACAGCGGTTCTCCCCGGTGTAGGCTGGCTGTTTGAGCGCTTCGACGGCGGTCGATACCCGTTCGGGCAACGGGTCCATCACCTCACGACTTCCACGTCTGGAACCATAACGGTTCGTCGCGACCGCCAGACGGGGTATAACGTTTTCCGCGGATCCTTTTTAAGTCACTCACCCGAAGCGACTGTCGCGTAATTGGTCGAAGGTACCAGCTACTACCGGGGACTCCACGATGGGGCTGCGTGAGTGATAGCCGTTCGTCATCTACCGGTTTCTGGATTACAGCCGCTTGGTAGGAACTCACTGCAGAGTCTGTAACGCAACCACGAATTTTTAAGCGAGTTGCTATGGAACGCGACTGCGGCCTGTGTCACGGTGACACGTAACACGGGCAGGGCACACCCGACAATGACGTACGAAACACCCGAAATTGACCACGAAGAACGCCGGCAGTTCCTGAAGGTACTGGGGATTGCGGGCGCCGCGGCAGCGGGCTCTGAACTCACAGTAAGTGAGCTCAGGAACGCGGTCGAGAACGACGGGGCCGCAGAACTCGCGGCGATGGGCCAGGCCATCCGGGCCGACCTCACAGCCGATCTCGACGCGGCACTCATCGAGACGGAACTCGCGAACATCGGGGCACAGATCGAACGAGTACCGGAACTCGCAGCGATGGGGGTACCGGCAGCGGACAGCACAGTCTATCAGGAGGTCGCCACGCCTGTGTGGCGCGTCTACGACCACCTCACGGAGGCGGACTTTTTCGCCAGTGCGGAGGCGAACCTGCCAGCGTTCACGGCGGACCACATCGAACAGACGACGCGCGAACTCGTCAGCGCGGAGCCGCTCGCCGCGGCACTCACCGACGCCGGCTTCACCGAGAAGGAGATCACGGCACTCATCTCGAACGTCGCGACCAACAGAGGCCGGCTCGCACGGTGGATGCCAACCAAGGAAATTCCCGAAGGCGTCGAATTCGAGCTCGAACACGTCGCGCCGCTCCACCAGCGAGCCATGGGCGGGGTCGCACTGTGGATCGAAGACCTGGACACGCGGCTCTGGCAGATGGAGTACCTGCTCACCGACGACCTGATCGAGCGCGGGATGTGGGACGTGAAGTCGATGCTCGGCGGGGCGAACCTCGTGTCGCTGGCAGCCCGTGACGTTGCTGGCGCTGCTGACCTGACGGACAGCCAGTTCACGGCCGCACTGACGGCGGGGACGGCCAGCATGATCATGGGACAAGAGGACATCACGAACGACCTGTACCGGATCACGGACGAGATGCGTGCGCCCCGCGCGGGAGGTGACTAGCGATGAGCGCACTCGACAACGACGAGGCCGTGAAGGCGGCCCAGGCGATCGAACTCGTCGAAATCGACGACGGCTACACCCTGCGGAACACCCCCGACGAGGACGTCGTCCACCAGCACGACATCCAGCAGATTCCCGAGCAGGACGTCACCCAGCAGATGTTGAGCCAGTCGGCCGAGAACCCCGAAGCCTGGCTGATGTACGGCGGCGGATACAAGCAGCAACGCTACACCACCGCCGACGCCATCACGAAGGACAACGTCAGCGATCTCGAACTGGAGTACCTGCTCGAGACTGGGGTCTCCAACAGCATGGAGGGGACGCCGATCGTCGTCCCCGGGGACCCGCCGATCATGTACCAGACGAACGGGCCGAACCACGGGAAGGCCGTCAACGCCCGGACCGGCGACGTCCTCTGGAGTTACACCTACTCCAACCCCCAGGAAGTCCACGGCAACCAGGGAGCGAACACGAAGCTCCTGCTCTGCTGTGACTCGAACAACCGTGGCTTCGCCGTCTACGGCGACAAGGTGTACATGACCACGCTCGATTCGGGCATGGTCGCGCTCGACCGGTTTACCGGCGAACCGGTCTGGTACACGAGTACCGCCGACTACCGGAAGGGCTACTCGGCGACCTGGGCGCCCATCGTCTGGAACGATCAGGTGCTGACCGGAAGTGCGGGCGGCGAGTACGGCGTTCGCGGGTTCGTCGCGTCGCTCGACCCCGAGAACGGGGACATCCTGTGGCGCACCTACACCACTGACCCGGAGCGCTGGATCGAGACGAGTTACGAGCAGGGCTGTGCGACGACCTGGATGACGCCGACCCTCGACGAGGAGACCGGGACGATGTACTGCCCGATGGGCAACCCCGGGCCTGACTTCAACGGCGCGGTCCGTCCCGGCCCGAACCCGTACAGTTGCGGGACGCTCGCCCTCGATGCGAGCAACGGCGATCTCGAGTGGAACTTCCAGGAGAGCGCTCACGACGTCTGGGACTACGACTCCTCGTCTCCGAAGGTGCTCATCAAGGACCAGGACATTCGCGGCGAGAGTCACGACATCATCGTGAGCGCCGGGAAGACCGGCTGGGCGTACACCAACGACGCCGAGAACGGGAAGCTCCTCCGCCGGGGCCAGGAGACCGTCCAGCACATCAATATGTGGGAGATGATTCCCCACATCGACGAGGAACGCCGCATCTCCTACGTGCCCGGCGCCCAGGGTGGCAACGACTGGCAGCCGCCCTCCTACAGTCAGGAGACGGGGCTGGTCTACATGAAACAGCAGAACACGCCCCACGAGCTCATGTGGCTCCACGAGGAGTACACGCCGGGCGAAACCTACTGGGGCGGTGCGCTCAACGACTGGCCGCACGTCGCGGAGCCGGAGGGCTGGAACGGCCACACGAGCGCTGTCGTAGCAGTCGATCCGCTCTCGGGCGAACGCGTCTGGCGCGAGTGGATCGACGACTCCGACTACCTCTGGGGCGGTTCGCTGTCGACGGCCGGCGGGCTGACCTTCCTCGGGACCCAGAAGAACAAGTTCATCGCCTACGACAGCGAAACCGGCGATCGCCTCTGGGAGTCCCCGAACCTCGGTGCCCCCATCAGTTCCTCCCCGAGCAGTTGGTACGACCCCGGCACGGGCAAGCAGTACGTCGCCGTGCAGGTCGGCGGCAGTGGCTGGCTCCGCCACGGGCGGCGCGGCAGCACGGTCGCCGTCTTCGCGCTGGAGGGCGAGCAGAGCCAACAGCAGGGTCAGCAGTGAATCGACTCCAATTATTTCAACAGGTCAAACAATGACGTCACAACGAACACGGCGCTCGTTTCTTGCAGCAGCGGGAGTTGGTGTGCTCGGTGTCGGGGCTGCGTGGCAGGTGACCGGACAGGAAAACCTCGAGGAAGTGTATCGGCTTGAAATGACCAACGACGGCTTCGTAGGGATCGAACCCGAAGCGATTGCAGATCGGGCGAGTCCGCGACTGGAGATGACCGCTGGCCGGCGCTACGGGATCGTAATCCGGAACGAATCGGATCAGCCGCACAACCTGGTCCTCACGGACTCGTACCCGGGCGGCGTCGCGATGTTCAGAACGGACCTCGTGGATCCTGGCGGGGCGCAGGGAGTCACCTTCACCGCCAAGCGGAGTCTAACGGCGTACTTCTGCGAACAGCACACCCACGAGGTCGGTCAAATCACGGTACAGGGGGCAGCCGGGCCCCAGACCGGGAACCAGACCGGCAACATCACCGCCGTGAACGCGACCGGGCCTCGCGGGGAGGTTCCGGACAACGCGACGGGGAACGTCACGGAAAACGTGACGGGGAACGCCACGACACCGCGACCCCCAGTGAACGTAACAGAGCGGGAAGGCACGCCCGCCGTGAACGAGTCGGTCCTCCCCGAGAACCGGACCGGCAACGCCACCGGCGACGAGATAGGCAACCCGACGGCGCGGTTCACGGACATCGCCGGCGTCCAGAACGTCTCCCAGAACCAAACCGGCAACGCGACCGGGAACATGACGGCTGGTGATCTTGCCGGCGAGAGCCCGGAACCGGCGGAGACGTTCAAGTTCGTCGGCTCCGTCCCCGCGTGGGTCGCCCAGGCCCCACAGGAGATTCAGGGCCAGGAGAACCCCACGCTGCCGATCGAAGCCGGAAAGACGTACGAAGTCGTGTGGGTGAACGCCGACGGCGCACCGCACAACTGGTTCATGGAGACCGAGAACGACGAAACACTCGTTCGCTCTGACACCATCGTTGACGCAGGGTCGTGGCAGACGGTCAAGTTCGTCGCCTCCGACAACATGTGGCAGTACTACTGTCAGTACCACCCAGTTGCGATGCGCGGCGACCTGGAATTCGGCGGCGGCGAGGGCAACTAACCCCGCTCTACAGGACGTGCTGCTCGGATTCTCCGGGCAGCCTTTCATTGGATTATGATTCAAACTGACGATCTGTCCGTTTCGTTCGGCGAGACAGTCGCTGTCGAGGACGTCGACCTGCAGGTTGATGACGGCGAGTTCGTGACGCTCCTTGGGCCGTCTGGCTGTGGAAAGACGACGCTCCTGCGAGCCATCGGCGGCCTGCAGTCACCGACGGCTGGCGACGTGTGGATCGACGGCCGGCCGCCGGCGTC
>SDGW01001250.1_pt1 | contig 14039 bp, 13 predicted proteins | sample 2873831 | NCBI WGS metagenome assembly SDGW01 (sample SAMN08132700, study PRJNA421101) | hypersaline lake metagenome | isolation source: celular fraction 0.22 microns magnesium sulfate-rich crust from ephemeral... | place: Spain: Penahueca Lagoon, Toledo | collected 2011-07
ATAGAGTCCCTGTTCGTGGATCGAGGCGAAGAACACGTCGCCTCTGTCATAGAAGATATCGTGGGTCCCGTTGCCGTGGTGGACGTCCCAGTCGAGGATCGCCACGCGGTCGACGTCGTGATCGTCGTGATCGAGCGCATACTGGGCGGCGACGGCGGCGTTGTTGACGAAGCAAAACCCCATCGCGTCGTCGTAGATCGCGTGGTGTCCCGGCGGCCGGCCGATCGAAAACGGCGTCTCGCGACCGGTTGCTCCCTCGAGTGCCGATTCGGCGGCCCAGCAGGCGAGCCCGGCGCTCCGACGAGCCGCGTCCCAGGTGGCTTCGACGGCGGTGGTATCGGGGTCCCAGTTGCCGCCGCCGTTCTCACAGAACTCCCGGACCGATTCGAGATATTCGCGGTCGTGGATGGCTGCCATCGTCTCGAGGTCGCAGGGGTCGGCCTCGACGTACTCGACGCCGTGTTTGCGCTTCAGTCGTTCCCGGATCGCTCGTAGCCGGTCCGGCGACTCGGGATGGCGCGAACCGGGGTCATGTGCGAGACAGTCCTCGCTGTAGCCGAACTGCATTTGTTCACTCGAATAACGAAAAGTACGTCTCGATGTCGTCGTCGGTGATCGTCCGCCGGTCGGCGTGGCGCGCGAGGATCGCCGCCGCCCGGGCGACGTTGTCGGCGTAGTCCTCGAGGATGTCGGCCAGCGCGACGCGGGCGTCCATCGAGACGCGATAGCGGTTGTCAATCTCCAATCTAGCGATACGATCGACCGGTGCGACCGGTAACTCGAGGTCGTCTTTGTCGATGACCGCTTCGACCCCGAAGTCCTGGGCCATCAGTGTCTTGCGGTCGTCCGCCGTCGCCTCCTCGGCGGCGTCGATCGCGAGCTCGCTCCCGTGTTCCTGGATCCGCGTTGCGAGTTCCTTGGATGCGTCGGCGCTCACCCGAAGCTCGCCTGCGTTCCGCCGGATGATCGTATCCACCGGGGCGAACGGGAGTTCGACGTTCATATCACTATAGGCGAAGCTAACGCCCTTAACGCTTTTCCTAGGCTCGTGATGGGGTTGCTCGAGCCGTCAGAACACGTCGTTTGCCTCGAGCCGGCCGTCGCGGACGACCCCTCGGGCAGTTACCTCCTCGCCGAGGCCGACGTCGACATCGGTTGCGACGCTCATTGTCTCCTCGCCGTCGTCGAGTACGACCGGATCGCCCGCCTGGACGACCACGCCGGTGAACTCGAGTTCCTCCCCGTCTGACGGCTCGTCCGAACCAGTGTCGCTGGGCCCGGTCGTCGTCGATCCGGTGTCGGTACCGGTGCCATCCGCTGTCGTCTCCTCGGCCGTTCCGTCGCCGGCAAAGGCAGACAGGCCGGCGTTCTCGTCGCTCGAGTCGCCTGCATCCTCGGTCCCGCTCGAGCCGGCAGAATCGGACTCTAAGACCGTAATCGTCGACTGCCAGCCGGCGGAGGCCTCGAGGTCGTCTTGCCAGCCGTCCTGAATCTCGACATCGCCGAGTGCGACCTCGTCGCCCGGCCCCACGTCGAGGTCGGCCTTCTCGCCCCACAGCGCGACGCGGATGTCGCCGGTCGCATCCTGGACGCGGATGTTTCGGACCTGTCCCTCGGAGCCGTCGTCACGGTCGAACGTGCGTTTGGGGTCGGCCGAGCGGACGACGCCCGCGATGTCGACCGTCTGGCCGATCTCGAGGTCCTCTATTGGCGTGCTCTCGGGGACGTACTCGATGTCTTCGTCGACTTCCTCGATGGCACCGCGGTTGCCAACGTGAAGTTCGAGACTACCGTCGCGTTCCTTGACGTAGCCGTCGATCACCTCGACGGTCGTCCCGGCCTCGAGTTCCGTGGCGAGGTCGGCCTGTTCGTCCCAAAGCGTCACGCGAACGCGCCCGGTTGAATCTCCGAGGACGAGATTCGAGACTTTCCCCTCGGAGCCGTCGTCGCGGTCGAACGTGCGCACGCTGTCGGTGTCCAGAAGCAAGCCGACGAGGGTGACATTCGAGAGGCCAAGCGAGAGGTCCTCGATCGCGTACGTGTCGGAAACCTGTACGTCGACCTCGGTGTCGTCGTCGGGTTCGACGTCGTCGACGCTGACCTCGACGCCGGAAAAGCCCTCCTTGGGGCGGCCCTTGATCCGCAGGACCTGTCCCTCCTCGAGTTCCTCGATGGCGGCTTCGGCGTGGTCGTCCCAGAAGGCCGCCCGAACCGAGCCGGTCTCGTCCGCGACCTCGACGTTGACGACCTGGCCGTCTTCGTCCTCGCCGTCACGCTCGAAGGTTCGTTTCTCGCCGATCGAGATCACCTTGGCGACGAACTTCGCCTCTTCCATGCCGGGCTCGATGTCAGCGATGCCGCCGACCTCGCTCTCGCCGACTTCGTGAGCGACGAGCATCGCCGCCGTCTCCTCGTCCGCGAGTCCCCCCATCTGCTCGACTTTCGCCTCGACGGCCTCGCGAAACTCCTCGAGAGAAACGTCGGCCTCGAGGTCCTCATATACACCCTCGATGTCGCTCATTCTATGCTCGTTCATGGGTAGCCCGCGCATAAGCGTTATCCATTCGCTGCTTTCCCGTGCGGGGGTGTTTGACGAGTACAGTACGCATACTGGCCAGATCGACCCATTCCGTCGTCGCAGACCCAGCACGGAACCGCCGCGATCTGCCGGGACTCGAGCGGGGAGACATACCCCACCCTGGCCGCCTCTCAGTATATAAATTCCTGGCTGGCTACTGTGGTACTCCGCCCTCGAGACGTGTCGGCAGACAGCAGGAATCGACAGCCAGCGACGGCTTCGTTTCGAAAGGGCTTTAATGGTCACCGGGTTACGTAGAGATGAGTCCTGATAGGGTAGTGGACTATCCTCTTGGCTTGCGGAGCCAGGGACCGGAGTTCAAATCTCCGTCAGGACGTTTCTGCCGACACCAAACCGCGAGCGATGCGTGGCGCGTTAGCGCCATGAAAAGCGAACGGCGAAGCCGTGAGCAGCGAGCGGCTGGTGTCGGTGAAACTCTAACACGGAGGTTTGAGCAGACGAGTCGCAGCCCGGGAGTGAACGTAGTGAGCGACCCGGAACGTCTCGGCGTGTTCAAATCTCCGTCAGGACGCTCACTTATCGCAGCTGCTTCACGTTGTTCAGCAGCCGCTCTTGCGTTCGGTCCTGACGTGCCTGACGCTCACTGTGTTCGCGTCAGACTCCGTCAGGACGCTTTCACCGACGCAACACCGACGAGCGAAGCGAGTCGTTCGGATAGGTATGAAACTCGAGCCCTCGAGCGACAGCGTCGCAACTCACAATCGAAAACTGGGTGAGAGGAGTAAGCCCCCTTCTGTTCGTCCCGGCATTCGGCTGAGCGTCCACGCCGTCCGCGGCGATGCCGCGGGGTGTTCGGGCTACCACGGCGCGGACTTGCACCGGTGAGGGTTCGCCGTTCCATCGATCCTCGGCCGTCAGTGCGTGGTCGGTCACGTCGAGCGTGACCTGCGGAGTTCAACCGCGAGCAACATTGCGACCACGCTACCCTCTGCGGGTTAGCTCCCCTTCCTCTCGGTCGGGTTCGCGCGCATCATCGGTCGGGCCGAGACGTGTCGTTTCTGTTCCAGAGCCAGCGGTCTCCCGCTCCGGACTTGCGTCCGGTCACCTGCCCGAACAGGTGGGGGGACTTTCCTCGCGTTGCCGGCACGACCATCGCGGCAGCCAGGCTCTCTCTCCCAGTCATTCTAGGGGTGGTTGCCGAATAAGTCCCCCGATTGGCGCCACAAAAAGCGCCCACCGACGAATGGAAGCGCTTTAGGACGACTACTGCCATGGTTATCTGTATGTCCCAGGGACAGGGCGTCGACCTTTCCTACGAGGACGGTGCACGTGCGGTCGAACTCGCGCGCGAAGCCGTCGACTCCTACGTACGACACGGGCAACGAGAACAACCGGGCAGCATGCGCGAAGCCTTCTACGAGCGAACCGGGGCGTTCGTCCGCCTCGAGTCGACTCGCGGCCGCGGCAGCCTTCGTGGCTGTGCGGGTGGCTATCGCTCTGGCGACCAGCTCGGCCACGTCATCGTCGACGCGGCGATCGAAGCCGCCAGTGGGGACTCCTGTGGCTCCGAGGTTAGCCCCTCGGAGCTGTCGAACCTGACGGTCTCGGTCTGTATCGTCAGAAACGTCGTGCTGACCGACGATCCGCTCGCCGACCTCGAGGTCGGCACCCATGGCGTCGCCGTCGACGGCGGCGACGGCGGCTGGCTCTATCCGACAGTCCCAGTCGAAAACAGTTGGACCGCCCGCGAATACCTCGAGCGCACGTGCCGGAAGGCCAAGCTCGCGCCGGATGCATGGCAGGACGGCAATGTCGGCGTCACGCTGTTCGAAGGCCAGGTGTTCCGCGAACGCGAGGCTGACGGCAGTATCGAACAGGTCTGAACGGGGCCACGATTCTTCGAGACACTCGGTGTGCCGATAGCAATGCGCAACGTAGTTCGTTCCCGCTCTTAGCTCGTGTAGTCGCTCGATTCGGCTGCTCGATCGGGGTTCAGGCGTTCGAGTTTGACCTCGAGCAGGGCGTTCAGTGCTGCGAACACGTAGTGGACGGTAAACCAGAGGACGAACAGGTTGACGATGAGGATCAGCGGGATCGAGAGCAGTGTCGGTCCCGGGAGGAGGAGCACCGTACAGACGCCACCGACCGCAAAGACGATGACGAGGCGGATCGCAAGCTGCGTCGCGATTCGAGAGTGTGGGGTCAGCGGCGGCGACCATCGATGATCGGTTTTTCCGCGCCCGGCAAAAAGTCAACTATTCTATCTGAGTTGACGTGTTTTCGCGCTCGCGTACAGCCCATGTCAGGCAGCTATCGGCCGAGTGACGGCGTCTAGTGGCCGAACCCGACCGCCTCGGCGTCGGCTAAACATCGTTCGGTCGCCGTCTCGAGGTCGAACTCGCGGACGATCTCGCCGTCGCGGATCAGTGGCTCGAGCAGCGACTTGCCCTCGGCCGGCTCGTCGCGGTCGGCCAGCGTGACGTGATGGCCGCCGTCGGGGGTCCGAGAGACGTCTTTGACGCCGGAGAGTTTCCCGCGTTTGGAGATCGGTTTGCCTTCTATTTCGACGATATCGAGGCTGAAATCCACCGAGTCGGCACTGGTGATGTGGCTGCCGACGCCGAAACCATCGGCGACATCGCGCAACTCGCGGATCGTCTCGGGGGTGAGCCCGCCGCTACAGAAGATGTCGACGTTCTCGTGACCCCGTGCGTCGAGTTCCCAGCGGACTTCGCGGATGATGTGTCGGAAATCACCACGTCGGGACCCTGTCGTGTCGATGCGGACGCCATCCAAATCCTCGCCGAGCGTCTCGGCGGCCAGTAGGCTCTCGCTTTTCTCGTCCCAGAAGGTGTCGACCAGCGCGATCCGCGGCACGTCCGTCCCGACAGCCTCGTCGAACGCCGTCCAGGCCTCGGCCTGGTTGCCCTCGCCGAAACAGAACATGAGCGCGTGGGGCATCGTCCCGCCTGCCTCGCGGCCGAGGATCTCCCCTGCTGCGACGTGTGAGACCCCATCGAGGCCGGCGAGCAACGCGGCGCGTTCGACGGTCGCCGCGATCGACGGGTGGACGTGGCGCGCGCCGAACGACAACACCAGCGACTCGGGCGCTGCCAGTCTGGCCTCGAGTGCGGCCGTGGCGAAGCCACTCGGCTGCGACAGGAAGCCGAGTAGCGAGGTCTCGAGTGCAGCGAATTCGAGGTAGGGGCCTTCGACCCGAAGGACGGGGCCGCCGTCGAATAACTGGCCGTCTGGAAGCGCGTCGATATCGACGGCGCGGCCCTCGAACAACGTTGCCACGTCTTTCACGCCGGTAAAGACCTCGAACTCCCCGGTCGGGAACTGGTCTGCGGTCACTTCGGCGACGACGTGGGGGGTTTTCCCCGCGTGCTCGAGCGTGGCTTGCGTACGCTCGAAGTAGGCGTCAGTCGCGTTCCCCTCGAGAATCGCCTCCGAGGGTACGGTTCCGAACGGATTTGACATATCGCCGATTTCCCGCGGGAGGCAAAAAAGCTACCCGTCTGCCGGCGTCCGGGGGTGACGTGACGTCGCTGCCAGTCAGCCGCCTGATCTATTTTACTTCCGATACCAAACCCGACATGTGGCTCACACAGGGGGCCGCTATCGTCTACGGCCGACAGCGAGCCAGACTCCCGCGCCGAATAACGTGACTGCGATCGTGCCGACCGCGGCCGTCACGCCGCCGTGAGTCGCTTTGGGCGCGGCACCGGCTTCGACGTTCGACAGCGCTGCCACCGACGGGGCGCGGACGATCGTCGCCGTCGTCCCGTTTCGTTCGACATAGTACGCACCCGAGTAGCCGCCATCGTCGATCACGAACGTGTTCTGTCGGGCGGCGACGGGTTCGGCACCGTGGTTCTCGAGGAGTTCTCGGTACCCCTCGAGGAACTCGCCAGTATCCTCGGTCGACTGCCACTCCGTTCGCCAGACGTAGCCGGCTTGACCCGCTGCAGCGGCGGGATCGGTCGTGTTGTCGATCTCGTCGGTGGTGTAGATGACCAGTTTGTCGCCGGCCCAGCCGTCGGTGACGGTGTGATCGTAGTCGAAGCCGCGACCACCCCCACCGGCGTCGAGATCGGTCGCGTCGAGCACCGATGGTTGATCCTGATTCATCGCGTCGGCGGCGAACATCGCGACCATGCCCGCTTCGCCGACGGTGTCGTTTGCGACCGCGCCGTCGACGGTGAGCTGTCGCCAGCCGTCGCTCGAGCGGTCGGAGACCGAGACGGCGGCCGGCTCGCGTTCGGAGCCGGGATGGATAACCGCCGACGTCGTCGCCGGCGGCTCGTCGTAGGCCGCGTTGACCGCCGACCAGCCTTCGCCCTGCTGGCGCAGGTAGTCGATGTAGTCTGGACCGTCGCTGTAGGGCTGGTAGATGGCGAAGTAGATGCCCCAGTTGACGTCGAACTGCCCCTGTCGACCGTCGCTGGGAGAGAGACAGTTCCACTGGATCTCACAGCGACTCTCGTACTCGCGTTCGACCCACTTGGCGTCGCCTTCGACCAGCCCCTTGGTCGCCAGGTCAGCGTCCTGTGTCGTGCCGTTGAGTTCCGAGAGATCGAATCGCTGGTCTTGTAGCGCGTGGACGAGTTCGTGGCCGAGCGTGAGCTCGTCCAGTTCCGGCTCCTCGGGGTTCTCGGAGACGATGACGATCTCGTCGGTCTCGGGGTCGTAGTAGCCCTTGACGGCACCGCCGTAGACCGTCCGGGTCGCGTTGACCGCCGTCGTGTCTCGCCCGACCGTGAACAGTGCCTCGTAGCCGACGTTCTGCTCCAGGCGCTCGGCTGCAGTGTAGTTCGCGAAGCGCTCGTCGTTGGTCTGTCGGTAGGTCTCGCGGGAGACGACGTCGACGTCGACTTCCTCTTCGAACGTCAGATTCCGAATCCGCTCGACGCGGGCCATCGCTCGGTAGACGACGGGCTCGAGGTCGTCGTCGTCGACGGCCGCGTCCGTCTGATCGTCGACCGGGAGGTCGTCGTCGTACCAGTAGCCTTCGACGTAGCCGACGGTGTCCTCGGTGGTGGGGTCCTCGGGGCGATCGGTTTGCGTGGCGATTGCCGCGGTCGCGTCCGTCGTCGGCTCGAGATGCGGAGCCAGATCGGTACCGCCGACGGCGGTCGGCTCGCCGGGGGCGGCGGCCGCGCTGGCTGCGATCACCGGGCCGGCGAGGCCGCTCGTCACCAGCGCTGCGGCGAGCACCACGACGAACAGGGCGACGGACGGAGGGAGACGCGTCGATGGCATCTAACTAGTGAGCCGTTTGAAGGGACGTGCAAAAAGCACGACGGTCGCCTCGCTGCTCACTCGGCGTCGGTCGACGTGGCCCGCCAGCCCAGCATGACGCTCAGGATCGCAGCCGCGAGGCCGGCGAGCAGGGCGAGTGCTCGCCGGTGCATCGACGCCCGAAGCTGGAGGCTCCGGGCGCGCGCCCGGTCGTCGAACGGGCCGTGTGCGCCGAAGTCGCCCGACACCGGTTCGTGGAGGTTGTGCTCTCGGTCGGGATCGACCGGCTCGTCGGTCAGCTGGGAGTCGTAGCCGCCGCTCGCGAGCATGTTGTCGAGCCGCCGCGGGATCAGACGGTTGCCGAGGATCGCCTTCACCGTCGACCGGCCGACCCACAACTCGTCTTTGCCACGGTCGACGGTCCACGTGATGGCTCGAGCGGCGACTTCCGGCTGGTAGATCGGCGGCACCGGCTGGGGCTGCTTCGGTAGTCGGCTCTTCGACCACTCGAACTGCGGGGTGTTCATCGCGGGCATCTGCACCATCGACAGCTGCACGTCGCAGTCGTCGTGGATGAGTTCCGTCCGGACGGACTCGGTAAAGCCCTGAATGGCGTGTTTCGCGCCGCAGTAGGCCGACTGTAACGGGATGCCCCGGTACGCCAGCGCCGAGCCGACCTGGACGATCGTTCCCTCGTCGCGGGGGCGCATCCGCTCGAGGGCGGCCAGCGTGCCGTAGACGTACCCGAGGTAGGTGACTTCGGTGACGCGCCGGTAGTCGTCGGCGGTCATCTCCGCGGCCGGCGAGAACACCGACACCATCGCGTCGTTGACCCAGACGTCGATCGGGCCGAACTCGTCTTCGACGGTCTCGGCCGCGGCCTCGACCTCGTCGGGGTCGGCCACGTCCGTCGGGACGACGACCGCTTCGCCGCCCGCGTTTTCCACGTCCTCGCGCGCGCCCTCGAGGCCGTCCTCGCCGCGTGCGAGCAGGCCGACTTTCGCGCCGCGGTCGGCGAACGCGCGAGCGGTGGCTCGTCCGACGCCGGCCGATGCACCCGTGACGACGACGACTTCCGAATCGGTGGTTGCGGACATCGTTAGTTACTGAGTGGATTGAATCGATCGAACGTCTGGAGGGTGGCGTACTTCTCCCAGCCGCCGTAGCGATCCTCGAACGAGCCGCGTGGGACGCTCGTGATCACGACGAGCGCACCGGCGACGACGGCGTTGATCGCGGCCACCGTCGGGACGCCGTCGAACAGCCACGGGGCGACGGCGACCCACGCGGCCAGCGGGACGTTCAGGAACCGGATCGCGCGGGCGGGCTCGGCGGTCGCGATCACGGTAAAGGAGACGACCAGCGACCCGACCAGGTGGCTGCTGTCGGCCATGAAGCCCGTCGTCCCGAAGACCGTCGGCGAGAGCATGAGCCACGCGCCGAGTGCCATCGCACCCAGCAGCGTCCACGGCGTCGAAACGCCCCAGAACGGCTCGCTCGCGGGGGAGTCGCCGATGTCCCGCATCGCGCGCTCGTCGACGCCGGACTCGTCTTCGGAGAGTTTCCCGCCCATCCAGAAGGCGGTCCAGAGGCTATCCCCCTGGCGCATCAGGTGGACGACGTACTGTCCCATCGCGACGACCTCGTCGACCGTCAGCGAGATCATCCAGAGCATGCCGAACGCTGACAGCAGACAGAGGGTACACCACGTCCCGACCATGATCGGCTGCATGATGACCAGCAGCACCTGCATGAAGCCCAGCGGGATCACGACGACACCGAAGAAGGCGACCATCCACGGCATCGTGCGCCAGCGCCGCCGGTCGCCCATGAAGCCCATCAGCGCCTCGACCGAGTAGGCGACCGCGCCGAGGCCCGCGTCCGAGACTGGGAACGCCTCGGACACCCTCGAGGTGAGGATCTGTTCGGTGCCCGACCCGTAGAGCGGGTCCCAGACGCTCTCGATGTAGCCCAGCTGGAAGGCGGCCATGTACCACGAGGCGAAGAAGCCGAAGATGCCAAGCGCGATCAGCGGCGCGCGCTGTGCGCGCGTCGAGGGGTTGTACGTCCAGCCCGCGGGTACGGTTGGCCCCTCCATCTGCGAGCGCATCACGATCAGCACCGAGAACGTGATCACCATGACGCCGACGAGCCCGCTGTTGGCATAGGCCGCGGCCGTCGGTGCCGCGAACGCGATCGGCGCGAACACCAGCCAGAGGCCGACGAAGCCGTTGGCGTAGTTGGCGTAGCCGCTCTCGCGGTAGATCGTGAGGCCGGCCAGCGCGATCAGGACGAGGCCGCTGGCGACGCTGTTCCAGAACACCAGCGCGCTCTCGTAGCCGAACGCCGGCGCGGTCGCGACGAGCCAGATACCCAGTGCGATGACGGCGTACTGGGGCCAGATCTCCTCCGTCGGGTGTTTCAGCATCATCTCGCCCGGTCGCATCGAGTCGCCGTCGTCGCCGTTTCCGTTTCCGCCGCTATCGCCGCCGCCTCCGTTCGTGCCGTCCGCTCCGGCCCCGTCGCTGGCTGGTCGCGAGCGGCGCTCCCGCGCGTCGGTCGTCACGGCCGTCGGTTCGTCGGTCGAGTCGTGGTCTCTGTCACTCATGGTCTCTCACTCGGTGTCGTTCGATCGTCGCACGATCTCGGTGCTCGAGTCGACGCCGTCGGCCCCGTCGGTGCCCAGCGGTGCCAGCGACACGTCGCTCGAGCCGGTCGCGTCGGCCAGATACAGCGCACTGTTGAGGAGGCCGATGTGGCTGTACGCCTGCGGGTAGTTGCCGCGCTGCTCGCCGCTCTCGTCGTCGACCGCCTCGCCCAGCAGGCCGAGCGGGCTGGCGTACTCGAGGATCGCCTCGAAGCGCTCGGTCGCCTCGTCGGTTCGCCCGGCGAGCGCGAGTGCAGTGACCAGCCAGAACGAGGTGACGACGAACGGGCTGTCGATCCCCGGGAGGCCGTCGTCGCCCTCGTAGCGCCGGACGAGCCCGTCGTCGGTCGCCAGCCGGTCGATCGTCGCGTCGATCGTCCCCAGAACGCGGTCGTCGTCCGGCGGGAGGAAGCCGACGACGGGGACGAGCAGGTTCGCCGCGTCAAGGGTGTCCTCGTCGCCGAACGAGCGCACGAAACTGTTCGCGGACTCGCTGAACCCCCGCTCGAGGATCGCCGCCCGGACGTCGTCCCGGGCCGCTCGCCAGCGCTCGAGGGGCGCGTCGACGCCGTCGGCCGCCTCGGCAAGCCGGAGTCCCCGATCCAGCGCCGTCCAGCACATGACCTTCGAGTAGACGAAGTCCTCGCGGTCGGTTCGCACCTCCCAGATGCCGGCGTCGGGCTCGTCCCACCCCTCGCAGACGTAGTCGACGAGGTCGCGAGTCACCCGCCAGTCGTCGGGTCGCATCGGCTCGCCGTAGCGGACGCTCTCGTAGAGCGCGAGGACCAGTTCGCCGTAGACATCGAGCTGGTACTGGTTCTGGGCCGCGTTGCCGACGCGAACGGGGGCGGAGCCGCGATACCCCTCGAGGTGGTCGAGGACGCGCTCCTCGAGGTCGCTCCCGCCGTGGAGGCCGTAGACCGGCGGTATCTCCGCCGGGTCGTGGTGTCGGCAGTGGTCGAGACAGAGCTCGAAGTACGAGCGGGCCTCCTCGAGGTGGCCGAGTTCGGCCAGCGCCCGCACAGTGAAGGCCGCGTCGCGGATCCAGTTGTAGCGGTAGTCCCAGTTGCGGACGCCGCCGAGGTCCTCGGGGAGCGAGCTCGTCGGAGCCGCACACACCGCGCCCGTCTCTCGGTGGATGAGCAGTTTGAGGACGAGCGACGAGCGGACGGCGAGGTCGTGCCACGGGCCGCCGACGGGACAGTCCGTCCCGTCGCAGTCGTGGGTCCACGCCCGCCAGTAGTCGACGGTATCGGCGAGACGCTCCCGGAACCGGGAGCGGTCGAAGGGGATCGCCTCGCCGTACCCGAGGACCAACCAGCGTGTCTCGCCGGCCTCGAGCGTGACCGTCGCGCTCGCCGCGTGTCCGTCGGCCGACGGCTCGAGTGCGATGTCACCCGAGAGGGCGACTCGGTCGTCGTCACCGATCGCGACGACGCCGTCCGCCGTCGACTCGAGTTCGGGAACGTCCCGCGCGTAGTCGAACCGGGGCTCGAACCGGACCTCGAGCTCGATCGAGCCGTCCGCACAGTCCAGTTTCCGATAGACGGCGGGCGGCGGCCCGTCGGGGTCGGTCGCTTCGGCGACGGGCATGAAGTCCGTCACCGTCGCCTCCCCGCCGGCGGTTCGAACCGTCGTCTCGAGGACGTTGGTCCGGTCGCGATACCGTTGGACGGATTCGAACGAACCCGTCGGCCGGACGGCAAAGTGGCCGCCGCGGTCGGCATCGAGCAGCGCGGCGAAGACGCTCGGCGACTCGACGTGTGGGAGTGGACACCAGTCGATCGAGCCGTCGCGACCGACGAGAGCGACCGTGTTCCCGTCGCCGATCACGCCGTACTCCGTGAGGTGGGTGTACTGCATCGGTACTCACTCAGATCAGGGTGCACGCGCTCGTGGCGTGTCGCCGGTAGTCGGTCCAGCGCGTTCCCTATTCGGCAGTCACACGAAAGGGTGGTTCGTCGGTGGCGTCGCGACGTATGCGTTATCGCTCCCAACGCTCACAGTAACCGATGAAACCGAAGTGCTGCGCTGAAGCGGGCACGAACGTTTTCATGGCTCCGCCCGTACGCTCATCTAGCTATGCGCCTCGAGCCAGACCGCACGGCCGTGGTGGTCGTCGACATGCAAAACGGGTTCTGTCACCCCGAGGGGTCGCTGTACGCGCCGGGCAGTGAGGCCGTCATCGAGCCGATCGCCGAGTTGGTCGAGCGCGCCCGCGAGGCCGGCGTTCAGGTGATTTTCACCCGCGACGTCCACCCACCGGAACAGTTCGATGACGCCCACTACTACGACGAGTTCGAGCAGTGGGGCGAACACGTCATCGAGGGTACCTGGGAGGCCGAGATCGTCGACGAACTTCCCGTCATGGAGGACGATCACGTCGTCCAAAAACACACCTACGACGCCTTCTACAACACCGAACTCGAGGGGTGGTTGAATGCCCGCGACATCCACGATCTGGTGATCTGTGGCACCCTCGCGAACGTCTGCGTGCTCCATACTGGCGGCAGCGCGGGAGTGCGGGACTTCCGGCCGATCCTGGTCGAAGACTGCATCGGCGCACTCGAGGACGAACACCACGCGTACGCCTTAGAGCACGCCGACTGGCTGTTCGGCGAGGTCGAATCGGGCGCGGACCTCGAGTTCGCGTAAGTGCGCCGACCGTCCCACCGGCTTTTTCGTCGCCGGCGATCCAACGTGCGGTATGAACGGCTTGCAGCCACGTCGTGCGACCTCGACGATCCAGGTATACCCCGAGCCGCGGACGGACGGTGACGTTCGATGAACCAACAACAGTTGCGACCACTATATCTGCTCGGCATTGCGGCCAGTGCGTACGCGCTCTGGTATTTTGCCACGGCTGGCTCGAATCTGTACGCGATCGCGTTTGGACTTGTGACGGTCGTGCTTGTGTTCCGGTTCCGAAAGCTGATTGTTGGCTCCTGAGACGGGGCTGTAAGCCCGCTCTTACTGTGACCGGAAGACCCGGTATGCGCCCTGTCCGATGGCGACGACTTTCGTCTCCCCGTCGGGCGTCGTACTTTCGACGGTAACTTCGCTGACGCCGACGCTGCTACCGACTCGGATCACGTCTGCAGTCGCGACGAGATCGCCCGTCGCCGGGCGCAGATAGTTGACGTTCAGGTTGATCGTCGCGATTTTCGTCTCGAAGGGGTCGTCCATCGCCGTCCGAAGCGAGAGGCCGCCGACGGTGTCGATAAGTGTCGCTGCGACGCCACCGTGGAGGTCTGCCCGCTCGTCGGGGTCGGCGGTTGGCCGCGTGTTCGTCAGCTTCTCGTCGTAGGGAATCGACATCGTCATCGTCCCCTCACCGACGTTGTCGACGCTCGTATCGAGCCACGCGAGGAACTCGTGGTCCTCCTCGAGAGAGTATTGGAGCAGACTCTCGAGGTCGTCGAACTCGTCGAACACGTCCGCCGGTGGCGTCTCCTCGGTCATAGCCTCTTGTCTGTGAGCGACGGTCTTGACGGCTACGTTTCTCGATGTCACCCCTCAGTCTCGGTCGCTCGGACGAACCCGCACCTGAACCCGTTCGCCGACCGCGAACGACCGCTCGGGACAGATCAGTTTCGCGCCGAAGTCGCC
>SDGW01000698.1_pt1 | contig 14035 bp, 14 predicted proteins | sample 2873831 | NCBI WGS metagenome assembly SDGW01 (sample SAMN08132700, study PRJNA421101) | hypersaline lake metagenome | isolation source: celular fraction 0.22 microns magnesium sulfate-rich crust from ephemeral... | place: Spain: Penahueca Lagoon, Toledo | collected 2011-07
CCACTCCCCGAACTGGGCGCTGGCTCGGTGGTGACCACGACGCGGCGCCCATCGCTGCCGAAGTCCCGACGCCCCTCCCAGACGACGCACCGGTCGAGGCCTTCGGTCGCGTGCGGCGAGACGCCGACCGCGCGGTACTCGTCGGGCCGGGCGACGCGTAAGTGGGATTCCTCGTCGAGGTAGAAGCCGGCGAGAGCGTCGCCAGCCTCGATGTGCGTCTCGTTGGTCACGGCGAACCCGGTCCAGGTGAACCGATACCGGATGATTCCGTAGGGCTGACCGATGTTCTGGCGGTCGGTTTCGACGCTAACGTTTCGGAGCGCCATCTCGCGTCCCGTCGCGTTCGCCGCGCCCGACACCGTCCCCTGCATGCGGTCGGTGAACCGCTCGGTGTACGGCGAGGAGTCGTTCCGGATCTCGCTCGCGACGGACTCGAAGGCATCGGTGGTGTTACGATCCTCGAGTCGCACCCGATACTCGATGGTCCACGCGGCCGTGCCGTCGGGCTGGACGGCGGCGCGTAACAGGACCCTGTCGGGATCGACGGTTGACTGCGTTCCCGTGATCGCCTCGGGTGTTACGGCGTGGCTGCGTGGTGGCGTGTCTGCTGCTGCGACGGTCACGCCGATCGAACCGAGACTCACGACGGCGACCAGCAAGAGGACGACCGTGCCCGCGCGTGTCATCGCTGCTCCGTTCTCGTGGCGCGCTGAAAGCCTTTATTGGTCTCCCTCGGCCACAACGCCTTTCCCCTCGTCACCACGACTTCCGACAATGACGCCCCGCGCAGAAATCGACATCGAGGACCTCCTGAAGATCATTCTGGTGCTCGCCGCCGTCTGGATCCTCCTGGAAATCATCGCCGAGTTCATCAGCGCTGTGTTCGGCCCCTTCCGCCCGCTCTTTGGCTTTCTGATGGTCGTCCTCATCGTCCTCTACCTGACCGACCGTATCTAACCGCTCGCCGTTTTCTCCCGGACGCCGCCCCCATTCAAGTGTGACCGACCAACAATACGAGGCTCGGGCGGTAATTCTGTCGAGACCCTTGGTTTTATACTGAAACCAGTCAAATTTACCGTTAGCAATGGGGGAAGTTACGGCGGCCAAAGTCAGAAACCTCTTTACCTTCTTGGGGTTGGGGCTGCTGCAGATCATGGTGATCCTGGAGGGGTTGGCGCAGTACTACGGTATCACGATCGCGCTGTTTCCGTTGCAGTTCATTCTGCTCGGATTCGTGGCAGTCGGACTGATATTCATCGCGACGTTCTGACCGGTGACCACCATCCTTATCGGCAGTCCCGTTCTGAGCAGCGTCTATCGTGTACAGCCTGAACGCGCCCGTCCCGTCCGCCGTCGCTGCCCTCGCTGACGACCTGGCGCGTAACCTCGTCGACGCCCGGTCCCGCGTTCGCGGGTCGCACACGCTCGTGGTCAAGCGTCTGACCGACGACGACCTCGGCTACGCCCATCTGGAGGCGCGTGCCCGCGACGCCCTGGCCGGCACGCCCGCCTGCGAGGCTCGGGTCGCCGACGTCGAGGTCTTCGAGACGGTTCCCTCGGGTCCCGCCCCCGTCGTCTACCTCCGGGTCGAGAGTCCGGGACTCGAAGCCCTGCACGACCGACTCTGTGAGACGTTCGACCCCGTCGCCGGTATCGAGGGCGACGACTTCGTGCCGCACGTCACCGTCGCCCGCGGGGGCCAGATGGCGGCCGCACGCAGACTCGCCGAGACCGAGATCGACCCGCTCGAGTGGGTCGTCGACGAACTCGTCTTCTGGGACGCCACGCGCGAACAGCCGACGAGTCGCGTCTCGCTGCCGGTGTGATCACTCGCCGGCCGTCTCTGTCGGCCGGGCAGCGACGCCGATCGGCTGATCCATGTGGGTTTTCGGGAGGGTGAGTTTGACGACGCTGCCGCGGGGCTCGTTCTCCTCGAAGGCGAGCGTTCCGTCGGAGTGCGTGACGATCCAGTTGACCAGCCAGAGTCCCAGTCCGCTGCCGTGATACAGGGGATCGATATCGTCCTCGCCGGTCAGGATCGTCTGCTCCTGTTCGGGGATGCCCGGTCCGTCGTCCGCGATGTCGACCTCGACCGTTTCGGGATGGGATTCGACCGTCACCGAGACCGTCGGCTCCGTGCGGTCACTGTGGTCGACGGCGTTTTCGAGCAGTTCCGTGATCGCCTGCTCGATCTGGGGGATCGTGGCGGCGTGGACCTCGTCGGGCATCGTCAGGTCGATCGTCGCGTTCGGGTGGTGCTGGCGTAGATCCGTCACCGGGCGCTCGATGTAGTCCGATATTTCGAGTGGGTGGACGAGCCGCGCCTCCGAGAGCACTTCGACGATCTTTCGCTCACGCTCGGTCACCCCGAGCAACTCCTCGCCTGTTTCGATGATGTTTTCGGCGAGTCCGTTCAGTTCCTGCTCCGTTTGGGCGGCGATCAGTTCGGCGTTTCCGGTGATAACGCTCATCGCGTTTCGGAGGTTGTGCCGCAACACGCGGTCGAGCACGTGGAGTTGGCGCTCCCTGTCTCTCTGTGGCGTGACGTCGCGCAAGGTTGCGACGACCCCCTCGACCTCACCGGTCTCGCCGTCTTCGAGCGGATAGTACCGGACGTCGAAGGTCCGATCGGAGCGGTTCGGCCGCGAGCGTTCCATCCGGTAGTGGACGGAGTTGCCGGCGAGCGTCCGGTCGATGTGGGGCTCGATCGTCTCCCATACGTCCGGTCCCAGCACCTCCCTGGGCGTCAGTTCGCTGATGTCGTCCTGCTCGATGTCGTGGTACTCCCGGTAGCCCCGATTGGCGAACAGGTAGTTGTGGTTCGTGTCCGTCGCACAGATGAGGTCGTTCGCGCCTTCGATCGCCCGCTCGTACTGCTGGAGCTGTCCTTCGCGCTCTTTCTGCTCGGTAATGTCCGTCTGGATGGCGACGAAGGCCGTGACGTTCCCCTCGTCGTCGGTCAGTGGTGAGATCGTCTCGCGAGCGTAGTACAGCTCACCGGACTTGCGCCGGTTGACGATCTCGTCTTTCCAGACGTCGCCCGCGAGGACGGTCTCCCAGAGGTTCTCGTAGTACTCGTTTGCCATCTCGCCGGAGCTAAACAGGCGCGGCGTCTCGCCGAGGGCTTCCTCGCTGCTGTAGCCCGTGACCGACTCGAAGGCGGGGTTGACGTACTCGATCGTGCCGTCGGTGTCCGTGATGAGGATGACGTTCCCGGCGGCTTCGACGGCGCGCTGGAACTGACGCAGCGTCCGCTCGGACTCCCGGCGTTCGGTGACGTCCTCCTGAAAACCGACGTACTGCGTCACGTCACCGTTGCGGTCCTCGACCGGGGCGATCGTCACGCGATTCCAGAACTCGGTGCCGTCTTTCCGGTAGTTCGTGAGTTCGGCCGTGACTGGTTCGTCGGCCTCGATCCCTCGCCGCAGCGCCGCGACTGGTTCGGGGTCCGTCTCCGCGCCCTGGAGAAAGCGCGCGTTCCGCCCGAGCAGTTCCCCCTCGCTGTAGCCGGTCAGCTCCTGAAATCGCTCGTTGGCGTACAACAGGGGGTGGTCGTCCTGCGTGGCGTCGGCGATCGTGATGCCGACCGGCGCGTCGTCCATCACCCGGTCTTTCAGCGCGAGCTCCTGCCTGTGCTCTTTCAGCTCCGAAATGTCACGGACGATCAGTATGACTGCCGGCGATTCTCCCCACTCGATGCCGGTACCCGTTATCTCGACCGGCGTCTGCGTCCCGTCGAGTCCGACGACCCGTGCTTCAGTCCGGTCGACGCTCTGGTCTCTGGTCTGAATCTCCGCCAGGTGGTCAGCCGAGAGCGGGTGGTCGCCTCCCTCGACGGTTTCTGCCACGGGTCTCCCGACGACGGACGCTGCGGTGGGAGCCCCCAGCAGTTCGACGCCGGCGTCGTTGATGAACTCGTAGCGCCCGTTTCGGACGATCGCGATCGTGTCGTGTGCCGCGTTGAGAACGGCCCGCGCTCGTTTGTCGGGTTCGATGAGGTCGCCGTGCGTCCGGTTGTACGTGACTGCGTCTCGGACGAGCGAACTCAGTTGCTCCCACTGGTCGCCGTGGCGCTCCTTGACGAGATAGTCGGTCACGTCGGCGGAGATCGCCCGGCTGGCCAGCGATTCGCTCCCTTCGCTGGTAAACAGGATGAAGGGGAGGCTCGGGGCCTGGGCACGGACGGCCTCTAGGAACGCGATCCCGTCGGTGTCGGGGAGATCGTGATCGCTGACGATACAATCGATTCGCGCGCCGCCGGCGAGGCGGTCGAGCGCCTCCCCGACCGTGCCGACGGCCGTGAGCGCAACGCTACCGTCAGCAGAAAGTCGAGTGTCGATCTGTGACGCGTACTCCTCGTCAGCAGTGACTGTGAGCACGCGAACCTCCCTGGGTACCCCGTCAGTTGCCATCTGCTCGCTCTCATTTCTGAGTTCTGGCCATATACATACCTCGCCTTCTAACCGTGCAGTCCCCGGATCGTGTCGGTTGATAATCTGGTCAATCGAATTTCAAGTTCGATACTGAACACGGCACCCCTGCGGTTCGCCGTCGTCGACCCACACCGACCCGCCGTACTGGTCGACCAGCGTGTTGACGAGGTACAGACTGATGTCGGTCCCTGTGCCGTCCGCGAACACCTGACGAATCCGCTCGACGAGCGTCCCCTCTGCCGTCCAGTCGCTCGCTGTGAGCGCCCCGACGCCCATCTCGGACAGTTCGGACTCCCCGTCGCCGTGCATGGCACAGAACTGGTCGTTCACCTCGTAGAGGCTCCCCGTCACGGGATCGATGATGGCCGTTGCGTCCAGCGCATCCTCGAACAGCGTCCGATAGTGACCGCGGTCGTCGGACGTATCCCCTTGCCTGCTCGGATCACGACATAAGCGGCCCGTCTGCGACACCGCCTCGCAACCGTGCGGCAACTGACCGCGACGTTACGGTTTCGGCGGATCGCCGTCCCAGGCGTCCATATCGGTGTAGAAGTTCAGCATCGCGAACTTGAGTTTCTCGGGGGCGATGTCGATCATCTCCCGGCGCTGCTCGGCCGGGAACGTTTCCCTGACGGTGTAGTTGCCCATCTCGCGCTCGCCTTCGAGCGTGTAGCGCTTGTCGACGAGGATGCGAGCCCCGAAGTCCTCGGGCGAGCGCACCACGCGGCCGAGCGCCTGTCGCGTCTTGCGCACCGTGGGGATCTCGACGGCGTAGGCCCACCCGGCGTCCTCGGTGCCCATCCACTCGTTGCCGCCGTCGCCGAACGCCTGATCGTAGGCCGCCTGGACGGCCTCCATCCGGTCGTCCAGGTGCGGGTAGGGGACGCCGACGACCACGACGGTGCGTGCGTCGTCGTCGTCGAAACTCACCCCCTCCGCGAGCGTGCCCCACAGCGACGTGAACAGTGCCGCGTCGTCGCTGTCGGTGAACCGCTCGCGCAACTCTTCGGCGCGCGTCGCGGGCTTGTCCAGCATGAGGGCCGAGTCTGCCCTGACCTGCTCGTGGTAGCGCTCGGCTTCGCCGTAACTCGGGAAGAAGGCGAGCGTGTTGCCCGGCGTGAACCGGATGGCGTCCTCCAGCACATCGGTGACCGTCCGCTGGACGCCCGGGTCGTCGCGCTTACTGGCAAAGAGCGCGGGCGCTTCCACTGTGTACGTCCGGCGGCGTTCTTCGGGGAACTGCGCGCCGTAGGCCAGCGTCGCTGGGTCGTCCAGGCCGAGCACGTCCTCGGCCACCTCGAACGGGCGCAGCGTCGCGCTCATCAGGACGCTCGCGTGGAGTTCGTCGAACAGCGAGCGCGTGACGTGCTGGGGGATACACCGGTACAGCTCGGCGCGGCCGTAGATGTCGCCGTCTCCGTCTTCCCGGCGGAGGCTCACGACCGGGTACTGTCCCTCCTGGGCGTTCTCGTCCATCCAGGTCGCGACGAACTGGGCGGCCTGGAGGGTCTGGCACTCCTGGCGGGTGCTGGCGTCGCCGTTCTTGTAGGCGTCCTCGTACTCCTCGTCGAGAATGCGGCCGTAGGTGAGCGCGTCCTCCAGATCCTGCTCGATGCCCGGGCCGGTGTACTGCTTGAGGAAGGCGAGCGTCAGGTCGTCCCGGCCGGTCTCGTTGGTGATCGAGAGGTCGTACCAGTTCTCGCCGACTTTCTCGCGCTCGCCGAACTCCAGGGCGTCCTCGTAGGTGTCCGCCAGCGCGATGCGGAACGCTCGGAGGACGTTCGCCGCCGATTCCGCGCGCAGGTCGTCGCGTTCGGCGAGTTCGTCCAGCGCGCTGTCGAGCGTGTTCTCGGTGAGCGTGCGGGTCGCGTGGTCGCGGGCAGCGTCCTCGACGTTGTGTGCCTCGTCGAAGACCGCGATGACGTCCTCGGGGTCCCGACCGAGCCACCGGAAGAAGTGTTGGCGTATCGTCGGGTCCAGCAGGTGATGGTAGTTACACACTACCAGGTCGACGCCCTCCATCCCTTCCTTGAGGAGTTCGTACCCGCAAAACCCCTCCATCTCGGCGTACTCGTAGATGTCGTCCGGGTCGCGCACGTCCGCAAAGAGCCACTCGTAGAACTCGTCTGTGTTCCCGGTCAGGTTCTGATAGTAGTACTCGCAGGTGTTCTCGGTCTCACGCAGGTCTTCGAGGTCGTCCTCGACCGCGTCGAGTTCGTTCATCACGGACTGGCGCGCCTCCGTCGCTTCCTCGCTGCCGGCCTGGCTGTCTTCCAGGAGGGCTTGCTCGCGCTCTTTCAGTTCGGCTCTGTCCTGTTCCGTGTCGACGAGGTCGCGAGTGGTGTCGCGAAGGGCCTGACACTCGTCGTAGCCCACGTCGATGTGACACATCGAGCCTTTCCCGCGGAAGACGACGGCGCGGATCGGTTCCTGTTCGGTGATGGCGCGGGCGTCCTGGACGAACTGGCGCATCTGCTGGTGGACGTTGGTCGTGATGACCACCGTCTTCGAGTGCTCGCGCGCATACTCCAGAGCGGGCACGAGCGACGCCAGCGTCTTGCCGGTCCCGGTCGCCCCCTCGAACAGCACGTCGTCGCCGTCGGTGAGAGCCTCGTGAATCTGGGCCATCGCGTCGCGCTGATGGTCGTACGGCTCATCGTAGGGGAAAAACCGCGTGTAGTCCGCGCCGTCTGTCGCCACACACACCCGTTGTTCGCTCTCGAACAAAAAGATGCGGCGTCGAACTGGCAACGGAACAGTACTGACCTGCTACCTGTGGGTAGCCGGTAGACTTACTAACTAACCATCACTTTCACGGCCCATGCAACGTCCGTTCGCTGTCATGTGTTGTGCCGTGCTGGTCGTTCTCGCCGGGTGTGCCGGCGGCGGCCCGACCACCGAGACGGCCGAGACGACGCACGCACCGACCGAATCGCCGACGTCGACTGCAACCGCCTCCGACGAGTCCGGTCTCACGCTCGCCGTCGGTGCGACTGTCGAACTGGAAACGCTGGCTCGCGCGCACGCGAAACTGCTCGAGAACCGGAGCTACACGCTCAGGGTCGACCGGCGGGGCGGTCCGCGGGTCACGAGCGTCGACGGGAGCGGTCTCGCCCGCATCGACGACACGTTCAGAGGCACGTTCTTCCAGACGGACGAAGCGGCGTTTCGCAACCGGACCGAGGACGGGACGCACCGGTACGTCGCGCGGCCAGCCACGCTGAATCTCTCGACTGGGGCGGACCTGATCGCGGCTACCAGCGGCGGACTCGTCGTGACGAACACCACGACTGTCGACGGTGAGACGCGATACGTCCTGACGCCGGGAATCGACTACGCGAACGCCTCGGGGCCACGCCCGTACCGCAGAGCCGTCGCCACGGAGTCGGGACTCGTCACGAACTACACCAGCGGGACGTTCTACCCGGACCGCGGCATCGACGTCGTCGAATCGTTCACCGTCACCGGCGTCGGCGAGACGACCGTCGAGCCACCCCGCTGGGTGTCCCTGCTCCGTGATGCTCCGGTGGACGCCGCCGCCAGCGTCGGTACCGTCGTCGTCGAGCGGCCGAGCCTGGATGCGCGCCTGCGAGTGAGCGCCGAGCTAGAGCACCTCTACGATGTTACGCTCAGGGAAGACCTGAACGAGTGGCGGTCGTCGGGCTACGTCGCCGAGGCGGGCGTCTCTCCGCTTGTCCAGCCAATCGTCCGGGACCGTGTCGCGAATGCCACTCTCACTGTGGGGTACGACGAGTCACAGCTTCCCGACGGTGCGAGTGAGCAAAACCTCTCGCTGTTCGCCTACAACGAAACGGTGCAGTGGTTCTTCCCACTCAACGGGACGGTCGACGCCGACGCGAACACGGTGACTGCCACTCGGGACGTCGACCCGACGAACGCTACAAGGGGAGACCGAGCGAGAGCCTGGGGACACCTCGGCGATCAGACCGTCGTCGTCATGCACGCGCCGACGTACTACGCGGCCTGGCAGGACGGCTAGGTTTCGGGTTCGATGTACACCTTGTGGACGTGGGAATCCTCGGCCATGAGCGCGTCCTCGATGGTGGTGATGCGGTCGTCGAGTTCCTCGGTCGAGAAGCCGTTCTCGAAGGACACGTCGGCGGCGACGAAGAGCTTCCCGGGCCCGAAGTACACCGTCCGGAAGTCGACGATGTCGCTGACGCCGTCACTGCTGGTGACGATGTCGCGGAGTTGCTGCTCGCGCGTCGAGGAGAGACTCTCGCCGAGGAGCAACCGCTTGTTCTCCCAGGCCAGCGCGATGGCAAAGCCCATCAGCATGATGCCGATGAGCAGCGCCGAGGACGCGTCGTAGATCGCGTTCCCCGTGTAGTTGGTGAGGAAGACGCCGAACAGCGCGATGCCCGCGCCGCTGAGTGCGATGAAGTCCTCGGTGAGGGCGGTCAGCGTCGTCACGTCGGAGGTGCGCCGGAACGCTTCGCGGTAGGTGTCCCACCCGTAGACGTCCATCTGCCGTTTGATCTCCTTGTGGGCCTTGACGAACGCGTAGGTCTCGAAGGCGATCGCACCGAGCAGGACCACGTAGTTGACGTAGACGGCGTTGAACGTGACGTCGAGCACCGGGAGCGTCGCCTCGCTGGCGCGGTGGGCGCCGCCGTGCGTGATGGCGTTGTAGCCGTGTTTGGCGGACTCCCAGCCGGCGATGCCGAACAGCATCACCGAGACGAGGAAGCTGTAGAAAAACTGTGCTTTGCCGTAGCCGAAGGGATGCTGTCGGTCCGCTTCTTGTGCCCCGTACCGGATGCCGATCAGCAGGAACACCTGATTGCCCGTGTCGGAGATCGAATGGTAGGTCTCCGAAAGCATCGCGGCGCTGCCGGTGAGCAGAAAACCGACGAACTTCAGTATCGCGATCGCGCCGTTGGCGATCAGTGCCGCTATGACCACCCCTTTGCTGTTGCCTGCCATTACTGGTCGCTCCCCCGGGAGTCGGAAAGATGTTCTGTTTGATCGGTTCGCTAACTAGTTCTTCGACGCCGAGTCACGCTCCCTTTTGCCTCCTGACCCGTAGCCGCCGTCATGCTCACTGTCGTCTCCGACACGCACAGCCAGGACTCACACCGTCTCGAAGGTCGGACGCTCGAAGCCGTCCGCGAAGCCGAGTTCGTCGTCCACGCCGGGGATTTCATGACCGAGTCCGTCCTGGACGACTTCATCGCCGAAGCCGGCACGTTCGCCGGGGTTATCGGGAACAACGACACGCCCGCCGTCCGGGAGCGCCTGCCCGAACAGCGCGTCGTCGAGAGCGAGGGCATCCGGCTGGTCGTCGTGCACGGCCACGAACACTCCGAGACGGCCCTCACAATGCTCGGTCGCCAGGAGGCCGCCGACCTCGTCGTGTTCGGCCACTCCCATCGCCCCGGCGTCCACGAGGCGGGCGACGTGACGCTGCTCAACCCAGGGAGTCACGCCCAGCCGCGGCGCTACCGGCCGGCACACGCCGAGCTCGAACGGACGGACGGACGGATCAGCGGCCGTCTGGTCGAACCCGACGGCACTGTGTTCGAGGAGTTCGAAATCGAAACGTAGCGAACGCACACTGCGTGGCGGTACGGTGGTGGAGAGCCGACAGCGGGGTTCGTGGTGGAGGGCCGAAGCGTGCGGGGACACTCACTACTACAGTCCACATTTAAATGTAGCCGACGGAGACTCAAAGAACCGTTTTACTCATCCGCGTCGTGGGTGATTTTCGCCGCCTGTGTCCGTCGGTGTCTGCCCGGCCATCGAGGTTGGTTCGGGGCGAGTGGCGATGCAAGTATCTCGTCTGCCAGATGTGAGTCGCTCGTCTGACGTTGCCGCAGGGTTCAAAGTACCGGAGGTTCAAGGGTAGGGTATGCGGTGTCACTACTGCGACCGCAACGCAGAAGTCGCGGTCGAAAAAGACGGCGTCAAAGTCGGTGTCTGCCAGCGGCACTTTCGCGAACAGATGGAGGAACTCGCGGATAGCGACGCCCTTGCCAATCTCGAAGAAGAACTCGATATCGACGGTCCCGAGTGAACTCCGGGGCCCGTTCGAATCGGTGATCGCCCAGCCGAATTCTCGTCTGCGCCGCGAGGCCCGTCTCTGATTCGTCGCCGGTCGTTTCGATCGACCACTCCCGTTGCCGAGTCGACCCTGGAACAGCGGTAACGGCGAGTGACTTTTGGTGAGGGCTGGAAAACACGGTGGTATGGACCGAACGAACGTCGACGACGTCGACGACCGGATGGGCCCCGCCGACGTGAAACGCCCAGTCTCCGACGCGCTGGGGACCACGGACATGGTGTTGAACTACTACGAACTCGCACCGGGCGACAGCTTCGGGTTCGGCTATCACCGCCACGCCGACCAGGAGGAAGTGTTCTACATCGCCAAGGGGACCGTCACCTTCGAAACCGAAGACGGGGACGTGACCGCAACCGAGGGCGAGTGCGTCCGCTTCGAACCGGGCGAGTGGCAACTCGGCACGAACGAGGGCGACGACCGCGTGGTCGCACTCGCGATGGGCGCCCCCGCCGAGATGGGCGAGACCGAGATGCTCCGGGAGTGTCCGGACTGCGGCGGGCGGACCGAACAGGACCTGGAACTCACCGACGACCGCGACGCGATCCGCACCGTCTGTGTCGAGTGCGGCGCCGAAACCGGCCGGTTCGAGTAGCGTCGTCTCTCCACGAGGACTTCGGTTGTCGCTGCGCCAGTCAGCCCCTCTTCTGTGACCGGATCTATCGAGAGTTCCCCTGTCTCTGTTCCCGTCCGTACTACTCTAGTGGTGAACGTAGACAACTATTCAAAACTGATACGGGATTTTATCCTCGTGGACGCTGACACCGTGAGTACATGGCATCTGGGACTTGAGGCGCGTCGATGGCGGAACCCGACGCCGGTGTTTCCACTCGGCGGACCATCCGAAAACGGCTCACGAAGGTCGTGGTCTTCTCCCTGTCGTCGACGGTCCTGATCGCGGTACACCTCCGGCGAACGGATCCGCTGTTTCTCGGGCAGGTCTTCGCGCTCATCGCGGCCGTCTCGGTCGCGGGTTTCCTGGTGGTTCTGTCCGCCGCGCACGTCGGCGAGTGACCCGCAGAGCGACGCGTCGTCGCGGAGTCAGTGTGAGAGACCGACGCACCACAGCTCCCAGTCACGGCTGACTGTCGCCGACGGCGGGGCGTCGTGTCGGCGAAGCGGATGATTCAAACCACTCGATCCAATACTCTGCCGACAATGACCACGCCCGACCGCCGGGTCCTCGCAACGGTGTTCGTGGTTGCCCTCGTCCTCGTCGGTGCCGGTGCCCTCGTCCTGTTCGGGAGTGACGACGCTGGCGAGTTGCCCGATAACGCCACGGCAATTCAGGGGACCGTCTCGGACCGCGTCGCGAACCTGGAGAGCTACCGCATCACGATGGTCCAGACCGTCGAGTACGGGAACGCGACCCAGCGAGTCCGCATGCGTCTCGCCTACGAATCGGGTCGATACAACCTCACCTACCTGGAGACGCCGGCCGGCAGGCAGCCGATATTCCTGGCCAACGAGACGACCGAATGGTACTACGATACCGGACAGGAGGTCGTCCGTCGCCAGCCTCGCAATCAGTCGCGGTCGACGAACCTCCTCATCAGGATCACCGATTCGCTGTTCGACCACCGGAACATCACGTACGACGGCAGCGAGACCATCGAGGGAAGCGAGACGGTCCAACTCTCCTACAGCCAGTACGACCGGACTATTTCGCTTGCGGTCGGCGGCAAGGAGGCGTCGCTACTGACGGCCCCCGACAGTGAGATCGGCAACGCGTCGACGCGCATCTGGATCGACGCCGAGCGACGGATTCCGGTCCGCGCCCGGACGACGGCGACCCACGGGAACGAGACCATCGTGCGGACTGTTCGGCTAACGAACGTCTCCATCGGCGTCGACGTGCCCGACGAGCGGTTCGCCGCCCCGCCCGTCGACGGCGTCCCGATCGTCACCGAACAGCACCCCGACCTCACGCGGTACGACACGCGGGCCGCGCTCGACCGGAACACGACCGGGCCGCTGCCGACCGCGTCGGTGCCCGACACGTTCGAGTTCAGTTACGGCCTCCGCGTCCACGAGACCAACGGGACGACGGTCACACAGGTGTACAGCGACGGCATCTCGCGGCTGGGCGTCATTCGGACTGACCCGCAGATTACCGACGACGCCGTCGATCCGAACACGACCGTCGCGGGCCGTCCCGCCGAGTTCGAGCGCCAGTACGTTCACTACGGACACGGGCGCGTCCGCTGGCGGTGCGGTGACGACGAGTACTTCATCTCAGCGCCGGTCGACGCGGCGCTCTCGAAAGAACAACTGGTCGCAGTAGCAGCGTCGGTCGGCTGTCCGACTGAAAAAGGGACGAACTGACGTCGCTCAGTCGTCCGCGGCGCTCGGCGTCGCCTCGGCAGTGCCGTCGAGGCTGACGGTGCGGACGTATTCGGTGTAGTTGTCGAACAGGCGCTTGGCCTCGCAGGCGGCGGTGTAGTTCTCGGCGGTGATGCCGTCCAAGACCTGCTCGATGCGCTCCGCCGTGAGCTGGTCGTCCTTGCCCTTCGTCACGTCGGCGGCGGTCGCCGTGTCGTACTCCGGGTGGAACTGGACGCCGAACACGTGGTCCTTCTGGAAGCCATGAATCCCGTAGTCGTTCTCGGCGAACACTCGCGCACCCGGCGGGGCTTCGACCACTCGATCCGAGTGGGTCGTGAAGACGGTGAACTTGTCGTCGACGCCGGCGAGGAGCGGTGCCGTGTCGTCGTGTTCGACCGTGCGGTAACCGATCTCGTACTCGCCCATGTCCTCGACCGTGCCGCCGAGCACGTCCGCGAGCAACTGGTGGCCCCAACACACGCCCAGGAACGGCAGCCCGGCGTCGATTGCCTCGCCGACCCAGGACTGGACCTGGTCGATCCACTCGCGGTCCCAGTAGACCGAGGCGCGAGATCCCGTGACGAGACAGCCGTCGAACGCGAACGATTGGGGGACCTCGCCGGATGGACAGTGGTACTCGACGAGGTCCGCGTCGAGTTCGCGACGGAAGTTCCGTCGGGTGTCTGCGCCGTCGTGGGCTGCGTTCAGCAGAGCGATGCGTGGCCGCGTCATCACTATAGTACAGAAACTCTCGCCTCAAATGACTCTCGGTTCGGCAGGGCTTGCCGCTACAGCGGCGTGTCGAGCTGCTCGGCCAGGAACGCCGTCAGCGCGTCCTCGACGGCCTCTGGCTCCTCGGCCGCGAGGAGATGCCCCGCGTCGATCGCCTCGAACTCGCCGCGCGGGAGCCCGTCGGCGAGCGCCTGGCCAGCCTCGAACGGAACCACCCCGTCCGTGCGGCCGTGACAGACCAGCGCCGGCGTCGTCACCTCGTAGAGCGCGCCGGCGTCGAAGCCCGTCATCGCGTCGGCCTGGGCGTCCCACCCGTCGAGGTCGGCGTCGTCGTCCCGTCGCCACTCGACGATGCGGTCGACGATCTCGGGGTGGTCGTCGACGACGCCGGGCGAGAACGCGCCGCGAAGGGAGTCCCGGAGCGCGTCGGGATCGTCGAGCGGTGCCGCGAGCGCGTCCAGCG
>SDGW01000699.1_pt1 | contig 14034 bp, 16 predicted proteins | sample 2873831 | NCBI WGS metagenome assembly SDGW01 (sample SAMN08132700, study PRJNA421101) | hypersaline lake metagenome | isolation source: celular fraction 0.22 microns magnesium sulfate-rich crust from ephemeral... | place: Spain: Penahueca Lagoon, Toledo | collected 2011-07
CGGCAGTTCAAATCTGCCCCAACCCATACGAACTACGTACGGATTGTAACCGTACTTCTTCTGGCGTTCCAGGCCTTGTACCGGCCGGATCGGCATTTTAGGTAGGGTTTCGGGATCGTAGAACCCACTCAGGTGTTGCACGGGGGTCGTCTCCGTCTGGGAATCCGTGTAAATGGATTACGTCAGGGGATATAAAAATTCGGCCCTCATTGGGGCTATGACTAACAGCACTCGACCGAGACCCAAGACGCGTTTGACAGAGACAACGGCAGACAGCCCGGTCAAGCGGCACGGGTTTAGATGCTCGCCGACCTGTCGATCATTCGCTCATGGAGATGTGATCAAGTGTCCGCGCTGTCAGCGTCCTCTTCGTAGAACTCGGCGGCCTCCTCAGCCGTCGAGGTTGACGTCTCGAACGGTTCGTCAGCACCGTCCTCAATGTAGCGGATGACGAACCTGGGGATTTGAAAACTGGTTCCGCAACATCAATCTAACAACTGCTGAAACATGGCTGCAGAGCTACGCCTACTGCTGGAACCAACTAATCTGAATAATGCCGGCATGGTGGCACAAGGATTTTTAGAGTAGGTTGGGGAGCTATAGTTCAATCACCATGAAGAAGATTGGGAGAATAAGAGAGCCAGCTGATCGGGTAAGGATGCTCAGCTGAAGTGGGTACAGCTTCACGGAATTATAGTTCTCGTAGGTTCGCTGGAGACGCTGTAGTTCAAGTCGTTTGTTCAACTCTGCAATCTGCACTCTTTGTTCATCAACGAGTAGCCAACCCCACCCTTACGCGCGGACAACCGCTCCAATTTCTCCTGAACAGATTCACGATGCGCTCGCGTTGCGTCCGGTCGGTACTCCATTGACACCACCTCGTCGTTCTCGACGTTCCGAGATGGGGAACCGATGAACTCTGTTGAAACCTATTTTCGTAGAACTGCCGCTTACACGTGGAGACTGGATAGTCGACTCCCGAAAACACTTATAGAACGTGTTGGTTGCAGAGAGTATGAACCGACGTGCCCTCCTTGCAGCAGCCACCACAGCAGGTATTGCCGGCTGTGTTGGGACCCCAAAAAGTAATACCAATACACCAGTTAAGAATCCGGAAAGCGGTAACGTAAATGCAGCTAGTAAGATAGATCTGAGTGAGTATACGTGGAAACACGAAATCCCTGGAGAGGACATGGTCGTCTCAGAGGGACGAGTTTTTGGACAGGAAGTCAATTCGCGGTCTATCCAAAATGAAAGCGAGTGGGAAATTTCTGGTGGTGTATTTTCTCTTAACGCTCGGACTGGAGATCACCAGTGGACGTATGGATCCTCCCATGCGGGGATGTCTGGATTTCGGACACCGATCGTGACGGATGCCGTCTATGTGAACAAGGTGAATGATGTAGCCACTTGGCCGATAGCGATTGAATTCAATGGAACAGAGCGTTGGGCCGGATCAGAGTCCCCCTCGGAGACGGAGGATGTGTTCAGTGGCCAACTATTAGACGCAACGTATGGTGTTGCGTATTTGAGCGGTATCAATGCAGTTGATGCTGCTGGCGATGTGCTGTGGTCGTATCCCGGTACCTCTGTCCAATTCGATTCTACCGCTGGTGAACGCCCTGAAACCGCTTACAGCGCTGGAGAGGAGGTTGTTGCACTTGATACAGCCGATGGGAGTGTACGATGGCGGTATGAGCACGAACCTGAGAGGAGTGTGGTACACGCCGTGTCTGACGGCGTAGCATATGTGACGGCTGATCGTGAGTCGATCATCGCTGTCGTTGATGGCAACGCACTCTGGCGTCAAGATTCCTTATCCCGTATGGCTGTCCTGGGGTTTGAATCGGATACGCTACTCGTCAGCGATGCATCCCAAGTATACGCGTTCGATGGTCGCACCGGTGAGAAACAGTGGGCCCGAAAGATGGAAGGTGATATCCAAATCCATAATAACAGAGTATATGCAGCCAAAACAGGGTCCATTGGACAGCCCTCTACGGTATCTGCCTTTGCATTAGATGACGGGGCCGAAATCTGGCGTATCGAGGTTGGTGATGCAGAAGAATACGAACACCTTTCAATGGAGATAAGTGGAAATGACAGGGGTGTAGCTGAACAGTCTCTCTTCGTTCAAATCGAAAATAGAAAACTCCACAGGATAAACTCGGAAGGCGAAGTAACCCATACATTGACTCCTGAGAACGCGTTACATGACGTTGCTGTCGATGATCACATTCTTATCTCGACCGACTCTGGAATCTATGCATTGGACTCGTTGTAACTGTCTCTACTGTACTGATTTGCTGAAACTGGTGGGTCTATCTCCCTGTATATGAATACCAGAGCGAATCAAAAATATAGAAATAGTTTACGTTACTTTCAGATCCCTGTCCATCCAAGTGTAGAATATCACCTCAATATATGACTGATTCTAATCAGTACAGGTTCCATGACGGAGAGCTAGTTTTGGGTAGGCGAACCGCTGGTTCAGACGATAAAGCGGTACTCGTAGAACCAGGTGACGAAACAGGCTATCGGATTGCGGTCAAACCCGGTGCTCTCGATGCGAACGCGACACTGCGAGACATCGTTCAGGAGCAGGGTCAAACACTCGAATTCGGGACCAAGTCACAGGCAGAACGCTATGCGAAGAAGTTATCAGGGATAGATGGCGAGCTGCGAGTCCAGGTGGTCGCTCCCAACGATCCGGACGAGGTCGATGCGTATCTCCTTGCAGAGCACAATCCCTCTATCAACGAACCAGCCTCAATCGACGGAAAAACGTGGACGTTCGACATCGGTGCGAATCTCTACGGCATGCTCGGTGAAGCAATTTTGACAGCAGCGCCAAAGCCGCACGCGTTGATATATTTCGTTGAGCAGGATTTGGACGTCACCGAAGCCGAACTGGAAGATGGACTGAAAGTCACCGTAGAAACGGATTGCTTCGTTTCGTTCGACGCTGATTCGAGGGGTGAGGGAATTTCCTGGCATCCTGATTGCAAAATTCTGGCAAGAGATGGGTGGAACGGCGGCGTGCTCGAACGGTACTACTGTGAGATCAAGACGGGAAACGCGTCGTTCGAACGGTCGCAGCTGGCCACGATACGAGAACTCGCAACCGAGGAACGAGTACTGAAAATCAGGGTGCTGATCGACGAGTTGCCCGACCAGTATTCACTTCGGATTCAGGAAGTCGAACCAACGGCCAGCGAGTAGCGGTTCAGAAGTCGATGTATTGTGATTCCCATTCTCGCCGGTCTTCCAGTTGCTCGAGGCCGTCATCTGTGATATCATAGTAGTTGGTGCGGCGGTCCAGTTGCCCTTTTTCGACTAATTCTTTGTTGACGACTGCGTCGAGATTCGGGTAGAGCCGGCCATGATTGATATCTGATGAATAGTATGATTCTATTTCATCTTTCACATCTTGGCCGGAAGGTTGTTCCGCACCTGCAATGACGTACAGGAGGTCTCGCTGGAAGCCGGTCAGGTCGTCCATATGCTGTATATACTATATTGGCTATTTGTTATCATGGTTGTACATCCGTTTGCCGGGTCTTATACCGGGGTTATACATGTTCTATAAAGATATCTCACAGGGACTCCTATTTTGAGATCACAGAGTTTCTCATAGACCTACCGTTATCCCGACAAGAAAGCTTATATTGAGATGCTCGAGACGACGGAGTATGACTCAAAATACAACGGTTGAGAAGCAGTCCAGTGGCAGTCAACTCCCAAATCTTGTGACGATTGTTGGACGCGGTGTTCCCTCGAACTTCGAGATCACCGTTTCTGGTGAAATCAAAATGATGGCTGATGACCCCGTTGAACAGGCTGTAATCGTCTCTGGAGGAGTAGCAGAAGGTTCGATTGAAGCCGGTGTGCAACGGTTCCGGTTCTCCGGTGACTGTGCGAGTATTAGAGCTGTGGATTGGAACGGTGTCGAGGCCCCCGAGTCAGCGAGTACGCCGACCATTCACGTCACTTACGGTGCCTCTGAACGCTAAACAGACCCAGGACTGAGGCTTATTGTCTCAGAGAGGAACGACTGAACAGCTATAGAAGTTCTTCCGCCCGTCTGCTACTACGGTAGCTGAATCTGGTGAGGGCCCCAGCACATAAACGAGTACTCACGCATTCTCAGGCAGAAGACGCGGTGTTTCTCAGCTATGATCTCTCCAACCCACATCTAGAACAGTTCTCGGAAATCACTCATAGTGGTCGTGTCGCTTAATGACCTCACCAAAGGCCACGTTCGGGCTGATGTTGGTGATTTCGATCGTCACTTGCTCACGGACATCGGTGTCCGGGACGATGATTACGTACCCCCGTTCAACACGGGCAACCCCGTCACCTTGTTCACCGATATTTTCTATTTCGACGGTCCGCTTCTCCCCCATCTCGACAGGCGGTTCAGGGTCTCTGGTTTCCTGACCCTGGGTTCGGTCTTTTCGTGGAGAGATCGCGGCCTGCTCCTCCGATGAGGACGATTCAGTCTGGAGGAGCGCTGCGCGATATATCTCATCTGTCATCACTTGGCCGTTCGTCACTTCCGAGGCAGGTACCTCGATAATATAGCTCCCGTCCTCCGTTTCTTCCAGATGTGCGGTAAACAGGCAGATCAAGTTGTCTGGGATATCCATCAGAAAACCCTCTTTTCTGGATGAAGGGGTACGAGCATCTTGGTTCTACCGGCGACGATTTGATCAGCGGACCGATCTCGTACTGGTCGGCTTTCAGTACTCAGAGATCGACGTATTGATCTTCCCAGTCCCGCCGAGCCTCAAGTTCACGACGACCCCGGCTTGTGGTGGCATATACGTTTGTCCGGCGATCTTTCTCACTTTTGTCGATCAACCCCTTATCAACAAGTTCGTCTAAATTGGGATACAGGCGTCCGTGATGGACTTCTTTCTCGTAGTATTCTTCCATCTCCTCTTTGATTGCGAGGCCGTGCGGTTTCTCGAGTCCGCTTACAACGTAGAGTAGATCACGCTGGAATCCAGTTAAGTCATGCATGGTATGTTATCTGTTGTCATCCATATCTATAATACCTCCACTATCTCATTCGAGAAAACCGTGAATGATGGTATAGTTCTATCAGACATTGGTAGATATCTGGTTGTCAAACTCGGTCGGTAAGGGGGGCTCAGAGACTGGTCGATCGTCTCTGTGACGGTCTCGTTCCCAAGCAGTATTTTTATTTCGAGGAGAACGAGTACGACGCGTACACGGTTAACAACGTGACCGCAGAGCCAAACGACGACGGCAGTATCACGATCCATTTTGGCGGTAACCCCGACCAGCCGAACTTCCTCTACACGCCAGAGGGGTGGAACTATACGGTCCGGTTCTACGGTCCGCGCGAGGAGATTCTCCTCATGATCAGGGCCGCTAACTGCTTCGGGCTATTCACGATCGCTTCAATTCAGTCCCTCCGCAGTTCTTCGACCAGTAGATAGGCCTCAGGTGTCCCCTCATCGTCTCCGAAGCACTTCGCGTTCGGAGTGGTAACTGCTATCTCGATCGTCACTGGATAACAAGGTGAAGGGAGTGCCGTTTTGATAGCGCAACTCGTTGCAAGGGTATGAGAGATTCTCCAGAAGAACTCGCAGGCGTGAGTCACATGACTTGTACCGGGAAAACCGCGCTGATTACGGGTTCGACGAGCGGAATCGGGCGTGCTACTGCACTCGCGCTCGGCCGACTCGGCGCTGATGTAATCGTCCACGGGCGAGATGTGAGCGCTGGAGAGTCCGTCGTCAACGAACTGGAGACGATCGGTGCCGAAGCGACGTTCATCCCGGCTGATTTCGCGAATCCCGATGCCATTCAAGAACTCGCTATGACGGTTCGGAAGGAGACCGATAACCTCGATTTCCTGTTCAACAACGCTGGCGGGTACTTCCGCACGGGTCGACTCACGGATCTGGGCGTTGAGTATACGTTTCACATCAACCATCTCGCACCGTATCAACTGACCACGGACCTAATTGACCACCTCACCGACGATGCCTGCGTCGTGACGACATCTTCGGCAGCACACCGCGGTGTATCACTCGACCTAGAACGTGTCGAAACCGTCGAGCCGTATTCCTCGATGTGGGCTTACAGCCACTCGAAACTCGCGAATATCCTTTTTTCGCGAGAACTCGCACGCCGGGTAGCTGCTATAGACCAATCGATTAGATCGAATAGCGTCCATCCAGGAGCGATTCCGGGAAGCAACTTCAGCCGGTTCCTACCACGGCCGCTTCCAGCGCTCATCTCTACGCTCGATATGGTTCCCGGTATTACATCGGTTGCCGACGGCGCTGCAGAACTGCTGTACGTCGCTCTATCGCCCGAAGCCACGGCTGTCACCGGCCAATATTTTACGAACCAGTCGTCCAGAACACCTTCGCGTCCGGCTAGGAACGACGACGCTGCGCGCCATCTTTGGGAACGAAGTGCGACCCTCCTCAACATCGATGAACCGCTTGCGGAGTTCGGCGAGAGTATCAGCTCTCATCAGGTCGAATAGCAAACGAAATCAAATCAGGTAGATTTCACTGGTCAACAGCTGCTGCTGGATTTAGGAAGCCAGCCCCGTAGTACGTCTTATCATACTCCTCGATAGGCTCAGCCGTATTTTCCAACGTCTGACGGACCTGGTTCGCGTTGAACTCCGGGTTCTGGCTCTTGACGAGGGCAGCAGCTCCCACGACTTGGGGACAAGCCATCGATGTTCCAGCATGCCAATCGTATCCATATTCTGCCCCCTGATAGGTACCATCATCGAACACAGGTTCGGCGATAGTGTTGAATACGAGGTCAAACCACCAATTAACGCCTGTACCGATAGCATCGAGGGCGGCGTCGCCGCCGGGCGCAGCGATGTTGATAGCGTTCGTTCCATAATTGGTGTAGAACATTGGACTATCGAAGTCCTCTTCAAGCCCCTCATCGCCCCACCGATAGCCAATTGGTCCGGTGGCACTAACGGACATGACGTTCGCCGCCTCGTTAGGAAGACTGATGGCTGAGATGCATTCATCCGTGTCATCGTCATCGAAGTCTCCGCAGATACGCCCGTCATGCTGGAGGTTCGCACTGTCGTTACCTGCAGCTGCGATGAGCAACGTCCCATGGCTATTAGCGTAGGTCGTGACCCGATTGAGAGCCATGCCGTAGAATTGGCCGAACCTCTCGCGCGAGACTGGATATGCTCCAATACTCATGTTGGCGGCGTCGGCATCGATACTGACACTGTAGACGATGGCTGCGAGAATATCTGCGAATGACGCCAGTTCGTCTGGTGAGAACACCCGGCAGTCGACGACCTCCGTCCCAAGGGCAGTACCAACGACACCCTCTTCATTCTGGTCGTTTGCGGCGATAATACCTGCGACGTGGGTACCGTGATAACCACCGTACTGACCACCAGCACCATAGTCATCATCAGTAAAATTCCGAGACAAGTCTTCGTTCACTGTATGCGCGAGGTCCGGATGACCAGCGGCGACCCCTGTGTCAATAAGGGTCACTCGAGTTCCTTCTCCGCGAGTAGTCTCGTGGGCTTCTGGGATGCTCTGGGCCTGCTTGTCCCATTGGTATTCGTATCCGGGCTCGTCAGTTACGCTGGCTGTGATAGGTGTATGTTCGCTGAGAGGGCGGTTAAGTGAGTAAGTACTATCCGGGGCGTACCGTGCGTTTAGCGACTTAACTTCGGCCTCAGTTCCCTCTACGATCAATAGGTCAATCTCGTCGAGGTCATGAACGATGTCAAGGTCTGCTGCTTTGACTTTTGTTCGAGAGGTTGCCTTAGTATCGACAAGGAATCTGTTGGTTGATGCTGCTACAATAACCGAACTTCCCATCGCGATTCCACCGAGCAGACTGCCACTCACCTTGAGGAACGTTCGACGTGTCCTATTTGGCATACAGCCATATCCATTGGTAATTACTATTGTTATTTATAGTCTTATATTTCTATGCTGCCTGAAAAATAGTTCATGCGGATGTTACTAAGTGACAACGGGTACGTCTTCCACTGTCCTCTATCCTCGGTATGCGGCACGCCGACCGTGTCAGTTCTTAGGATTTTCAACAGAGCCATTCGTACGATATCGTTGTACAGACAGAGAACGGGAACGAGATGAGCGTCTGCATGTATTCATCGAGGTAGTGGAAGCGTGGAGAGTTCGCGGTCGTCTCGACGTCTACGATCGGCTCGCCATCGAGCGTGATTCGCAACGAGTCGGCGTCCGCCGGGAGTGCGGTTCTCCAGTTCCAAAACGGCGAACAGACGCTTGCAGAGGTACTGAGCACGGTGCCTGAAGAGCAGTTCAATTCGGCTATGGAAGCCCGTACAGCCATCTTCAGTAATGTCCCCGAAGGCGCCATTGGACGGAAAAGCTACAGCGATCGCACGCCGCCAGCGCTCGGTGAGCAAAGCGAGGAACCGGACGAATCGTTCTAAGTATTCCTGAAAGACACATCAAGGAGATTACTCAGTTTCGTTTCAGAGAACGATCGCGCTGAGGCGTTAGGGGATCTCTCGGACGACGAACTCGAGACGGTATTCCTCAAGACCGCCGAAGAGGTCGCCCGCCGGAAGTCCGGCCGGTGGTGACGGGCCGCGAGACCGGTACGGACCGGCCCGTCCCTTGCGGCCGAGCACGTCGCCGCCGATCGTAACCAAACCGAGGGATACATGCGTTGAACAGTCTGTCGAGTACTGTTCTGCTGGACCGACAGGGTTGCCCGTGGGGGGTACCATCTCTCCCAGGAATTGGCTACGGCCCCACTGCTCTAATCTCATCGCGACCGGGATAATAATTTAGTCTGAAGATTTCGACGGGGAGATTTACGGCGAGACGCGTGATCGAGACGGGAACGTGGCTACTCCAGACGTTATTAGTTCGTAGTAACCGTATGACAACATATGCCGAACCGGATTCGGATAGGTGATTGGGAAACAACGATCGACGAATTGCGCCGGTTTGGCAAGACCGGCAATATGACTACTGGTGACGAGCGGATTCGGATTGATTTCGGATCCGCACACGTCGAGGTGTCGAAGCACGGTCACGTCAGCACGGGGATGCCACTGCACGATTTTGAGCACGACGGGGTGGCGGACCTCGTGGTGGACCACGACGCGGGATCCCTCACGGTCGAAGCTAACGACGCGACCTACACGTTCAGACGACCTGACGGGTGAAGATCTGACCGGCAATTGCACTCCGCTCCATCGAGTCCCCAACACTGATCCCGTTTCTTTCGATTAATGCCAGTGATTCATCCGATCAGTAGCTTATCGGATATAATACTCTTCTCCCCCCCACCGATAACTGTCCTACGACTGCCATTTCCGCCAGTTCTAAACATTATCACAACCTTGATAATAACGAATGACCGGGCAACCAAATCCAGTCGAGCCACCCGACGTTGACCCGGAACCACGAGTCTTCGACCGTATCACCGACGCCGTCTTCGCACTCGATGCGGAGTTTCAGTTCACGTACCTCAACACGCGGGCCGAGAACCTCCTCGAAGCCGATGCCGAGGACCTACTCGGCGAACGGATTTGGGAGGCACATCCAGGCGGCAAGGAGACGGAGCTCTATGACGCGTTCCACGACGCACTCGAGACGCAACAGTCCACCGAACGCGAGCTGTATTACGACCCCCTTGACGTCTGGGTCGAGATGCGTGTCTACCCCTCCGAGACCGGTCGCTCTGTCTACTTCCGAGACAGTACCGAGCAACGGGAGCACAGGCGAGAATTCGATTTCAGGGAAGCGCTCCTGGAAGCACAAGCGGAGACGACTCTCGACGGGCAACTAGTCGTCGACCAAGACAGGAACATCCTCTACTACAACCAGCAGTTTGCTGATATGTGGGATATTCCCGAGACGATCCTAACTGAACGGTCGGAAGAACGCGCCCTCGAATACGTTCTCTCCGACCCACCGCGTTTCGCGATCGCCCCTCTGTTCGCTGATTCGATAAATATGATTGTGCTAATTATAAATCTTGGAATGTCTCTTGGAAGGCCTTACGAAACTCCTCGACCTGCTTGAGTTGCTGCTGAACGGTCTGTTGAGTAGTTTCGATGTCCTCGAGGGCCGCTTCGAACTGCCGTAACTCTGAATCGACAGCGTCGGCGCGACTCTCGTGAGCCGATTCGAGCTGCTCAATGCGACCCTCGGTATCCTCGAGACGAGCGTCTAACGTCGCCTGCTCATCGCGCACTGACTCGAGTTGCTCTCGCACAACGTGCAGTTCGTTCAACACGTCTGTGAGCACGTCCTCGGCAGTGCCATGATCGTCGAGGAATGCTTCCATCGCGTCGATGTAGGCAGCGAGGTCCTGAAACTGCGACTGCAGGTGCATCAGCCGGAACTCGAGACTCGAACGCGGGCCGACGACTGCAGCGAATTCCTCCGCCAGCCGCTCGCGCTGGGCCGCCGATGCGTCCACGTCGAGCGTCTCGAGAACCGTGTCGATGAGGGAAGCGACGTCGTCGTCCTGCGTCGCCGCATGCCGGTGGGACGCTTCCGATGCTGGTCCCGTCTCAGCGACTGCGCGGGATTTGGCCGTGTACTCGGTCCCATCAGTCGGGGCATCGGTTACCATCTCCGTTACGGAGACTTCGTCGTCGGGCATCGCAAACGCCTCCTCCTCCTCCTCCTCCGCTGCGGCGGGTTGGGCGTCCTCCGTATACGTCGCCTCTACCCCATCCTCGTTAGCGGCTGTCTCGGTGACCCTGAGCGTCACCGGTTGCTGGATCACGTCGGCCTCGACCTCCTCACAGGTGAACGCATAGCTCGTCGTCAATGCTTCCTCCGACTCAAGCATTCGCTCGTACGTGACCCTTCCCTCGGATGTCGACCACCGCGATGCATCCGCTGTGAGCGTTTTAACGGTCGCGGTCGCTGGAATCGCGTCTAGGATACGGATCGTCAGCGACTGCTCGCTCGACGAGACGATTCGGAACCCGATTTTCACTGTCTCCCCCTCCGTCTCGACGTGTTTCGTGACCGTGACGCCGTCCTCCTCAGTCGTGAATAGTGCGGCCATCGGAACTCCCCTTCTGGGAACAAATAATATCAATATACAAAACTGTTCCGTTTGCCTATAATTAGTGAGAACGATTCAGTGGACATATAAAATGTTGATAATTAATTCAATCTAATGTATTGTGAGACAGCAGCAAGGTCACTACTCAGAAAAGATTGTGTTCATATTCTTCGTATTCGACCCGTGTTCTCACAGCAGTACAGCGCGGAAGCCCACGGCTTTAGCGGTGGGTAGCTAACCGGAGACAGCAGTGAAAACTCGGGCGATGGAGTTCGCCTTCCCCAACCGCCAACACGGCTGATTACTCCTATTTCCATTACGGTAGATGCTACGAGACAACTCATGTGTGAACATCATGCCGCTGACCGAATTATCAAGTGTGAATTCGAACCTACGGAGACTGGCTTGGACACCTACGGTTTCTTTATTCAGTTCTTCAGTCGAAGAGATTGGGGTCAATTATCTTCTCTAAGGGTAGATCTATTGCAGGGAGCCATGACCGACCAGAGCCCGGGTGTTGAAGCCTGGAAAGAACACACAACAGCGTTCGACCGGGTTCAATCAGTTGTGACTACAGTCTCCAAGCCGCGTCCTGTATCGTATATCGCGGATGAGGCCCACGTTGCGGAGAATACAGCACGAGACCATCTTGAACGACTTGTCAAGCTGACCGTACTGCTGAAGACAGAACGCGACGATGGCGCACGCTATTCCCCTGACCCACTCCACACACGGATACAAACACTTCGGGGCCTTCTCGAAGAGCATGACCGCGACGGGCTGATCGAGCTGAAGATCGAGTTACAGTCCCAAATAGAAGACTGGGAAACGGAGTATAACGCGGACTCTCCCGACGAGTTGCGTACCCGTGCCGCAGAGACGGAGACCGCTTCGCAGACGCGGGACCTCAAGAAAACCGCACGTGACTGGGAACTCGCACTCTATCGTCTCTCAGTCCTTGAGGACGGAATCGAAAACTACGCAACATACACGACGGACTTTCGGACATCCGCGTAGCGCCGGCAAATGGCTGACTCATACAATTCATCTGAAGCGTCTCATCCAGTACTTCGTGCGATCCAGCAAGAGCTCGACGGCATCAAATAGTCACTGCCGTACAGGGATTCCCAGATGGCGAGTTCACAGAGCTACGGGCAGAGCTAGCAGTAGAGCGATGGGAGATCGAACGTGAGACTGCAACAGTGACTGTTCACTGGTTGGCGGGAGAGACACCGGACGCACGCCCCGAGTTCGAGTTTCATTACAGCGATGAGGAGGCCGATTTCGGATGGCACCACGATGAGCAAGAGCATGTCGATAGGTGAGGGCATTTTCAGGAGCGCGCTGGTGACGCCGGATATACATACGAACCACATACGTTCCACGCACAAAACCCAGCGCAGCTCTCATGGGAAATCATGTCGCTGCTTTCTCCCACATTAAACTCTGAATGAAGAAATCGCGTTCCCATGTACTGATAACTCAATGTGACCATCTGGGTTTTCTCGGTGGCTGCTGCAAGACGTCAATTGGTGTCGTCACTGTCCGAGTGCGACGGCTCACACGAAATACAGGGTTCGTCGTCTTCGTTCGTGATAGTGTCACACTCCCCCAGTTGGGTATAAAAGAAGCCTCACGCGCGCGGCAGAATTCGTACTCACGGTCGACGCGTAGCAATGATTGCTATGGCACAAGAGGCACTTCGGTCTGATCGGCTGTCGGACTGGCCATCGATGCGAGGCAACGGTGTCGAATGCATTCGCGACGCCGGAATCGCAGGTGCGGGCGGTGCCGGGTTCCGTCCTACGCGAAGTGGGTGCAGGTTGCTTCGACGGACTATCTGCTGGTGAATCACCAGGAGAGCAAACCGAACTTCTTCGTCGACAAGTGGCTCGGGAAGTCCATCCAGACTGCGTGTGACATCCGAGTCCCATCTGCAGTCTCTGCGAGACGAATGGTGCCACCTTCGGGGATTTGGACGGTGGCAAGTCCGCGAAGGACTGGATAGTACGCTGTTCCCGTCCAGACCGCCACGTTTGGATGATCGATGTACTGGAATCGGCCGTGCAGGTCGGCGTACATCCCAGTGACTTCTTCGGCTTGGTGGAACGTCGCACCCTCATGGGGACGGTTGTCGGGCGTGTCGTATTCGAGCCCGTAGTGTTCCTCTGGGTTCGACGCCGTCCAGTGGACGGGGTCGGTTACATACTTCCAGATCTCTTCGGGGCTGGCGTCGATGACGATCTCGGCTGTATCGGTGACGTACATGGATTATTCCCGTTTTATCGCACGAACGCGTTGTATAGCCACGCAAAGGCGTAGGCGAGAACGAAGCTGATCACCGCTGCCTCGACCATACCAGCCACAGTTCCGACGACAGTCGGCTCGAAGAACAGGTGCCACTGTTCCATCATCTTGACTGCTCCCTCATAGACGCCAATCGCACCGAACACGCCGAGTAGGAGCATCACGACGGCGGAGACGACTGCCGCAGCCCCACCGAGTGCCAGCACGTCGAGGTACATCACATCGGCCGTGGATTCCGTGTCGTACGCGTCTTGGTTTGTAGTTGTCGTGCTCATAGGTAGGGATACGCTCGACTCATTCAATCGGCTTTCTCTTACAAATCGAAAGAGTAGCTCATCCGGTCGAAGAGACACGGAAAATCGTGAGGTGAACTCAGGGTACTGTGTCCCCGTCTGTAAGTCTGATAGACTGAAGTAGCAGCGGTTCGCGGACTACAATCACAAGCACTCGGTCCACCATGCACAGGAATGCCGTGCTCGAGCAGGTTACCGTGGTCATCAACCGATTGTGTTTTCGAATGTAAGTTTTCGAGTGGCGGCACCGTCTAGTTAGCGCAGTTTGAGAAATGAGCAGGTCGTAGAGTTTGGTTGGAACTATGCTCGCAGACCTGCTCAGCGAGTGCTATGCGGCGGAATTTGATGAATCTTGGGAGCG
>SDGW01000700.1_pt1 | contig 14031 bp, 8 predicted proteins | sample 2873831 | NCBI WGS metagenome assembly SDGW01 (sample SAMN08132700, study PRJNA421101) | hypersaline lake metagenome | isolation source: celular fraction 0.22 microns magnesium sulfate-rich crust from ephemeral... | place: Spain: Penahueca Lagoon, Toledo | collected 2011-07
CAGTAAAATTGTGTAAAGGATTTTCGAAACATCTAGACCAGTTTTTGAGATATTTGTAGACCTATGAAAGGAAAAAGATACTTTTACAGGCGGTCCGATCTTGGATTCGGGCAATCTTGAATGCTATTCAGGCGGTCCTAAAACCGAATCGGGCGCTCAGGTCCAAGATTCAGGCGGTTCGCTCCACTTTTCAGGCGATATGCCCCTATATACAAGCTATCCGTGTTCCCCAACAAAAAGAAGCCCCTACAAAGAGGGGCTTTACTCATACATCTTGATTAAGGGGAATCATTAAGGCGAGGAAGCTCTTTTGGTTTCCCTCGTAGATTGTCGTTTCTTAATATCAAAAGGAACGATAATTCGTTTTGCTGGTTCGTCGACGTTGTTCACTTTTTCGATTACGCATTTTGCTGCCTGGCAACCTAGTCCGTGAATGTTTACATCTACTGTCGTTAATGGTGGTCGGGAAATTTCGGATATATACACATTGTTAAAGCTTACGATCGAAACATCCTGCGGAACCTGGTATCCTAATTCTTCAAGCATGGTCATAACGCCGATACTCATTAGATCGTCGACGATAACGAGACCTGTTGGGGGTTGATCTAATTGAAAGAGTTGATGCACGGCGTCTCGTCCACCTGATTTCAGGAATTCCTCATGAATATGGTATTCATCCTTAATCGGGAGTCCTGCTTTTTCAAGCGCGAGTTCGTATCCTCTCATACGATCTAATGTCACCACAAGGTCCGTATCCCCACCGATAAAGGCAATACGTTCATGTCCTTGCTCAATGAGATGATTGGTAATGTCTATAGATGCTGTCACATTATCATTATCAACATGAGTAATGCTGTCAATCTGATTGTATGGTTTTCCGATTAAGACAAACGGGAACTCTTTTTCTAGCAAAAAGTCTGTTACCTGGTCGTTCACCTGAGAGTAAAGTAAGATGATTCCGTCTACTTGATTCCCAAATACCATACGTTCCACACTCTCATAGATTTCATCCTGAGTTTCTCCTGTAGAGATAAAAAGAGAATGCTCCTCTTGATGAGCGATGGAACTAATGCCACGTAGGACTTCTGAGAAGAAAGGGTTTTGTAACGCCTTATCTGTTGAAGACTTCATGACGATGCCCAGAGCTTGTGTGGATTTATTCGCTAGGTTTCTCGCATTAACGTTTGGATGATACCCTAAGTCCTTCATTGCTTTTCGAACGCGCTTTTTTGTGTTTTCACTTATTCTTGAATGATCAGCAATGACCCTTGAAACAGTTGAAGGTGCTACATTTGCTGCTTTTGCTACATCCTTGATTGTTATCCCCATTTTTCTTCACCCTTTAACGACGAACAGCGATCAGATTTATAGTTTTGCTTGGAAGTGTACGCTTTGTCCAGAACGCTCTCCCGTAACCTTTTCACCATTCAATGTAATAGCCTGATTGTCTTGCAGACTGTGAACGTACACGTCTACATGTTGATAAGATGGATTAAATCTACCTTGTTTTTCACCAAAAGCAATGTTCACTTCGGCTGAAGTCGAGGAAATCGTGATTGGGAGTTTCAACGATTCTTCTCCCTCATATTGATACGTTTCCCCATCATCATCGTAGAACATCGTTTTATATTCACCTTCATCGTTCGCATACACATGTAAGATAAGGCTGTCCTGTTTATTCATAGTTGACTGCCTTACAGGACTAAGCGCTACAAAAGAACCTTTTTTGATGAAGATTGGTAATTTATCGAGCTCAGCATGGATTAAATGCGTTTGTTTTCCGCTGTATTCCTCACCTGTGAAATAATCAACCCATGTACCTTCCGGGAAGTACACAGCACGATCCGTAACTTCTGGGTGCATGATTGGTGCAATTAACGTGTTGTCTCCAATCATAAATTCATCGTACAGCTGATACGTCTTTTCATCGTGTGGGTACTCAAGCATCAATGGACGCATAACCGGTACCCCTGTTTCATGTGCTTCACGGAACAAGGAATAAAGCTGTGGAAGCCATTGATAACGTAATTGAATATAATCACGAATAATTGCTTCATATTTTTCGCCAAACTGCCAAGGCTCTTGGCGCGCTGTATCTAAAGCTGAGTGATTACGGAAGTACGGCGTGAATGCCCCCACTTGTGTCCAACGTGTCAAAAGCTCTCCGTTAGTGTCATGTGCAAAGCCACCCACATCTGGTCCTGAGAATGCAACACCAGATATGCCAAGGTTCATACACATTGGAAGGGCCATCTGAAGGTGCTCCCAGAAGCTTCGATTATCTCCTGTCCAAACAGATGCATAGCGTTGTACGCCTGCGTATCCTGCACGTGTTAAAAGGAATGAGCGTTTTCCGCCTAGTTGTTCCTTCATCCCTTCGTATGTCGCTTCCCCCATCATTAATCCATATAGATTATGAAGGGCACGGTGCGTTTGAGGATCTCCGTCATTTTTGTGCATGACATTCGTATCCATCGTTTTCGTTTCATTGAAAACAGCCGGTTCGTTCATGTCATTCCAGATCCCCTCAATACCTAGGTCTGTGTAATATTGGTGCTTTTCTCCCCACCATTTACGCGTACGTTCATCTGTAAAATCAGGAAAAGCACTTTCTCCAGGCCATACATCCCCAGTGTACATATCACCTTCTAAGTACTTACAAAAGTGATCCTCCCGAACCCCTTCTTGATAAATGCTATACTCAGGATCTTTTTTTACACCTGGATCGACAATCGGTACGACGCGGATCCCTGCATTTTTTAGATCCTGAATCATCTTTTCTGGTGTCGGGAATTGATCTTTATCGAACGTAAACACGCGATATTCATTCATATAATGGATATCCAAGTATAAAACATCGATTGGAATGTCTTTTTCTATAAAGGTGTTCGCTACTTCACGTACCTCTTGTTCACTTTGATAGCTGTAGCGTGATTGATGGTAACCGATGGACCACTTCGGTGGTAACGGCATTCGACCTGTTATATGTGTATATTGTTCGATAACATCCTTTGGGGATGGACCAATAAACACATAGTAGTCTAGTTGACCACCTTCAGCTCTAAACGAATAATGATCGGTTTCTGTTTTCATGTCGAACGTAGATTTATAGCTATTGTCGAAAAAGATACCATGTGCGCGTCCATCTCTTAAAGACATAAAATATGGAATGGACTGATAAAGTGGATCCGTTTCTGGGTTATGGGGTGCAAAAACGTCTGAGTTCCACATCGTGTAGGATTCCCCTCGTTTATCGAGAAATCCCGTCTTTTCACCAAATCCATAAAATCGGTCCTGTTCTTGCATATCTTTATAGCAAATGACCTCGCCATTTTCCTGAAACCCCAATCCTTTTTCCTGTTCAGAAGCAATGGTATGACCTTCTTTATCTTGGATTCGAACACGAAATGGAGCCTTTTGAATATAAGCATCAAGGTGGCTGGTAGAAATCACATAAGCCTCATTATCTTCTCTCAGCTCTTTATGGACTGTTTCAGGCTGTGTGATCACAGCCGGTGTTGATTTTAGAGAAGGCACGTCGGTCGGGTTCATCACAATGCGGATGATATCAGCCCGATTAAACGTCACAGTTACATATCCATTTTCACAATAAAATGTATAGCGTTCTTCGTCTTTTTCAACATGTTTTATATTACCGATATCTTGGTATGGTGTTTCTGATAGGTTTGGGTTGTTTCCTGGGTGAATTGCAAAGCTTGTATCTTCAAGCATCCCATTCCCTCCTTTATAAGCTAGTCAGGTGATTCTTGTTTATTTTTGCGACTGACGATGACAACAAAGGCTACAAATCCTCCAATAATGAGGACCATAAATCCGATGAACAAGAAGTTAACCCCTTGTTCTTCTTCTTGAATATAAATATCAGCCATTTCACGACTTAAGGCTATTTTGGCTTCACCATTGCCATCACTTCGAGCAATGTCATCGTGAATGAGACCACGCAACTGTTTCCCATCCGGAACATCTTCTAATGTTACAGCCTTTGTCTTCTCTGAATTATTAATGACAAGATAAGCCGTTTCATCTTCATAAGTACGTTTAAATATGCCAAAAGCCCCGTCACTTACGATTTGTTCGAAATCCCCTTTGGTAAGTACAGGGAATTTTGTACGAATGGCAGCCAGTTGATCCATATACTGCTTTAATTCTGAATCACCGGATTTAAAGTTCATCATTCTTCGGTTATCTGGATCATCCCCACCATCCATCGGTATCTCAGTACCATAATAGACGATAGGAATACCAGGTGATCCATACATGTAAGTCAAAGCGAGCTTCCAGCGTGTGATCGGATTTTGGTCTTGTTCAAATGCTACTCTGGTAAAACGCTTATTATCATGATTATCTAAAAACGTCCCAAGCGATCCAGGGTTCTCATAAAAGGCTTTATTACGGTCCCATGCCGTATCTAACGGATCAAGGTCGACACCTGGCTTTTGAAACACGTTGGTTGCTGCATTAAAAAATGGATAATCTACAAGAGAATCAATGCCGATTTCTTGGTATTCCGCTATATAGCGTGGGTCTTCACTCCACACTTCACCTAGGAGGAAAAAGTCTTCATCAATGCTTTTTACATGATCACTGAAATCTTCCCAAAAGGACTTTGGTACATGCTTGACCGTGTCTAAACGGAATCCATCAACACCTGTTTCTTCAATCCAATATTCAGCAACATCCATAAAGTACTGTTTCACTTCTGGATTTTCTTGTTTTAGATCAGGCAAGCCATAAATCCAGCCTTCCTCCAGCTGCTTTTGACTGTTTCCCATAATCATAGATTCTTCATGAAACCAATCTTCTTTATCCGGATCATTCACCCATGGGTGTTCTTGCCCCGTGTGATTTACGACAAAATCAAAAATAACCTTCATATCACGCTTGTGAGCTTCCTCTACAAGCTTTTTTGCATCGGCCATAGTGCCGAAGTGCTCTTCTACTTTTTTGAAATCTGTAATCCAATATCCGTGATAACCTAGTGGTTGGTTTTCCATAATTGGAGTAAGCCAGATTGCTGTAAAGCCTAAGTCTTGTATATAGTCCAGCTTTTCCGTTACTCCTTGAATGTCCCCACCGTGGTAAGCCTTCGGATCGTTTCTATCTACTTCATAATCATTATCCTGGTTGCCGTTGTGAAAACGGTCCACCATTACAAAATAGATTAACTCATCTTGCCAATTTCCTTGTTCTTCTTTTTCAGCAGCTCCTATTTGTGGAAAGGCGTAAAAAAGAAGAAACGGAATCATAATAAGCGTACAAAACACTCTTTTTTTCATTTCCGCTCCTCCAATGTAAACAATTTCATACGCCCTTAAGATTATCCTTTTGTACCGCCTGCCGTCAAACCGGAAACGAAGTACTTTTGTAAGGATAAGAAAAGGATTGAAATTGGAATTGCAATTAGAACGGAGCCTGCTGCGAATTTCGTAAACTCGCTTCCAAATTGATCGGCAATTAAGTCATATAGCCCTACAGCTAACGTGAATTTCTCCTCACTACTTAATAGCACACGTGCCAAAATAAAATCAGTAAAAGGCGTGATAAATGTGAATAGAGAAACCACAGCCACAATAGGCTTAGCTAGTGGCATTACGATCTGGATGAAAATACGAAAGTGTCCAGCCCCATCCATTCGAGCTGATTCATCCAGCTCACGAGGAATGGAATCAATGTATCCTTTCATCAGCCAGGTATTCATCGGGATCGCTCCACCTGTATAAACGAGAATTAACGCAAGGTGGGTATCCAATAACCCTGTTGTTAGAGCTAAAACATAGATGGCAATTAGAGCCGCAAAGTTTGGTATCATTTGCAGGATTAAAAAGGTTAGTAAACCATTTTTTCTTCCAATAAAACGATAACGCGAAAAACTATACCCTGTTAAGCTAACCATTACAACTGACAGCACCATGGTAATCGTACAAATTTTTAACGTGTTCCAATACCATAAAAGGTAGTCGCTCTCTTCTATATTAAATAGACTTTTGTAATGTACTAATGATGCGTCCTTAGGAATAATATCGGATCCAGATAGGCTGGTACCTGGATTAAAAGAGGATCCGATAATCCAAACGACTGGATATAAAATAATCGCAAACATAAGCAGTATAATCGAATAAGATACGGTTAACTTTAAGATTTTTTGATTTTTCATTTACATCATATCCTCTTCTTGGAATGATCTTGTCCTTCTAAACTGCCAGATGGCCACTGTAATAACAATTAATGAAAGCATCATCGTAATGGCAGCAGCTTTTCCGTATTGCGCACTTGTCATGGTTAGTTCATAAATCCAAGAGATTAAAATATCGGTACCACCAGCGTTTTGATTCGATACAGCAGGACCTCCCCCATTAAAGAGGAATATTACGTTAAAGTTATTAAAGTTAAAGGTGTACTGTGTGATCAATATTGGTGCTGTGGCATAAAGGATCAACGGTAACGTAATGGATTTGAACTTCTGGAAAATACTTGCCCCATCTACATCGGCAGCTTCATACAACTCTTCTGGAATCGATTGCAGAACCCCAGTGGTCATAGCGAAAACGAATGGGAATCCTAGCCATCCTTGAATCATAATAAGCGCAAACCGAGTCCAAAATGGATCAGTCATCCATTTTATCTCCAAACCGAATACAGATAGAATATCTTCATTAATCGTACCAACTGTCTCATTAAACATACCTGCGAATACTAGGATCGAAACAAATGCTGGTATAGCCCAAGGTAATATAAAAACCGTACGAATAACCTTCTTAAATTTCAAATCCTTTTGATTAACTAAAACAGCTAAGAATACGCCAAGTGCTACTTGTAATGTTGTAGCAACAAATGTCCAAATAATTGTCCAAGATAAAACACTAAAGAACGTTTGTCTCCAAATATCTAGTTTGAAAATATCAATATAGTTCTGAATTCCAATCCAATCAACCAATTTAGCTGGAGGTGAGTGGTATAAATCATAGTTCGTAAAGGAAAGTAAGACTACAAATATGATCGGAAATATTACAACAAACAGAAGCAAGAAAAATCCTGGGGAAATCATAAGATAAGGAAAACCGCTATCCACTAAAGTACGATATTGTTCTCGAACTGAGTTCAGCTTATTTCCTAGGTCTCGTTTCTTTCCATTCTGATAAGCATCATAGAGATTATAAGCGTAAACTAAAACCCCTAAAACAATAACAAGTAATGAAATGATCCCTTTAACAAGTAAAAAGATAGAGTGATCATACTTTACATCTGTACCTAGTGTAACTAACCCCCACAAACCGAGACTAATCATATCTGCAAATGCGACGAAAAATGCAGTACATAAAATGAGAAAGATAAGTCCTTTTAATATTTGACGGTTATAGAATTGACCAACCCCAGGTATTATGGACAGGCCAAGAGCTATCTTGCGGTGTTTGGATGCAATGTTTTCTGTTTCGTAACTCGGCTGTATGTTTGGTTCCATATGGGTATCTCCTTTCTAGCATCCATGATGGAATAAGCAGCCTCCACAAAAGGAAAAGCAGAAGCGCCCAGATCAGATTCGATAGGTATAAGATCAGTAGTTTAGTGAGTATTTAATCCACACAGAGCATTGGCTTATGACCTAGTGACTGGGCGCTAGAGCTAGAATAATATGAGCTTTCCTAGCTTCCTAACTTTTCTATAGGGGTACCGCTTACAAGAATCAATTATTCAGAGTGATTTGCTTCAATGTTATCTTTAATTGTCTTCACGGCATTGTTTAAAGCTTCTTCTGGCTCTGCTTTATCTGTCGCTACTAGCTGAAGCGCTTGTGCCATTGGTCCCCATACCTCTGCCATCTCTGGAATGTTTGGCATTGGAGTCGCACGAGATGATTGAACCGCTACAGCTTCTGCCTTCGGATCATCTGCAATAATTGGATCTTCAATTAGAGACTTCACTGGTGGGATTTCAGCTGTTTCTTCAAAACGTTTTTTTGCATTTTCTTCATTCGCAATCCATTCAACTAGTTTTGTAGCCCATTCTTTATTTTCAGAGAAAGAACTTACATGCCAGCCCTTAACACCCATAAATGTTGTTGGGTATTCGCCGTTCGGTAGTTTCGGCATTGGAGCTACACCATAGTTTATACCTTTTTCAGATAAACCTTGGAATGCCCATGGACCGTCTTGTTGTGAAGCAACTTTTTCTTCCTCAAATAGAGCACCTTTCGTGTCTCCACCACTTTCACCAACAATTCCGCTTGGGAATACGTTGTCATACCATTTTTCAATATACTCGGCACCTTTGATAGCACCTTCATTATTCAAACCGATTTTACTTGGATCTAGTGCTCCATCATTGTTTTCGAAAACATAACCACCAAATCCACCTACAACAGCATGTGCAAAGTAATAGTTATCCCATAGAGCTAAGAAACCATATTCTTTTTCTCCACCGATATCTTGTGAGTATTCATACAGATCTTCAAAGTTTTCTGGTGGTTCTTCCATGAAATCCTTATTGTAAATAAAGATTGGCGTTTCAGTTGCTTTTGGAAGACCATATAATGTGCCATCAAATGTTTCTGCTAGAATAGAAGACTCCGTATAACGATTGGTTACTTCCTCACTTGTTTCAAGTGGAGCAATTAGACCTTCTGTTACAACCTGGCCAATTTGGTCGTGTGGTAATGTAAGTACATCTGGACCGCTACCTGCTGGACCATCTAAACGAAGATTTTCGCGGATTTCTGTAGCCATATCCATTTCTTTGTATTCAACTTTAATACCATACTCTTCTTCGAAACTCTCGATTGCTGGATCAAGGCCAACACCTTTGTCTTTGTCTTCCCAGATTACGAGTTTCTCTGGTTTGTCAGAACCTGCTTCTCCCTCAGTTCCTTCGTTTGAAGAACCTTCACTGTCCCCATCTGACCCTTCCTCTGTTGGTCTTTCCGGTGCACACGCTGCAAGAACACCTAATGCTAAAACCAACATCATGAAAAGTGTAAATACCTTTTTCATGTTTGACCCCTCCTAAAATAAATTAAAATGTATGTACAAACGTAAAAAGCTGTTTGTCTTGATGCTATGAAGCGGAAGTTGAGAAATCGTTTGCACAACTTCTTAATTAGAATTATACATGACTCATTAAATTTAGCAATACCTATTTTTAAAGCGCTTTCAAAATTTTTCTCCTATTTCTCTTTATCTTGTTATAATAGTATTTTTCTAGGTTCGTTTTCATTTTTATAATTGACACTTGAAAGCGCTTGCTCTACGCTCATGTTAGATAGATTATAGAAGTACTGAAATCTAGTTTATGAAACAATATGCAAAAAACGCGCAAACGATTGCTCATTATAAGGAGGAGATTTTTTGTTAAAAGAAGCCATCTACCATAGACCGAAGAATAATTTCGCCTATGCCTATGATAATGAAACGGTACATATTAGACTTCGTGCCAAAAGAGGCGATTTAAAACGAGTCCGCCTTCAGCATGGTGATCCCTACTACTGGACTGAAGACGGTTGGCAATATCAATTTGATGATATGAAAAAAGTGGGTAGCGACTCTCTATTTGACTATTGGTTCATCGCTATCAAGCCTTCCCACCGTCGATTACGGTATGGTTTTGAGATATCAGATGATCATGAAACGTTATATTTCACAGAAAAAGGTTATTACGAGGAACCTCCAGGTGAAACCAATGATCATTTTAGTTTCCCATTCTTAAATCCAATTGACGTGTTTGATGCCCCAGATTGGGTACGCAATACAGTTTGGTATCAAATTTTCCCTGAACGTTTTGCTAATGGAGATCCATCTATTAATCCTGAAGGTGCGCTTCCTTGGGCTAGCACGGAACCTGAACCAGATAACTTTTTCGGCGGAGATTTTGAAGGGGTTATTCAAAACTTAGATTATCTTGTAGAGTTAGGGGTCAATGGAATCTATTTCACGCCAATCTTCAAAGCGAGGTCCAATCATAAATACGACACCATTGATTATATGGAAATTGATCCGCAATTTGGAAATAAGGAAACATTCCGCCATCTCGTAAAAGAGTGTCACAAACGCGGGATTCGAATCATGCTTGATGCGGTTTTTAATCATAGTGGATACTACTTTGAACCGTTCCAGAATTTACTTAAAAATGGAAAAGAATCTCCTTATAAGGATTGGTTCCATGTTAGAGAATTCCCTATCCAAGAAGAACCAATCCCTAGCTATGATACGTTTGCCTATGTTTCATCCATGCCAAAACTAAATACAGAACACCCTGATGTTCGTCGTTACCTTCTTGATGTAGGACGATATTGGATTGAAGAATTTGATATTGATGGATGGCGGCTCGATGTAGCTAATGAAGTGGATCATGCATTTTGGCGAGACTTTCGAAAGGTCGTAAAAGACGCCAAAGAGGATGCCTATATTTTAGGTGAGATCTGGCATGATTCCATGCCCTGGCTACAGGGCGATCAATTTGATGCGGTGATGAACTACCCGTTTACGAGTGGAGTTCTTCAATTTTTCGCTGACCAAAACATCTCCCCAAGTGATTTTGCGAATAAGATTACGAGCGTTCTGCAATCCTATCCAGAAAACGTTAATGAGGTATCGTTTAACCTCTTAGATAGTCATGACACCTCTCGCATTTTGTCACTGGCAAATGAAAACAAGGATGTCGTAAAGCTTATCTATCTGTTCCAATTATCCTTCATTGGTACGCCATGTATTTATTATGGAGATGAAATTGGGATGACGGGAGTTGGAGATCCAGGTTGCCGAAAATGTATGGTGTGGGATGAAGAAGAACAAGACAGAGAATTATTCAACTATATCCAGAAACTATTATCACTCAGAAAAGAGATTCCGGCTTTTTCAAATGATGCTTCGTTCCGTTTCGTGAATACTGACGATACGAAGAACACGATTATGTATGAAAAAGTAAATGAACACCAAAAGCTTTTATTTGTATTGAATAATTCAGACCAGCACGTAACGCAAGCATTATCTACTACCGAAGCAATAAAGGCAAATGAACTTATAAATGAGGAATATGTGGACCTACTACCTTTAGAAAAAGTAAACTTACGCCCATACGAAGGAAAAGTGTACGATATCTTGTAACCTTTTACTGGTTTTTTTGACCTCTTTCTAGGACTCGGACTAGTTGGCATTTGGATTGGGTTTTGCAGATAAATGGCCCGGAATCATTATGATCAAACGAGCGAAGCAAGAAATGGGTAAATAAACGTTTTGTATGATTGTAGGAAAAGAGAACGATTCCAATTAATTTCCCTTTATGTCTTGTCCCTGTTTCGTTTATACTAATAGATGACAATTACCAAATGTTTCAATTGATTCCTGTGTATGGTTTTCACACCTTTTTCAAAAACTATATACAGATCAATAACAGGGAGGCACTTATATATGAAACGTACACTCACTATATTGCTAACAAGCGTCATGGCATTCATCGTTATTGCTGGATGTACCGCTGGTGCTACAACAGTAGACCCAGTATCCCATGCAAAAAAACAGTTAGAAATCCCAGTTTTTACGCCAAAATATCTACCCGAAGGCTTCCAACTTAATGAAGCGGATTCCTATTTTATTGAAGGCTCCCTTTTTTTAACGTACCAGAGCGAGGATGGAGAGTCGTCAGTTGATATTTATGTTGGCAACAAAAGCGCTCGCGATGTTAACAAGCATATTTATAAGTATATCAACGATGACTTTGATGAAGAGCTTGAAGTGGATTTAGAACCTTATCAAACAATTGGTCCTTTTGTTGGTAAGCTTACGAAAAAAGAGGACTTCGAGGTTATCAACTTTCAATTCATACCAGAACGATTTGTTAAGGATGAAACAACAGCCCACTACGCAATTAAATCAAAAGGATTATCTGAACAGCAGTTTAAGCAGATTATTTCTACTTTATCTGAATGATAACGAAAACTTGTCAATTGGCAATCCTTTTAAGACGTAGACAGAAGCTTAGTTATCCTGATCTTAGAACGTTGAATTTTTAACTGCGTAGAGTAAGCTTCATGCTAAAAAATTAACGTGTACCGAAAAGGTCTGAGCCTCTTTTGGGAGGCTCAGACCTTTTTTGTTAAAGTTAACACTCGATTTTCACTTTGTACTTTTGCAACCAGTAATTAACCTGCGCTAAGTGTGCCAAGAGCTGAGGTCCTGTCATGAGCTGGCCGAACCACGGTGCATCGATAGCTTTTCCTTCACTTTCAACGAGTTCACGGATGCGATCACGATCAAACAGTTGGAAAAGTGGTGCGTTGGGATCATCTAAGATTTCGTGCATCCAACTGACAACAGCTTCTGTATAAACCGGGTTGTGTGTTTTGGGATAAGGACTTTTCTTCCGATACAGAACATCATCTGGCAGCAGCCCTTCTAAAGCTTTACGCAAAATTCCTTTTTCCCTGCCGCCGTAACGTTTCATCTCCCAAGGAATATTCCAAACATACTCCACAAGACGATGATCACTAAACGGAACGCGCACCTCAAGACTTGCCCCCATACTCATACGATCTTTTCGGTCCAAAAGTGTCGTCATAAACCAGAGCATATTCAAATAAAATAACTGGCGTCGCTGCTGTTCTTCTTGATTTTCGCCTTCTAATTCAGGCGTTTCCTCAACCGTTTCATGATAACGGTCCATCATATAACTCTGTAGATCAAGCTTTTCCTGCCACTCTTTTTTCAGTAAACCCTGTCGAACTTGTGAAGAGCGAATCCATGGAAACCCGTCACGCGCGAGCTCATCCTCCCGATAAAACCATGGGTATCCACCAAAGATCTCATCCGCACACTCTCCAGATAACGCCACTGTCACGTCCTTTTTAACCTCTTTACAAAACCAAAGCAATGAGGAATCGATATCCGCCATACCTGGTAAATCACGCATATCCACAGCTTCTTTTAAGTAATCAGCAAGAACTTCATTATTTAACACACGGTTTTGATGTTCTGTACCACTCTGATCTGAAACCAGCTTGATGTAGTCATCATCACTATTCGGCTGGAAGGTATTTGATTTAAAATACTTTTGGTTGTCTTCGTAATCAATCGAGTATGTCTTTAGGGTACCTTTTCCTTCTTTTTTCATATGCTCTGCTGCAATGGCTGTAATGGCACTTGAGTCAACTCCGCCAGATAGAAATGTGCTAACTGGAACATCAGAAACCAGTTGTCTTGTTACTGCATCCTGAAAAAGTTCTCGGATTTTTGCTGCTGTTTCTTCCACATTGTCAGTATGTTGCTTACTCTGCACCTTCCAATACCGTTCAATCGTGAGGCCATTTTGGTTGTAACGAGCGCGATGGCCGGGGCGAATTTCTTTTATTCCTTTAAAAACACCGTGCCCAGGCGTTCGTGATGGGCCAAGCGCGAGAATCTCACTCAATCCATCCTTATCCAAAACCGGCTTCACATCAGGATGAGCAAGTAAAGCTTTAAGTTCAGAGCCAAACAGGATTCCACCTGCATTTTCAGTATAAAATAACGGTTTAACCCCCAAACGGTCCCGCGCCAAAAACAGCGATTGATCTTTTCCATCCCAAATCGCAAATGCGAAAATACCGTTCAAATGATCAACACAGTCTTCGTTCCATTGCATATAACTCTTTAACAAAACTTCTGTATCTGAGTGAGATTGGAATCGCCACCCCAGATCTTTCAGTTCCTTACGTATGTCTTCAGTATTATAAAGCTCACCATTATAGCATATCGTATATGAATCAGATCCCTTTTGGAACGTCATTGGTTGACGTCCACCATCCGGGTCCACTACAATCAACCGCTGGTGACCAAATGCCACATGAGGCTTGATCCATGCATTCGATTCGTCCGGTCCTCTGTATTGGAGCGTTTTTGCCATAACTTCAACAATCTCTTCATATTGCGTAAGGTCTTTTTGATAATCTACCCAACCGCTAATCCCACACATTGCATGCTCACCCTTTCTACTACTCGTAATGCATCTCTTTTCATACATATGCCTAGATGAGATAGATGTGAAAAA
>SDGW01000776.1_pt1 | contig 14020 bp, 15 predicted proteins | sample 2873831 | NCBI WGS metagenome assembly SDGW01 (sample SAMN08132700, study PRJNA421101) | hypersaline lake metagenome | isolation source: celular fraction 0.22 microns magnesium sulfate-rich crust from ephemeral... | place: Spain: Penahueca Lagoon, Toledo | collected 2011-07
GTCGAAGAATTAACCCAAGAACAATACGATGCAATCGGAGTAAGCAAAACAGACGAGGATGTATTACGAGAGCATAACTATATTGAATCTGTACAACACGTTGAAAACCCTGTTTTATCGGTTAGTGGGAGTAACTTAATCCCAGATAAAGTATTGGATATTGGTTGGTATTATACAAGTGTAACAGTTGATACCAAATATAGAATGAAAAAAGTGAAAGTCGTACCAAACACTACTGTTACCATTTCAAAAGATAATCCAGATTTTGTTTATAGAGTTAGAGGTGTGCAAACAGAAACGGATTTAATTGGAATGTGGGACACAAAATCATTTGTAACTTTTAATACAGAAAACAACAAAGAGGTTTATGTGTCAGTAAGAAGAGAGGATAGCACCGATTTAGGTAACGACATGATAACCGTTAATGATATAGGGTTAATGCTTAACTTGGGTAGTTCTTCTAAACCTTTTGTTGAACCTAACCCATCATACCTATACGCAGAAGTCACGCTTGCAGGAAATGAGAATAAAAAAGATATTTTATATTACAACGAGAGTTTGCAGAATCCGAGATGGGAAGTTAAGAGAGAGTTTGACCCCAAGTTTGTTTTAGATGGAAGTTTACCGTGGGAATATCGTGATTATACAAATGGAGATTATGCAACAGCTTATTTGAAAAATGCGTTTGAATATCGCAAAAATGCAGGATCAGATAAAGAATTTGTAACCGAAAAAGACGATGGTTCAATTGTTGAATCGTTTCCGCAAATAACGTCAGCTAGTGATGATATAACAGAAGATAGAGAATATGCAACGTTGTATGCTGGTGGAGTTGACGATTATGTGTTGTATGTGAATATCCCTAAAAGTGAGTTAGCGACATTAGATGACGCAGGAGTTCAAGATTACTTTTCGAATAAAAATTACTTTTTAAGCTACCAATTAGCGGAACCTCAAACGCTTACAGAAGGCGTAGATTTCCCTCACGTAGAAGGTTCGTTATCTATCGAAGGTGACGCACAAGTAACGGTCAACTCGGCGAATTATATCCGACAAGACAAATACGATTTTACGACGAATCTGAACGACGTGAGGGCGCACTATAATCAGTCGCTTAAATCGTCCTTCGAATCGGTGGTTACGAAGCAAAGCAACATCGCAACGGAAGTATCCGTACATGCCCGACAAATTTACGAAATGATGCTCGACATTAAAGCGTTGAAAGGCGGTGCTTAATCGATGAATCAATCGTTAGAACAAGCGGTATTAAAGGCGTTGAATATATCTCCGGAACAGCACGAAAAGGACGTTCAGCAACGGATATCCGAATTTAACTTACCGCCGTCATTCGATTACACGGATATGACGGTAGACCAAGCGAAAATGGCGAAGCTAACCGAAATGAAATGGCGTTACAAGCGAGACTTAATCGCTGGATTTACGACGGAAGCCACGGGCGAACCTATCCGCATTAAATACGCCGAAATCGATCAAATTAACTTCACGAAACGCTCGAACGCGGTGGCGCTCGGAACGTCCGAGTTAACGTTCGATTTCGGAACAGCAGACGGAGTCAAGACGTTCACAACGGACGAATGGAAGGTCATCGCAAAGGACGCAGAATCGCATGAAATGGCGGTGTACGATAAGTTAGACAACGCCCGTAACCAAGTCGAAGCTGCTACGTCAGTGGACGAAGTGAAGGCGATTAAATGGTCGGAGTAAAGAAGGCGGTAGCGCGTTATTTCTGGAATCTCCTAATCTCCGTCGACCAACTGTTCAATACGATTCTCGGCGGTTATCCGGACGAAACGATGTCTAGCCGAATGGGTAAACGGTTAGTAAAAAAGAAGGATTGCGCTTTATGCGCTTTCCTTTGCCGTTTGCTTAATTACTTGGACGAAAATCATTGCGTCGATGCGATTGAGTGGGACGAGGGCGAAGGCAAAGGCGCGCGAAAGCAGGCGAAAGGAGGCGAATAGATGGCGGAAACTTATTTAACGGCACTCGACCAAAACGAAAAACCTCTCGGCTATCTGACGAAAGCCAAGGGCGTCGAAGTCCGCGAACGCTTGAACGGCGAGGCGTTACTCTCTTTCGAAGTCCCGTACGACAAGGACACGGAGGAATTGGTTGCGCTCGAAAACTACGTCAAACTCGACGACGGTAACTCTAGCCAACTCTACGTAATTAAATCGGTAGAGTACGGAGACAGCGGAAAGCGTACACTAGTCATTCGTGCGGTCCACGTTTACATCGAATTAGTAGACGAATATATCGATAGGGTCGTAGACTTGCTCGGCGTTACGGCGTCTGAAGCGCTAACCGAAGCGTTGCAAGGTACGGAGTTTAGCGTTGGCGTAGTTGAGCCGACGGAATTACACGACATCGACTTGACGGAAATCTCCTCGCAAAAAGCCGTCCAGGAAATCCGCAAGAAATGGGATTGCGATTTATGGTTCGATAACCGCACGGTCAACCTCGGCGAACGTGGTTCGGACAACGGCGCAGAAATCCGTTACGGGCGCGAAATGAAGGCGCTACGCAAGCCGTCGAAGTCGTCAGACGTAATCACACGACTTTATCCGTATGGACGCGACGGACTTACGATAGAAGGCGTAAATGACGGAGTTAAGTACGTCGACTCGCCGAACATCGGAAACTACCGCCGACCGAAGCAGGCGTCTAAACGGTGGAACGATATTACGGACGCAAGCGAACTAAAGGCGAGAGCCGAACGGTATTTAGCCGAACAAGATACACCGGAAATTTCGTACGAAGTCGATTTCCTCGAACTTGCGAATATCGGCGTTAGTGGAATCGGAGACACCGTTACGATTACGCATGTGCCTTTCGACCTTAAAACGGTCGGCTCACGCGTGGTTGAGCTTTCGAGGTATCCGTTCGAACATCGACCTTCTCGCGCCGTACTAAGCAATTACATCGAAACCAATATCGATACGTTCGTCGAATTAAAACGCGAGCAGATTACGTTCGAAAAGTACGCAAACGAACGGTACAAGGCGATTACGACCGATATTTCCGAAATGGACGTCTCACTAACGGACTTACAAAGTGATTTTTCCCGAGCGATAAGTGACGATGTAGTTACGGAGAATGAGGCGCAAACGTTGAAGCGGAGTTTGGAAGAGGTGCAAAACGAATCGCAAGACGTTATAGACTCCGCAGGAAAGTACGGAATTACGACGGAAAAGACGAATTATCAGAATGCGTTAGCCGACTTAGAAACGGAGTTAACGAATAATTGGATCGACCAGTCAAGTTATCCGATAGATATTACGGCTACTCAACGCGACTTAATCCGCGCTAAGTTTTCGGCGGTCCAAGATAAGAAGTCGTTGCTTGCTAGCGCGTTAGGCGAAGCAAGGAATATCGAAATTAGCGGTTGGGGGATTATTAACGGAGGTTCAATTCGAGTCGAAAACCGACAAGACAACGTAACTACTTACACGAACATTACGACCACCCAATCGGTTTCACCTCCGAGCTATTTGACAAGTATAGACGTCGGAGATACTTCGTCTTTACCTTCGTCTTGTGAGTTCGGAACTTACTTTATCGGGTATGATCGCGTAGTCGACTCGGTTAAAGTGGAATCTGGAGACAGTAACACGTTAGGAACTGGTGTCTACGCATTCAAGTGGAGTTCGAAGACATCGACAACGTTAGAAGGTGTTCAAATAGGAGATTATTTATTCGGAGGAGGACCTTACGCTAACTACCCGTGCGAGGTTGACTCCGGAATGGCGATTTATAACTACGCCAAACCTACGGGAGATGTCGTTGTATCTCCGTTAACAGTAAATACGCCGGATTTTCGAAAGGTATCTATTCCGACAACAACGTTTTCTAACGAAACGTTCGGAGCTAATGTGGGCGATTATGACGGTTGGGAGTTCCGGTATATATACTTGGATACCAACGATAACGTACTAATTAAGAGCGCCGGAACTAGCGGAGGCCTGGACGAATATCCGCCTGACCCTCCTTCCGGATCTACGCGTATAGGTTACATGCTTGTCGGATACGGAAAGCAAGAGCCGGACGATACGCTAAACTCTACGAAGGACTTAGACTCAGCGGGCAGACCGGCGTTCAAAGAACGTATCTACCACGACATTCGATACCGCGACGAAAAGCGCGTTAAAGTAAACGGCGACCAGCTCGAACTAGTCGACACACCTTACGGAACAAGCACGTTGAATCTAAGCGTTAGTTCCGGACAATACGTCGACAAGTACATCAATATCGGAAAAGGGAAACGTTCTATATCGTTATCCCTAACGCTTGACGACGGAACAGACTACGACAACTACGATTACGGAGCGTCTATCACCCTCGGAAGAAAATCGGCAAACAACGCCGACGGTCAAGGACGTCCATTATGGGCGACGTATTCTGACGCGGATAACAACCGCGGACACGTTCAGCAACAGAGGAACCGGAGTCCTTACGGAGTCCATATTCTGACGCCGCGCGTATGGAACAAGAGTTATACGCTACTGTACGACGCGGACATTATGCCGGACCCGAGTAATCCGGAAGAGTTGGCGATTAAGCTGACGTTCCATAACTACCACTCGTCGTACACTGACGGTAGTTTCGATCTGAAAGTAAATTGGCACGCATTGTAAAGGAGGGCGAGAATTGGCGGAAACCTCGTTAATATCGGAAATGATTGCGTCGTACGGAGTACCTACGGCGTTATTAGTCATGTGGTTTATTTACGATAAACGTGAAAGTAAAGCGGAAAAAGAAGCGCAACGTGAGCGAGAGAAAGAGATTCAAGATGCGGCGACTAGGCGCGAGGAACGGTTAATGGACCACCTCGACTTAGTTAACGAAACACAAACGAAAATATGTGCGACGTTAGATCGTCAGGAGCACCGAATCGAAAAGATCGAGGACCACTTAGATTTTTACCGAAAAAGTCAATCGACTGAAGAATAGGGGACTTGCGGAGCCGACCGCACTCTAATCGATTGAAGGACGAGAGTACAGTCGGCAAGTCCCACGTTTATTATATACGAAAGGTTAGGCGATGTAAATGGGCGAAAATGTACGCAAGAAAGTCGCAATAGACATCGGACACGGTTCCGACACATACGAACGAACTGGCGGAAAAGGCGTCGAGCATAACGGAGTCGTGTACGAAGAACATACGGTCAATTCGAAGGTGGCCGAACGATTACGGACGAAATTAGAGGATGTAGGTATCGAGGTTATTTACGGTCAAGAGCCGAACTGTGCGGAGGTTCCTTTGCGCGAGCGCACGGACTATTACAACGAGGAAAACGTCGACCTCGTTTATTCGATTCATATGAACGGAGGGCAACCGGAAGCAAACGGAAGCTGTTCGTTCTACTGGCACTCGTCAGAAGAAGCGGAACGTATTGCGCGTTTATTTGCGGAGGAAGTATCGAAAGCGGGTTATCAGACGCACGGTGACGGAACGCACGCGGCAAAGGTCGGAAGTTGGACGAATATGCACATCTGCCGAGAAACGAAAATGGTCGCGCTATTGACGGAAAACGGATTTATGACGAACGACGAGGATTTCGAGCGGATATTTAAGTCTGACAAATACCTCGAAGATTGTGCCGAAATTGGATTCCGGACGATACTACGATACTTCGGCATAAGTATTCCGAAGCCTAAGCCGGAAAAAGGCGACCGTTACGAAAAGGCAGACGGTTCACTAGCGCGCGCTTGGAGCAAAGCGCATTCGTTAGGACTGACGGACGGCAGTAATCCTGGCGGCGTTCTATCTCGCGCACAAGGAGCGGCTATGCTCGTTAGAGCGATTGAATATCTTGAAGGAGGCGGTAAATAATGAAGCAGAAACTACGAAACTACGGACTATGGGCGGCAGTTGCCGGACTGATCGGAATGTTTATCCAGGACGCGAATCTAATCGCAATTACTCCGGAGAAGTACGATATTTACGTTAAGTCAATCCTCGGTATCTTCACACTAGCCGGAATCATTTCGAATCCAAAGGACGGAAAATGGTTCCGCGACAAAACAAAATAACGAAGTAACATTACGGCGTCTTGCGGTTAATTCCGTAGGGCGCCGATTTTTTTTTTGTGCAAATTTCCGGTGGACTTGCATTATTACGATTACCCTCGCATATGCTTATATAAGCGCAGGCGCAAGCGCCGAAGCATATAAGCTTCTTGGCGGAAGGTCTGCGCTTTTTTATATTACATAATTGGGACGAGTATTGAACGGATTAATTTTCGAAGGACACGCATTAAATGGAAAGTACGCCCATAAGGTGTATTACAGACGTACTACATGACGTCGAAATTGAACCGTTATGTATTACGAATGTAACACCAAGGAGGCGGTTGTATGATAATCGGATCAGACGGAGGAAACAATGCGGTCAAACTAGCGTCCATTTACGGCGTTAAGAAAATGGCGTCAACACTAGGCGAATACCGCGAAAGGAATTTCGACTCTACTTTCGGAGACGATGACGTAGTTTATGAGTATGAAGGAGAGAAAGGATTTGCCGGAACACTGGCGCAAAATGAATCGGAGTTTGTTCGCGAAATGATGGGCGATACTAAGGCGCACAAAGACGCTTTACTTCGCCAGTTAATCGCCATACACCGATTTGTTCCTGATAACTACATCGATATGGTCGTAAGCCAGCCAATTTCGAAGCACACAGACGAAGAGAAGGCGAAGATTAAGTCAATGCTACGCGGTCGCCATACGATTACAGTTAACGGAATAGAACGGACCTTCGAAATTGAAAACGTAGAGGTAGCGGCTGAAGGGGCGGCGATATACTTTGCGGAACCTTTCGAAGAGGACTTAATTCGCGTCGTAGACATCGGAGGCGGAACGGTAAACCTGGCGACCATTTCAAACGGAAACTTCATCGACAAAGGGAGCGACACGTTATATTTCGGAGCTAACTCGACTAAGACTAAGGACTCGAACGCCCTAACAAACGCTATAATTGCTCGAACTTCTGCGATGTGGGATACGCAAGATTTCGTTGTAGTGGGCGGAGGTTTAGCGGAGAAAATCACGCCGAAATTACGCGAACATTATTCCGCAGCTCGAACGGTTAAACCACGTATAGGAAACTCGATCGTCCATCCGGTATTTGCGAACGTCGTAGGGTCGTATAACATTGCGAGAAATATTTACGGAGGTTGACGCTATGGGAGAACGCAAAGTAAAACAAGTATCGTTCAGCTTAGACGATGATTTCGAACGCAAGTTATACGAACACGCTGACGCTCAAATATTTTCGAAATATGTGAAGCGGTTGATTGATCGGGATTTGAACGGAAGCCAGGACGTAGAAAAAGCGCCCCAAATAACCGAGGCGCCGAAGGAGATGGGAATTAGACGTAATCCTGATACGTTTATTTAAAATAAATGCGTAAGACCGCCGATAAACATACCGCCCATAAATGCTAAGAATGGCATTGATACTCACCCTTTCGAAATAAGTTCTTACGCTTAGTATGGTCAGCAAGACGAAAATTATACGAAAGAAGGCGAAATTTATGAAGGCTGTTACAACGTACGATTTCGGAGAGTTTATGCGAAAGGAACACGTTCTAAATGCGAAGGACCTGGACGATTTGACAGCGTATAAATTAATAGCACTAGGCGGAGGGTTATTCGCAGTCATGGCGCCTAAACACGTAGCGGCTGCTTCGTCCTCAGCAACGTTCGGCGACTTGTGGAGTTCCATAATGGGAATCGTCGACTGGATCGTAGTTGGCGTTATTACATTCGCAGGCATAACGTGGATGTTCGGAAAACAGACGCGAGGCGTCGAGTTATTAATATGCGGAGCTTCCGGTTACTTGCTCGCTCGACATGCGGTTGATATTCGGAATTTCTTAAAAGGAATATAGGAGGCGTTAGAATATGGATCCATTTTACGGATATTGCGGAAAGCGTTTTATAAATGGCGTAGAAGTCAGGGAAACAGAAGACGGTACGTTTCACGAAGACGAGTGCTTTTATAGTTGGTGCGTAGATAGTTTCGCTCCTATCCCGCTAGTTTACAAGGAGGAAGAGTAAATGCGAATGATATTAGGAGAAGACGGTAAGTTTTTCGAAAAGAACATCGATACAATGGAAGATAACGGCACATTCGTCGAGCAAGTTGCGGCGAAAGTAGTAGAAGAACTCGGAACATTTACGATGGAGAAAGTCGGCGACCTTCTGTTATATGTGGGCGGATACTTACCGGAGATTATGGCGTATGGAACGGTACTCGCTGGATCCGTAATTATGCTATCCGGAAGAGTCGGAAAACCAATCGTATGGTGGTCGATTGCGATGGGAGTGGCGGTGTTATGGCGCTTGGGCGTGTGAAGTCGATAAAACTGAGCGAATATTTTCGGTACCAACGGAATGAAATGCGAACGTTTAAGGTAACTCCTCGCGTCAAGGTTACGAACAACTCAAACGCTAGAATGTGGCGGACCTTATCGCAAATGTACGAAATGTATGACCGGTTGCCCGTCAGGATTTCTCGTAAAGGATTCCGATTTACTTTCCGCGAAAAAGACTCAATATGGTTCGACGTATGCTTTCGGAAAGAGGACGGCGAAAAGACGATTGAGTTTTACGTCACAACAACGGAATTATGGGCGGAGAAATTCAAGGACATTCTCGAACATTATATCGAAGCTGACGTCGAGCCGTTAGAGGAAGGAGAGGAAATTCCGTATGTTCCTTTTGATAATACGTCCGTACATGAGGTGAGTCTAGCAAAGCACGACATATTCGCCCTTCATACGGACCAGCGTGAGCAGTTAACGCCAATTTCTTCCATACTAACCGCCAACGACGACATAGTTGAGGACGGAGATTATGCGCGACTGTCCGTGTCAGCCGAAACGTTCAATCGGAAGGAATGGAGCAAGCGGGCTCTTTACGCACATGAACGCTTGATGAAAGGAAAAATACCGAAACGTGCGGGAATGTCCTCCGACAAAATAGTGAACGGACTATCGGTCGTTATTATGTACGTTTTTGATACGTTATTTAGTGCGTGTGAGAGCGCTATAGAAGCCGTACAGAACGTTTTCTTCGACGTAGATAGTAAGAGTCGCGAGGACGATAAAACGGACGCATACACGGCGAAAAACGCCCTTATTAACGAGATTAATACGTCGAAACTATCGGCTAAAACGAATAACAAATCGACGCAGCCCGTTTGGCGTACGCGCATAAGAATCGCCAGCCATACGAAAGAGAAGTTACGAAGCGATTTAATCGGTAATACGATCGGCTCCGCGTATAGCGAACTAGCTGGCGACAACGACTTTATAACCGTGAAAATAAACGGAAAGAAGGCGAAACGCGTTATTAATGAAATGAATACGCACATAATTTCCGCCAAAACGAAACGCGAACCTGACGTTAATTTGCTCTCACCGGAAGAAATTTCGAAGGTATCGTTACAACTACCGACGGCCCAGGTACAAGAACGTTACGAGGAGGAACTAACGTCGAATAAGAAAGTTAACGTCAGCACGCCGGAGCTATTCCGAAATGAAAACGGGTTATTAATCGGTCACAGCGAGGAAAGAGGCGAAGAACTTCCGATCTACTTACCGCTAAAAAATACGAATGAGTTCTACCGCGGATACGGATTTGTCGGCGAAATGGGAATGGGTAAGGATACGGCGCTGCAAAACTTTATCGTAGAAGGCTCGCTCAATCACGGCATAGGGTTCGTCGTAATCGATCAAGTCAACAAGGAGGGTCGTGAAGGTATGGCGAACGGTATACGTGATTCTTTGCCGGCTGACAAAATCGTCGACCTCGACTTTTCCGACCCGGACTTTATTCCGCCGCTAGACCTTACGGAAGTCCTCCGAAAGTTGGGACGTAAAGGAGCAGACCGTTTTGCATCGGAATTAATAGACTTTTTCGACGTAGCAGATATGGCGCAAACGAAGTCGTTACTACGGACGGCCGCAAAGGCGAGCAAAGGGTCGCTACTTGAAACGAAACGGATTCTCGAAGACGACGATTACCGACTTCAGCTTGCGGATGACTTGGCGGAATCAGATCCGATTGTTTCCTACGAGTTAGCGCGACAAGGCGAAAAGATTGCACGTAATAAGGTCGACCCGATACTTTCGCGACTAGACGATTTCTTCGGAGACTCAACGTTAAACGCGGTCTTTTCACAACCTCCGAAACCTGATCTCGATTTCGAGCGTTTCATGCGTGAAGGTAAAGTCGTTATTTGCCGTGTGCCTGACCGACACTTGTCTACGGTATCAACGCGTACACTGGTCCACTGGCTGACGTTAAAGACGTTAATGACGCGCTTATTGATGGACGCTGACGGTCAGGAGAACGGAGCTTTCGTCGTATATAATGAGCCGCAAACGTACTTAAACGATGGGCTGGCGAGGTTAATTTCGAGAGTAGCGACGCAAGGACGTAAGGAACGACTAGGTGCGTTAATTGCCGTACAATACTTCGATCAATTGGGCGCATTGCAGGACGATTTACTTGGAGGTGGAATCAACTGGATCTTATTCCGAAATGGTTCCGAGAAATTATACGAACGGTTAAAAACGCGGTTAGAACCGCACGTCACAACGGAAGAAGCGATGCGTACTGAAAAATTCCACGCCATTAATTCACACAATTTCGGAGGGAACGTACAGCGACCGTTCTTAGTCCGAATGTTATCGCCGTGTTATGAGCGATACCAGGCGTACGATAACGAATTTCTAACGAGAAGGCACGCAAGGATGTACGGACGAAGTATGGCGGAAATAGAAGCGCGGATTGTGAAGCGATTACGGGCGGAAGGTAGCGAATAATGACGAGTTTCTTCCTATTATATGTGCGTACAATTTCCGTACCGGCACACGCAAGAGGAACCCGTGAAACCTTTCGGAATAATCCGTTGACATTCGACAATTGACGTGAGAGTGAACGTATGTTATATTAATAATCGTCCGTTGGATGCGTACGATTCGGCTGCGTAACGACTAGCTTACCGCGTGATATACCGCGCGATAATCGGTCAAGAGACGAATAGTGCGTTGTACAACCGAATAAGACGCGGTGGTAAGTCGCCCGAAATCGCAGAGTGACGCTTGTTAACATGCCGGTGTGGCGGAATTGGCAGACGCGCACGACTCAAAATTACGATAACCTGACGTACTACCTTCGCGGTAGCTTAAACGTTGATATAACGGGCGATTCTCGACAAGAGGGTCGCCTTTTTGCGTTACATTGCGTACGATTTCGTCGTTTAACGGAATTTTGTGCGATGCGCGTGCGACCTAACGCCGTTCGCTCCAACGGACAACTCAGTAAATATTGGAGGAGGCGCCAGTTTATGGCTAGACGCAGTAATCAGATTTCCCAGGATTTGTTCGAGGAGCAGAAGGAAAAAATCGCAGTAGAAGCGGAGGACTTCGAAACGTCCTTACACTTATTTCTCCGCGATTGTAAAATCCGTAACCTTTCGGAGAGTTCGCTTAAATACTACCGGAATGAGTTAATCTCTTTTCGAGGTTTATTAGAGGAGCAAGACCTTCCGACACATCCTTCGAAAATTACGCTCAAAACGATTAAGGAGAACGTTATCTACTATATGATGGAGACGCTCAACCGCAAAGAGTCGTCGATAAATACGAGGTTGCGTGCGATTCGAGCGTTCTTTAATTTCCTCTATAAAGAAGGAATGATCGCCGAAAATCCCGTCAAGGACCTCGCGCTCATTAAGCAGAAAAAGGAAGTTATCGAAACGTTTTCCCGCGAGCAATTACGCGACGTTTTCCGCCAGCCAAGTCAAGCGACATTTACCGGATTTCGCGACTATACGATAATGCTCCTTATGATCGAAACAGGCGTACGTGCGCGGGAGCTTTGCGGAATCACCGTCAAGGACATTCGGTGGGACGATAACCAAATACGGATTGACGGAAAGGGTTATAAGGAGCGCCTGGTGCCGATACAAGCGACGGTAAAACGTCAGCTCCGAAAATGGTTGGCGGTAAGGGGCGAATTAGTTACGCCTAACCTATTCGTCACAATAGACAATACTCCGATAACCATTCGCCAGTTACAAGAACGTATAGCGAAGTATGGACGTATGGCGAACGTTAAGGGGGTACGCTGTAGCCCGCACACTTTCCGTCACACATTCGCTAAGATGTCCGTACAGAACGGGGCGGACGTATTTTCCTTGCAGAAAGTCCTCGGTCATACGTCGCTAGAGATGGTGCGGAATTACGTTAACCTATTTAGTACGGATGTGTACGACGCACACAAACGATTTAGTCCGGTGGAAAAACTATTTTAATACGAAATACTTACGTCAGCCTTTCGAGGTTGGCGTATTTTTTTTTTGCGGAAAATTTACGAATTTTCTTCGACGGTTCCGTTTCGTATCGATAACTGTAATATAAGCGCAAACAAAAAGCGCAAGAAATTTCGTAGGAGATTGCGCGAAATTAAATCGGCAATCCTATTATTTAATGTAAGCACATTTCGGAAGGAGGCGAGGAATTGACCGAAGAACAACGCCAACAATCGCAGCACAACGAACTTATCTCCGTAGAATCACAGACGGAACGCTCATTAACGTCGGGCAAGTCGGAAACGCGTATCTTCGTCAAAATGTACGTAGGTGCGGTAAGGAGCGGACTACTAGCGGATATGGGCGCCGAAAATTGGCAGACGTTATGCGTTATCGCTTCGTTTATGGACGAACAAGGCGAGTGTTATCCGACGCAAGCGCAAATCGCAAAAGGGCTCGGAATCAAGCGGGAGTCAGCGACAAGGAGAGTTAAGAAACTCGCGGACTATCGGTGGGAAGGACGTCCGATTATTACGAGAGTAAAGGAACGGTCTGAAAACGGGACTTTCGAGAATACGAGATATACCGTAATGCCGATTAGTCAATTACGAATGTTTGACGCAGAACCCGAGGATATTGTTCGGGATTAGCGGTTACTACGTGACGCCTAGCGCACATGGTCGGTTCTAACGTGGCACGGACGTCACACTAAGAAGAACCATTCTTTAACGAGAACCAGTGTTTAACGAGATAAAACATAGCAAAGGTTCGTAAACTCACCTTGCCGCATATTACATTTCGGAGAAAAGTTCTTATATAAAAGATACTCCGAAAATGGTTAGACAAGGAATTACAAGGTATATCTTTCGGAGGTACTTAACCAAAAGAAAGAAAAAGTGTGGCGCTCAAAAAGAAAGAAAAGGGAGGAATTATGAATGACTGAAAAAGTAGTTTTACCGAAGGAAGTTGCGGAACAGCTGGTGGATTTACGTAAACATCATATCAGTAACGCTACTATCTTATCGAGTAGTTATAATGGAGAATTTGACGGCAGTATTTACGCCGATCTTGGCGATTATGTTTGCGGACCTAATTTCGATAATTTCTTAGCAGCCCTAGTCAACGGTTACGAAGTCGAGAAGTCACCGGAGGACAAACTACGCGAGTATTACGAATGGGCGGAGAAATCACGTCAGAAATTCGCTGATTCCGAAGATTTTACGAGGGCAGATGCAAGACTGGACGGGTTATTATCTGCGTTAGATATACTCGGAATCAAAGTCGAAGGAATAAACGCAAAATAGCCACGAAATAAAAGGCGCACGGAAGCGAAAGCGACCAACTAGACGTATTACCCTTACGAATCCAAAATCGGCAGTTTGCCCGCAAATTACAAGGCTATTCTAAAGGAGGAATCACGCATGAACATCGAAATCAACGCGGACTTCAAACTAACGTCCGATCAGCACAACGTTATTCTCAACCGCAAGCACATCGTCGACCCTACGAAATCTCCACGCTGGCCTGAACTAAAGGCGAAAGGTGCGTCAGGCGAAACGCAAGTCAAATGGCGGGAAATCTCGTATCATCCGACGGTCGACTCAGCGTTAACGAAACTGGCGGACTTGAAACTACGCGAGTCCGACGCAACTACCCTCGAAGACTTACGCAATG
>SDGW01000701.1_pt1 | contig 14003 bp, 12 predicted proteins | sample 2873831 | NCBI WGS metagenome assembly SDGW01 (sample SAMN08132700, study PRJNA421101) | hypersaline lake metagenome | isolation source: celular fraction 0.22 microns magnesium sulfate-rich crust from ephemeral... | place: Spain: Penahueca Lagoon, Toledo | collected 2011-07
CTCACCGGCTGAGTCTTCGTACCCGCTCGTCCGACGTACGGCCGACTGTCTCGTTCGAACAGTGACCGCGGGAACTAGCTCGCTTCACGGACCACTGCCAGGTGGTCCCGTGGTGGATGAGACCACACACTAATGTGAGGGGAGCTACAGCATCTACACGGCAGGTATGATCGAACCGCCGAACCCAGAGCGACTTGCAGCCATAAACTCTGCCGCCGTCGAGGAGTTTCCGGACCTCGTGGTGGTGGAACAGACGCGCGACCAGCCCCGGGTCAGGGACATCGAGCAGGCGACCGGCGACGCCGTCGATCAGATCATCGACGACACGGACCTCGATGCGGGCGCCGAAATCGGTATCACCGCCGGCTCCCGCGGGATCCACGACATGCCAGCGATCCTCGACGCCATCGTCGACCGCCTGAGCGAGCGAGGACACGAACCGTTCATCTTCCCGGCGATGGGGAGCCACGGCGGCGCGACGCCAGAGGGGCAACGCGAGATGCTCGAGAGCCTTGGCATCACCGAGGAGACGATGGGCTGTGAAATCAGATCCTCGCTGGCCGTCGAGGAGGTCGGACAGGACTCGGAGGGGCGTCCGGTGTACGCCGCCGAAGACGCCCTCTCCGCCGACGCCGTCGTACTGGCCAATCGGGTCAAGCTGCACACCGACTTCCAGGGGCCCATCGAGAGCGGTCTCTGCAAGATGGCCGTCATCGGCGTCGGCAAGCAGCGCGGCGCCGACGTCACCCACCAGGCCGGCCTCGACGAGGGGCTCGAGACGGTCATCCCGGAGCGGGCCGAGATACTCTTCGAGGAGACGCCCATCGTCGGCGGGGTCGGGATGTACGAGAACGCCGACGACCGCGCGGCCCACATCGAAGGGGTCCCCGTCGACGAGATACTCGATCGGGAGCCAGAACTGCTGGCGGCCTCCGAAGAACTGTTCCCCCGCCTCCCGTCGGCGGATCTCGACCTGCTGGTCGTCGAGGAAATCGGGAAGAACATCTCCGGAACCGGCATGGACACGAACGTCGTCGGTCGGATGCTCTACCACGAGCAACCAGAGCCCGACTCGCCGAGTTACTCTCGCATCTACGTCCGTGGCGTCACAGAGGAGTCACACCACAACGCCGTCGGGATGGGGCTGGCCGACTTCATCCACGCCGACGTCGTTCCGGACATCGATCTGACCGACACCTACATCAACGCCGTCACTGGCGGCGAGCCCGCGCGAGCGCGGCTCCCGGTGATCGCGCCGTCCGACGAGATCGCGCTCACGCTGACACACTCCGCGACCGGCTGTCGCTCGCCGGCGGACCTCCGTATCGGCTACGTCCCGAACACGCTCGAACTCGAGCGGTTCGCCGTCTCCGCCAACGTGGCCGACGAACTGACCGACCGGGAGGACATCGAGGTCGTCGATCGAGTCCCGCTGCAGGTGCAGGACGGAGACTTCGCGTTCGACCTCTTCGACGAGCACTGAGCGTCGACGCCCGGACGCCCTTCGCCGCCGGCAGCGACGATGGCTATTTTACGGCCGGTTCCGAAGGGGGCCCCACATGTCCGAGACGTCGCAAGCTGAAGTCCGGTCGAACTGGTGGGTTGCCCACGCCGCTACCGCCGCCTGGATGCTTCTGCTCTACGTATTGCTGGTCGTCCAGTCGTTCGTCCTCGACGTCTCACAGGGGATCGCATTTCTTACCCTGCAGGGCTGGCTGTTCGTCTACTTCATCTTCTCCATCGCGTCGCTGTTCGGGTACTACTACGACGCCGTTGCGATCGCCGACGCCGGCCGCGAGTGGGAGCCACACTGGTGGCTGTACATCATCGCATCGTTCTTCCTCACGCCCTCGTTCACGTCGTTCGTCTACTTGATCCAGCGAACGCGCCACATCGGCATCTACGTCTCCGGCCGGAAGATCGGTCCGACCGTGGGACCAGTCGACTCCGGCCAGTAACCGCACGACTCGGCCGCTCTGACGGCCAGGTGCGACCGGCGCGGTGACGCCCCGATCGGCGGCCGTCGTGAGCGATCGGCGCTCGAGGCTGGATCACCGTCGCTGCCGACGGTGATCGCCGTCTCGGCCGACCGGTGCCTATCCGGTGTGACCGTCCGGGACGTCCGTGACACCGACCTCGGCCGCCAGCGACCGAAGTGCGCTCCACTCCTCGTCCGAGAAGGGGACGCCGTTCTCACGCCGTTCGCGGCGAGCACGGTACTCGGGTTCGCCGGGCACCAGCACTTCGTCTTCGCGGTCGTTCGTCGGGACGTCCTTGACCTCTCGGATCATCTGCGTGAGCCGGTCCGAGTACCCTGCGTGGTCGGTGAACGCGTCGGGGTCTATCGCCCCGACCAGGTGCGCGAGTTCCTGCGGATCGCCCGGATCGTCGTAGGAGCTCGGAACCGAGTCGCCGAACGCCGCGTCCATCAGAACGCCACAGAGCCCTTCGACCACGAACGCCAGGCCGTATCCCTTGTGTCCGCCCAGCGGGCGAAGCGCGTGGCACTCGCTAGGATCGGTCGTCGGTTCGCCGTCCTCGTCGATCGCCCACTCGGCGGGGATGTCGTCGCCCCGCTGTTCGGCGAGGCCGACGGCCGACTTCGCCTTGACGCTCGTCGCCATGTCGAGGGTAACGTGGAACTCCTCCTCCCTTGGGAGCGAGACGGCGATCGGATTCGTCCCGAAATACGGTTCTGTGCCGCCGTAGGGGACGACGTTCTGTCCCGCGTGGGTGGTACAGAACCCGATACAGCCGCTGTCGGCGGCCGTCCGGGTGTAGTACGCCGCCGTCCCGAAGTGCTGTGAGTTCTCGACGCCGACGAACCCACACCCCGACTCGCCGGCGATGTCTATCGCCGCGTCCATCGCTCGGGACGTGACGGGCTGGCCGGGCCCGTCGTCGCCGTCCACGACCGCCGTCGCGCTGGCGGTCCGCTCAACTCGGATGTTGGGGTCCGGGTTCATCCCGCCCCGCTGGAGGCGATCGACGTAGTCGCGGAGTTTGAACACGCCGTGCGTGTCGACGCCGCTGAGGTTCGCGTCCACGAGCGACTCTGCCACCACCTGTGCGTGTCGGCGTTCAAGGCCCGCCTGATCCATCACGGCCGTCGCGAACTCGGTGAGTCGCTCCGGTTCGACGCGTACGTCGTCGGTCATGGTCTCACTCACGCTCCGTGACGTCCAGCCTCTCATAGGCCTCGTCGTGGCCTGCCACGTGGTAGATGTACTCTCCCTCCTCGACCCGCTCCCGGAGTGCCGCCTCCGCCTCGAGTTTCTCCTCGGCTGCCTCGAGGACGGCCTCTGCGTCGTCCGACGGTACCGTGACGACGCCCTCGCCGTCGCCGACGACGAGGTCTCCCGGAGAGACGGTCAAGCCACCACAGGAGATCGGCACGTTGATCGATCCCGGATGGGCCTTGTAGGATCCCTTCGGGGAGACGCCTCTCGCGTACACCGGGTACTCGATTTCGCCGATCGCTTCGACGTCGCGGACAGCGCCGTCGACGACGGTCCCCTGCAGGCCGTGAGACTGGCAGGAGCGGGACAGCAGCTCGCCGAAGAGGCCGGCTTCGGTGTAGCCGTTGGCGTCCACGACGAGTACGTCTCCCGGCTCTGCTATGGTGAGCGCCTTGTGGATCATGAGGTTGTCGCCGGGGTAGGTCTTGACCGTTAGCGCCGTGCCCGCCATCGTCGGCGCGTCCCAGACCGGTTTGATCTCGCTCGACATCGTGTTCTCGTACCTCGTCGTGACGTCGGAGAGGACGGCGCTGGGGATTCCCCGGAACGCCTGCACGACGTCCTCTGCTGGTCGATCGATCGTGCGTACTACCTCGTGCATCTCCTCCGACTTCTGTTCCACGTCCTATAAAGCTCCGTTCCGATGCGATTTGCACGTGTGCGATGCAGTTCAAATCGTGTAGCGGTGCTGTAGACCAGTCGGTGTCCGTCGTCGCCCGGCGGCCCCAACTGTCCTCTGCCTCGCCGCCCAGTATCAGCCGTCACGACGCCCCCTATGCTTTTGGTCACGACGCGACACTGAACGTACATGGTAGCCAACAGGGCGGAGAACGACGATGAGCACGGAACGGGAGTCGATCGGATCAGGTCGGGCGAAGCGGTCGGGGCTGGCTGGCTCTCCGTAGTGGAGCCGGCCGTCGCAGAGATAGCGGCAGACGTCGGGTACGAGGTGGTGTTCCTCGACACGGAGCACAACACAGCGAGTCTGGGAGATGTCGAGAACGTAGTCCGCGGGCTCGAGTCGGCAGGCGACGCCGACGCTGTCGTTCGCGTCCCGTCGAACGATCCCACCTACCTGAAGCAGGTCCTCGACGTCGATGTCGACGGCGTGATGGTACCGATGGTGGAGACCGCTGCCGAGGCCGAGGAACTGGTCGCGGCCACCAGGTACCCGCCCGAGGGGACGCGCGGTACCGGACCGTGGCGAGCGCAGTCTTACGGCGACAGAATGGGCGAGTACGTCGAGTCGGCCGACGAGCATCTCCTGCGGATCGCACAGATCGAGTCGCCGACGGCCGTCGAGAACGCGGCCGAGATAGCCGCAGTCGACGGCATCGGTTCGCTGTTCGTCGGACCAGTGGACCTCACGACGGCACTCGGAGAACTCGGCAACACCGAGAGCGATGCTTTCGTCGAGGCCGTCGAGGCTGTGATCGACGCCGCTCACGCCGAGGACACGCCCGTCGGGGTCCTCGCGCTCGGCGACGAGGACATCGCCTACTACGACGAACTCGGCTTCGACTGGCAGATCGTCGGCGTCGACCTGCTGGCCCTCCGGGAGGGCATGTCGTCCGCTCGTTCCACACACCGTGACGTGGTCGGCGAGTAGCCGATTGCGGACGCGAGCCGGCAGTACCGCCACACACTCGACGCGAGGCGCCACGCAACCGACGCGTGGCCGTCTCGACGCGCCCGACGAGGTCCGTAGACGGCAGGTCGCTACTCGGCCGTCGCGGGCTGGGACTGGTCGCGCAATCGAGCACGGCCTCAGCCGAGGCTGAACGGGTCGGAGACCTCTCCCGACTGGTCGTACCAGACCGACTTCGTCTGCTGATACTCGTCGAGGACCTCGGTCCCGTTCTCGCGGCCGATCCCGCTGTCCTTGTACCCGCCGAAGGGGACCCGGGGCGAGAAGGAACGGTACTCGTTCACCCAGACGACGCCCGCTTCGAGGTCCTCGACCAGCCGGTTCGCCTGGCGCATGTCCTCGGTCCAGACGCCCGCGGCGAGCCCGTAGTCGGTGTCGTTGGCGATCTCGACGGCCTCTGCCTCCGAGCTGAACGTGATGACGCTGGCCACCGGACCGAAGATCTCCTCCTGCGCGACCGTCATGTCGTTGTCGACGTCTGTCAGAACGGTGGGTTCGATGAAACAGTCCCCGGGGAGGTCGGCGGGCTGCTCGCCGCCGAAGGCGACGGTTGCTCCCTCGTCGACCCCGCGTTCGACGTAGGACTTGACCTTCTCCCACTGTTCACGGAACGCTATCGGCCCCATCTCCGTCTCGGGGTCGAGGGGATTACCGAGCTCGACTGCAGACGCGCGCTCGGTGAACCGCTCGAGGAACTCCTCGTAGACGTCTTCGTGGACGAGCACTCGCGAGCCAGCGACGCAGGTCTGCCCGGACGCCGCGAATATCCCCTTCACGACGCCGTTGACCGCGTTGTCGAGGTCCGCGCTGTCGAAGACGATGTTCGGGCTCTTGCCACCGAGTTCGAGCGAAACGGGGACCAGGCGTTCACCCGCCTCCTTCGCGATCTCCCGGCCGACCGTCGAGCTACCGGTGAACGCGAGTTTGTCGACGTCGCTGTGCTCGACCAGCGCTGCTCCGGCTTCGCGTCCGTATCCAGAAACGACGTTATAGACGCCGTCCGGCAGGTCGGTCCGTTCCGAGAGGAGTTCGGCGAACCGGAGTGCACTCACCGGGGTTTCCTCGCTCGGCTTGTGGACGACCGTGTTGCCCGTGGCCAGCGCCGGCGCGAGCTTCCAGGCTGAGAGCAAGAGGGGTGAGTTCCACGGCGTGATCGCTCCGACGACCCCGTGAGGTTCCTTTCGGGTATACGCGACCATTCCGCCGTCTTCGGCTTTGTTCTCGACCGGGATCGTTCGGCCGTCGGTCTGTTCGACGAGTCCAGCGTAGTACCGGTACCAGTCGCCCAGGTCATCGAGCTGACCGCGCATCTCCCGAATGAGCTTGCCGTTCTGTCGCGTCTCCAGTTCGGCGAGTTCGTCCGCGTGTTCATCGACGACGTCGGCGATCTGGTTCAGGATACGTCGCCGTTCCGTCGGCCCGGTCCGACCCCACTCGTCCTCGAACGCCGCCCGAGCGGCCGAGACTGCTCGGTCGACGTCGGCCTCGGTCCCTCGCGGGACCGTAGCCCAGACCTCGCCGTCGTAGGGAAACGACACCTCGATGCGGTCATCGCTCGATCCCGGCCGGAACGTCCCGTCAACGTAGTGATTAAACTCGTATCTCTCGTCAGTGTGCTCTGTCAGGCTCATCTGGATGAGCATCTGCCACGACGACTATAAGCACTTCGCTGGGCACCCTCCCCGATCAAGCGATTCAGTGGACTCTCGCCTCGAAACCGGTTGCTTGGCCCGTGGTAGCTTTCATGAGCAGTCAACTGAACGTGCATGGCTGCCGACTCTGTGCCTTCCGGTGCTGTCGACCGTCACCGACTTCGAACGTCGCGGCGTCGGCCGTCGTCCAGCAGATGACGAGCGTCCTCCCGCCGTCTGGGCGGTGACGATCCGCCGTAGATCGTAATCGTCTAGACTTACGCCTCCACAGTAGCACCGGCGGCGATTGTTCGTCAACGTGAAACAGGTGTTCTGGTGGGTGAAATCCACCGTCTAACCAACACCAGCCGCCTCAGACGCTCTAATGCCCGATTCCGAGAACCATATTACACATTACTAATGATGTCATTAATTATGGTTTCTATTCGCCTCGATCGTCGACCTCGCTGGAGGCCTTGAGCCCAGTTTCTCTAATCGTTGCTCAGTCCACTACTTATTGAATTTTCTAAATTCACTATAACATAGGTACCCCTGTTATTCCAAGATAACAGCAGTACCTTCGTTACACTCAGGTTGGCCAGACCTGTCACCAATTATCCCAATCGAGATATTCATATTGGAAAACCTCTCATTCGCAATTGTTGAATGCTCATGTTTATAATCCGCCTGGTTTACGGCTAGAACCGATACGACTCTGGTCTGTGTCGCTCCTCCTAGATCGACCCGTCTCAGTTCGGCCACCTATCGAGTCCGGGTGAAAACTTATCAGAACGACTGGCCGACGCTCACTGGGACACGAGCGGTGCCTCGCTCGACCCAAAAGTAAATCATCTAGCCGCGAGAACGTCGCCGTATGTTCACTCAGGACACGGTCTGGCAGTTCACTACGGCGGAGTCGATCGTATTCGGAACTGACGCCGCCACCGAACTGGGTGACCGACTGAGGGATCGTGGAGTCGATACGGCACTCGTGGTATGTGATCCAGGAATCGCGGAGGCCGGCATCGTAGACGACCTAACGGACGATGACGCTGTCGAGTACGAAGTCTTCGACGAAGTCAAACCGGAACCCCCGCTGTCGGTGTTCGAGGCCGCGACCGAACGCGTGCGCGCCGTCGATCCGGACGCCGTCGTTGGCGTCGGGGGCGGGAGTTCAATAGACGTCGCCAAGACTGCGGGCGCAGTCGCCCCCCACGGCGGCGACATCATGGAGTACGTCGCCGAGCCGACGGGCGGCGGCAAACCCGTCCCCGGCGCCGGTATCCCAACGGTAGCGATGCCGACGACGGCAGGGACTGGATCGGAGACGACGCCGGTCAGCGTCATCTCGTTGCCCGACCGGGACATGAAGGTCGGCATCTCCAGTCGACACCTCTACCCGGAGATCGCGATCGTCGATCCGTTGCTGACGGTGTCGTTACCTCCGGGCCCGACCGCGGCCGCCGGTATGGACGCACTTGCCCACGCTGTCGAAGCGTACGTCACACGACCGTACAACGCGAAAGAGCGACCGGAGACGGCGACCCAGCGGCCAGACTACGGCGGTCGGACCACCGTGACGGACACGCTCGCTCGCCGTGCAATCGGTCTCATCGGAGGCAATCTCAGAAACGCCGTTTACAACGGAGAGGACGTCGCGGCACGCCGTGAAATGTCCCTGGCGAGCCTGTTAGCCGGGATGAGTTTCTCCAACGCCGGGCTCGGCGCCGCACACGCGATAGCGATGGCGGCGGGCGCGGAGTACCATACCCCCCACGGCGAGACGGTCGCAGCGATACTTCCGGCCGTGATGCGTTACAACGCGCCCGGGGCAGCCGATCGCTACGCCGAGGTCGCGTCGCTGTTGGGAGCCGACACGGACGGCCTTGACGAGCAGGGTGCCGCCCAGCGTGCGGCCGAAGCCGTCGCCGCCCTCGCCGACGACGTAGAAACCCCCAGCGGGCTCGCAGAGCTCGGGATTCAGGAGGACGACATCGATCGACTTGCCGACCGGACGATGGACCTCCAGCGACTGCTCGTTGGCAATCCCCGCCGTATCGACCGAGCAGACGTCGTCGATATCTGCCACGAGGCCCTGTAACTGTCGAAATGAACGCGGTGGATACGGCGTCGACGCCACGTGCGTCGACCACGACGAACAGCTGTCTGTGGCGGGTTCACCTCGTTACACCTCCTCGTGATACCCGCCACCTCGTTGACGAAGCCGAACTAGAGGGCGACGCCGGACGATGCAGTCATCGTCGATACTACCCGTGACGGGGGATCGACGGAGACGTCTGCTGACGGCGCTCGAAGACGGCGTTCTCCGCGCTGGCCGACGCAGGATCCGGATCACCGTTTAACAAGACGGTGGAGTGGTCGGTCGGCGGCAGCGCGGGGCGAACCCACCAGGTGCGATACGTGACGACAGTGATCAGACGACGTCCTGTAACTGCCGGAGGCGGTACAGGAACGAGTCCTCGTCAAGTGCCACGTCGTCGTAGGTGACGATCTCGTCTTTCTCGATCTCGGACACGACTTCGACACCGTCCAGGAGCTCGAACGGGACGTGGTTTTGTTCGTCCGCCGTGTCTGCGTCTTCAAGCAGCCCATATACCGTGTAACCTCCGCTCCCGTCGAGTTCGTCGCCCGGTTCCAGTGTCCGCTTGGCGCCGGCGACGACTTCGGCCTCGCGGGAGCGCGGGACACCGGTCGGTTCGTTTCGGACGGCGGCACTGGCGACGCTCACTGAGGTTTCGGTTCCGGGGAGGTGGTACGGTCGGTGGAAGAGCTGGTACTTCCCGTCGTTCGCGACGTACATGCCGGAGCCACCGTACTCGTCGAGGTAGGCCTGAACCTCCTCGTTCGGCGTCGTCGTCACGATGAACACGCCGAAGCTGATATCGTCCTCAATCTCGGTCCCGTCGGGACGTAACGAACTGACCGTGTCGACGACTCCGGTGTCGTTCAGAATTCCACCGTCCTCCTGCGGACGGAGCTTCTCGGGAATCTCTTTGACGGACGCGTCCGGGAGGTGCATCCCCTGGACGTCGGGCTTCAGGCCGGTCGCGTTGGCGACGGCACACATCTCGACGGCCACCTTGGTCCCGTCGAGGAAGGAGTTGTACATGTAGGGGTTGAGGTCGTTCTCCTCGACGAACTCCTCGTCGAAGCCCCACCGGTCGAAGACGTCGTCGGGAGTGCCGTACCGGTACTCGTCGATGAACGGATTGCCCTTCCCGGCGGCGACGACGTCGAGACCGACTGTCTGGGCCCAGTCGTACATCTCGGCGATGAGCGCCGGCTGGTCGCCGTAGGCCAGCGAGTAGGTGACGCCGGCCTTGTCAGCCAGTTCGGCGAGCGTGGGACCGACGACGGTATCGGCCTCGACGGTGACCATCACGACGTGTGTCTCCTCCATTATCGCCGTGTACGCGTGACGAGCACCGACCTCGGGGACGCCGGTCGCTTCGACCACGACGTCGACGTCGCTTTTCGCCAGGTTAACCCCGTCCGAGAGCACTACGGGCTGGCCGTCCTCGATGGCGTCGTTCAGACTCGACAGGTCGTCCACCTCCGTCACCTCCGCCGCCGGCACGTCCGACCCCGCGTACGCCTGCATCGCTTTCTCGGTGTCGATGTCCGCGACGGCGGCGGTAGTCATGCCGGTAGCGCGTTCGATCTGGTTGATGAGCCTCGTCCCGAAGAGACCGGCACCGATGACCCCGACGTCGACCGGTTCGGACCGGTTCTGTAGTTGCTGTGGAATATTGAGCATAGCGGTCACTCCATCTCCTCGACTAGTTGCAGGTAGATGCCACGGCTGGTATCGGCGTCCATGTCGATCAATTTGCAGTCGGGGAACGTCGGCGCGACGATCGGTTCGTCCCACTCACGGTCGATGCCCTTCTCCTCCTCCAGCGTTTCGAGCGCCTCGTCGATGTCGTCGACTTCGTAGGCGACGTGATTGAGGCCGCTTCCCTGTTCCTCCAGGAACGTCATCATCTCTTCGTAGATGTCGGTACTCTGTCCCCCCGTCTCCTCTGGACTGAGTGGTTCCTGGACTTCGATGTACACACCCCCGACGTCGTAGACGGCCGCTTTGTACCCGTCGTCGGGCATCTCTCGGTAATCTACCTGCTCCATCTCGAGGACGTCACCGAAGAACGTCTCGTACGAATCGAGATCGTCGACTGTATAGGCTACATGATGCACTTGGTCGAACATCACGGGAAAGTATCTCAACCATTTGCAATTAAAGTACCGGATGGATTAGTTGTCTACGTCGTGAGTTATCGAAATGCAGAAAAATAGTAGTCCCGGCAGATACCGACCTCGGCGGGAAGCAGTGGTCTATCTCGGCTCCGAGCGCGTCGAACCGAAGGGGGTTCGGGTACTTAGTGGGGTGAACTGCCGCGACGCTCGCTACTCTTCGAGGATCTCGACGACGTTGCCATCGGGGTCGATCATGTAGGCGACCCGTGCTCCGTTTTCGAGTGTCTGCGGTGGGTTGATGAACTCGACTTCGTCGGAGAGGTCGTCGTAGACGGCCTGTGCGTCTTCGACCTCGAGACAGAAGTGGGCGGCACCGACGTCGTTGTTCGACACTCCCTCATTGGCGTCGCCGCCCGGCGGATTGTTGTACTCGAGCAGCTCGACGGCACAGCCGTTAGCGTCGAGGAACGTGATGTCGACGTCCACGTCGGCGACGCCGACGAACTTGCTGAACTCCTCGCTGGCGAACGAAAGTTGATCGACCACTTCCATTCCTAGCGTGTCTCGGTAGAACCCGAGTGCTTCGTCCATGTCCGATACCGTCACGCCGTAGTGGTGAGATGTACCTATCATCTGTGTGACTCCGTATTTCGTCTGGTGATCCGTTACGAGTAGTTGTGATAGACGGTCTTCAGCTGCGTGTACTTCAGGAATCCGTACTTACCGTCCTCACCGCCCATACCGGACTCGTTCCATCCGATGTGGTGACCTTGCCACGACTCACCCAGTGTCCGATTGATGTAGGTCTCTCCGAACTCCAGTTCCTCGGAGGCCCGCATGGCGACCTTGTAATCGTTCGTGAAGACGTATGCCGACAGCCCGTACCGGGAGTCGTTCGCGTACTCGATCGCCTCGTCGAGGCTGTCGATCTCCATGATGGGTGTGACCGGACCGAACACCTCCTCCTGCATGATGTCCATGCTCTGGTCGACGTCGGTGACGACCGTCGGCTCGTACCAGTACCCGTCCGCAAACTCATCCTCGTCGGGTGCAGTGCCGCCCAGGCGGATCTCTGCACCTTCCTCCTGGGCGCGCTCGACGGCGTCCTCCGTCTTCCGGAGTTCCCGCGCGTTCACGTGCGGGCCCATGTCCGGGTCCGACTCGGGCGGTCCGATTTCGACGTCCTGTGCCGCTTCGACGTACTTCTGCTCGAACTCGTCGCGGACGTTGGAGTGGACGTAGACGCGTTCAGCACAGGTACAGACCTGTCCCGTGTTCGTGATGCGAGCGGTCAGGACGTCGTCGACGGCCTCATCGACGTCGGCGTCCTTCCAGACGATAGCGGGTGCCTTCCCGCCGAGTTCGAGCGATACCTCGGTCAGGTTGTCCGCGGCCTGTCGCATGATTTCCTTGCCGGTCTTGACGTTACCGGTCATCGAGATCATGTCGACGTCCGCGGAGGTGACCAGCTCTTCCCCCGTCTCGGCTCCGCCGACGACGAGGTTGTACACGCCGTCCGGGATATCGACGTGCTCGTCGATGAGCTCGGTCAGTCGCAGGGTGGCGACCGGCGTGACCTCGCTGGGTTTCGCGACGAGGGTATTGCCGGCCACGAGCGCAGGAGCGAACTTCCGGATGAACACCGCGATGGGGTAGTTCCACGGGATGATGCCCGCGATGACACCGACCGGCTGTCGCTGGAGGTGGATGCTCTCGTCCTGGCTGTCGCCCGGGAGAATATCGCCCTCGATACGTCGGTCCCACTCCGCCATGTACTCCGCGAGGTCGGCCGACGCTTCGACCTCGCCTTCGGCGACGGACCGGGGCTTGCCCTGTTCTTCGACCAGCAGTGACGCGAGCTCGTCTTTGTGCTCCAGCAGCAGATCCGCTACCTCGCGGACGAGGTCGCCCCGCTCTTTGGCGGGCAATCGACCCCAGTCGACCTGGGACTGCTTGGCGGCCTGGATCGCTTCCTGAACTTCGTCACCGGTCGCGCTCGGGTAGTCCCCGATGACTTCCTCTGTCGCCGGATTCCGTACCTCGACTGATCGGTCGCCGGTCGGCTCTCGCCACCGGCCGCCGATATAGTGGCCTCCGGATCTATGGTACTCAGTGGACATCGCGTGAGAGACGACTGCCCGTTCTTTAATATATTTTACTATACATCACACGCATTATATGTATGCCGAGCGAGTAGTCTTAGCCCGATCACTCGACACCGGCAGATGACGTACGGCGGGCGGTGCTTGCCCAAGTTGATCGGTCGTCGGTACACCGCCGGTATCGGACCTCCTCGCAAGCGCGGATCGCCCCGGGCATCCGCAGGATCCGGAAACAACCCGATTGGACCCATACATTTAAACTGTCATTCTTTCACACGATAGCTATGGGATCACGTGTCGATGGCAAGACCGCCATCGTGACCGGAGCCGCACAGGGAATCGGCCGGCGGATCGCGGAGCGCCTCGGGAACGAAGGTGCGGAGATCGTCGTCGCAGACGTCGACGAGTCCGCGGCCAGCGACACCGCCGAGGAGTTCAGATCGGCCGGCATCACCGTTGAAACAGTCCAGTGTGACGTTTCCTCGATGGACGACGCCGAGAGGCTCATCGACCGTGCCCTCGAACGCTTTGGGGGTATCGACATCCTGGTCAACAACGCCGGCATCTCGGTCGGCGACCGGTTCCAGGACATCGCCGCCGACGAGTGGCAACAGGTCATCGACGTCAACCTCACCGGTGTTTTCAACTGCTCGGTACAGGCTGCGCCCGTGATGGCCGACCAGGGAGACGGTCGTATCGTGAACATCTCTTCGATCGCGGGCCAGAACATCAGCTACGAGGGCCCCGCGAACTACACCGCGTCGAAGTGGGGCGTCATCGGCCTCACGAAGCACATGGCGTGGGACCTGGCCGAGTATGGTATTCGGGTCAACGCACTCTGTCCCGGCGGGACGCTCACCCCGCTCATCGAGGAACTGACCACGCCGGAAGACCGGGAAGAGACCCGCCAGAAGATACCCCTCAATCGCTGGGCAAAGCCTGACGATCACGCCGACGCAACCCTGTTTCTCGTCTCCGACGAGGCCGAGTACATCACGGGCACTACGCTGACAGTCGACGGCGGACTCAGCCTCAGCGTCCGTCACGAGGTGTGAACTATCCGCTCGCCATGAGGGCACTGTTCAGATAAGGATGAAGGGTGAGGCGGAGCGAGATTCTAGTGGTTTATGCCAGAATTCGCCCGCCTCAGCGGTGGTAGCGCCTGCAG
>SDGW01001413.1_pt1 | contig 14003 bp, 9 predicted proteins | sample 2873831 | NCBI WGS metagenome assembly SDGW01 (sample SAMN08132700, study PRJNA421101) | hypersaline lake metagenome | isolation source: celular fraction 0.22 microns magnesium sulfate-rich crust from ephemeral... | place: Spain: Penahueca Lagoon, Toledo | collected 2011-07
CGGTACTCGCGGAGATCTCCGTGGTGGTAGCTCAGGACGCCGTTCTCCGTCGCCGTCAGCACGCGCCCGACCAGCACGCCGAACCCGAAGCGGACGACGACGTCGGCCGACGCCGCGATCTCGTCGACGATCTCGTCGGGGAGTCGCTGCTTCCAGCCGTCGACCAGAATCGGTTCACAGCGACGCCGCGGGGCGGTTCGCAGTGCGTCGACGTCGTCGATCGGAAGTCGTTTTTCGGGGGGAAGCGGTCCCCGAAGCCGACGCCACGCAGCGAGCACCGCCCCGATCGCGCCCCACTCGCGAAGCTTGATCCCCCTGTGGACTGTTTCGCGAAGCGAGCGCTGCGACGTCTCGGCGTCGACCACGATGAGTGTCACCTCGACGAGATCGTCGGCCAAGAGCTTGCGCAACGACGCAGCCTGCCAGGCGGGAATCGTCTCGCCGGGGAGGAGGACACACACGCGAAGCGGATCAGACACGCTGATCTACCTCCCGTCGCCGGCCGCTACCCGATTCGCCTCGTGTTTCTGATCGTCCGCCTCTTCTGAATTCGTCGCCGACTTCGACGGGGATGCATGGCGGGCCCTGATGTCGTCGTCTAGTTCAGACATTGTCTTGACAGCAACCTCGTCGTCCTCTCTGAGCGATGCGAGCGTTTTCAGGAATGACTCGATCTGCGGGAACTGGTACTCGTTACTGAGGTCGTACAGGTGACACCAGACGTGCAGCGACGAGTCGTCGTCGATCGCGGCGTCGACCGCCGTACGGAGATACCGCTCGTGGAGTCGACGACGAACTCCGACGGGAAGCCACCGAAAGGCTAGATGTGTCGCTCGCTGACCGGATGGTAACGAGGCGGCGGTGAGCGTCGGCTGCGAGGTGCAGTACGTTTCGACGATCCCGTTTTCGATCTGGGGCTCTCCGACGGGTGGGGGACCGAGCAACAGTTCTCGAAACCGACTGATACCGGTGGCGGTGCTCTCGTCGGTCGGAACGCGGACTATTCCGATGCCCTGATCGCGCAGCACGTCGGCAGAGGGATCGTAGTGTCGCGGCGGTACGAGAGACGTGGTCTGTCCGCTCCCCTCGCTCTCGTGGAGGTGCTGTGCGTACTCGAGGTCGTGTCGCTGCGTGTCCTCGTCGGCGTCACCGCACAGCACGTGCGAGAACGTGTGCGTACACAGCTCGTGATCCGTTGGTCGAGCGACGATCTCGTCGATCATGTCGGGCGCGTAAAACAGCGGATCCGTCTCACGGTCGGTTCCTGGATCCGCTTCGAACCACCCGTCTGCGTACGGTCCGGGATGTGTTCCGGCGCACTCTTCGAGGAAGAGGTGGCCGACGACGTCGAAGGAGACGGGGATCCGATGCGCATCACAGGCGTCTAGCAACTTCCGCAGGTATCGACGCTCTTCCTGCCCCCGTTCGCTCAGGTGGCCGTACCGCTGCAGGTCGTGGACACCCCATCCGAGTTCGATTTCGATGCTGATCGTAACCGTAGTTGTCATACTCACTGCCTCTTGCGGGATTTTCTTAGTTACTGTATCTATACTACAGATATACTTTCCATACTAGTAGCGAATTTGACCGAATGCCAGAACTCCGTCACCGGGCGCGGTTTCGACTACGCCCGACGTCGTCGGATGGCTCCCGCCGCGCCGAGAAGGCCTGTGAGCGCCGCGGCGATGCCAAATCCGGGCAACTGAGCGTCGTTCCCGTCTGAATCGGAGTCCGATCCCCCGGTCGTTTCGTCGCCCGCCTCCGCGACCGTCACTTCCTCGGTCTCGTCTCCGACCTCGATCGCGTACGTTCCGGTCTCGTCCAGCGTCACGGTCGTCGTGACCTCGGCCTCGGCGCCGGGGGCGAGCGTGACGTCCGTTTCGTCGACGACATCGCCGTCGATCGTGATCGGAACGGTGAACGTGTCCTCGACGTTGCCGTCGTTCTCGACGGTCCCCCCGATCTCGAAGCTCTCGTTGGTCGCGACGTCGTTCGGCGCGGTCACGGTCGACACGTCGGACGAGGAGCACGGGCCGGAACGGAGCTCGATCGGCTGGAAGTCGAGCGACGTGCGCTCGGTGCCGTCGCCACCGCTCGAGAGTGCCTGCCACTCGGTGATCTCGCCGGGGTACACGCGGAAGTCGGCGTTGTCGTTGAACGCCGGATCGATCGTGATCTCGACATCGTCGTCGAGTCCGCCGCGGAACGCCGCTCCGTCAGTGCGGTTGTCCCCGAACACCCACGTGATCCGACTTGACGTTTCTTCGTGGTCGAACTCGTCGTCCGGACCGCCACTAAGATCGTCGCTGTAGCTGTCGTCCTCGACGACCCACTCTCCTTCTTCGGGCAGCCCCTCGAACTGCATCGTGACCGCACTACCGTTCGTACCGCCGTAGACGCGGTCGTGGACGAGTACGAGGCTAGTTCCCTCGGTCCCCTCGTACAGGAAGAGGATGCTCGTGTCGTCCTGCTGGAGGTCCATCGTTCCGAGCGAACTATAGGTGTAACTCGAGGGATCCGTCTCGGGCGTCCGGTAGTCGTAGAAGTCCTCGATCGACTGCGATCCGTCGCCGAACGTCGAAATCGTCGTACAGTCGCCGTCCTGGAGGACGGAGTAGTTCCCTGGAGCGGCGTCATCGTGTTGCTGCAGGGTCGGCCGGTCAACGCTTGCCGCGGCTGGAACGACAGCGATGGAGAGCATCGCGATCAGTACGACGAACGTCGCGACGGACGTGGATAATGTTCTCGTCATCAAGACGTACGACGAGTAGTTGCGGATCCCCTTCGTTATGAATCGTATACCGACCTGCAACTATTTGACGACAAGACGGGGCTATCCGCATTCCAACTTGTCGGGAGCACTCACGTCACCCGTGTTACCCGCCTATGGACGGTCAATACCGGAAATTTGTCGCGGACGCTGATCATCTTGACGTCATTGAGTCGGTCCTGAACCGAGAGAAAGAGAGCCCCAATATGAAGACGCCATCTACGATCCCCTAGCGGCGAGACTGCACTACTGGGCAACGACTGTAGATACCGAGAGACAGCGATGATCGGACGTCCGCGTCAGGTACCGGGACGCCGTCGCCGGATCGTTATTCTGACACGTCGATCTTCAGATCCACGGTTCTGTACGCGTTAGCGCGCGTGGCGGTCTCGGGCGCTTCGCCACGGTACAGTAGATAGGTCAGGCGCAGGTTATTGCCGGTCGTCTGAGGCTGGAAAACCCGACGGTCACGCCAGGTTTCCCCGTCGACGAGCGTCACGTCGAATCGACCCAGTTCATTCCGTTCGACGACCTGCAGTTCTCCCGCACCCGGGTCAGTCCGCTGCAACTGCACCACCACGGTGTACTGGACCGTCTCGTGCTCGTGGTTGGAGATTCCCAAGTAGAACGGTTCTTCCTCTCCGGTGGTGAACTCCTGAGGATACCCGTCGGCGACGAGATCGCCGGACTCGTTTTCGGTGAGGAGATACATCTCGGTGTGGGCCGCTCCCTGCCGCGGGGTCGCAAGCGCGTAGACAACACCGCTGGCGGCGACCAACACGCTGACTGCAAGGACGACGTTGAGCGCGAGTTCGGAGCGCGATCCGGTTCCGAATGGCGACGAGCGGGCCGACCGGAGCCACTCTTGGAACGGGACGGCGAAGCGCTTCGACGGTGGTACCGAGCGTCTGCGTAGAACGGCGAGAACTGTCAGGAGAAGCGTGAGACCGCCGACCGAGAGGACGACCGGCGTGAGACCGATCCAGAACCGGCTAAAGTTGAGGGCCATACCGATCGCCGCGACCATCGCGACGCTTGAACCGAACGAGAACACTAGCCGTTCGGCCGCAGTGACGCCGTCACCGTCGTCGGCCGACACGGCGTACGGAAATAGCAGGCTCGTGAGCGCGTAGCCGGGAGCGAGGACGAGAAACGGAATCCCGAGGACGGCCCGGAGCGGCGTCTCGCGGACGACCGGGAGCCAGACGACAGCCGCCGTTGCGAGAGTCAGCGCGACGACGACTCCGAGATCTAGCAGCCTGGACTGCGACCGGTCGGCCGTCGAAGATGCTCCGGACCCCGACTCCGAGTCGCTCGGTGTGCTCACGACCGTTCGAGCGCTCCCGACGCCGGAGCATTCCGACGAGTTCGTCGACGAGTTCGTCGTCCGTCCGGCAGACGGCCGAGGGATCGACGCCGTCGAGGCGTTCACAGACGTCGCCGACGTCGGTCGAGACGACGGGAAGGTTGCAGGCCATGGCTTCCTTGACGACGTTCGGGGACCCCTCGCGGCGCGACGTCAACAGGAGGCAGTCGGCGGCGTTCATGTAGTCGGACATCTCGGCGTGGTCGACGCCGCTGACCGTCTGTAGCTCGACCGGACCCGCGATCCGGTCGGCCGCGGCCGCGGCGACGCGTTCGGCGCGCGGGTAATCTTTCACCCCCCGGTCGGGACCGTAGGGGAAGAGCACGTGGCGCGCGTCGGGATTCCAGCCGGTACGATCGAGCGCAACCGACCGATCGAGCGGCTCGAACTTGTCCAGTTCCACGCCGTGAGGGATCACGTGGTACTCGCAGTTCAACTGCTCGCCCATCGACTCCGACATCACGACGGTGGCGTCGCAGCGAGGCGCGCACAGCCGGCTCAGCCAGCCGAACTGTCCGTGCAGGTCCGACCCCCACAGCGACAGCACGACCGGCAGGTTCGGCTGGGCCAGCGCAATCGGCGCAGTCAGGCCGTAGTTGACGTGTATCAGGTCGTATTTGCCGAACGAGCGATTCAACACCGTCGGATAGAGTCGGAGGTAGTCGAACACGGAGCGACGCGATTCCCGGTCGAACTCCCCCGGAACCGAGAGGTTCGTGCAGGTGACTCCCTGAGCCTCCAGCGCCCGGACCTGCAATCGGAAGCACGGTGACGCCGCTTTGGTTGTCAGATTCAGCACGTGCATTCGTTTCGAGCCGCTATTTCGACCGTCGAAGCTTTGTTATGGAGCGTATTCCGGCGCCACGAAACCGCTACGTCAGGAGTGAAACGGTTCTGGCGACGTCCAGCAACCCACTGGCCGAAGCGAGGACACCCCAGACTGCGGCGCCCAACAGGACGACGCCGGCCAGCGACGCGATCCCGGCAACGTGTGGCGCAAGTGCTACGACGCACGCACCCATCACGCCCGAGATCGCGACGGCGCCCACCGCGGTCCGGAACAGTCGACCCGTACGCAGGTCGAGTTCGGAGTGCATGATGTAGAGGTTCGCCAGGGCGTACGCACTGTAGGTCGCCACCGTCGCGGCGGCAGCACCGACCACGCCGTAACGAGGGATCAGGAGTACGTTTAACCCGAAGTTCGCACACGCACAGACGCCCTTGGCGACGGCGCGGACTTTGGCACGCCCGAGGAAATCGAGCGCGTTCGTCGTGACCTTCGTGATCGCCTGCACGAGGACGAACAGGCCGAGAACTCGAACGACCGGAACGGCGCCGGCGTAATCGGCGCCGAAGACGAGGAGGATCGCCGGCTCGGCGATGACGACGATGCCGACTGTCGCCGGGACGTAGAGCATGAGGATGTGCTCGACGGTCGTTTCGTAGATCCTCGCTGCGCGTTCGAGTTCGTCGTTGGCCTTATCCTCACCGAATGTCGGGGAGACGGCGAATCCGACTGATCCGGCCGGGGCGAGGACGAACTCCGAGATCTGCTTGCCTAGCGTGTAGAACCCGACCGCGACCGGTGTCATGAAGAACCCGATGAGGATCGTGTCGATCCGGGCGGCGATTATCCCGGCGCTCCTGGACACGGTCAGCGGGACACTGTACTCGAGGATGCGTCGCCGGAGTCCAGGTTCGGGCGCGGCGGCAGCATCGTAGCTGCGGTAGAACCGCGCGTAGAGCACGCCGAGGCCGAGAGCACTCGCAACGGCAGCCGCGGCCGCGTAGCCGAGAAGCGCCCCAGCGACTCCCCAGCCGAAAGAGACGAAGGCGACCACGAGCGCGACCCGCCCGACGTAGTTGACTACGTTGATGAGCGCACTGGACTCGAGAGCGTTGAACCCCTGAAACGTGACCGTGTTGAACGTGTGGAGCGAGCGGCCGACCAGTAGCCCGGCGCCGACCACCAACAGCGGTGCCAGCTCCGGTTGCCCGAGCGTACGCGCGATGAAGTTCCGGGACAGGACTACGCCGAGGGCGGCGACGCTAACGAGAAGGAGCCGGTAGCGAAACGCCGACGACAGCACGTGGGGGACCTGGGACGGGTCCGATTCCTTGTACTCGGCGACGTACCGTGCCGTTGAGCGGGCGAGACCGAGGTCGCCGAACAGCTGGACGATGCTGACGATCGAGATCGCCAGAAACAACAGCCCGTACTCGCCGGGCTCCAGCAGCACGCTGGAGAGCAAAAATATCAGGACACCGTTCACTCCCATGTTCACGGCGCGGGCCGCAAATGTGGCCTTCACTCCGGAAACGATCTTCTCAGTCACGGACATCTGTACTCCAGGCCGGCAGGGTCCTGTCCCCGGTCGCGGGGCAGCGGTCGACGAGCGAAACGGCAACTTCGGACCGTCGGCGGTGCGACCGCGTCATTGTGTCTGCCGGTAGGTGGCGTCGGTTACCGTTTTGTTATGCGCGGTATTCGAGCGTGTACTCGTACGTATGATTGATTACCGGCCGCGTACAGCCGAGTAGAGCGCGGCTACGCCGGCTCACGGCTTGAAGACTTTTGTTCGACCGTGCGAATGTAGACGTATGACTGACCCGGTAGATTCCGGTCGGGTGTCGAGTGGAGACGAGTATCGCTTCCCGGACGGAACGAGAGAAGTCGTCTTCGAGACCAACGAGGGGGCCGTCTTGACGGTTCGTGAGTACCCGTCGGTAGCCCGGTTCGAGGGGGCCGTGAGCGAGGCGTCTTCTCGCGGGACGCACGCGGGCGTGAAGGAACTTCCTGACGTGGAGGCATTCGAAGAGCGGGACGAGTCGCCAACGAAGTGACGTCAGCACACAGCGGTCGTCACGCCGGACCAGTTACGACGAGACCAGGTCGCTCGCACGCGCTGACGTAGACTGACCGGAGCGACCGTCGACGTGTCGCTGGAGCCAGAGCTCGATCCCCGACAGAGCCGCCAGCGGAATGAGGTTGTCCGTGTCACCCGAACGCACACGGTCGCGCAGCTCGAGCACGCGGTCACCGTCGAGAAACGGACGGTGGCGGGCATCGTCGAGAAGTCCGTCGACGAACGATCGGACACGGTCGTCGCGACGGTACCGCCTCGTGTAGGGGCCCGCCGAGTCGCCGCCGAGACGTCCCACGAGCTGCTTCCCGGCGAAGGCTGCGACGTGCGTCCAGTAGGACCGCGACGGCGCGACGCCAGTCCGTTGGTAGGGGATCTCGTCGAGACCCATGCCGAGTTGCCTAACCACGCGCAGCTTAATCGGCGGGACGCCGAGTGGAATGTTCCCGTCCGTCCGCGGCGCGGTCTGCATCCGGAGGTGGTCCGGCATCCCGACGACGTGGTCGAGCATCGGGCCGTCGCTGACCGTCCGAGTTCCGACCTGGCTTCGCTGGACCACGTTGCTGCGCCGGTGGAGGTACGAGTAGATGCGCCGCATCAGGTCGCGCGACCGGCGCGCGTCGTCGCCGTCGACGAGATGCGAGACCTCCTCGCGGATGGAGTCTCGGGGGTTCTCGACCGCGGGGACCATCGACGCGACTTCGTCCGCCGAGAGCTTCTTTCGCTTTCGGTAGAGCGTCTCCTCCGGCGGAACGTCGTTCTCGACGTAGTACGACCAGACGTCTTCACCGAGGAACGTCCCGCCCTCCATCACGACGTCGACAGTGTCGGCGAGGCCGTGGTACAGAAAGGAGAGCGCCGGCATGTAGGCCCACGACTGCATCGCGTCGTTGCAGTCCACGCAGCGTTCGATGCTGTCGACGAACTCGTCGGCCGACCCGGTCGCGTCGCTGATCCGGCGGTGCTCGACGCCGAGGCGTTCGGCGACGCGCGGGGCCTCTCGGTTATCGCCCGGTAACCCGTTCTCGTAAGTGAGCGTCTCGAAGTCGGCGCCGATCCGTCGCAGCGCAGCGCCGGCGACGCGACTGTCGACGCCGCCGGAGAGCCACAGTCCGGTGCGGCCCTCGATCGTCCCCGTCAGGTCGTCCATCGCGCCCTCGTAGCGACGAATCCAGCCGTCGACGTAGTCGTCAGCGGTTTCGGCGTCGAACGACGGATACCAGTAGCGCGTCGCGTCGACGGCGTCGCCGTCGTAGGTGAGATACGTCGCCGGCGGGAGATTGTGGACGCCGTCGAGCAGCGTCTTCTCCCCGATCACCGTCCCGAACAGCAGCAGATCGCTCACCGCGAGTGGATCGACACTCGGGCCATCGAGTCGCTCGATAAGGGGCGTGATCTCCGATCCGAAGTAGAATCCATCAGCCGACGTGTAATAGCAGGGACGGCTCCCCGCCTTGTCGGTCGCGACGCGAAGCGTTCCACTCTCACGGTCGAACGCGGCGATCAGGAACGGCCCTTCCAGTTCCGGGAGGACGTCGTCCGGCGAGTCGACCACGGCGCGAAATAATTCCCCTTTGGTCCACGGCAGGTCGGCAGCGTTCGAGATGACGCCGTGCAGCGCACCAAGGACGCGGTCGCCCCGCCAGAGTTCGTCGCTACGCGGATCCTTCTCGCCGTGGTGAGCGATTCCGATGCCGAACGTACCCAGCGATCGACGGTCCGTCTCGTACCACGACTCCTGGTAGAGCGACTGAACCATCGCGTCGACAGTCGGACCCGTTGCGGTTCCGCCGACAATCCCGGTCATCGTCCGATAGGGCGCCGGACGCGACTATTGTAATAGATCCTCTTACCGCCTATCGGAGACGGAATCGGGCGTATACCGGGCTGCCGGATACGGTGACGCCGACCGGGTCGTCGATGCCCCGTCGATCGTCGGTTACTGAACCAGACTCTCGGGCGACACCGATTCACCGTCGAGCAGAACGTCGGCCTCGCCGTGGACGAACTTGAAGCCGGTGACATCGCCGGTGAAAACGTACCTGTCCTCGTGGGTGGAGTCGGTGACCCAGCCGGTGGCCGACGTCTCCGAGACCGTGTCCCAGACTTCGAGCGTGTCGTCCGTGGCCGGTTCGAGCGCGTCGCTGACCTCGAACGCGTAGTTCGCCGCGTTGCCCTGTCCCCGAATCGTTAGAGTGTGTTCGACGGGGCTGTCATCGCCGAGATTCGCCGGCTCGACCTCCTCGCCGTCGACGAAGACGCGGGCCGTGCCGCTCTCGAAGCCGAACTCGGTGACATCGCCGGTGAAAACGTACCTGTCCTCGTGGATGGAGTCGGTGACCCAGCCGGTGGCCGACGTCTCCGAGACCGTGTCCCAGACTTCGAGCGTGTCGTCCGTGGCCGGTTCGAGCGCGTCGCTGACCTCGAACGCGTAGTTCGCTGCCTCTCCTTGACCCTGGATCGTCAGGGTACGACCGTCCGGGGAACCGGAGTCGGAACCCAGTGTCGCGGGGTCGATCTCCTCGCCGTCGACGAAGACGCGGGCCGTGCCGCTCTCGAAGCCAAACTCGGTGATCTCGCCGTCAAATCCGAACACGTCGGTGTGGGTCGGCTCGGTGACCCAGCCCGTCGCGGACGATTCGGAGACGGAGTCCCACTGCTCGATGGAGCTATTGATGCCGCTGAGGGCCTCGCTCACCGAGACGGAATAATTTGCAGCCTGGCCCTGGCCCTGGATCGTCAGCGTACGCTCGTGAGGGTTGGCGGACTCGTCGACGGAGTCGCCCGAGCCTTCAGAGCCCGTCTGGGAGCCGTCGTCGGCTCCGAGATACGCCTCCTCGGGAGAGGTGACGCACGTGTCCGGCGGCGACGTCGAAGGGTTCGTCCCGACCGAGGAGTCCATCGCCACGTGCTCCGCGTTCTTGACTCGCCCGTCGTACGCGCCCGAGTGGAATTCGATCGACGGCGTGCGTCGGATGTCGTGGTTGAGCGAGACGTCGATCGCTCTGTCGAACGACGAAATGTGGGTCTCTTCGATGTGGACGGGACCGTGGAACGCCCACACGCCGCGGTTGTACGGGCCGCTGCTACCGTGTCCCTCGCGGGTCGGCGTCTTGGAGGGGTCGGTAGCGTTCATGACGCAACCGCGCACGTACGCGGGATCGTAGTGACTACCCGTGCGCGCACAACCGTTGTAGCAGTTCTCGAAGTAGCAGTCCTCAAAATGAGTGACGCCCTCGTTTCGGACGTAGTCCTGCGAGCTGTTGGCGCCGTAGACACCCGACTGCTTGAAAAAGCACCGACGAAGCCACACCTCACCGTCAAGAACACCCCACATCTTGAGCGCGGATTTGCCGTGGTCGAGGTGGCAGCCGTGACCGAACCAGCAGTCGGTGATTTCGGCACTGCCGCCCGCGTCCACACCCGGAAGCATGTGGCTCATACGGCGGTCGTCGCCGCTGAAATACCGCGTATCGTTGCGACTGGTCCAGGCGACGTGGTGCAAGTGCCACTGGTCGCCGTCCGGCCGGAACCGGCACCACGCGTCGGGGTTCGACTGGTTCTGAGGCTTCACGTTCAGGTACCCGAAGTCCCACCCCACGCCGTTGATGCGGACGTCGAGACGGCCGTGCGTCTCGATCGTCGCGCCGTTACCGTGGAACGTGAAGTCATCGGCGGAGATAGAGACGTCCCGATCGAGCCGGTACGTCCCCCGCGGGAGAACGACAGTCTCGCCGTCGCTGATTCCTTCGAGAACCCCAGCGACGTCGTCGCCGTCGGAGAGACTGACAGTCGGGTCTTCCGCAGCAGCCGAGGCGACGTTACTCCCGGCGGTCAGCGCTGCGGCGGCAGCCCCCGCCATCTTGATGTACGATCGCCGGTCAAGGAGCGATCCGTCCGCATCTTCATCATTCTGTTCCGTTTCTCGTTCGCGTTTATCTATGAAATCACTCGTATCATAGTCATTCACATCAACTCTACTGAGATCTACGTCGCGTTTCCTCGCCATATCGCGTTAGGAACAGCCTACTATAATAATTCTATTCGCAAGATATATGCGCAATACGTAGCCTACCGATATTTTAGCTAATATTGTAAAATCATAGTTGCCGATTGCTTCCTTTCAAGGAGGATTCACCTCGGCAGTGGGAAATCCTCGTCCGAGAGACTCAGCGGACGGGAAGCGAGCGTCCGATCGGATATTCCCGGACGACGACCGCCACTAGTCCCGATGCAGTACGTGATCTGGTCCCGACGTGTAGACTGTCGACCTCGACGAGCGGTCGACCGCGAGCGGCCCGAACACGACCGCCCACCTGTCATCGTATCCGTACAGATACGAGGCGTGGCTGGTGTGTGCGTACGCTCGGTCGACAAATAGGGAGTCTTCGGTGTACACCGGTTCAGGCGGCGGGCCGTGTTGGGCCTGATAGGTCACCGCGGGCCGACCGTAGTGACGCTCGATCATCTGCCGGGCCGTCCTGTCGGCGACGACCATCCGTTCCCCGCCGTGTTCAGCGAGATGATCGTACGTCGCGGCTTCGGTCGCGGTCGCCGAGAGTCGCTGCGCACCGGGCGAGTCGTCGATCACGGGGCCATCGGGTGCACCGGGGTAGTTCCAGGTCATCAGCGCCGCGTACGGTGCGACGAGGAGCGCGGAGACGAGCACAATCGCGACCGGGATCCACCATCCGCTCGGCGAGACGACGTTCCGAACGACCGAGAAGAGCTCGACGAACCCCGGTGCGGCGAGCACAGCGAGCAGGAGATAGAGGAACGGGAACCACCGCAGGGGGAACAGCACGTTGATGCCCGCGATCGGAAGGACGAACGTGAATGTGAACGTCACGGCGACGGCGAAGCCGAGCCCAAGCGCGAATTTCCGGTCGGGGCCGGCGTCGAGCCAGTAAAGTCCGCCGAGGACGGCCGCCCCGAACAGGCCGGCGAATCCGAGTACGTGGACGACCGAGAGGGCGCTCGATCCGGCGAGGACCGCCGACGCGTCGGCGGGGAACGCTGTGCCGCCGCTTCCGCCGCTCAGCGCTGCCCTGACGTTCGACGTGACTACTGCGAAGACGCTCGACTCGCCGGAGGGGCCGCTACGTTTCGTGACGGCAGCCTGCAGAGCGCTGGCACCGATTAGCGGTGCGGCAGCCAGACAACCCCGGAAGACAGAGCTCCCGTCCCGGAGAGACTCGAAGACGAGAAGCGACGAGACGACCACGGCCGTCACGAACAGACTGACCTGATGGTTGAGATACTGGGCGACGAGCGCGATCGCGAAGATCAGGGAGTATCGTCTCGAGCCGGTTCGGACGTACCGGACGGCTGCGATCAGGACGACGCAGAACAGGACGAGTCCGAGCGTCGTCGTCGTGACGTGGACGCTCCAGGAGATAGCGCGGTCGCCCATCACAAATAGCAGTCCACCGAGAGCGCCGGCTCGTGTCCCCCAGACGGGCCGGAGCAACGAGTAGATGACCAGTACCGGAACGACCACGGCCGGCACCGTTATCACGAGGAAGGCGGTATCACGGACGGGGAGACCGCTCACCGCCGAGCTCATCCCTACAACGACGTGGTACGCCGGCGTGTACCAGTACTTCGTCGAAGCAGCCGCAAGCGGAGCGAGACTGCCCGTAGCTGCGATCTGTTCCGCCATACGGTTATGGAAGAGCGCGTCGAGTCCGAGCTGCGTGGCGCTCGCGTAGTAGACGAGCGCGCGGTGGAAGACGGCCGTCGAGAGCACGATCGACAGTTGAGCGGGGGCCGACTCGAACGCGTAGATCGCGACCGCGGTGAGAACGTACAGAGCGACCACGAGCACGTGCGTGGCGAACGGTCGCTCGTACCCCGGCGCGCGGACGTACGCGACTACCGCCAGGGTGGATATTATCAGGATCGCTGACAGAACCAGGTGACACGGCAGGTCGATCGAGGCGCTCGGCGTCGTCGGCCGTCGGCGAGAGTAGAGCGACGCGAAGCCGCCGGCAACGGCCACGAGCGGCGGCACGGCTAGTGCGTAGGGATCGCCAGTCGCCAGTCCGAACAACGTACCTGCGATGCCCGCAATGATCGCGACCAGCGTCAGTATTCGGGGAACGTTCACTCCCTGCCGTACGTACGCGCTCATTGCTGTACTCCTCCCGTGATCGGGACTTTGTAATGAAATCTATACTCGCACTCGGTCGGGGCGAAACCGCCGTCCGGAGACTAATTCTATCCGGCGCACGAAGAGTAGTCCGGCGCGGTGTATCGGCGTCAGTCGACGGGAACGCCATTTTGAAGCCGATACGAGAACCGCAAATCGGTCGCAACCGCCTAAGTAATACGTAAGACCCGACTAACAATCACCTGAAACGTGCGAGTATCCACTAGGAATGAGGTATCTGATTTTCGCGAACACGCCGGCGCACGTCCACCTCTACAAGCACGTCGTCGAGGAACTCCAGCGGCGGGACCATGACGTGCTCGTGCTCGGGCGGGACTACGGGCCCGACACGTTCCGCAAAGAACTCGGCGAGAACCACCACGTGTTCCACGGGTTCAAGGAGTGCGCGTATCTCCACCCGGAAGTGTACGAACCTAACTCGTCGATCCGGGAGCGCCTCGGCGTCGGCGCCGACGAACCGTACGCGATCGTCCGGCTGAACGCCTTCGGCTCCCACCACGACGTCGGCGAGGGCGGGATCGACGAGGCCGACTGCCAGGAGCTGATCAGCAACCTCGCTGAGCGGGCGACCGTGTTTGTCTCCGACGAGGGGCGAGACGTCGACCTCGACAGGACACCAGCGGAACCGTTCTCTCTTCACCCGGCGCTGCTCCACGACGCGCTCGCGGAGGCAGAGCTTCTAGTCGCCGACACCCAGACCATGGTGACCGAAGCGGCGCTGCTGGGGACGCCGGCGATCCGCTCGAACTCCTTCGTCGGCGACGACGACATGGGGAACTTCCTCGAGCTCGAAGACGAGGGGCTCATCTTCAACCTCGCCTCGTTCGGCGA
>SDGW01001035.1_pt1 | contig 13957 bp, 17 predicted proteins | sample 2873831 | NCBI WGS metagenome assembly SDGW01 (sample SAMN08132700, study PRJNA421101) | hypersaline lake metagenome | isolation source: celular fraction 0.22 microns magnesium sulfate-rich crust from ephemeral... | place: Spain: Penahueca Lagoon, Toledo | collected 2011-07
GGTCCAGCGTCCATAAGGGTGTGTAAGCTTTCATAATCACCTTTCATATCAGACGGTAACACTTCAACTGTAGCCCCTGGCTGACGACGGTGAATTGCTTTTACGGTTTCCGCAAAAATGAATGCACCACCATCGCTAAGATCGTCACGTGCAACAGCTGTTACAACAGCGTGTTTCAGATCCATTAGCTCAACAGATTCCGCTACTTTTTCAGGCTCCTGGCGATCAATCTCATTTGGTAAGCCTGTTTTAACAGCACAGAAACGGCAACCACGTGTACAAGTATCACCTAGAATCATAAATGTTGCTGTTTTACGTTCACTCCAACATTCGTGGATATTCGGACATCTTGCTTCCTCACATACCGTATGTAATCCACGTTCACGCATGATGCGCTTCAACTTGTTGTAGGATTTGTTCGTTTTAATGTTAATTTTTAACCATTCGGGCTTGCGTAAATGTTCTTCTTTTTTACTCATACTCCCACATCCTTATCCTTATTTAATTAACGATAATAGGTCCATTTCTCCGTTGCATAACGTTCTTCAGCTAGTCTGTTCACTTCATCCAATTGCTCTTCTGTTAGACTATAAGGTTGTAATTGGACACCCATTCCTTTTTCAAAACCGGAGTGGAAAGCCTTTTTCACTTCATCAAGCGGCACATCTCGGCCTGTTACATCGTTAATCGCAACAGCTTTCCCGCTAAATGCCTTGCGAGCACGTTCCTTGATACGTTCATTTGGATAGATAAACATATCAAATAAGGCGGATTCGTCCACTTCAATTGGAATGGAACCGTGTTGTAAAATAACACCCTTTTGTCTCGTTTGAGCGCTACCGGCTGCCTTTTTTCCTTCAACGATTAGTTCATACCAAGAAGGTTCTTCAAAACAAACAGCTGATCCGGTCTGTTCGAGTTTTCCTTCAGGGATTGAGAAATCTGCTTGTACATCTAAATTTCGAAATCCTTGCAAAATACCTTCAGATATCACCCGATAAGCTTCGGTGACAGAAGGTGGCATTGATGGATGTTTCTCAGACACGACAACACTATATGTAAGTTCCTGATCATGCAGTACTGCACGTCCACCAGTAGGTCTTCTCACTAAGCCATAGCCATATTCATGAACAGCATCGATATCAATTTTCCCACTTAGCTTTTGGAAATAGCCAACGGATAATGTCGCCGGGTTCCATTCATAAAAGCGTATGACTGGTGGAATGAGTCCTTGACTATGCCAGTTTAACAATGCTTCATCCAACGCCATATTAAAAGCAGGTGAAGCATGTCCAGAGTCAATAAAATACCATGTTTCTGACATGTTGTACCTCTTTTCTATTATGTTCCTTTAATTAACTAAAATAATCAAATTTATTTTAACAAGGATAGATCTTCCATGTAAACTTCTCTGCTCTTTTTGAGACAAGCGACTTATTTATTTTCTACCTATATACAAAAACGCGATGTAACCAAACATCGCGTTTCCATCTTTAGAACAGGGGATTCTCTTCTAAATGCTGATATACATTTTCCACTAAATCTTCGGGTGTTTCTCCAGTTACACGATCCCCATTCACTAAACAAAAAAGGGATTGGGCGCATAAGCCACAATGACTTAAACAGCCATATTCTATTACATCAAGATCAAGATCTTTCTCAAGCTCTTCTTTCGCTTTATGAGATCCATTTGCTAAATTATTAATACAAAATTCGATGATCGGATTCATCGTCTTCACCTCTTGCTTATTAAGTCTGATGAATCCCCTACTCAACCATCCATACTATCATAGTTTCGGTATAATTCACAATATACATACATGTTTCTTCGTTTAACCGGTCGGTTGAACCCCTTCTGATTCTAGAGCTTTATAAACCGCTTTCAATCGAGGGTTACCTTCTCCTACGACTTCTCCATTTACAACCACTAATGGATAGAAATACTCATCATCTAAAATTTTTTGGGTGAAAAATTGATGCTCTTCCTCTTCAGGTGATGAAAAAATATCAATATACTGAAATTGAAGAGTACTAGAATCATATTTTCTTGAAATCGCTGCTTCTAACCATTCATAGGTTTCTTTTGAACCAGGGGCATTGACACAGCTTGCGCATCGTTGCTCCGCACCATATACCGTAACCGTTGTTTTACTCATGCTTTCTCCTCCCTTCCTTGCGTTGCTGTTCTCTTATAAATCTATTTTACAAAAAGCAGGATAAAAGTTAAAATGATAATGATTATCATTAAAATTTTATAAAAGACATTTCCTTAATCTCTATATATAATGGAATTATGAAGCAATTAAGGAAATTGACGCAGTACAATAGATTTTTTATGAAGTGTGAATTATAATAAACATAAGAATGAAAGGAGAAGATGGATGATGGAAAACCAGGAACAAGTACAAGAGGTCTTAAATAAACTTCGTCCCTTCTTACTACGTGATGGTGGAGACGTTGAGCTAGTTGATGTTGAAGAAGGTATCGTTCGCCTTCGCCTAATGGGAGCTTGCGGAAGCTGCCCAAGTTCAACGATTACGTTAAAAGCTGGTATTGAGCGTGCACTTGTAGAAGAAGTACCAGGTATCCGTGAGGTTGAACAAGTATTCTAAAGATCAGCAGAGATAGGTTCTTCAGCAAACACATCAAGCCCAGCCGCCTTTATGTCTCCATCCACAAGTGCTTCATACAGCGCTTCTTCATCCATATTAGCCCCTCGTGACGCATTTACAAATATTGCGCTCGACTTCATTTTCTTGAAAGCAGCCTCATTAAACATCCCTCTTGTTTCTTCTGTTAAAGGAGCCAGACAGACGACATAGTCCGAGTGTTTCAGGAGCTCATCAAATTCAGCGTATTTTGCACCTAACTCCTGTTCTGCCTCTTCTTTACGACTTCGATTGTGGTATAAAATCTCCATGTTAAAGCCTGTAGCACGTTTAGCTACCGCTTCTCCAATTCGTCCCATCCCCACAATACCAATCGTTTTATGATGGATATCTGTTCCAGCCATCAAAAGAGGTGCCCAGTTTTTCCACTGTCCTTCTTTCACATAATCAGCCGCTTCAATCAGTCGTCGAGCAGTGGCCATAAGTAATGAAAAGGTTAGATCTGCTGTGGTTTCTGTTAAAACATCTGGTGTATTTGTAATCGTAATTCCCTTATCACTTGCTTTTTTTACATCAATGTTGTCATAGCCTACAGCCAGATTCGCAATTACTTTCACATTCTGACAAGTTTCTAAAAGCTCTTCATCGACTTTGTCACTCAGCATCGTAATTAGTGCATCTGCCTGTTCAGCTTCTTTCAACAACGTTTCACGGTCAACTGGCTTTTCCCTATGTTCCCACAAATGGATATCAAAAAGAGGTTCAAATTTTGATACAACGTCTTCTGGCAACGTTCTTGTGACATATACGTATGGCTTTGACATCTGGATCCTCCTAGTTTAAACGTTTCTTATGCCTACCATCGTAGCATAATCCATCTAGGAGAACCTAATCATAGGGAGCTCATGTCCAATCAATAATCGGTATATTGACACGCTGCGCATCCAGAGACAATTCAGCAAAGAAACGTTGAAGAATATGTTCATATGTGTCCTGATTTTGAAGCATCTCTCTTAAGTTATATTCTGCTATGCTATTCCTTTTGTCCCCTTGCGCCAAAGATGCCTCTAGTGTGTCAAATAAATGTACAGGTAATAGTAATCGAGCATAAATCATTCTCCAACTAAAAACTGATAACGTTCTTTGCGCTTCATACTCATCCAAAAAGGTTTGAATATCTCCAAAGGCTTCAAATCCCTTATCCAAAAACTTATAACGCATCCATTCTGCAATGTCGCGAGTTGGGTGATCATATAGCAAGGTATGAGGCCAAATGTTTTCGGATAACATAGATGGATGAAGACGCTGAAAGGTAAAGGTTCCCTGGTCTGTTTGGTCATATCGCCAATCCTGTTCACTTTCTTGTAAGTATTGAATAGCGTTTTCCGCCAATCCTTCCAAATAAGGAAAGGTTTCAATAAATAAACGCTGATAAGAGCTCGCCGGTCTCTCCTCCCATTCTTGTTGATAAAGAGACGACCAAGCATCCATTTTTTCTTCCCAAAGTTTTTTCCATTGACCATAACGCGAAATGAACTGTGGTTGATAAGGATAGTCATTCCCCAATTGATGCAATTTGGCTAAACGGGAACCAGGTTTTTCTTGCACCGATTGAATAGTTGGTGTATAAATAAGCGTAAATCTTTCGTTTTCAATGGTAGTTTGCAGTTTCCCCTCATAGGTGAACACGGGAATTGCAATATGTCCTAAACGTTGATTGTGGAGATATTCACAGAGAGAGCGTTGTTCATAAGCTTCTTCATCTGTTGTTGGAGGATTTTGTATTACCAAATAGTACCCATCATGTCCTTTAAATCCTTGGAGTCCGTATTTTTGAATTTCCTCCCCCAACTCTACATTATACCGTTCTTGAATAATGTCTTTCATAAAATACACCCACCTTAAAAAATGTCTTTTTCTATATTTATGTCTAAATTTCAAAACCTTGAGCACTCTTTGCAGAATCACAACCTTAATCGTTGTTTCATACCATGATATATAGGGAATAAGATTAAAAGTGGGTAAAGTAAATGAATGAACTATTGAAGAACAAATCCTAATGTATCCACATTCATAAACGCTTTATATTGAAATACTTACTACACAAAGAAATAGGTGATGAATAATGGCACAGCAAAAAATGACGCAACTAGAAGAGAAAGCTCGTACTTGGTTAAAAGAACGTGGCGTAACACTAGATGATATGGCAGACCTTGTGTACTACTTACAATCGAAATACCATGACGATCTATCTTTAGAGGAATGTAAAGAAAACGTCGATCGTGTTATTGCGAAACGCGAAGTTCAAAACGCGATTCTGACAGGCATTCAACTTGATATTTTGGCAGAGAAAAAGCAGTTAGACTCGCCACTACAAGATACGATTGAAGTGGATGAAAGCCTCTATGGTATTGACGAAGTTATTGCTCTTTCGATTGTGAACGTATATGGATCCATTGGTTTTACAAACTACGGATTTATAGATAAACAAAAACCAGGGATTCTGCAGAAGCTTAATGACAAATCCTATGGATGTCATACATTCTTAGATGACATCGTTGGAGCAATTGCTGCTGCGGCTTCCAGTCGTTTAGCCCATAAAACAGCAAGTCAAGAAGAAATCGATGATTAATTTCATCGATTTTTTTATATCTTTTTTTCTCCATTTTGATCCCCTATCACACTTTTTCCAAAAATGGTTAAAAACTTAGAAGGGCTTTCTTTCGTAATTCGAATCATGGTAAAATAAAGAAAATTTAGAGAGTTTGTCCTAATATTTATTAGGGGGATATCATGGTCAAAAAGTTTCAGAATCACTTATTCTGGATTATTCCATTACTCATGATTATAGGAATCATAACTTTGTTATTTTGGACTAATCTAAATGTACTTACAAAACAACCCAACCAGGAATGGAGCCGTAACATCAAAGTTGGGGAAACTCAAACAAATAGGAAGCCATTTTCCTATCACAATGGTAAGGAAATTCGAATAGCCTTTTTCAATGAAGGAGAGATTCACACCAAAACATATTCTGAATCGTCCTTTGAACTGCTAGAAGAATCCTCTACTTCTGTGCCATTTACCAAATGGGATCCTTTTTATTACAACAATGGGCAATTAATCTATCATGGTCGAGATGGTAAATTAATGGATGCGAAAAATCAAAAGCTCATTACGAAGGCAGACGAGTTTCACCCATTGAACAATCGATTATTTTACGTAAAAGGGAAACAAATTTTTGAGTTAGACCCTCAAACCAAGTCCACCACCTCACTTGGAAGTATCTCTGACCAATACGAAACTATTGTTCCGATGGTGCAAGAAGATCAAACCTACTTCATGGCTTATAAATCTATCGGATCTAGAGTTCCAATGGCTCTATACAAAGCTAAACAAGACGGATCACTAGCTGTTCAAACAAAAGGCCAGCTTGAGATCCCGATTAGTGAAAGCTTTCGTGATATAAGTGTTGCGACACATGAAGATGGTTTTGGAATCGTAGCAAAATCAGACCTAGGTAAAAATGAATATCGAATGTACACGTTAGAGACATCATGGGAAAACCCTAACTTACAATTCCAGTTAATTGAACTTAAAGATCCTGAAACGGGGCTAAAGATATCACAAGCAGGCGAAGTGAACCCTTATTACACGAATGGACAATTACATGTTCTCTTTCACGGAATTGGCTTCACACAACGGGAAACCCAAGGAAATTACGCAAATAACATTTATCAATTTGTACAAAATGAATCAGATTTAAAAGTTCAGCAGATCAGCAATACACGTCGCTTTTCTACCAACGCATTGAGGTTAACAGATGACACGATTCTATGGCTGGATTATGGAATTACTAAGCATATAAATATAGCTTCCAAGAAGCCTGAGCTGATTGAAAAAGCAGATCGGATTACTCAAACAGATCTAACACTTGCCTTTGGTTCAACCATTATGTATTTAGTTAAATCATTTACATCGATCTACTTAGCGTATCCATGGATAGTTGTACCGCTCCTTTTCTTTGTGATCTTATTTTTTACATACAGAAAAGCAATGGATCAAAATTACACCTGGGTTCTATACGCTGGAGTTGGACTGTATCTTGTTGGAGCAATGCTCTTGGAGAGTCATTTCTTTGTAAGGACGATGCAGGCACAGGCACCTGATTTTCTAACGTTTCCTGGATACGAGTATGTGTACATTTTAGTCGGCGGAGTTCTTGCATATCTTTGCCTCTTATTTGTCCACAGAACTTGGTCCGTAGGATATAAAATCATGTATTTTGTAGCTCTCCATCTCATCTTTCTAATGCTTGGATTTGGTGGTTATATCTTGTAAATCTTGCAGTTACTCAAGAGGTGTACAATACGTACACCTCAATTTTACGAACGATATTTTTAAAGAATGAGATAGAAACAGGGGGAGAAGTTTATGAAAGCGTTAAAAGAACGGATTCTTTGGATTTTACCGCTAACTTTATTTATAGCTTTATATAGCTTGTTATTTTTCCAAGGAGCAGAAGCTGTCTCCAATCGGCCTTCTGATGACTGGAGTCGTGGAATAGAAATCGGAAAGACGGATTCGAAAACACTTCCTACACTGCATCATTCAGATGATGGGAAATACACAATATCTTTATTTCATGAAGGAACATTAACAAAAAAAGTGTTCTCTAGTAACTTCTCACTTGAAGAGGAATCGAGTACAGAGGTTCCGTTCACAAAATGGGATCCATACTATGTAAAGAATGATCAGATTATATATTTTAAGGATGAAGAAATACACATTCACAATGGTGAATTAATTGCAAAAGCAGAAGAAATGTTTGTTGAGGATCATCGAATTTTTTATCTTCAGGACAGCACTTTTTTCTCCCTGAACCCAAAATCATTGGAATCCACACAAATAGGATCTGTACCTGAAGGATACGAATCGTATAAAGTTCTATTTCAAGATGACACCCCAACTATTGTTGGATTTGGTACGACAGGAAACAAGCTAAACTATGGTATTTATCAAGAAAAGGACGGAGAACTTGAGGAGTTGCAAGCACAAACGATAAATATCACATCGAATGAAAGCATCGTGGAAGTTGCTTTCACAGCTTCTAAAGATAAATTTGGTCTGGCTTTTAAATCATTAGTTGAAAACCCGGGAAAAGATCCTTATCGTTTATATGTGTCTGAATTTCAAGCATCAAGTAAATCCATCTCGTACAAAAACATTAATCCACTTGATCCGAAGACAGGTAAAAGGATCAATGAAATTGGTGAACTTTCGGCTACATACTTCAATGATCAACTGAATCTGAGTTTCTATGGTGTAGGCTACAGTAAGGTTGATTACAAAACAAATTACGTTTCTAACATTTATGAGATTAACTTGATTGACCAAGAAGACATTACCGCGAAAAGAAGAAGTAACACATTTAAGTTTTCATCCAAATCAAAACTTATTAATGAAGATACGATCATGTGGCTCGATAAGGAAGTTCCCAAAACCGTATATATTTCATCATCTCAACCTGAATTTGTTGAGCAAGGCGATGGATACAAATCAATTGATATGTTGTTAGCCTTAGGGATTACGATGGATATGGTTACGAAAGCAATACCTTTCCTGGTCATAACGATGAAGTGGTTAATATGGCCACTAGCCTTTTTTGTATTGTTATTCCTCTTCTATAAAAAGTCGATTGATAACAATTACAACTGGGTCATGTATTCGGCTATTGGCGTCTATTTATTAGGTGCCCTAGTACAGAAAGATCTGATATTCACCCCAACATTAAAAGCGACAGGACCTTTCTATGTCACTTTTCCTGGCAGCTCATTTGTCGTCATTTTTCTCGCTGCTCTAATTGCGTATGGGTGCATGCAATTCATTCACCATTCAACTGGCGCAGGTTATAAAGTAGCCTATTTTGTCTTTATACACTTACTGGTGCTATCACTTACAGCTGGACCTTATGTTTGGTAAAAAAAGGGCCTTCTCACTTTTGTTGTGAGAAGGCTCTTTTTTAGCATTATAATTTTGGAATCCATTCTTCTAAGGAGTCAATCGTATAGGTTGGCATACGATCATAAGTTTCTAGATGCTCTTTTGTCGTTACTCCTGTATGGACCAATAATGTGTCTAGACCGGCGTTCATTCCTGCCAAAATATCGGTGTGATAATTATCGCCTACCATTAGCGTTTCTTCTTTTGAAAGTCCTAGCGCTCCCATTGCTTGCTCCATAATAATGGATTCCGGCTTCCCAATAAACGTTGGTTCAACACCTGTGGACACGGTCACAACAGAGGTTAATGCCCCATTTCCAGGAAGCAAACCGCGTTCTGTAGGAATGGCGATATCCCCATTGGTTGATAAGAAGCTAGCCCCTTCACGGACATTTAAACACGCTTGTCCCAATTTTTCATATGTAAGATCTCTGTCGATTCCCACAACAACATAGTCACTAGAATCTTCCACAATAGAAAGCCCCTCTCGTTCAAGGGCATAAAAGAGTCCTTCTTCTCCTATAGCGTAAACACTCGCTCCTTCTTTTTGTTGTCTAATATAAGAAGCCGTTGCCATACTGGTTGTGAACACTTGGTCCTCCCTGGCTGGTATGTCAAAGGAATTAAGCTTCTCAGCTACTTGATCTGGTCTTTTTGATGAATTATTCGTTACAAATAAATGAGGAATTTCTTTCTCACTCAATGCTTTTATGAAATCAGAAGCTGCTTCAATTCGCTCTACTCCTCGATACATGGTCCCATCTAAATCAATCAAATAACCTTTGTAAGATGTCATGATGTTTATTCCCCTTTCTTGGTCTTCTCTGTTGTGTGGTTTTACATCACCTAACTAGTCCTTTGAAAATGCAGAAACTGGTCCTAGTTCCTCATTTAAATAATAGCGAATTCGTTCACTAAAGGACGTTAAAGATTCCCAATTCTCATTCAGCGTTCTAGTTAAGTGATCGTGATCGATATTGGTGAATTCTCTAACAAGAGGTTTACGAAGTTGAATAAGCTTTTTATAATTTTCTTCTTCCTCTGTCGGAAGAACTTTTTCATCAGTCAGAATATCAATAATATCCTCATAACTTCCAGGGTCTCTCATAATAAATCCATCAATCATCATATTTCCCACATCAATAATCGATTCTACACACATATGAGCTAAGCGTTCTAACGCTAATTTTCCAGCAAAAGTATGTAAAGCATTTGAATCAAAATGTTCTAAGAGTTCGTCCATATATTGTAAGGTTTCCTCAATTTTATTTCGATCTACAAAATACATGTAAGCGCTCCTTTCATCAATACAGGCTACATATGCAATGATACCGCAGAATTATTACAATTTCCATTTAAGTTCAATTCACTTTTCTGCTATTATAAAGAAGGAAATCTTAGTATCGGAGGAAACAATCATGGATCGTGAATTAGCCTTAGAACTTGTACGTGTGACCGAAGCAGCAGCCGTAAGCTCAGCTCAATGGATGGGCCGAGGGAAGAAAGATGAAGCAGACGATGCTGCAACCTCAGCTATGCGAGGGATGTTCGACTCTATCTCTATGGAAGGAACAGTTGTAATCGGTGAAGGTGAAAAGGATCAAGCACCGATGCTTTATATCGGCGAAGAGCTAGGAAACGGTAATGGACCATCCGTTGATATTGCCGTTGATCCTTTAGAAGGTACAAACATTGTAGCCAAAGGACATAATAACGCGATGGCTGTCATTGCAGCAGCGGATCGCGGTGCTTTATTACACGCACCAGATATGTACATGCAAAAAATAGCCGTTGGTAAAAAAGCACGTGGAAAAATTAGTCTAGATGATCCAATTGAAAAAACGATTGAAATTGTCGCAGAAGCTAATAATAAACGTATTCATGACTTAACGGTTATCGTTCAAGAACGTCCGCGTCACGAAGAGCTCGTAGAACGAATCCGTGAAAAAGGAGCGCGCGTTAAATTATTTGGTGATGGTGACGTTGGTGCATCTATTGCAACCTGCCTACCACACACTGGCGTTGACCTTTTTGTTGGTAAAGGCGGTGCTCCAGAAGGTGTCATTTCTGCAGCTGCCATTAAATGCTTAGATGGAGATATGCAAGCACGCCTTGTTCCTAAAAATGAAGAAGAGGCAGAGCGATGCATGGGCATGGGACTTGAAGATCCTGAACAATTACTAACATTAGATGACTTAGTAAAAAGTGACGATGCGATCTTTGCAGCAACAGGTGTAACAGAAGGAGAACTGTTAAATGGAGTGAAGTTCTTAGGAAATGATTTATCCGAAACAGACTCTATTGTAATGCGTGCAAAAACGAAGACGGTTCGATTTATTAAAGCGAATCACCAGCTTGACCAGAAGCCTCACTTCGTTTATTAATTCTACATTCAGGGAGGTTACAAGACCATGTCCGAAGATCAATTCTTTTTGTATGATGATCAAGAAGATACAAGTACTCGTTTTGTTAGCTTTATGGGAGAATCCCACCGATATGATTTAGCAATTATGACGACAGATCGTTATTATGGCAAAAAATTCGTTATCGACCTTCAAGGAAGTCATTATGCCATTATTGGACAGGATGATGTAGAGGAACCGGGTTATCTGGAACATGCGTTTAACCTAACAGAAGTAGAAACAGAAGAACTGAGGGAATTTTTAAGACAAGTGGTTTAAACTACTTGTTAATAATCACCACTTCTCAATATTGTAATTAGAAAGCCCTCCTTTGGATAAAACTAAGCCAAAGGAGGGTTTTTATGTCTGATGAAAAAGAAGAACGTTATTCAGATTTTGCCAATGTTGAAGCGATGCGAAATTACCTTACTCCTGAACAATTACCAGAAGGGCCATATGGTGCACCCCGCAATAAGTATGAGCCTGTTGAGAATAAAAGCACACCTTGGAAGCCTGGACAACGTTATTACAGCGCCTTTAACTATGAGAACAAGTCGCTTCATAAAGATTTACAACGAATGGATCCAGCCTCCCACCCAACTCACGACCACCCAGATGGTGATGTAAAACCATCTGTTGAAAATCAGAATACCCATGAAACTGGGCCTAAAAAAACCAGACAGTCCTAAGGCTGTCTGGTTTTATTCATCTACTTTCTTAATAACAAAATGCGCGCAACCAAAGTTACAGTATTCTAACAAATAATCATTTAACGTACTAATTTTCGTATCAAACGTTGCTTTAGAATTTTGATCATCGTAGAATCCACGAAGGCGTAGCTGTCCGTAACCCCAGTCACCCACAATGAAATCATATTTGCTTAAGATATCGCTAAATCGTTCTTCAAAGGCTTCTTCCTGAAAGCCATCTTTTTCATTATGAATGATCTCATATTTTTTCCCTTGAATTTCAATCACGTCGATCACCTCTTATGCTTCTTCTAGTGTATCATATTTTGGATTTTTTTACTTTTATTATTTCTTACTCAACAACATTTTCTAGCATGAAGATTTAAATATAACTCAAGCTATACATAGGGAGAGGATCAGTTTATTGCATAGGAGGGTTTCCATTGAACTATAAAACATGGTTGGCAACTACAGCACTAACAGCAACAATCGTTGTATCCGGTTGTGCTGGTAATGGTAACGGAAATGAAGGAGCTTTAGAAGGAAACAATCAGAATAATGGTTACAACAATTTAGGTTTTGATCAGTCTCAGATGTTAAACACAAGAAAAGATAATCGTAATACCGTAGGCTCGGACCAATTTGGATACGTTCGCTACACGAAGGACCAAGTAGGGAATGATGAAGATGAGTTACGGTATGGTGTTATCGATCGGGAACAAACATCTGAGCTTATCACACGTTTCATCTTACAAGGTGAAGGTATTAAAGATGCTGCCACTTTAGTTACAGATACTGAAGTATTAGTGGCTTACACACCTGAAGGAAATATGGATAGTCATAATGCAGCAAATATTGCAAAGAAAAGTGCAATGTCAGTCGTTCCTCGATATTATGAAGTCTATGTCTCTGATCAACAAAACATGTACAGAGAGCTCGCTACGCTAAGTAATATGCGTACAGAAGATGAGGAGTATCGAGACTCGATTGAATCGGTGATTGAACAAATGAGAAAGTCACCACAAGGGGATAAAATGTACAATGACGAAACTGGGTCAACAAAAGATAAGCGCGATGTTCAAGACCAAGGTGGTATGATGGGTCAATAACTTACCGTGTTTCCGTTTCAATTCTGAAAAGAGCTTCAAATCAAATGGGATTTGAAGCTCCTTTCTATGTGGAGATTTTTAAAACATTTACCAATCATGATTTGTTCTCAATTACCGCAAACTACCTTATATAAGACCTATTTTGTGGAGGTGACAACGTGCTCAAAAGAATATGGATTGTTTTCATTGCATTATTATGCGTGCCATTAACTATGCAAGCTGAAACAGATGATCCGAACCCTTATCAACAAAAAATGGATCTCTTTAAAAATATGGAGACCGTAACACAAATCCCTTGGTACTACTTAGCAGCCATAAACCAATATGAAAAAAACATTCATAAATCTCATGCCTCCGACGATCTTATATCCATTACGTTTCCTTCTCATTTATGGAACGGAGCGCCAACAACTGATGATAAACCATTAAAGGAGAGCGAGATTGAACTCTTAGGTGGAATTGGCAAAGATGGAGACGGTGACAAATTCGCTGACCGGACGAATGACTACGACATTTTGTTTACTATGGCAGAATGGATTAAACAGTACGGGATCACAGAACAGGATATTAAAATTGCGGTATGGAATTATTACCAGCGTGAGCTTTCTGTTCAAACAGTTATGAACACAGCCAAAGTATATAAAAAGTTCAACACCATTGATCTTCAAAAAGGGATGTTCCCTGTCCCTCTTCATCATAACTACAGTTACAAAAATACATGGGGAGATGCTAGAGGCTTTGGAGGCAGAAGGATTCATGAAGGGACAGATATATTCGCCAATTATGGGGTACCTGTAAGAGCGACCGCTTATGGGGTTGTGGAGATGAAAGGATGGAATCGATATGGTGGATGGAGAATTGGCATCCGAGATATCAATAACATCTATCATTATTTCGCACATCTAAATGGCTTTGAAAAAGGTGTGAAAGTCGGACAAGTTGTAAAACCTGGTGATGTGGTCGGCTATGTCGGTGCTACAGGCTATGGCCCACCAGGAACATCAGGAAAATTCCCTCCACACCTTCATTACGGTATGTATCGAGACAACGGCCATAGCGAGTGGTCATTCGATCCCTATCCACATTTGAGGAAGTGGGAACGGGAGACGAGGAAGTTGAAGAAATAACATTACATTATTTACCGT
>SDGW01001381.1_pt1 | contig 13957 bp, 17 predicted proteins | sample 2873831 | NCBI WGS metagenome assembly SDGW01 (sample SAMN08132700, study PRJNA421101) | hypersaline lake metagenome | isolation source: celular fraction 0.22 microns magnesium sulfate-rich crust from ephemeral... | place: Spain: Penahueca Lagoon, Toledo | collected 2011-07
AGGATACGAAATGAGTAAAGAAGAGAAAATGAAAGTAATCAATGATGCGGAAGAAGCTCAAGGGAAATATCCCTTAATGGAGATTGAAACCAAAAAAGATGACAAATCCTTTACTTCTACTAGTAAAGAAGAGAACGACTCATCACTTAAGGCTTCTATAAGTATTTTAATTGTTGTATTTTTGTTAGTGGTATTTTGTTTCATTCTTTATAAAACGAAACTTTCAAAAGAGGATTCTTTTTAAAGATCTAAGGTGCATATTAAAATGTGATATATAAAATGTTTAATAAAAAGACTTCTCAAATTTGAGAAGTCTTTTCTATACAAATTAATCTAACGGTCTGTTACTACTATTCGACTTCCTCGCTCTTTTCGCCTTTTCTTTATGAGCTTGATTTGCTGCAGCGCTTCCGATTTCACCTGCAAATTCTGAATCCTGTTTGCTAGAGTCAAATCCATCTTTGTTTTTTTGTTGAGCATCATGTTTCTTGGTACGTTTGGACATGAACATCTCTCCTTCATTCTTTTTTTTTAGTATGAGAAGTAGGTGATAAGAATATACGTTTAAGTGTCTCAGTTCTCTTCAACATCAGGAAATGCCTCTTCATAAAAATTTTTAATTTTTTTCATCATAATTTCTTTTTTACTTAATAGGATAAGTGTTATCAGGGATTTAGCCTCTTGGTGTCATCCATAAAATTATTAATTTTTTAAAGAATAGTTTGACATTGACTCCCTTTATGAATTATGATTGTTTTCAACAAATAACTGAATAGTAATAAAATTCTTCTTATCCAGAGAGGTGGAGGGACTGGCCCTTTGAAACCTCGGCAGCGGGTTTTATGTTTTTTGCATAAAACACTGTGCCAATTCCAGCAAATGCAATGTTTGAAAGATGAGAAGAGACGGTTTACATATGCCATGTAATCCCCTCTTCTCTTTTTTTGAGAAGAGGGGATTTTTTTATTCAGAAAGGAGCAATGCGAATGATTCACTTTGATCACGTTACAAAGGTGTATGAGAGTAATGGCACTTCGTTTAAGGCGGTGAATGATGTTGAGCTGAGGGTAGAGAAAGGGGAGATTTTTGGAGTAATTGGGTTTAGTGGAGCAGGTAAGAGTACGTTAATTCGTTTAGTGAATTTGTTAGAGAGCCCCACAAGTGGAAGCGTATTGCTGAATGGTCGTGATATGGCTTCTTTAAAGAAATCAGAACTACGCGAACAGAGACGAAAGATCGGAATGATTTTTCAGCATTTTAACCTACTTGAGTCGAAAAACGTTTATCACAATGTGGCTTTTCCACTCTCTTTAGCTGGAGTTCCGAAAAAGGAAATTGATTCGCGAGTAACGGAGATTCTAGAGTTTGTCGGGTTAAGTGATAAATCCACCCAATACCCTGATCAGCTTTCAGGTGGTCAAAAACAGCGTGTGGGGATTGCTCGAGCATTAGCTACTTCACCGGAAATATTGCTTTGTGATGAAGCCACTTCTGCACTCGATCCAGAAACAACAAAGTCTATATTAGATTTATTAAAACGCGTTCGAGATGAATATAACATTACGATTTTAATGATCACACATGAAATGAATGTCATACGAGAAATTTGTGATCAAGTTGCTGTGATGGAACAAGGGAAACTCATTGAACAGGGAACCATTTTCGATGTCTTTTCAAATCCGAAGCATCAAACCACTAAAAATTTCGTGCGAACCGTGATGCAGGATGAGATACCAGGATCGATTTTACGATTGCTTTCTGACCAAGAAAGAAGCCGACATATTTATCGCATTACGTTTGTAAACGAAACAACAGGAGAGCCGATTCTTTCGAGAGTATCCAAAAGGTTTGATGTTGAGGTGAATGTTTTACATGGACAGATCACAGAGCTTCAAGGAGTGCCGTTTGGGAATTTGATCGTGGAGTTGCAAGGAGAACAATCAGAAATTCTGAAGGCCATACATTTTCTTCAAACTTCAGTCCAATTAAAGGAGGTGTCAGCACATGCAGGTTGATCTACATACATTTTGGCCTAAGATTTTAGAAGCTACAAATGAAACGTTATTAATGGTTGGGATTGCACTGGTTTTCGCTTCGTTGATTGGGTTACCGCTAGGTGTTGCGCTTGTCGTAACGCGACCGAATGGATTGCTGCAAAACGGTCCTTTATTTAAGGTATTGAACGCTATAGTCAATTTCTTCAGATCCATACCTTTTATTATTTTGCTTGTAGCGATTTTGCCTTTGACGCGATTGATCGTAGGGACATCAATTGGAACCGCAGCAGCAGTAGTTCCCTTGGTATTATTCTCTGGACCATTCATCGCTAGACTGGTTGAAAGTAGTTTACTAGAGGTGGAACCAGGTGTAGTTGAAGCGACAGAAGCTATGGGGGCAACACCTTGGCAAATTGTCTTTCGCGTACTAATCCCAGAAGCACTGAGTTCCCTCGTCCTTAATATTACGATCGCAGCGATTGGGCTGGTTGGTGCATCTGCCATGGCAGGTTTTGTTGGGGGAGGAGGCCTAGGTGACTTGGCCATTGCATACGGTTATCAACGATTTGAAACAGAAGTCATGATCATAACGGTTTTATTATTAGTTGTCATCGTACAGGTGATTCAAACCGTGGGAAATCAATTATCAAGAAAAATTCGCAGACATTAAAGGAGGAAACAAAATTATGAAAAAAATAGTAATGTTACTTAGTTTACTTGTAGTTTTAGGGAGTGTTCTGGCAGGTTGTAATCAAGGAAGTGCTGAAGACAAAGTTGTGAAAGTAGGGCTGAATGGCTCTGGTGTACCGATATGGGAGAAAATTAAAGAAGAAGCGAAAAAAGAGGGCATTCAAATTGAGTTAGTAGAATTTGCAGATTATGTCCGCCCTAATTTGGCTTTAGCTGATGGAGATATTGACTTAAATGCATTCCAAACGGTTTCTTATTTCGACTCATTCATTAAAGAACACGATTTAGATTTAGCTCCAATTGGAACAACGTTAATTGCACCAATGGGGATTTACTCTGAAAAGTACACAGATGTCAGTGAGATTCCTGAGGGTAGTAAGGTTGCCTTGCCTAAGGAAGCAACAAACATGGGGCGTGCTCTATTATTATTAGAAAAGTCAGGTCTCATTGGTCTACCTGAAAATTTTGATGGGAATGGCTCCGTTGATAAGATTACGAAAAATCCTAAGAATCTTAAGTTTGAACCTGTTGTAGCAGCGCAAACGCCTCGTGTGTTACCAGATGTGGCAGCTTCTATCATTAATAATGGTGTAGCAGTTGAAGCAGGCTTTACTCCTGTTAAAGATGCGATCTTCATTGAAGACGATACAGCTAAACCATACATCAATATTATTGCGGCACGTGCTGATGAAACAGATAAAGAAGTGTATCAAAAAATCGTAAAAATCTATCAGCAGGAAGAAGTGGCCAACCATATCCGAGAAGTGTATAACGATTCTCTAATTCCGACATTTGTTCCACTTGAGAATATCGGCTGGTAAAAAGGGGGAGACCTAATGACGTTAGAGACTACTGAATCATTAGAGGATATCGTTTTACAATCTATTGAAGACAAACGCGCCACCTATATTCACACTAGTCATGAAATCCATGAACATCCTGAGGTAGGAAATGAAGAAACTTTTGCGTCGAACCTATTGTGTTCCTTATTAGAGGAGGCGGGTTTTGAACTAAACCGAAATATCCCTGAACACGACACGGCTTTTATTGCCCGTAAATCCTCTACAAAACCTGGACCTAAGATTGGCTATTTAGCAGAATATGATGCTTTGCCGGGATTAGGGCATGCTTGTGGTCATAACATCATTGGTACGACAAGTGTGGCAGCGGCCATAGCAATAGGGGAGCTCATTGATGAAGTTGGAGGTGAAGTAGCCGTGTTAGGGACCCCTGCTGAAGAAGGAGGTCCTAATGGAAGTGCAAAAGGTACGTTTGTAAGGCATGGACTTGTGCAAGAATTTGATGCCTGTATGATGGTGCATCCACTGGGTAGAACAACAGGTTCTGCTGAGACACTCGCTGTAGATCCGATTGATTTTGAATTCTTTGGGAAGTCTGCTCATGCAGCCGCGAATCCTGAAGCGGGTGTGAATGCTTTAGATGGGGTCATTCAATTGTTTAATGGAGTAAATGCGTTACGCCAGCATGTCACAGATGATGTTCGAATTCATGGAGTTATTCTGGATGGAGGAGAGGCTCCAAACATCGTCCCTGATTATGCTAGAGCTCGCTTTTTCACCCGGGCTGCAACACGCGCAACCTGTGATGAAATAACTGAAAAAGTTGAGAGAATAGCAGAAGGCGCAGCTTTAACGACTGGCTCTACTTACAAAATGACTAGAATTCAAAATGGGGTAGATAACTTTTATGTAACGCCACGTTTTGATGAGTTGTTTAAGGAAAAGGTTGAGCAACTTGGGGAAGATTTTAAAGAAGAGCGACAAGGTATAGGCTCTACTGATGCCGGTAACATTAGCCAAGTAGTTCCTACTATCCATCCTTATATTAAAATTGGGTCAGAGGACTTAGTGGCTCATACAAATGATTTTCGTGAAGCGGCTAAATCTGAAAGGGGAGATCATGCTCTGATTACTGGCGCAAAAGCTCTTGCTTTAACGGGCCTCGAGTTATTTACTAAACCTGATGTATTGCAGTCTATAAAAATTGAGTATGAAGAAGGAAAATAATATTGAAGCGGGATTTCCTCTAAGGAGATTCCGCTTTTTATCATAGAGGGCTTTTTTTAGGAGGATATTAATATCCATTGTTGAAATAGAATTAAAGAATGTTAATTTTAAACATTTAAATCGGAGGAGGAAAACAATGAGTTCATTCATAAAAAGAGTAGGTACTACCTACATCCCTGTTGCTGATCCAGAACATTCATCTGCATGGTACCAGGAAAAACTCGGCGCCATCGAAAACTTTCGGAATGATGAAAAAGCGATTCTTGACTTGGCTAATCAAAGTGTCTTTCTTGTGAAATCCAAGAAAGGAGAGACATCTAATTTTATTGATGTAAACGGCAATCAACATTTTGCCATGACGTTTGAAGTCGATGGATATGATCAATTGAACCAATTACGTGATGACCTATTAAGAAAGGAAGTAAAAGTGGGAGAGATTGAAGATCGAGGTCATCCGGGAAATAATTTTGTTTTCTATGACTTAGATGGCAATGCTTTTGATGTCTGGAGTGAGCTTAGTCCAACTTTTAAAAAAGTATATAGTCTATAATTGAAAAAGAGCTCAAATCTCCTTAGTAGAGATTTGAGCTCTTTCATTATTTTAATAGCTTTTGTTCAAATGGAAAGTCAGAAAAGTTCTCAACGCCGTCTTCCGTAACAAGAAGTTGCTCTTCAAGCTTAACGCCTTCTTTTCCACCTGGAGAACCAATATAACTTTCTACAGATAACACCATGTTTGGCTGGATTACACCGTCATATCCTTTTTCTTCAAAGTCTTGTGGATACACAATGTAAGGATACTCACCACTTAGGCCTGTGCCATGTGCTACTGTGAAGTAACGGTTCGGGAAGAACTCATCTGGGATTTGCCAGCTCTTCTCAGCATATTCACGGAACGACATGCCTGGTTTAAGCAAGTCGATGTTGTATTGAATTTGTTCATAAGCTGTTTGGTATAAGCGTTTTTGTTCGGCTGATGGTTCGCTCTCACCGCAATAGAATGTACGGCTAATGTCTGTGAAGTAACCGAATGGACCATTCATGTCTGTATCAAAGGCTACAAGTTCGCCTTCATTAATGACTTTATCACTACATTCCTGGAACCATGGGTTTGTGCGATTTCCTGAGCTAAGCAATCTTGTTTCTACATAATCTCCGCCTTGAGCAATGTTGGTTTGGTGAAGGTGAGACCAAAGCTCATTTTCAGTGATTCCAGGTTGAAGTGCTTGCTGCATTCGGATCATACCTTCTTCAGCAGTACGAACGGAGATTTTCATCGCTTCAATTTCTTGATCGTTTTTAATACTACGTGCATGCTCAATAGGTTCTTGTCCATCTACAACATCGATACCTAATTTCGCAAGTTCAATTGCTCCTACAGATGGTACATAATCAATCGCTAATTTATTGTTATCACCTGCGTGCTGCTTGAACAAGTCTGCGATTTCTTTAGCCCACGCTTTAGCATTATCATAAAGGTTCTCGCCAGAAGCAACGTAAGATAATGTCGTTGCAGGGCGAACTTCATCAATCGTCTCAATCCCCTCAGAAAGGTGCTCGCAATTAGGGAAATCGAATAATGTAACAGGTCCCTCTGTAGGAATAAATACATAACGAGCTGGGTTACGAAGCATGAATACCTGCATGTTTCGGCTTCCTGTTGCATAGCGCAGGTTTACCGGATCGAAAATGACAATACCTCCATACCCTTGCGCTTTAAGCTGTTCACGTACTCTTCCTAAACGATATTGGCGCATACGTACAAGGTCAATTTGTGTTTTATCATGGCGAATACTTGTTAATTTACTCACTCTTTTTCCCCCTATTTGTGTATATCTATTTTCAGCTTGTTTTTAATCTGTAAAACATATCATAACATGTTTTAACTTATTGTAATATAAAATGTGAAGAAAAATTATCTTCCTATTTCCACTCTATAGTTGAATGCGCTTGTTACATACTTTGTCCGGCTGTACTCGATCGGCATCGTATCAATACCAATTGTAGTTCGTTCAATATCCACTAAAGCTTCCCCTGGGATTAAACCGAGTAAATCGGCTTCGTATTGGGTTGCATTAGAAGCTGACACGGTTTCTTTTATATTTTTATAATGAACATCATGGCGACCTAAAGATGGAAAAATATCAAACATTTCAGTTGCATCTTCTTTGATCTTTTCTCCAATGGAAACAGGGACGAATAACTGTTGGTAGGCAATCGGTTTACCATCTGCAATTCGTAACCGCTCTAAGAAATAGACTTCATCCATTTCACTAAGCATTAGTTGTCCTTTTGCGTAATAACGGTCCATGTTTCTTCCGTAGCGTAACAATTTAACGGACATATCATCTCCGATTTCATGGTGGATGATACCAGGATTTCCTATATCCTCTTGAGGGACTTCACGTACTCTGGTGGGAGCACCACGGCGCGTTTCCAAAACACCGTCCTGAACCAATTCACGGATCGATTGGCGGATGGTCGTCCGACTAACATTATATTGTTCAATAAGTTGATTCTCTGAAGGAACGGCTTCACCAGGTTTCCATGTTCCGTTCTTTACGTTGTTCACCATTTTATTTTTTATCTGAACATATAATGGTAACTTTCTTTGTTTATTTGACATATTATGACTCCTTTACTAACGTCTCTTTTCACACTATCTATCATTCTAAAGGAGGTATTGGAAGCTTACCAATAAAAGAGGTAGGCTTTAGTAGAGAATTTAGCTGATTTTTGTATCCTCATACTCATCTACTTCAGGTTGCTTGTATTTCTTTTGATTCAAACCGAAATCATAAGAGGCGGCTTTTACAAATGAAATCCCAAGCATTGGCATAATGATGAGTAATGGTACACCGCCTACAATACTGGCTGTTTGTAAGGTTGAGAGGCCACCAATATACATGAGTGCAATGGGGAGGATTGATAAGGCAAAAGCCCAGAATAAACGATTCCAACGAAGTGGTTCCCCTTTAACCTCTTTTTGAACGACAGAAGCAATAATATACGAGCCTGAATCAAATGTAGTTGCCGTAAAGATTACAGCTAGTACTATAAAGACACTTACTAGTAGTTTGCCCATTGGAAGTGTATTTAATATGCCCATTACAGCAGCTGGAGGACCAAGGTTTTGGACAGCTTCAACTACGCCATATTGTCCGCTCATTTCAAGGTGAATCGCATAGTTTCCGAGGATCCCGAAGAAGATTATGCTTCCTAATGTTCCATACAATAATGTACCAATGATTAACTGACGAACAGTGCGTCCCCTAGAGATTCTTGCAACAAAAAGACCGACAAAGGGAGCGAATACTAACCACCATGCCCAGAAGAACACAGTCCAGCTTTCAGGGAAGCCTGTTCGCTCAAAGGATCCTAAATTATTGAATGGCTCCGTCCAAGTACTCATACGTAAGAAGTTCGAGCCTGCAATACCTAGTGCGTTAAACGTAGATTCTGCAATAAACAAGGTTGGTCCTACTAAAAAGATAAAGCCTAGTAAAAATACGGATAACCATAAGTTCATATCACTTAATACACGGATTCCTTTTTTCAATCCGCTAAATGCACTGAAGCCGAAGATAGCTGTACAAATAATCAGGATCCCAGCTTGCATCATTTTGCTTGTTTCGATACCTGTAAGGTCATTTATTCCCGAACCGATTAAAGGCATTGCTAAGCCAAGTGTTGTACCTGCTCCACCTAGTAAACCAAATAGGAACAGAATGTCTACAAGTTTACCTAGTGGACCATCTGTTTTATCGCCAAGAATAGGTCGGCATGCTTCACTAATTTTCAAAACTGGTTTCTTTCGTACATAATAGAAGTAAGCAATTGGGACAGCAGGTAGAGTGAAAATCCCCCATGGAATTAAGCCCCAATGGAAAATTCCATATGCAGATGCCCACTCCATTGCTTTTGAAGACTCAGGTTCGATCCCTAATGGTGGTGCTGTGTAATAATAAACCCACTCAATTGCAGCCCAATATAAGATACTTGCACCAATTCCTGCACAGAAAAGCATGGCTGCCCAAGATAGAGTTGAAAACTCTGGCTTTTCATCTTTTCCTAATTGAATATCACCAAATCGACTGTATGCTAAGTAAAGTAAAAAGATAAACGTTCCTAAACCAAAAGCTAAAAAGACAACACTAAGGTTACTTGTCATAGTATCTTTTAACGAAAGAACTACTTCCTTACCGCCTGTTGGGAATAATACTAAAGGTAATGTAACTGTGATTAACAATACTAGTGAGCCTATAAATGTAGTCCAATCAATCAGTTTTTTGTTCACTGTATCTCTCCTCGTTCAAACTTGTTGTTATATTTAAGTAACTTGTTATTACAATTTAAATTATACAGACTGATTGTTTTATTTGTTAAATATCATAAATAGCTTTGAGTTATAATGAGTATGTGTGAGTGGTTAATAAGATATTAAAATCAACTTTTTTCGCCTGAATTCATTGATTTTCTTAAATATACAATACAAACTGTATGAAGTTAATGTGTTACGAAGGGAAGATGTTATAATATGTTAAGAAAAAAAGAAGAGGTAGAGGTGGGGGAAATGAAACAAATACATAAACATGTGTGCTTAACATTTATACAAGATTACCAACGCCAACATTTTATGGACTTTTTACTTCTAGCTGATGAATCAGAAACCGTCGTATCTGAATACATAAATGATGGGGATATGTTTGCTATATATGCTGGTGAGTTACTTGTAGGAGTTGCCCTTTTTACTTTTCACTCTGACCAAATAGTCGAGCTCAAAAACATTGCGATCTCCCAAACATATCGAGGTCAAGGGTTGGGAAAGGCTGTCATCGAAGAGGCTTGTTCGCTTTATAGGGATCGAGGTTTATCTAAAATGATCGTTGGGACTGCAAATTCTAGTATTGCGAACATAGCTTTTTATCAAAAAGTTGGATTTCGAATAGCAGAGATTAAGAAAGATTTCTTCCTTAAGTACCCTGAGCCTATTTTTGAAGATGGCATTCGAGCATTCGATATGGTTATGTTTGATAGAATTTTAAATGAAAGAAAATATTGACATTTCGAATAAATCTCAGTATGATAAATGAAATTTTAAATTTCGAGCGATGAAAAGTTGAGTAGTTAAGGATACCATTTGTTACAGAGAACTCCTGGTGTTGAGAAGGAGATGAATGCCCTTAATGAATAAAGCCTTGGAGCTTCGTAACGGCCACACGATTTAGTTGTGGAATTTACGACGGGTTCTCCCGTTATAGGGGTAGGGTATAAACTGTTCCAAACAGTAGTACCCGATGAGATTGGTATGGTGACAGACCAATAAACTGAGGTGGTACCACGAAGTTCACAACTCTCGTCCTCAAGATGACAGATCTTGAGGAGCAACGTTTTTTACACGTGAAAATCTTCGCTATCTCATCTATTTAAAAGACACTAAAGAATTTGTAGGATCTACTGGGTTCCATAATATAAACTGGGATATTCCGAAGGTTGAAATTGGCTATTGGATTGATACGAGATTTAGTGGGAAAGGGTATATGCAAGAGGCCGTTCAAAAGCTAACTGATTTTGCACTAGATGATTTAGGTTGTCGTAGAATAGAAATTCAATGCGAATCGGAAAATTATAGAAGTCGAGCTATTCCAGAAAAATTAGGTTATAACTTAGATGGAATTTTGAAGAACGATGACCTATCCGTGGATGGGAAACACTTAACGGATACTTGTATCTATTCTCGAGTCAAATAGAGCTCACATACCTTATTCCTTTTTTGAACATACTAGCCAATGACTACTAAATAAGGAGTGGGCAATTATGTCTCAAAAAGGTCCAGTAAAACGCAATCAAACATCCGAGGAAATCTCAAGAAAAAATAAAAAGTACGAAACCGAACTTGCTGATGATATGCAAGTAGGGAATAGCGAGCATCAAAGTCAAAAGAAAAGTGGAAAAGAAGTAATGTAAAGAAGGGTGAGGGGATTCATGAGTGTAACGTTAAAACCGATGGCTCAAGAACAATTCGAAAGATATTATGAAAAGTCTATAGGGGAATATGCAGCTGAACATGTGGAAGCTGGGAATTGGACTGAAGATGAGGCCTTACCAAATGCACGAAAACAGTTTCAACAATTATTGCCTGAAGGTCTAGAGACAGAAAATCAAGTTCTCTTTACAATTGTGAATGAAGAGGATCAATCAATCGGGATTCTTTGGTTGAATATAACCGAAAAGCAAGATGAAAAACATTCGTTCATCTATGATATTAAGTTAGATGAGGAGCAGCAAGGGAAGGGTTATGGAAAAGCTTCCATGACTGCTCTTGAGGATTATGCGAAAGAACAAGGGATTTCTCAAATAGGTCTACACGTATTCGCTCATAATAAAAGAGCAGTGGCATTGTATGAAAAAGTAGGTTTTGAAATGACTGATCATGTAATGAAGAAGCGGATTACATAATTCACTCTAGAAGTACGGTGATAAAATGAATGAAAAAATTCAACACTTTAAAGATGAATTTAACGTCAAAAAGGATTTTGTGGAATGCCATCATATCAGTCGTGACATGCTGTTAAATGGCGATGATCAAGCACTTGCTAAAACATTAGCAACACTCTCCGCCCTTGCTGAACAAGTGAATAAAGAGCGCTGGTCAGGGTATCACAAGCTCTACAAAAAGTTAGTGGAGCAATTACAAGAGCTTGAGTCTTTTCCATTTGATCGGGAAGATTTAAGGCATCAATTAAGTGATTTGGATGATAGAATTAAAAAAGAGGAACATATAGGATCTATTCCTGTACAACTGAAGGAGTAAAACATATATAGAAGTAAATGAAAAAGAGGTGCACCTCACGTGGCGCACCTCTTTTTATGATCTATTATATGGTTTATCTTGATAAAAGTAATTCGGAGAGTGCATGGTATCATCATACGAACTATGAAAAATATGTGTTGAAGCGGGTGATATCGGAGGGATGAGCCATGTCCAGTCTCCTGTTACTTCACGCCCGCAAGCACTTTCTTTTTGTTCAAACAAATGGAACTGCTGTGCAGCTGAGTGATGATCTACGATACTTACACCATCTTCTTTGAACGAATGGAGTACCGCTGTATTTAATTCAATTAAAGCACGATCTTTCCATAGAGCAGCATTACGCCGCACATTGTAACCAAGGTATTCTCCTACTGTTGGTAGCATGTTAAACCGGAACTCATCGGCTAAGTTACGAGCACCGATTTCCGTTTCCATGTACCAACCATTAAATGGAGCGGCTACATATTCAATGCCACCAACTTCTAGTTTCATATCGGATATGATCGGGACGCCATACCACTTAAGGTTCAGTTCTTGAAACCAATCATATTCTGGGTGACGCAAAGGGACTTCCAAAACATGATCTTTTGGCACTTCAAATATAGTAGGTTCTTGGTCATGAATTTGAATAACCCAAGGGAGGATATCAAATGATGTTCCTTCTCCTTGCCAACCCAGTTCTTCACATTTTTTAGTGAATTCTACCGAAGCAGGATCCCCTGTCACACCACCATCCTCTTCATACCCTGCATACCGAAGGAGCTGATGGTTCCAAATACGGACAGGTGTTTCTCTGTTTGTTTTTGGTTTGAAAATGGAGATCGTAGAACGGATTTTGCCACCGTTCGTTGCGTAATCCAAATGATGAACTAAAGCGTCATTTATATCTTCAGGATGATCTAAATGACGGTAGTCAAAAACGTTTAATGAGTCCCAAAACAACCGACCAATACAGCGGTTGCTATTGCGCCAAGCAACTTTTGCTCCATACTCCAATTCTTCAAATGTATGTTCATAATGGTTGTTTTTTTCGATTTCATCTTGTATGTGTAATAAGCGTTGAGTTTTTTCATCTTCAGTTTTTCCTAACTCGGAGTAACACTGCTGAATAAACACTTTAGCCTTGTAATATAATTCCTTACTCACGATGGTGTACCTCCACGTCGCTCAGTCTACGGTGATTGTACCATACCAAAACTCGCAATCGTAAAAGTGGAAAGTGACAATTCTTGAACAACTGATAGGGGAATTCCTCTTATTCCCGCCTCATTACTCGTCTGTTTTTGTTATAATGCTTCTAAAGGGGTTGTCTAATATTGAGTAGCACAAAAGATAAAATTTTATTAGTTGATGGAATGGCATTATTGTTCAGAGCCTTTTATGCGACGGCGATGAGCAATTATTTTATGGTAAATAGTAAAGGTATTCCAACAAACGGTATCTATGGATTTGTTAAGCACTTATTTACAGCAATTAATCATTATAAACCTTCACACGTGATCTGTTGTTGGGATATGGGGAGTTCAACGTTTCGTAATAAACTTTTTCCTGAATATAAAGCGAACCGTGGAGAGCCGCCTGTCGAGTTAATCCCGCAATTTGACCTAGTCAAAGAAGTAACGGAATCACTTGATATTCCGAATGTTGGTTTGGCGGGTTATGAAGCTGATGATTGTATGGGCACATTAGCTGAGCATTATCGTGACCAGGGTGAAGTGATCATTTTAACTGGTGATCAGGATATCCTACAATTATTGAAGGAAAATATCTATGTCTCAATCTTGAAGAAAGGATACGGAAATTACGCCTTATATCAAGAAACATCTTTTGTGGAAGAAAAAGGGATCACGCCAGAGCAAATGATCGATTTGAAAGCTCTAATGGGAGATAGCAGTGACAACTATCCTGGTGTTAAAGGAATAGGAGAAAAAACTGCTTTGAAGTTGCTTCAATCCCACGAATCTATCGAAGGGATTCTGGAGAACTTACCATCCTTAACAAAAGGGCAACGAAATAAAATTGAGCATGACTTAGAAATGCTTCACCTTTCTAGAAAACTAGCTCGCATCTATTGCGAGGTTGATGTAACCTGTTCATTAGATGACGCAGTCCTTGGCATTAATGAAGGAAAAATGAAAGCGAAATTTGATGAGCTTGAGTTTCGTAAGTTAGATGGTATTTTGCAGTAATAAAAAAAAGATATTAATTAATAAAAATGAGAGCCTGAACCTACTCAGGCTCTCATTTATTTACTTTCCAAGTTTCTTACGCTCTTCTTCTATCACATCAACATCAATCCGCTCAAACAATGGGGTTACCTCTCCAAGCTTAGTAGGCAATGTTTCAATTGGAGCCCACTTCAGCTCTTTTATATCTAATGTTGAGCGAACCTGTTCACTTGAGAAAGGGAGAAATGGAGAAAGCAGCTG
>SDGW01001554.1_pt1 | contig 13953 bp, 17 predicted proteins | sample 2873831 | NCBI WGS metagenome assembly SDGW01 (sample SAMN08132700, study PRJNA421101) | hypersaline lake metagenome | isolation source: celular fraction 0.22 microns magnesium sulfate-rich crust from ephemeral... | place: Spain: Penahueca Lagoon, Toledo | collected 2011-07
CCACGTCCGCATGAAGGCGTCGCGTTCGACCACCTCGCAGATGGACCCGACGAGCGCGTCCGCCAGCGACTCCCCGCAGGCCGCGCCGTTAGTGGTCGCGGGGAGCGCGGGCGTCCGGTCGGCGAGTCCGAGGTAGACCAGTTGGGCGGGGACGAGCGTCTCCTCGCCGGTCAGGAGGTTCCGACCGCGGGTCCACCGGAGGTCGGTATCGGCGGTTATCGGGTCTGCACCCATCGCCGCGACGAGGCGGTCGTCGTAGCGGTCGAGCGCGTCGAGCGCGACGACTTCCCGGCCCTCCTCGCGGAGTTCGCGGTGGGTCGCCTCGGTCGTCTCGTCGGGCCAGCAGAGGCAGTAGCGTTCGACCACCTCGCCGACAGCGGAGGCGAAGCTCTCGGCGCGGGTCCGACCCTTGCCCGCGGCTTGGAGCGCCACGTCGGCGTCGGCGTCCACGAGCGCGTCGATGCCCGACTCGCGCGGTTGGCTCAACACCGCGTCGGCGGTCCCGCGACTCCGGCGGTTGACCGACAACTCGGGGACGATACCGGTGCGCTTCCCTGCGAGTCGTTGCATCGGTCCGGGAAGCGGGCCGGAGTCCTCTTCGAGTCTCATCGGTCGGCGGTCTCCTCCCGTGGCCCCTCGCCGTCCTCACGCCGCTCCTCGTCGTCCTCTTGTCGCTGGTCGCTCTCGTCCCGTTCGGCGAGCAACTGCTCGACGGTGACGTATCGCTGTGGCGCGTCGCGGTCCCGTCCGCAGACCTCGCATCGCGGGCGTTTCAGGACCTCGTTGGACTCGACGCCGAAGTCGAAGAAGTCGAAGTGGAGGACGCTCCCGGCGGTGAATCCGGCGTTGCCGACCAGCAAGTGGGCGGCGTCGAGGGTGAGGTAGCCCGCGACGATTTGGGCGAGCGGCGACAGCCCCATCCCCGAGGAGTTCCCCGCGAACTCGTCGGCGTAGGCGTCGGTTCGGAACTCGACGTTCGCCAGCATGCGCTCGCGGAAACACGAGTAGCAGGCGGTCTCGCCGGGGACGACGGTCGGTCCCACCAGTCCGTCGAGACCGTGAATCTGGCCGACCAGCCACCGCGTCCCGGCGTCGTTGGCCTGTCGGTTCACCGCCCCGAGGAGATCCGGCCGCGGTCGGTCGAGCGCGCAGACCAGCAGGTCGGCCGACGCGACGACATCCGAGAGCAGGTCGCGCTCGTCGGGTGCGACGGTCGCGGGGGCCACGCCCATCCCGCGCAGGTTCTCGGCCACGAGGCCCGCCGTGGTCCCGCCGCCGACGACCGCCACGTCCCGCTCTCGGGCCGCGGCGAGGTCTTCGTCGGAGAGCGACGCGCGGACTCTCCCGTAGCGGTCCAACTCGTCCGATGTCTGGCTCTCGGTCGTGCGCTCGTGCGCATCCTCGTTCCCTCTTTGGCCCGGCGCGAGGACGCCCTTCTCGGCGAGCGCCGAGAGTACCGAGACGACCTGCGTTCGCGTCTCGCCCTCGAAGTCGGCGAGGAGGTCGCGGACCGGCGTCTCGCCGTCGAGCGCGCGGACGAGTCGGCGCACCTCGCCGTCGCCGTCGTCGTCCGCGATGGTGTAGACCGGCCCGCTCCACGGGCCGACGCGGAACTGCACCTCGTCGGGCGACACTTCGACGGGCGTGAACGACGAGTGAACTGTCGGCTTCGGAACGTCGCGTTCGAGTCGTTCGATGGGATTCATGGCTGGTCGGAGTCTCGAAGTCGAGTTTCGTTCGGAGCCGGATACGGTTTGCTGAACGTGGGAAGGCATCCGAAAAGTAGCTTCCGCTCCGACTGTGCGGTGTGGGAAGAAACGGACGTTGCACGTCGCACCGGTCGCCGCGGAGCCGACTCGCGGACTCGTTCGGCGCGACGGGGGTCGGTCGAAACCGGGTCGCCGGTTACAGGAACCGCTGGAGCGAGTCGAGCGACGCCACGAGACAGTTGGGGAGGTACGGGCCACCGGGATAGGGCGAACTGCCACCGCCGCCGCCGCACCCTGCGTTCATCTCCTCGGTCGTCTCGTCTGAAACGGTATCGTGTGACATCGTACTCTCAGATTAAATTTAGAAAAGACCCGTGAGTAGTTTGTACGGGTCCGTACACATCGACGGGTAGTACGGGTCAGTAATGCCGCCGCCACCGCCGCACCCTGCGTTCATCTCCTCGGTCGTCTCGTCTGAAGCGGTATCGTGTTTCATTGTAACGAACACCACATAGAAGACGTTGTTGCTAGCTCTTAAATTTAATGCTTTGAATAATCGAAAATATGGGCAGTCAGACGACTTCGTTCAGGAGTCGGGCAGAATCCGGGACACGGACATACACTCGTATCCCCAGATGGGGTAGTCCGTGCCGGAACAGCCGCCGTTCATCTCCTCGGTCGTTTCGTCGGTCTCGGTAGTGATTTCCATGGTAATGTCCTCCATTCCCACGGACGGAGCTTTCTTACTTATGTCTTTTGTAATAGATTATGTGTGTCTGTCGGGTGTTCTTCTAGATTTTCGGGAGAAAGAAGCTATCTATCGGGGTCTCCGACGACGAGTGCGTACGTCGCCGCCTCGTTGACGCCGTCCACGTCGAGCGCGTCGTTGAGCGCGTCGTCGTAGAATCCCCCGACGCCGACGCAACCGAGACCGAACGCCGAACACGCCAGATAGACGTTCTGAGCGACGTGGCCCGCCTCCAAGAGGGCGTAGCGATAGCCGCGAGGTCCGTACTTGGCCTTCGAGCGCCAGAACGCGCCGGTCAGCGCGAGGAGGGCCCCGGCGTTCGCAACGTCTACGGCGTCACCAGCGAACGCGTCGCGGAACTCGTCGGCGACCGACTCGCCGGTCCGGAGGACCCTGAGCGCGTGGGCGCTGGGGTGGTAGTAGTAGAGTCCGGCGTCGAGGTCCTCGCCGTCGAGAAGGCCGACGTAGGTCTCGACGGGGTACATCGCGCCCGCGGAGGGGTGGGTCCGGAACTCCTTGCCCGACTCGGGGTCTCGGCGCGTGACGCCGCAGGCCGACCACAGGAGTTTCGAGAGGGTGGCCTGCGAGACGGCCGCGCCCGAGAACGACCGGACGCTCTCGCGCCGGGCGAGGAGTTCGCCGAACTCCCGGTCGGTCGAGAGGTCGGGGTCCGGGAGGTCGATTCGCTCGCGCTCGGCGTAGTCGGGCGCGATGCGGGCGTGGGCCGCCGTGGCCGGGCCGTCGCTGAAGACCGACGACGACCGGTTCAACTTCTCGCGGGCGGTCGGGGTGAGCCGGGAGTTCTCGTGGAACCGCTCGGCGACGTCGCCGTCCTCGAACTCCTTGCGCCGGAACTCCTCGAAGAACGTCTCGCGGTCGAAGGGTCGCTCCGCGGGCGCGTACTTGCCCACCATCGCCTCCCGGAGGTCGTCGAGTCTCACCGCGACCGCCCTCCCGTGCGACGTGCGACGGCGAATCCACGGCCTGACGAGTCGGTGTGCATCTCGCTCGATGGTCGAACCCGAGGCTCAAAGATTTTTCTACCGGGATACGTTCGTGCTGGAAAAAGGTCAGTCGGGCGTTAGCGCCACGGGACGAGGAAGTCTACGGAACAGATGTAGCCGCCGGGGTGGCCGGTGGACGAACAGCCGCCGTTCATCTCCTCGGTCGTCTCGTCGGAGTCGTTGACGTTGAGTTCCCCGCGTCTGCGACGGCCGAGGAGGTCGGTTCGACGGTCGGGGATTCGCCGACGGCGCTCGCGGTCCGCTCGGGCCACGCGACCCCCGCGCCGGTTCCGACCGCGACCACGCTGTCGCCGTCGCCGATTACGCCATCCTCGACCGCCTGCGAGACCACCGCGGGCGCGAGCGCCGAGGCCGGTTCGAGGAAGACGCCGTCCCGTCCCGCCGTTCGAACCGCCTCCTCGACCTCCTCGCGGTCGGCGGCGTAGGCCGCGCCGCCGGAGGCCCGGACCGCTCCGAGCGCGTGGTCGCCCGAGGTCGCGCCCATTGTGGAGGTACTGAGCGGTTCCGGGCCGTCGTCGCGTCCGACCGACTCGGCGTCCGCTTCGAACGCCGCGGCGAGCGGGTGGCGCTCCTCGCTCTCGGCGCTTATCATCCGGGGTTTCTCGGTGACGACGCCGTTGGCCGCGAGTTCGCGGAACCCCTTCCAGATGCCGTAGAGACCGTCGCCAGCGCCTACCGGGACGACCACGGCGTCGGGGACGCCGCCCGACTGCTCGACCAACTCGTACGCGATGGTCTTGTATCCCTCGTAGACGTAGGGCTGGCCGGTGTACCGCCCGTCGAGGTCGTACGCGACGAACCAGCCCTCGTCGGCGAGTTCGCGGAGCAAGTTCTTGCGCTCGCCGTAGTCGGTCAGTCGGAGGGCTTGGCCCCCGTAGGCTCGAATCTGCCGATAGTGGGGCGGTTCGCTCGACGGCGAGAGAAAGGCCAGAAGGCGCTCGACTCCGGCCCGCGAGGAGTACGCCGCGATGGCGCTGGCGTGGTTGCCCGTGGAGGTGGTGGCGATGCGGTCCGCGCCGTGGGAGACGAACTGAGGTACGACCACCGCGGCGAGGCGGTCTTTCCACGACCACGTGGGGTTGGTGGTCTCGTTTTTCAGATAGAGGTCCGGACGCGCGCCCCCGAACTCGGCCGCGGCGCTCGCGCCGACTCGCGGGGCCTCGACCAGCGGGGTCCACCCTTCGCCCATCGAAATCGGAGCCTCGGTCGCGGCGTCGTCCGGCGCGGCCGCGTCCGAACCGGCGGCGTCCGACCTTGACCCGGCCGCCGAGGAGTCGGTCGGGAAGGGAAGCCAGTCGGCGTACCGCCGGAGGTCGGTCCGGTCGTTCTCGGGGAGCGCGTCGGGTAACTCGTCGTGGACGACTTCGAGGAGGCCGCCGCAGGCCGGACACCCCGCGGGGCGCTCGGCGGGGTCGGTCGTCGCGCCACACGACAGGCACTCAAAGACGTGAGTCATGGCGTCGCGTTAGCCCGGCGGACAGTTAGTGATTCGGGAACCGGCCCGACGGGCCGTTAGCCGTCTGGCTGTCATCCCTCTGCCCGTCACCCGCCGAGGAGGTCCCGGAGGTCGGTCTCGATGCGCTCCATCACGGCGGGTTCGGTGCCGTCGGGCAGGTCCAGATGGCGGAAGTCGTTCATGATGCGGACCATCGCCAGCGCCTCGTAGAGCCCCGTTTCGGGGTCGAGAAGGAGGTTGTGGAGTCCGTGGTCGTTGCGCCCCAACACGGCGTCGAACGGGCCGTCCAAGGCGTCGATTCGTGACTCGACCCACCGCTCCAGTTCGGGCGTCAAGTCCGAGAACCCCGAATCGGCGTGGCGGTCGAGTTCGCGGGCGGCGTAGTCGCGCAGGTAGGTCGGCCACTCGTCGCGGGGGTCGCCGACGGTCAGATTCGCCGGGTCGCCTCGGGGCGGTTCGTCGGTCAACGCGGGGCCGTCGTGGCGGACGTGTCCGAAGCGTTCGACCGCCGGCACCGCGTGGAGTTGCGCCAAGTACTCGCCGGTCTCTCGGGCGAGTCGGCCGAGCGCGTCGTCGTCGAGTCGGGCCACGCGCTCGTAGGCCACCTCGTCGCCGGGGAGCGGGCGCATGAGGTAGTACGGCGTCGGCCGCTCGTCGTGGTCGTCGGTGGCGGCGAGAACTTCGGGAACCGGAATCGACGTGTGCTCGTGGAGGACCGCCTGCAGTCTGGCCTCGGTGGGGAGCCCCCACGTCTGACCGTCGGGCGAGGCCTTCAGGTAGAGTTCGCGGGACTCGCCGTCGTCGGCGACCACGAGACGGTAGACCGAACAGAATCCCCGGTCGGCCGGGGCCGCCTCCTCGAACTCCCAGTCGGACTCGACCGACCGGACTAGCTCTCGAAGCGTCGCGTCCGGAATCTCGCGCGCCTCCGGAATCTCGTCCATACCCCGGCTACCGCCTCGCCCGTGAGAATCGTTTCGGTGGTTTGGGCGTTCGTGGCACGCTCCTCGGTCGGGAGTTCACCTGAAAGCGACTGCACGCCGGACAGCGGAGATGACGAAAAGTAGTTCCGCCAAGAGCGCCAACACCGCCAGTATGAGAATCGCCGTCCCGAACAAGGGCCGACTCCACGACCCGGCGATGGAACTGCTCGAACGCGCCGGACTCCACGCGGTAGACGGTGCGGACCGAAAGCTGTACGCCGACACGGTAGACCCCGAGGTGACCCTGCTGTTCGCTCGCGCCGCGGACATCCCCGAGTACGTCAGCGACGGCGCGGCCGACGTGGGCATCACGGGTCTGGACCAAGTTCGGGAGACCGACCCCGGTAACGTCGAGGAGATGCTCGACCTCGAATTCGGCCGGTGCCGACTCGTCCTCGCGGCCCCCGAAGACGGCGACATCCGGTCGGTCGCGGACGTGGCGGGCAAAACCGTCGCCACCGAGTTCCCCCATATCGCCGAGCAGTACTTCGAGGACCAAGACGTAGAGACCGACATCGTTGAGGTCAGCGGTGCGACCGAACTCACGCCGCACGTCGAGATGGCCGACGCCATCATCGACATCACCTCCACCGGGACGACGCTGAAGGTCAACAGCCTCGCGGTCGTGGACGAGGTGCTGTCGAGTTCGGTCTACCTGTTCGCCCGCGACGACGTGGCCGACGACGAGAAAGTCCAGCAGGTCGTGATGGCGCTGGAGTCGGTCCTCTCGGCGGACGGCAAACGCTACCTGATGATGAACGCGCCCGAGGAGCGCCTCGCGGAGGTCCGGGACGTGATTCCCGGTCTCGGAGGACCGACCGTGATGAACGTCGAGAGCAAGGCGGGCGGCGAGAACGAGGGCACGGTCGCGGTCCACGCCGTCGTGAACGAGCGCGACGTGTTCGAGACCATCAACGAACTCAAATCGGTCGGCGCGAGCGGGATTCTGGTGACGGAAATCGAGCGACTGGTAGAATAACCGCCGACCGAGGAGTCGAATCGCCTCGTCAGACCGGGGCGGTCGAGAGGAGGCGGACGATGTTGAAAATCGTGATTCCCGCTATCGCGCTGACGGTGTAGTGGACCAGCGTGACCAGTCCGGCGGTTCGGAGCTGCAGGCGGTAGATACCCCGAATGGCGAAGAAGTCCGCCGAGGCGCTGACGAGGATAACTACCAGCGGGCCGTACGCTTGCAACGCGAACGAGATGGTTGCCGGGACTAACCCGACGGCGAACGCGCGGACTATCGGCACATCCCCGAGGACGTACCGGGCGGCGATGTGGGCCGTGACGCCGTAGAACAGCACCGCTAACAAGAACGTGCCGACCAGCGCGACGACTGGAACTGCCATAGTCGTCTCTCGGGAGTCACGCGCCAAGGAAGTAGCGGTTTGACGCGCGCGGACGGAAGTCTGTCGGCGCTTCGAGACCCGAAAAAGGGGTTCGTCCGCTCGCTCGACCGCGCTACTCCAGCAGGCCGAGTTCTTCGAGTCGCGAGACGATCTTATCGACCGCCTGTTCTGCGTCCTCGGGTTTTTTACCGCCGGTGATGACGAGTTTGCCGGACCCGAACAGGAGCGCGACCACTTCGGGTTCGTCGAGTCGGTAGACGAGACCGGGGAACTGCTCGGGTTCGTACTCGATGTTCTCCAGTCCGAGACCGATGGCGATCGCGTTGAGGTTGAGATTTCGCCCGAGGTCCGCGGACGTGACGATGTTCTGGACGACGATTTCGGGGTCCTCGTTCACGTCGATTTGGAGCTCTCGGAGCTTGTCGAAGACGATTTCGAGGCTCTCGTGGACGTCTGCCGTACTCTTCGCGCCGGTACAGACGATTTTGCCAGACCGGAAGATGAGCGCCGCGGACTTGGGGTTCTGGGTGCGGTAGACGAGACCGGGGAACTGCTCCGGGTCGTAGTCGGCCCCCTCGAGGTCCATCGCCACGCTCTGCAGGTCGAGTTCCTGCCCGATACCGGTGGAGGCGACCACGTTTTCAATGTTGATGGTCTCCTTTGGGTCGGTCATGTGCGACTTAAATGTCGTATTTAAGGTTTATAAAGGTTGGTACTCCCGACTGACAAGTGGCGAACGGGTTTTTATGCATTCAGGCGACCGACGGCGGGAGCCGGTCCGCAGACGAAACCGAAAAGAGCCACCGACGAGTCCGGTACACCGTGTACGCGCTCGAACTCGGCGGCGAAGACGACCAGTTCGCGGCCGCGGAGGCGGCCAGCGCCGCGACCGGCGTCGAAGTCGTCGCGCCCGGACTCGCCACCGCGACCGCGATTACCGACCGCGTGGAGACGCTGGCCTACACCCACCGCGCCAGCGAACTGGTCGGGCGAACCGACGCGAGCCTCGCGTCCGCTCGGGCGCTCCTCGACGCGGCCGGAATCGACCGAGAGGGGACCGTCGCGGTCCGCGCCCGCGACGTGCGCGAGACCGCCGGAATCGACACCCAACGCGCCGAACGCGAACTCGGCGGCGTGCTGACCGACCGCGGCTTCGCGGTGGACTTGGGCGACCCAGACCACGAGCTTCGGGCGCTGTTCTCCGAGGAGACCTGCTTGCTGGGGTGGCTCGACGCCGAGAGCGTCCGGGACTTCGGCACCCGGAAACCGACCGACAGACCCTTCTTCCAACCCGGCGGGATGGACCCGCTGTTGGCGCGCGCGCTGGTCAACCTCGCCGGTGCCCGACCGGGCGCGACCGTGTTGGACCCGATGTGTGGCACGGGCGGCGTCCTCATCGAGGCCGGACTCGTCGGTGCGTCGGTCCTCGGGGCGGACGCCCAGCGCAAGATGGCCCGCGGCGCGGCCGAGAACCTGAGCCACTACTTCGCGGCCGACGAGCGAGCGACCGGCGACTGGGCGACCCTACAGGGCGACGCGACCCACCTGCCGCTGGCGGACGACTCGGTGGACGCCGTAGTCTTCGACGCGCCCTACGGCCGACAGTCGAAGATAGCCAACCTCGAGTTGGACGACCTCGTCGCGGGCGCGCTCGCGGAGGCCCGCCGGGTCGCAGACCGGGCGGTCGTCGTCGGCGACCGGTCGTGGGCCGAGGAGGCCCGCGACGTTGGATGGACCGTCGAAGACGAGTTCGAGCGGCGGGTCCATCGCTCGCTGGTCCGGCACGTCGTCGTACTGGCCGACGAGCCATCCGGTCCCGCCTCGTTCGGCGTCGAGTGATTAGCTTTCGGCCTCGCGGGCCTCCTCGCGCAGGTCGCGTTCTTCGTCCGTCTCGACCGTGAGTTCGGGGACCGGGACCGGCTTGCCCTCCTCGCCGAGCGCGACGAAGGTGAACGTCGAGCCGGTCGTGCGCTCGGTGTCGCCGGTCCGTGGGTTCTCGCGCCACGCCCGGAGGCGGACCTTCACGCTGGTCTTCCCGGCGGCGTAGACGTAGGCCTCGACGAGCGCGGTCTCCCCGACCGGGACCGGCCGGTGGAAGGAGAGGTCGTCGACGCCGGCGGTGACGCAGGTCTCGCCGGCGAAGCGCATCGCGGACATCGCTCCCAACTCGTCCATCCACTTCATCAACTCGCCGCCGTGGAGCGTCTCGTAGTTGTTGGCGTCGTTCGGCTGGACGCGGTAGCGATTCCGGATGTGGGTCTCCGAGAGCGTGGGCATGGGAGTGACTTCGCGGGGAACGTAGAAGAAACGTCGGTCGGAACAAACGTCGGTCGGGAGCCTCCGGCGAGTTCGTCGGGGTCGGCGTGGCGATTAGAGCGACACGTCGATGCTCTCGTCGTCGCCGAGGCCCGAGACGTGCAGGGTGGCGCTCCCGGCACCGGTGGACTCGACTTCGATGCTGGCGGTGAAGGAGGTCTTCATCCCGGCGACGAGGCTCTCGGTACTCGTTCCCACGTCGACGCTGGTGTCGAGCGCGCAGACGCCGATGGCCTCGTTCCTGCGGAGTTGGCTGAGGAGGTTCGAGTTGAGGAAGCGGAACACCGAGCGAGTGTCCTCTATCTCTCGGCAGATGCTCGAACACAGCAGGATGCCAGCGCGGAGGCGGGGCGCGGTCGTCTGGGACTCGGCGACCAGCGACGAGAACTGCATCCCGAGGCCGGTCAGGTCGCCGATGTCGTCTACGGAGGTGACGTTATCGCCCGCGTCGGGTCCCTCGCAGGTCAGGACCGTCGCGCGGTCGCTCGCGCCGGGGGCGGCGTCGTCTAACGCGCGGTTGACGGTGCGGCCGTCGGCGTCGGTCGCCAGCACGAGCGCGCTCTCGTCGGCCGCCGGACTCATCAGTCGGTAGAAGACGGTTTCGAGCGCGTCGGCGTCGTCGCCGGTCAGCAGGATGGAGGTGCCCTCCTCGACAGGGTCCATCGAGAGGTCCGGGACCTCGAAGTCGGGGGTCTCCGAGAGGCTCATGCTTCGACCTCCGTCTTCGTCGCGTCCAGAAGCGACTGACGGAGTTCCAGAATCTCCATCGCGGTCTCGGCGAACTGCTGGAGTTCGGCGCGCTGTTCGGCGTCGTACTCGCGGCGCTCGTGGTCGATGAGACAGACCTGTCCGATGGTCTGGCCCTCGGGGGTCGTCATGTTCGCCCCGGCGTAGGAGACGATGCCGAGGTCACGGAGCTGTTGGTTCTCCGCGAATCGCTTGTCTTCGTCGATGTCCTCGACTACCATTACGTCTTCCTGAAGCATGCTATGAGTGCAAATCGTGTCTTCGCGAGTGAGCGAGTCCCAGTCGGCACCGGTACACGCGAGGAAGTCCTCCTCGTCGCGCTCGATGAGTCCGATGAACGCGACGGCGGCGTCGAAGTGGCTGGCGATGAGGTCGGTCAGCCGGTCCGAAGGAACTCGTGTCGATGTCGGCAGGACTCACGTCGGTAAAGAGGACGCAGGGCGTCTGGGGCGCTCGCTCTCGAATCGCGCCGACCACGTCCAGCCCGGTCCCGTCGGGCAGGTCGTACTCGGTCACGACGCAGGCGACCGACTCGGCTTCGAGGAACGCCGCGGCGTCGGCGACGGAGTTTCGTGTCACCGGGTCGAGGTCCGGGTCGTCTTCGAGAGCGTCGGCGAGTTCGCCGACCTCGTCTTCGGTATCGACGCAGAGAACTGTGTGTGCTACCATCCAAATACGTCTTGGCTTCGGCTACTGTAATTGTTGGGTCCGATTATCAGTCCCGATAGTTACAGTGAAAGAAAATTATAATTACAACTCAAATGCCATAATTAGGAGGCGTCCCTACGCCTCGCCAGCGCCGAGTTCCGCCAGCAAGTGGCCGATGTGGACCCGGTCGTTCGCGCCCTCCGCGAGGTCCACGTCTATCTCGCCCGCGAGACGTGTCAGCTCCGCGAGTTCGTCGCCGGAGTAGCGGCCCGAGTGAGCCACGTCGAGAATCTCTCCGAGGACCTCCTCGCCGCTGTACCCCTCGTCCACGAGGAGGTCGTCCAAGGTCTTGCGGGCGTCCGAGAAGTCGCCCGCCTCGGCGTCGTCTAACATCGACTCGATTTGGGCCGCGACGCCCACGTCGCCCAAGACCTCGTAGGCGGCGTTCATCGTCACCTCGCCCTCCTGCTGGGCGGTGGTCTGGGCGCTCAGGATGGCCTTGCGGAGGTCGCCGCTGGCGTAGCCCGCGACGTATTCCAGACCGTTCTCGTCGTACTCGACGCCCTCGGCCTCGACGATGCCCTCCAGCACCGCGACGATTTCCGGGACGCTCGGCGCGCGCATGGCCACCGGGAAACAGCGGGACTTGATGGGCGGGATGAGTTTGGTCGGTTGGCGCGTCGTGACGATAAACTGGGTCGCCTCGTGGTGGCGCTCCATCACCCGCCGGAGCGCCTGCTGGAAGTCCTCGCGGATGGCCTCGGCGTTGTCCAGCACGACCGTCTTGTACGACCCCGAGACCGGCGAGTAGCTCGCCGACTCCTTGAGGACGTGGTTGATGAGGTCGGCCTTCGACGAGTTGCGGCGGCGCTTGCTGTCGATGAACGACGCGAAGCGCGGGTCCGATGCGATTTCCTTCTTCGTCATCCCGAAGAAGTCCGCGACGTTGATCTCCACGAGGTCGTTGTCCGGGTCGGCGTGGGCCTCGCGGGCCAGCGCCCGCACTGCCGCGGTCTTGCCCGCTCCGGCCGGACCGTGGATGACGAGGTTGATGGGCTCCTCGACGGCCTTCTGGAGGTAGTCCCGGACCTCCGCTTGGGGAAGGTCGGCGAGGTCGGGGGCGTAGCGTTCGGTCCACAGCGGCGCGTCCATTACCGGACGGTAGGGCGCGGGTCGGTAAGAATCGGTCGGTCCCGGACGGTCGGACCGCCGCGCGGCGAGAGAACGCGGCCGCTCGCGTCCGCGCTCGGAGCACGTTCGACCGTCTATAGATGTGGCTTACGTACTCGTAGCAGTTTGAAAGAACGTTTTGTATTTGTTGTCCGTCCGCGTCGGTAGCGGACTGCCCGCGTGGGCAGACTCTCGGACGAGTCCGACTCCCGGCCGACCGAGGAGGTCGGACGGTCGCGGAGTTACGTATCGCCGTTGGTGGTTCCGCTATCGCCGTTGCCAGCGTCGCCCGCCGAGTCGTCGGCACCGAACTCGGCGTTCAGTTCGGCCGACCCGTTCTCGGTCTCGACCTCGACTTCGAGTTCGTCGGCGTCGGGTACCGCGACCGTGAGGGTGCCGTCGCCCGCCGTCTCGCCGACGCGCTCGCCGTTCACGGAGACCGTGGCGTTCGCCACCGCGCTCCCGTTCTGCGCGACCGAGACGGTGACGTTCTCGCCGCGCGTGACGTTGCCGACGAGGGTTGCGTTCAGCGCCCGCTCGTTCTCGTCGTCGGCCCCGTCGCCGTCGTCGCTCGCTTCGTCGTCCTTCTTCTCCTCGTCTGACTCCTCGTCGTCCACCGACTCGATGGGTTTGTCCGTACCGGACTCGCTGATGACTGGCTTGAGGATGTACTTCCCGCTCTTGCCCGCCTTGAACACCGAGATGTCGAAGACGTAGTCGACCGACTCGTTCGCGCCGACCGTGAACGTCTGGTGAATCTGGAGTTTCTCGCTCGGGAGTTTGACCCGGACCTCCTCGCCGGTCGTCAGCGTCCCGTTGACCTCGCCGACGTGGACGAACACCGTGTCGTAGGTGCCGTTGGCCACGTCGAAGGTTCCGAGGCGAGTCGCGTTCGCGCCCGGAAGCGTCGTCAGGTCCACGGTGCGGTCGTCTACGTCGTGTTCCGTCCAGTTGCCGTCGGCGTGCTTCACGCCGACCCGCGTGACGGTGACGTTCAGATGTTCGAAGTCACCCATCGCGTTGCGCTCGTCGCTCAGGTAGAACTCGACCGTGCCGGCGTCGCCGGACGTGGCGTCGCTCGTCGGGCCGTCGGTCGTGGTCCCCGCCGAGGTCTCGGCGAGGGTGGTCTCTTCGCCCGTCGTGGGCGTGGCCGTTCCTCCCTGCCCGCCGACACAGCCGGCGAGCAACAGCATCACCGCGAGACAGACTGCCGTGTAGCGTCTCATGACAGTCCCTTCGGACTCAGCAGAGGTTGATAAATCGATGTTCCCGTTCGGAACCGTTTCCACCCCGTTCACGTCGTGCGGTTTAACGGTTTGAACGGTGAAAATAGTAAGAAATTATACCGCTCTGCGCCGAATCGCCGGACGCGAGACTACGCGGCGGCGGTGGTCGTCTCGTTACCGGCGTCGGCGGCGGCGGTGGTCGTCTCGGCGCTCGGCTCCTCCAGCACGATGACCGCGAGTTCGCCGAAGTTGCGGGTGTACACGCCGTGGATGTACTGGCCCGCGGGCACGCCTTCGGTGTCTATCTCGAACTCGACGGTGGTCTGCTCGCCCGCGTCGAGCGTGACGCTCTGGCGAGCGACGACAGTCCCCTCCAACCGGAACGCGACCTCTTGGGTCGCCTGCTGGTCGTTGGGGTTGCTGACCGTGGCGCTCACCGTGATGGCGTCGCCGGTCGTCGCGCTATCGGGCGCGTCGAGTTCCGAGACCTCGAAGGAGTTGACTTCGGTCTCGGTGACCTCTTCGGTGGTCGTGGTCTCCTCGACTACTTCCTCGGTCGTGGTCTCTTCGACT
>SDGW01000703.1_pt1 | contig 13929 bp, 10 predicted proteins | sample 2873831 | NCBI WGS metagenome assembly SDGW01 (sample SAMN08132700, study PRJNA421101) | hypersaline lake metagenome | isolation source: celular fraction 0.22 microns magnesium sulfate-rich crust from ephemeral... | place: Spain: Penahueca Lagoon, Toledo | collected 2011-07
GGGACGACGACGTCGTCGGCGTCGTCGATGACGCCACGCTCGCGGTAGCGCTCGAGGGCCGCCGGCGCGACCGCACAGGTCGGCTCGACGTAGAATCCGTTGCGATGGAGGCGATCCAGCGTGGACTCGATCGAGTCGTCGCCGAGGGCGATCGCGTCGCCGTCGGTCGCCTCGATGGCCTCGAGGATCTGGGTACCGCGTGCGGGTTCGGTGATCTGGATGCCGTCGGCGATGGTCGCACGGTCGCCGTCGTCGTCGGTTGGCTCGCCGCCGAGGGCGGCGACGATCGGTGCGTAGCCGGCGGCCTGTGCGCCGAGTAGGCGGGGCATCCCGTCGACGATGCCGGCTTCGTTGAGCAGCGAAAAGCCCCGGTACGCGCCCAGAAAGAGCGTGCCGTGGCCGATCGGAAGGACGACGGCGTCGGGGACAGTCCAGCCCTGCTGGGCGGCCACCTCGAACGCGAAGGTCATCGTCCCGGCGTAGAAGGCGGGGTTCCAGGCGTGGCTTGCGTACCAGCCCTCGCCGGACTGGAACGGCGCGTCGCGCTCGTCGGCCTCGGTATCGCTCGCGTCGCCTTCGACGGCCTCGAGACAGGCTGCCGTGACGTCTTCGCGGGTCCCCTCGATGCGAACTGGCCGAGCGTCGGCCCGCTGGATCGCCATCAGCTTGGACTGGTTGACGTCGGCCGGAACGTAGATGTCCGCCTCGAGGCCAGCACGGGCCGCGTAGGTCGCGATCGACGCGCCGGCGTTGCCCGAGGAGTCCTCGATGACCTTCTCGACGCCGAGTTCGACGGCCCGTGAGAGCGTCGTCGTCGCGCCGCGGTCTTTGAACGAGCCCGTCGGTAACACGTACTCGAGTTTAAATTCTGCGTCCCACTCGGGGGCGTCGACCAGCGGCGTAAACCCCTCGTAGAAGGTGACGTGCTGTTCGATCGGGAGGAACTCGAAGAACGTCCACAGCCCTTCGCTGGTGTCGAGGCTATGCAGTGGCAGGGGATCGCCCTGCGGGTGGGGCCGTTCGGTAAACTCTAAGGCGTGGCCACAGCCACAGCGCCATGGCTCGTCCGGCCCGGCCGCGTAGACGGTCCCGCAGTCGGGACAGGTAAGATCAGAGGCCATCTCAGTACTGGCCGATGTCGGTGCCGACCGAGCAGACGTACTCGCCGGTCGCGACCTGCGGGAGGCGTCGCGCACGCCAGAAGATCCCGCCGCTGTCAGCCGTCACCTCGGCTTTCGGCTCGCCGAAGGGAGTCGTCACCTCGAAGATCGTCTCGCCGGGACTCACCCGGTCGCCGAGGTCCTTTTTCAGCGTGACCAGCCCGCCTGCGGGCGCGCCGTACTGTTCGAAGCCACTGGCACGGGTCTGGGTCTCGAGGAGCTGTTCGCCCTCGAGGAAGCCATAGTACCGGAGGACGTTGAAGACGCCCTCGACGCCCTTCTGGATGCTCTCCTCGTCCCAGCCGACGGCCCCACCGAGTTCGGGATCGATGGTCGGGATCCCCTCGTCGGGGCCTGTCCGGGCGAGCTGGCCGTCCGGCCCCTTCTGATCCAAGACGTAGCCACAGTCGAAGGCCTTCGCCAGCTCGAGACACTGGTCGTGGAGGCGGTGGCGTTTCCCACAGCGGACACGAACCTCGTCTAGCATCTGGCTGGTCGATCCCTGATGGAGGTCGAGGATCAGATCGGCCCGGGTGGCGACATCGAACGTCGCGGCTGCGATCCGCTCGCTCGAGGTGCCGCTTTCGTTGCCCGGGTAGGCGCGGTTCATCTTCGTATCGTCGATCGGGTTGCGGTGTTCGGCGACCTGAAACGCGTGGTAGTTGACGATCCCGACGATCAGGATCGTCCCCGAAATCTCGGCGGGATCCAGTCGCGGTACGACGCGCTGGATGACGCCGACGCCGTTGAGTTCGTCACCGTCGCTGGCCGCCTGCATGTAGAGCGTCTTCCCAGCGGAAGCACCGTTTATCACTGCGACGGGCAGTCCAACCGGACTCCCGTCTCTGGTCTCGCCGACCTCGAGACGGCCCGTATCTATCTCGCCGGGCCCTGCGCTCGCCGTACCGAGCGTCATCGTCATATGGTTTTCACGATGAAGCCGCTCGCCTTTATACTATCCTTTGATCGCGAAGACGAGAGCGTGCGCGGAGACGGTACCCTCCTCGCGGTTCGCTCGAGGCCGTCTCAGTCCAGCAGCGTCGTCGCCTCGGGATTCGGCCGGAGCGAGCCGCCGGTCTGTCGCCAGTAGAGCCCGATCGTGAGTGCCGCGGCGACGAGAAAGCCGCCGATCGACTGCGCCCACGTGTGGGCGTCCAGGAAGATGCGGTTGGGGACCATCACGACGGGAACGGCGAGGATCGGCCAGTACCGCCGGGCGACGAGGACGACGTACAGTGTCGGCATGAGCGAAATGATGACGTGCCCCGAGATGTTCCAGAACGGCGACAGGACGGCGTACGGCACCGTCACGGCGACGAGGGCGACCATCATCCCCGGGACGAGCTGGCCCCAGTCGAAGCGCCGCCACAGGGTCCACGTCCCGGTGCCCGCGATGAACAGGCCGGCCGCGACCAGCGCGTCCATCATCCAGTCGTTGCCGACCGTGGCCTGTATCGGATTCGCCCCGACGGCGACGAAGTACACCACCGTCGGGACGAGCGCGAGCAGTCCAACGCCGAGGAAGCTTCCCATCCGGCGCCACAGCGTCGACCGTGCCCCGTCTTGGCGCGCCCACTCGTAGTAGATGAAAAACAGGATGCTCACCCCGACGACCGTGATCGGGTGGAAGACGTACGGATAGAACCCCATCGCTTGCTCGAGGAGGCTCATCGTCGGACCATCACGTGGGCGAGGGAGTCTCTCCGATACGAGACACGGACTGGCTGTCGTAACACGGTGTATCGCGGCTACGTCGAGCGGCTACTTCATCGACTGGCCTGATATAGAAGCCGATCGGCGAGCGCCGAACGGGTCGGCCCGAGCCTCGATACCGCCGTCGTGCCCGACCGACTGCCGCCGAACGAACTCACCCGGTCAGCACGGCCCGCAGCGCAAATCGGAGGTTGTCCGTCCGCTCGGTGACCCGCCGGTAGAAGTAGGATTTCCACCGCTCGCCGTAGGGGACGTACTGCCAGACCTCGTACTCGTCGGCCAGGTCGTACTGGGCGTCCTCGCGGACGCCCATGAGCATCTGGATCTCGAAGTCGGTGCCGTGTCGCTCGTGGAGGGCTATCGCATGCTCGAGCATCGCCGGATCGTGACTGCCGACCGCGATGCCGCCGTCGTAGTGTTCGAACGCGTACGCGAGCAGGCTCCGGTACTCCTGATCGACTCGTGCCCCGTCAGTGTAGGCGATGTCGGCAGGTGGCTCGTAGGCTCCCTTGACGAAGCGGACCTTGCCGGGGACGTCCGCGAGGCGTCTGACGTCCGCGCGCGTCCGCCGGAGGTTCGCCTGCACGCAGACGCCGACGCCACCGCCGTGCTCGCGGGCGACGCCCTCGAAGGCATCGAGCGTCGCGTCGGTCGTCGTATGATCTTCCATATCGATCCAGACGAAAACGCCGTGTTCGGCTGCCGTGTCGACGATCGTCGCCAGTTCCGATCGGAAGACGTCCGCGCCGAGATCCAGGCCCAGCTGTGAGGGTTTGACGGAGATACAGGCCTCGAGTCCCGACCCCGCGATGTCGGCGACGAGGTGGCGGTACTCGGCGGCGTCGGAAGCGACCGCGTCGCGGTCGTCGTAATGTTCGCCCAGCAGATTGAGGATCGCCTTCACGTCGCGGTCGTTTAGCCGCCGGACGTGCTCGAGTGCGGTCGCAGGCGACTCACCGGCGACGAACCGGTCGGCGATCGGCGGGAGCATATCGGCAGTAGGGTGTGCGACACGTAAGGCAGTTCCTCCGTTTCTCGCACAGCTACTGCGCCGGGGGGCCGAGAACGGAGGAACTACTCGTCCCGGTCGATCCCCAGCAGCCGCTCGCGTAACGTCCGCTCACGGGCCCGTTCGGCGAGCAACACCGAACACTCGACGTCCTCGAGGACGTCGAGGACCAGCGAGCCGCGGACGAGCCGTGAGAGCAGCCCGCGTTCGGTCGCACCGATCACCAGCAGCGTCGCGTCCGTGGCCGCGTCGGCGATCGCGGTCTCGACGTCGCGGTCGTCGACGAGCAGGTCGGCGTCGGCCAGGCCGTTCTCGGCGGCCCACTCCTCGAGGAACTGCTCGCCCTCCTCGCGGGACTCGTCCTCGCCGACGGCGTGCAACAGCGTCACGCGGGAGCCGAACTCCTCGCGGAGCAAGCGGACGACGTCCGCCCCGAGGACCGAATCGGGACCGCCGGCGGTCGGCAGCAGGATGTGGTCGGGGTCGAACCCGCGATCTTTGAGCACCAGGAAGTCACAGGGGAGGTCGTGAGTCAGTTCGTCGAGGCGTGACTCGGCGCGGCCGTGGGCGGTCGGCCCCCAGCCCATGACGACCTGATCGGCGTCGAAGGTGCGAGCGGCGTCGAAGATCTCCTCGAACGAGCGGTGGGAGAGCACCGTGTGGGTCTCGACGGCGGCGCCGAACGTCTCGGCATCTTTCCGCGCCTGCTCGAGCAACTTCCGTGACTCGGCGTCGATCTGCTCGGTTTCTTCGGCACCGCGCTCGAGCGGCGTCTGATCGGGAACCTGGACGATATGGACCGCGTGAACCGTACCGTCGCGCTGTTTCGCGATCGCGCCGGCGAGGGTGATGAGTTCGGTCTCGGTGCGGGGGTTCGCAAGCGGCACCATCACGCGGAAGTCGCCGCCGTCCGTCCCCGCGGCTCTGGCTGCGTCGGGCCGAACCGAGTCGGCCGCGGCCACCGCAGCGTCGGGCATCTCCTCGGAGCGTTCGAGGATCCAGTTGACGAACACGCCGGCGCTCGTGACGCGCTGGCGGGCATAGAGCAGATACCAGACGCTTGCGAAGACGACGAGTCCGGCCGAGAGTAGGATGACGAACGGCTCGATGTACGCGATTAATGCGAACGACGAGATCGCGCCGACGATCGGGACGAACGGGTACAGCGGCACCTCGAAGTCGGGGTCGTCCTCGGCGGGTTCGGCTTCCCGCAGGACGATCAGTGCGGCGTTAAACAGGCCGTAGACGATCAGGTGCAGGACTGAGCCGGCCGTCGATAGCGTCTTCAGGTCCCCAAAGAGGAGAAACCCGACGATGAGCGCGCCGGTGATCAGGATCGACTTGAACGGCGTGCCAAAGCGTGCGTGAATATCGTTGACCGACGGCGAGATGATCTTCTCACGACCCATCGCGAAGTTGATTCGCGACGACGAGAGGATCGACGCGTTCGCGCTCGAGGCCGTCGCCAAGAGCCCGCCGAGCAACAACAGCGCCCAGCCGAGCCTGCCCAGCCCGATACCGAAGACGCTGTACTGGCCGAACAGCAACTCGGCGGCGTCGACGACGGCGGTTTCGTTGTTCGCGACCAGCTCGTTCGGCACCGCCGCCAGCAAGACGAGCAGGAACAGCGCGTAGACGACCGTGACGATGAGGACCGAGCCGATGACCGCAAGCGGCAGGTTCCGGCCGGGATCTTTGATCTCCTCGGCGACGGACGTGATCTGGACGAAGCCGAGATAGGAGACGAAGACGATGGCGGTGACCGGGAGTACCTCACCCGTCGTTCCCTCGGGTGCGAGCGGCCGTAGCGACTCGAGGTCGGCGTTGAACAGGCCGACGACGGTGAACAGGCCGAGAATGCCAAGCAGCGACAACACGATGACGATCTGGAGCCCGCCGGTCTCTTTGGCACCGACGTAGTTGATGGCGATGAACAGCACCGCGCCGACGAGGCCGATGGTCTGGGCCGCCGAGATCGTGACGGGGCCGAGCCCGAGTGCCGGCGCGCCGACGAGCTGGTCGACGTACTCGCCGAACCCGTACATGTAGAACGCGGAGGCAAACGCCAGCCCGAGCCAGTTGGCCCAGCCGCTGATCGACCCGAAGAGGGGACCGAGCGCGCGGTTGATGTAGAAGTACGCGCCGCCGGACTTGGGCATCGCCGTCCCCAGTTCGGAGGCAGAGAGGGCCGTAAACAGTGCAGTCACGCCGCCGATGACGAACGTGAGCGCCGCGAGCGGCCCCGCTCGCGCCACGGCCGTCCCCGGGAGCACGAAGATCCCCGCGCCGATCATCGTCCCGATCCCGATCGTGATCGCCGAGAGGAGCCCGAGGTCCTTCGCGAGTTCCTCGTCGGCGCTCATGTTCCGTCACCCCGCCGACGTACCCGCGGAGTCGGTGACCGTGGTGGATGGATCGCGCTCGCTTCCGATCGGATCGGTCGACCGCATCCCCGATGTCGAGCGTTCATTGGGTCAGGGTTGTAGCGGTATCAATGATAAAACCCGTGATTACATTGTTGAATCCGTATAATCGTGAGGTCATATTGACGTTCCGCAAAAATCATCACATATGTGACCGGTGAGTCGACCGAGATCGGAACACTGTATGAACAGGGATTCGAGACCTCGAGACATGGAGCATCGGCTCGACGAGATCGATCGCCGGATCATCAATGCGCTGATGGACGACGCACGGAACGTCTCGGCACCGACGATCGCCGAGGAAACGAACGTGTCCCCGGGCACGATTCGGAACCGGATCGCACGGCTAGAAGACCACGGTGTGCTCACCGGCTACCACGCGACCGTCGACTTCGAGCGCGCGGACGGTCGCCTGACGAATCTGTTTATGTGTAACGCACCGGTCTCCGAACGAGAGGTGATCGCGCGCCGGACACGGGCCATCTCCGGCGTGATCAACGTCCGCGAGTTGATGACCGGCCGCCGGAACCTCCACGTACTGGCTGTCGGCGAGGACACGGCCGATCTCCGACGGATCTCTCGAGCGCTGTCCGACCTCGGCGTCGAGATCGAAGACGAGGTCCTCGTCCAAAACGAGATCTGGCAGCCGTACGCGCCCTATGGCCCCGACGAGAACGCCCAATGTGAGTCGATCACTGATTTCGTCAGTCTCTCGGGCGACGCGGAAGTCGCCGAGGTGACCGTCGATCCGGGCGCGCCGATCGCGGAGACGACCCTCCAACGCGCCGTCGGGCAGGACGTCCTCGACGACGACGCGCTCGTGATCGCGATCGAGCGCGACGACACCGTCCTGACGCCACACGGTGACACCGAAATCCAAGCCGACGACATCGTCACGGTCTTCTCGCGCGACGGGATCGACGACGCGATGCTCGAGGCGTTCCGCAACGACGCTGACGGCGCATAATCCATGCTGTCTCGAGTCTCGCTCGAGTCTCTTCTTCGCCGACGACGAGCCGTCATACCGATTTCCCATCCACGCTCGCTTTCGCTGTCTGTGACGGCCGGTGGCACCCTTTCTGTGATCAGTAACTGTGTATTCTCTATATAGATACTGTGGACAAGTTATTTATGATTGTTCCACCTTCCCACACCTATGACGGGAGGACCGCCGATCGACGAACTCCACTTCGCGGACGCACCGTCCGTCGATACCGTTCCGGGCTCGAACACGCAGGCATTACTCGAGAAACAACGCGAGATTGACAGTAGTGCGGTCGCCTATCCCGAGGACATTCCGATCGCCTTCGAAGAAGGCAAGGGTGCGACGGTCCGGGACGCCGACGGAAACACGTATATCGACCTCTTCGCGGGGATCGGCGTGTTGAACGTCGGCCACTCGAACCCCTACGTGCTCGAGGCCGTCCACGAGCAGGCCGACAAGTTCGTTCACACGGTCGATTTCCCGACCGAGGCGCGCCTCGAGCTGATCGAGAAATTAGACGAGATCGCGCCCGACGGCCTGCAGGGCCAGAACAAGGTCGTCTTCGGGGGCCCGACCGGTAGCGACGCGGTCGAGGCCTCGATCAAACTCGCCAAGTACAACACCGGCGGCGACGGCCTCATCGCGTTCCGCGGGGCCTACCACGGTGCGACGACCGGCGCGATGAGCGTCACCTCGAACAAGAAGTTCAAAGGCCACTACACGCCGCTGCTCTCCGACGTCGTCCACGCGCCGTATCCGGATCCGTTCCGGCAGGACAAGACGCCCGAGGAAGCTGTCGACCACGCACTCGAGGAGGTTCAGGCCATCGTCGAGGACCCCTACGGCGGGCTGGCGAACCCGGCAGGGATCATCGTCGAACCGATCCAGGGAGAGGGCGGGATCGTCACCCCGCCGGAAGGCTTCTTACAGGGACTGCGTGATATCGCCGACGATAACGACGTGGTGCTCGTCTTCGACGAGATCCAGAGCGGTCTCGGCCGCACCGGGCAGTGGTGGGCAAGCGACTGGGAGGGCGTCGCTCCTGACGCGATGACCTCTGCGAAGGCACTCGGTGGTGTGGGCTTCCCGCTGTCGGCGACGATGTACCACGAAGACCTCGACACGTGGGGATCGGGCGACCACGCGGGCACCTACCGCGGTCATGTCGTCGGAATGCGTGCTGGCATCCGTGCGATCGAGTACATCCAAGAGCACGACCTCCTCGCTCACGCTCGCGACCTCGGCGAGTACATCCGGGAACGACTCCGTGACGCCGCTTCACAGACCGACCGACTCGCCGACGTTCGCGGCAAAGGACTGTTCATCGGTGCCGAGTTCGTCGATAGTGACGGCCACCCCGACGGCGACCTCGTCGACGCCATCCAGCAGTACTGCTTCGAGCGTGGCGTCCTCGTCTGGACGGCCGGCCGTCACGGCAACGTGCTCCGACTGTTGCCGCCGCTGGTGCTTACCCACGAGTTGGCCGAGACGGCACTCGACGTCGTCGTCGCGGCGATCGAAGACCTGACCGCCGAAGCAACACGGACCGCCTGAAGTTCACGCGCTATGTCCGATACCGACATAATCGAAACTGACGCGGCACCGAGCAACGACAATCCCTACTCGCAGGGGGTTCGCGCCGGCGACACCGTCTACGTCTCCGGCTACGGCCCCGTCGATCCCGAGACGGGCGAGGTTGTCGACGGCGACATCGAGGCCCAGACCGCACAGGTCCTCGAGAACATCGCTGCGGTCGTCGACGAAGCCGGCGGTGACGGCCTCGCGGACGTCGTCAAAGTGACCGTCTACCTGACCGATCTCGAGGACTACGAGCGCGTCAACGCGGCCTATGGCGCGCGAGTCGGCGAGAATCCGCCGGCACGCGTCTGCGTCGAGGTCTCGAGATTACCGGACGACGTTCGCGTCGAACTGGACGCGATCGCGGTCGTCGGCTGATCGCTGGCTGGGCTGTCGCGGAGGATACGTGCCGTTCGCCTGTGCTGACCAGCGCTCGATTCGATCGGCACTCGCTGTCGGTAACAGGTCGTCGCTTTACTCATGTCGGTCACCATTAAGTAGTTCTTCCCCCTATCTCCTGAGAACGAATGGCACACAAGGAACGAAACAGACTGCGCGAACTCCGGCGAGAGTTCCACCGCCATCCCGAGCCGGGCTGGCGTGAGTTCCAGACGACCGCCCGGGTCGTCGAGGAACTCGAGCGGATCGGCGTCGACGAACTCGCCGTCGGTCGTGAGACGTTAGCGACCGACCAGCGCATGGCCGTCCCAGCCGAGTCGGATCTCGAGCCGTGGCGCGAGCGCGCCCGCGAAGCGGGGGTTCGGTCGGATGTCTTAGAGCGCACCGCCGACGGCCATACGGGCGTTATCGCGGTCGTCGAACAGGGTGAGGGGCCCTGTATCGGATTGCGCGTCGATCTCGACGCGATCTCGATGCGCGAATCCGACGAGCGCGACCACCGGCCGGCCGCGGAGGGCTTTCGGTCCGAACACGACGGCTACATGCACGCCTGCGGTCACGACGCACACCTCGCGATGGCGCTGGGGATGCTCGAGGCAGTCAAAGAAAGCGACTTCGCTGGCACGCTGAAGGTGTTTTTCCAGCCCGCAGAGGAGATCTCCGGTGGTGGGAAGGCGATGGCAGAAAGCGGCTATCTCGACGACGTCGACTATCTCCTCGCGTTGCATATCGGCCTCGATCACCCGACCGGCGAGATCGTCGCGGGGATCGAAAAGCCGCTGGCGATGGCCCATCTGACCGCGACGTTCGAGGGAGCGAGCGCCCATGCGGGCAAAGCGCCCAACGAGGGAGCAAACGCCATGCAAGCAGCCGCGACGGCGATCCAGAACGCCTACGGCATCCCCCGCCATGCCGACGGGATGACCCGGGTCAACGTCGGCCGTATCGAGGGCGGCACCGCGAGCAACGTCATCGCCGAGGAGGTCACCATCGAGGCCGAGGTCCGCGGCGAGACGACCGCGCTGATGGAATATACGCGCACGGAACTCGAGCGGGTTCTCTACGCCGCCGCCGAAATGCACGACTGTGACGTCACGCCGCGGGTGATCAGCGAGTCGCCACGCGTCGACAGCCACCCTGCGTTGCGAGATCTCATCGGCAACGTCGCATGGGAGGTTGATGGCGTCGATCGCGTGATTCCGACCGAGGAGTTCGGCGTCAGCGAAGACGTGACCTACCTCATGCAGCACGTCCAGGACAACGGTGGCCTCGCATCATACGTCCTTATCGGGACCGACCACCCGACGAGCCATCACACGCCGACGTTCGATATCGACGAATCGAGCCTCGAGATCGGGGTCGCGCTGCTGTCCGAGACCGCCCTCGAACTCTCCCGCCGACGGCCGTAGCGCGTGCGATCTGCCCGCACCTGAGTCCAATTATCAGCCACGTTCGGTGGATGGGAAACGTTAATCCGCGCGCTCTCTGTGTATCCCGTATGAGTCAGGACGACGTGCCGGAGTCGTTACAGGCGGCAGCGGATTCGGACCGCCCGCGCGGAATTTTGACCCCCTCCGACCGTGATTTCCTGCTCGGCCGGAAGACCGACTACACCGACCACTCGAAGAAACAGAAACGAAACCGGATTCGTCGCCGGGTTCGCAACGCGATCCTCGACTTCAGCATCCTCTTTGAGTACATGGAAGAACGCGACCGAGAGACGGTCTTCGACCCCGACGACGAGGATCGCGACGCCTATACCCAGGGGATCACCGATATGCTCGCCTTTCTCCATCTCGGGACAATGGGCTATCACACCCCGTTCAAGGACATGCTCTCAGAGGGCGTCGGCAAGGCCGAACAGCGGTTGGCCGGCTCGAATTACCGGATGGTCAACGTCGAGTTCAACGTCGAACCGGTCGGTCAGATCGATGTCGACGAAGTCGTCGACAAACTCGAGCACGAGGAGTTCGCCCAGCTCACCGACGAGGAACTACGTGCCTTTGTGCGCCTGCTGACGATGTCCGACGCCTTCTCGCCAGCGGGTACCCGCGAGGAGATCAAAGACAGCGTCGACGAGTTCGCCGAACGCGTGGCCGAAAGCGCCGCGGCGCGCGAGCAGACGCTCGAGGAACTGACGAACTGACTGCCGACGGTCTTGGAGCCGTGGGTCGCGTTGATCGCCGTCCGATCATCACGGTACCACCGCCTGCACGATAGTCGACCGGCGAAACGGTTTCTCGGAGCCGATGTACCTCGATGCGTATGGCTCGATGGTGAGCGGTGACTCGGTTGCAGCGCTTCGAAGCGGCGGTCGTCTGCGCGTCTGCACCACTGTGCGCTTGTCTCCGTGAGTGGGAGTATAGTAAACGCAATCTGTAGATAAATCTGCGTCGTGAGAAACACTTATTGTGTACGGCACTGATTAACCCGGTATGGCATTGCACAGCATGGTGTGCGGCCGGTGGACCCACAACCAACCAGTACGCTGTCGGCCGATTCTGGAGGTGAATGGGGGATGAGTGACGCTGAGAAAGGGACCGTCGAGCAGTTCCGCGAGGAGATCGATCCGACGGTGTTCCTGTTCGGGGCGCTGTTGACCGTCGGCGTGATCGTGGCGTTTTTCATCAGCCCGAGCACCGTCGAGAACGGAATCTCGTCGCTGAACAATCAGATGCTCGGCGCGTTCAACTGGGCGCTGCTGTTGATCGTGTTCCTGATCGTCGTCTTCCTGTTGTTCCTGATCGTCGGGCCGTGGGGCCGAATCAAGATGGGGGACGAGGATCCGGAGTACAGCTTCCTGTCGTTTTTCGCGATGCTGTACTCCGCCGGGTTCGCGGCGGGCGTCGTGTTCTGGGGGCCGACCGAGGCACTGTTCTACTACGATAATCCCTCGCCGCTATTCGGCGGCGTCGAGGGCGGATCGGCCGCAGCGATGACCGTCGCCGTCCAGCAGACGCTGTTCCACTGGGCGCTGCCCCAGCTCGCCGTGTTTACCATCATGGGAATCGCGATCGGCTACTTCGCGTACAACTACGAGAACGTCCCGCTGCGGGTGTCGTCGGCGCTGACGCCGATCATCGGTGCCGAGAACTTGGACGGGCCGTTTGCGAAGGTCGTCGACATCCTCGCCGTCTTCGCGACGATCGGCGGCGTGGCCACCTCGCTCGGTTTCATCGGCAGCCAGTTCATTACCGGACTGGACTACCAGTGGGGCATTAGCATGGGGAACATTGGCATCCTCCTCGTGGTGACGTTTATGACGTTGCTGTTTACGACCTCGATGGTGCTTGGAGTCGACAAGGGGATCCGCCGGCTCTCGAATTTCAACATGATCCTCTTCGTCGTCCTCATGATGGCGACGTTCATCGTCGGCCCGACGCTGTTCCTGATCCTGCTCGGCACGCAGGCGTTCAGCGGGATGGTCACGGACTTCGTCTCGATGAGTCTCTTTACCGGTGCCGGTGCATTCGGTGCAGGGAATCCGGAAGCCACCAACTGGATGAACTCCTGGACCGTCTTCTACTGGGCGTGGGCGCTCTCGTGGTCGCCGTTCGCGGGCCTGTTCATCGCCCGCATCTCCAAGGGACGGACGGTCCGCGAGGTCGCGTTTACCGGGATCGTCGCGACGTCCGCGGCGACCATCCCGTGGTTCACGTTCATCGGCGGCACCTCCGTCTGGGCCCAGCACAACGGCGTCGCCGACTTCAGTGCAGTGATGGCCGGCGAGGCCGGCGCGGAGATCTCTGGGTTCATCCTGTTCGAAACGTTCCCCATGGGATCGCTCTTCATGCTGGCGTTCATGGTCCTCGTGACGACGTTCTTCGTCACCTCGGCGGACTCCTCGACGCTGGCCGTCTCGATGATGACCACCGGTGGCAAGGCGCGTCCGTCGACGATCAACCGGATCTTCTGGGGTGTCGTCCTCGGTATGACCGCCGCGATCCTGATGATCCTCGGCGGGACGGGGAGCGCGAACACGCTCCAGCAGGCAGCGATCATCACCGGGACGCCCTTCGCGTTCGTCTGCTTCCTCTCGATGCTCGCGCTGATCAAGGACTTCGGGTCGAACTACGGCCGGGTGCTGTTGCAAGACGAAACCGTGCTCGTCGGCTCGAGTAGCCAAACCGAACCCGAGTCCCCGGCTGGGCCAAGTGGGCCCGTCGAGTCGGACGACGACTGAGACGGTCTACTGTAAGTCATTGCCGGTGCAACCGCGACCCCCTGCGGTTGCACTGACAAATCGTTACAGCAAACCGTATGAGACGGTTGCCGCCCGCGACCGAACTGGCCGACGACCCGTGTCGGCCGTCATGCTGTCCCTGTTTCTACGGTCGGGACGCCGACTGCACCGCTCCGTTCCCTTCGCTAATCCATAACAAGTTTTAATGTATGTGGTACACATAAACTGTGTATGGATAGGGACACGGCGGAACCCGACGCTGACGTGCTTCCGGGTCCGAACGCCCAGCAGTGGGTGAACTTCCATCAGGAGCACTCCGCGCCCAGCGAGTACTCCCACGAGTTCGTTTGGGACATAACCCAGGAGGCCGACGGTCCGTTCGTCACCGACGTCGATGGCAACGTCTTGCTCGACTTCACCTGCCACATCGGCGCGGCACCGCTCGGCTACAACAACGAGAAGGTCCTCGAAAAGGTCCG
>SDGW01000811.1_pt1 | contig 13927 bp, 11 predicted proteins | sample 2873831 | NCBI WGS metagenome assembly SDGW01 (sample SAMN08132700, study PRJNA421101) | hypersaline lake metagenome | isolation source: celular fraction 0.22 microns magnesium sulfate-rich crust from ephemeral... | place: Spain: Penahueca Lagoon, Toledo | collected 2011-07
AGGAGATACACGTTCCAGCTGATTCAATGGCCGAATCTCACAACAAGTCGACCTACCGTTCGTCACCGAAGACTTCAGTCACGTTCTCGGCATTTTCACTCGTCTCGATATGCGAATACATCTCGGAGGTCGTCTTCGGATCGGCATGCCGGAGGGTCCGTTGGGCCGCTGCGGCCCCACGCTCGCGGTACAGTTTCTCGCCCACACCGCGGCGAGCGCCGTGCAACGTGAGATACTCCTTGTCGCCTTCGACCCCGATGTCCCCGTCCGAACACAGTCGCTTCAACAGGTTGCGAGCCCCGTTTGTAGAGAGTGCTGGTGGCACAACCCCGAGGGTACGACAGTGGTCAAGCAGGCTCTGCTCGTCGTTATCCGGCCGCTCAAAGTCATCAGGGAGGACACGATACATCGACGGGGCGTGATGGGAGACAAAGACTGGCCACTCCTCGCTGGCTGGGTCGACCACCCGACGGAGTTGTTCGAGTGGGTGATGTGTTTGGCCCGGCAGTGGGGCAGTCTCCCGCTGTTGGTTTTTACCCAGGATCGTGATTTGGTTGTCTTCGATGTCGACGTCCTTCCACCGGAGGCCACCACGCCGGTCGTCCCGTGGATCGTTGAGGATCTCGCCGCCACGAACACCCGTAAACGCCAGCACGTAGGCAAGGGCTCTGTCCCGCAGTTCGGTAACAGCCGCGGTGCCGCGGTCGTCGATCGCCGCCGAGGCTCGACGGTCTACGTAATCAAGGAGCTGCCGTCGCTCGCTTGGCGACCAGAACTGCTGTGCACCGCTGTCAGCGGAGGGGCGAGACGGGAGGATGTCTTTGACACGCTGCTTTTGGGCCGGGTTCTCGTCGATTTTGTCCCACTGCAGACAGTAGTCGAGGAACGCCGAGATGGAATCGAAGTAGGCCCACGCTGTCGCGATCGTAATCCCGCTTTCGTCATCGGTGTCGGTCGACTGTCGGGCATCGATCCGCCGGTTGAGGTGGGTGACATAGGCAGCCATCGAGTCGGTGTCGACGTCCGCGAGGGTCTGCAGGCTCGCTGCACCACTCCACTTGCCGTCGTACCACTTGGTAAGTACGTGTTCGAGGTTCGATCGGTAGTTGCCGGACTTTGATCCACGGTGTAGAAACTCCTCTATGGCGTCTTCGAGGGGCTGACCCCCGGGAGAAGCGCCTTCCTGATCGGGATCCATCTTCTTGGATGACCCTACAGCGTCGCGACTCTCACGTTCACGAGGTAGACGTTTTCTCGGCGGCATTCACGGCAGATTAGGGGTGAATCAAGGAGAAAATCAGACTCTCAGAACCGGCTATTTAGATACAGATAAATTAGGATTGAAAACTACACAACAGCGAAAAGATGTCTCTATCGGATGGCTGACCCAGAACGGATGTTATCTGTCGGGCATCAACACCCGGTCAAGCATCTTCAGGAACCGCTTAAGCGTGATTCGCGGCTCCGTCCGTGTCTCGATCACACCGATTCGCTCCTGTGTGAGAAAATCAACGAGCAACCACAAGTTGTAGATCACGCAGGCGAACGCGAAGTGGAACCACCGGACCTCGAACGTCTTTGAGGTGGTCCACGCCGCACACTGCTTGATCGACGAGTAGCTGTTCTCAATCGTTGCACGGTTGCTGTATCGCTCGATCTTTCGGGCCGTTTTCCGGCGTTCGATCCGTAGCTCGTCGCTGACTACAAGGTTCGTCACGAACGGCTGTGGGCCTGAAACGGCGTCAGTATCCTCATCCGGAGGTAACAGCACAAGATTCGTCGTGACACGGGTGTTCCCTACTTGCCCCTTGACCTGTCCGTGGAGCGTGTAGTCCTCGTGGACGTGCATCTGTACGTCCCGGTCGTCGTCCTCGAATCCTTGTTTGATCGCGTCGAATCGGTCGACTTTCCGCTTCAACCGCTTTCGCTTGGGAGCTGGAATGACGTAGTGTACTCCGGCGTCTTCCAGTGCATGAATCACATCGGCGGCATAGAACTCCCGATCTGCGTAGACGGTGTGGATGTCGACGTACTCGTTGGCCCGGTCTACTAACCGACGCACCACATCGCCACAGTGGTACGACTGTTCAGTATCACCGGGATACGCCCCGTTGTCGGCGTACTCGACGCTTCCGAGCGGCTGGACACCAACAGTAAAGTGGGTGTTCTCACCGACAATGATCGCCGTAGCGAACTTGTGACACCACCGGTACTCTTTGTCGTCGGGCGCACCCTGTAGCCACTCTAAACCCTCCGTTTCGCCCCAATACGCAACGTAGGTCATGTCGATTGCCAACAGGACGTTGTAGGACTGACCGAGTTCCTTGAGCGTGGGCTTCGCCCGCGTGTACGTCTTCTCAAGGGCGTCGTTGACCGTCTCGGTAATCTCGTCGACGGACATCTCCTTGACCGACTCAATCAGCGTCTCTCCGGATGGACCGTCTTCATAGAACGGATCGTCCATGTCCGGGTTGGGGTTCATCTTGTCACCCAGTGTCTCGCCACCACCGTTAGCGGCCTCCCGATTCATCGCGGCAACTGATTCCAGTGTTAGTAGCCCGTCACTGTTGTAGATCGAATCATCGGGACGTGGTAGGTCGATAGCCGGGAACGCGACCGTCTGTAGCTCATCGAGGACTTCCTTACTCTTGCCTCGAAGCAAGCGGTTGATCGTTCGCTTCGACGGGTCTTCCAGTGTGTCGTCACCCGACTCGTTTGCGAAATCGAGGTTGCTACCGATCGGGGCACCACACTCGGCGGCCAACAATCTGATCTCTTGGACCGCTACGTTAGTCTCCGTCTCTAACTGCAAGAACCGGTTTTTCAGTCGACACGGCCTGAATGTACTCTCTGAGGGGAGAGCGTCGGGGTCAAAGCCGAACGCCTCTGCAAGCTCCAGGTTCTGTTCCAGCCGTGTCGGAAGTGTCGATGGGGAAATGTCCTTGACTCTCGCATACAGGTAGGCTAAGAACATCGGCTCAAACGGCGTCGACGTATGCCACCCTGCGTGGTTATCGTCACGACAGTATCGGCTTACATCAAGCTCTCTCGCTAACTCAGTCCACGATGTTGTCTGTGTGAGTATATCAGCGGCCTGTAGACCTATCTCTGTCAAGCCTCCCGACTCGACACTACTCACAGGCTCTCACCTCACGCTGCCTGTAATCGAGCGTCAGCGTAGATTCAAATCCCATTTTCCGTATATAACAAATATCTTATCTTAAACTATATCTAAATTGGTGGGTCATTTCCGGAAATGCCGAATGCGGATTGTGTCAGGTTACCCAATAATCTAGTTGATGCGTACAAATTAGAGATATAATCAGTCTAAGTTTTTAATAAAAGTGAAAATAGAATTAGATGCAATTTAGATTGAGTTTGCATCTAAATACATTCTATACTTACTTGGGCTCGAAATCAAGGAATGATGAACGATGTATTGGAAGAGATAGCTGATTTTCTACGGCAGAAAGGTGGGGTTGGGCTGGTTGTATCAATTGACAAAGAGAGTGGAAGTACTTTTACAGAATTGATTACAGAGGTCCACGTAAGCAGGAATACATTATCAACTCGTTTTGATAAAGCGATTGAAATACAGTTGATCAGAGAGGTAACGCATCCATCCGATCACGGGAATGCTGTTAGATATGCACTGACAAAGCGGGGAAGGCAAGTACTTCTGTTCTGGATGACTACCGCATGGCTTCGGCGTATTCTGATTTCTTACGTACGCGTAAAAATATAGAAGCAGGAATTGAGTTCTTTGAGTGTCTCGAAGTACTCCTTAGACGCAGAAGTTCAATAGGAGGCCGATCCCACGATCGACTTAGTCCACGAGCTGTCGGGGTTAGAGTTGCTTGAGTGTCCCGTCTGTGGCCGGATGGGCCTGCCTGAACGGATCGTCGACCACGACTGCCGGAGTGTGTCGCTGACTCGACTGGGTAGAGAGTCGACGTGACGGCCGCTCTAAGCTCTAATAGTTGATCCCTCGGGGACCGCTAGTCGATTACTAACGACTCTAAAACCTACAACGAGCAACGTCGACACGGAGTTGTAAATAGAAATTACACAACAATAACTTCATTCTTCGAAAATTATAAGTCATTTTCGCTCACAAGTGTTATTTGTGTCACGAGATAATGATTTCGGATTGATGGGTCGGCGTAGGTTCATTAAAACACTCTCCAGTCTCGGCATTCCGAGTGCTGCGATCGCAACACTATCCCAAGAGGGTCTGGCGCAAGTCACTGAAGACCCTGAAAACGAAGTTCCAATTGTAGAAGGGACAAAGACTTCATACCCCAACGGACTCGACTCACCGCCGAAAGTCGAAACGATTCATGATACAGTGCCGTTCGACCGTTGGGCTCGCATACAATCAGCACGAGATGCGAGAGCGAGACTATCGAACCATCTGGCTCAACAACTGGGTGATGATAGCAATATCGAGGTGTCAGTCACCTACATAAACTCCGATATTAACGATATCGCCATCAGTGCGAATTGGGTGGTTGAAGAAAAAATAACGAAAGATAAGAATCAGGATAATATTATTACCGAGCCCAAGATGTCATTTGACAAATTCGAATCCAAAGTCCCAGGGAGAATACGTGGGAATTTCAGTGGGAAAAAAGACGTTACACTCGAATTCCCGGTATTAACGCGTGAACGTCGGTCTAAGGAGCAAGCATACTTTGATTCTTCCTACCGCCCTGTTCCAGGTGGGTGTGAAGCACGGGCCGGTGCCCGGCTTGTTGGACCCATTGGAACCATTACCTATCATGCATATGACTGGGACAATTCAGAAAGGCGGATTCTTGGATCAGGACACCACTTCGAAGATGAGACTGGCTTATATCAACCAGCTGGCGGTGACGGTGTTGGATCCATTGACCAAAGCAAGGTAGTCCATGATGGTAAGGACGATTGTGGATTAGCGTCTCCATTGTCTGATATAGATTTGTCGACGAATTTTGCAGAAGATGATGGAAGTACTACGTCGGCGTTTGTCAATGGTACAAAATCATTTGACTGGGTTGTCAGTAATCCTGACAAGACATATTATCTCCAGGGGAGAACTACTGGTCGGAATACCGGTGGTGTGACTGATCACGACGATTCTGATATGACGTATAAGTTAGATATCGACTCTGATGACGGTGACTCAGGCGGCCCGACATATTACCAGAGTGGAGATGAGATCTATCTTTGTGGGATTCACAATTGGGGCCACGGGACTGAGGCTCAATCGATTTCGATTGAACGAGTAACGACTGTGCTGAATTGTACCATTTAGGGACAAAACTGTCTATTCAGATTTGTATGGTGATAGTAAGTTTTTACGGTAATTTGAGCAATTGACGATTAACTATCTCTCATGTGAAGCACATTGTTGGTGAGTTAGAGTACAGTTTGGACGATTTCTTTGAGAGCCTCTCGACCAGGTTTACGCAAGATTCGGTGCCGTAGCTGGAACGCTCTGAGATACGGCGTGAGCTTGTCTTTTGAGACGCCTCGGTGCGGCAAGAGCCACCGTCGCACCAGCGACGCGTGGCTCTCGCAAGTGTTCACGTGGGCGTCTTCATCGACGTATTCGCCCTCACTGTGAATGACTGCTTCTCACTGATACTCCTCGTCGTCTTCAAGTGGATCGTACGCACAAAATCCGTCAGTGTAGATGGTATGCGACTCCTCCTCGACAACTGCGATGAGGAGTCGCACGGTCGAATCATCAGCAGATTTCGCAGGAACAACGTATCGCTGATCGGTGCCGTGATCAACGAGTGTGAATACCGGTGGCTTGTCCTCTACGTAGGTTCCACGACCAGAGCCCACACGAGCGCGACGGCTGGTCGCGCTTGCGGCCTTTCAGCCCCGCAGAAATGTAGACCTCGTCGATTTCAACAGGCCCTGTCAAATTGAGCACTGGCGCGTCGAGCGTTCTAGCGAACTGCTCGACGCGATGCAGAAGAGAACTATATGAAACGTCGTTCTCAGCGTCTAACTGACGAATACTCGTATTGAATCGAAGTAATGAGTAGAATACGAAGAGGAGCGTCCCGAGGCCGATCTTCGCGTGGGCGAAGATCGTGTCCTTCTTGTCGTTGAATGTGCGTCCACAATCCTTACAACAGTATCGCTGGAACACTCGATAACTGCCGTAGTTGATTACCGACTCACTGCAGCAGTGCAGGCAGTAGAGGCCGTCATGCCAGCGAACCTGCTTCAGCAGGTTCGCGGCAGCAGCCTCCGAACAAAATACTTCGAATGGAATATATCCGGTGACGTAACCGCGTCACCGTTGTCTGCTACGCTTTCACAGCGACTGCTCTCTGACCAATAACCTGCTTCGCATGAGCGTTAACTATATAATGTTGAAAATTAAACAATTCTTTATGGACCGGAGAAAATTTCTCACCCAAACTGGGATTGGCGTATCGTTGATTACCTCCGGTTGCGTATCATCATTAGAAACTATGACCAATGGAGAACCATCAATTGTACCACGGGAGGAAAGCTCTGTAACTGAATTTGATGATTGGTTGTACTCTTCGAATTTCCCAGACAATTCTACTGCAACATCGATAGTTCAGTTAGGTGGATCTGTCGACTCACATTGGGTCGTGGTCGTGTCCTATTTAGAGACACCAACAGAAGTTGTAGTCACAATCGATATCGGTGATTCTGATCCATTTTTCGACACTACATATGATTTAGAACCTAATTCTTATGTGGCTTTTAGATTTAATGAGAAAAACAATTATAATTTTGAACTTGATGGTGACCCACATGAATATACGACTACGATTACGCCTGATGACATCGACTGCAATAACTCCCATGAGATTATCAAATTGCGAGACGCAGGTGAAGTGGAAATCGAGGCATTGAGTGAACAGATGCTATGTGAGTAAATTTACAACTGTGGAACTTTCGGCCAACAATACCGAATCGGCTACATTCGGCATTCAACAATCTATTGTTCAATCTCAGACAGTACCCTATAGATCATATCCCAGCATTTCTCTGTGAAAATAGGTCGTGAACATTCTGTGTCATTCGCAACTTAACTTTCGTGAGAGGCTGTGAATTTCGATTTTATGAGATTACGGCCTCTCCGAGTTTCTACTGGCTGATTAGGGCGTATATGCGAGCGAGAAACGACTTCTTAGAACCCGTTAATTGAATTCATCCAGGACCGTCTTCAATTCGAAATAAACGACGGTGCTAGCCAAGTCATAATATTCGAACTGATCAGTCACCACCCGAGTCGGACTCGACGTCGATGCTCCCCATTTCAGGGATCGACTCTTCGCCAATGGCGGTCTGGACCTTGCCGGCCACGACAGCGACAACGTAGATCGCGACTGCGACGAGAACGATGACACCGCCAGCGGTGGCTTCGCCGTAGTAGGAAACACCCATCCCGAGGATGACTGCCAACTCGGCGAGGACGATCGAAACGAGTATCGACTCGTTGAAACTCCGGGATACCTGGGCGGCTCCGGCCACCGGAACCACGAGCATGGCGGCGACGAGGATGACGCCCATGATCTGCATCGCACCGACGACGACCATCGCCGTCAGCATGACCATGATCCGGTTGTACCACCTCACCGAGAGCCCAGAGACCGCCGCTGCTGTCTCGTCGAAGGTCACATACAGCAGTTGGTTGCGTGTGAGCCCAACGACGCCGATGATAATGGCAAACAGCACCAACAGTAGCGAGGCACTGTCGGCCGAAACCGTCGACAGGTTGCCGAAGAGGAACTGGTTGACGCCGACTGCGAGGCCACCCGCATTGATACTAATCAGCGTCGTCCCCAATGCGAAGCCGGTCGACAGCACGATCGCCATCGAGACATCGTTGTAGGCGTCAGTCGCCTCGGAGATCAACTCGATGAGTAGCGCCGCGATCATGGCGACGACGACCGCAGTCAGATACGGCGAGACGCCGAGATCGAAGACGGCGTTGACGAACAGCCCAATCGCGACGCCCGCAAACCCGGTGTGGGCAAGCGCATCACCGATGAGTGCGAGCTGGCGGTGTACGAGAAACGTTCCGATCAGTGGGGCCATCACACCGATACAGAGGCCAACGAGGATCGCTCGGTGCATGAAACCGTACTGGAGTAGTTCGAGACCGGTTACGCCCGCGAGCCACAACATGAGTCCCGACCAGAGATCGAGAATCCAGTAGAGCGGGCCGAACGCACCTGCCTGCAGAGTGAGCGTCGACTGCATCAGTCACCACCCAAGAAGTTCGCCGCAGTACCGAACGCACGGGCGAGGGCATCGCTCTCGACGAACTCGTCGGTAGGGCCGTCGAAGTAGACTTCCCGGTTGAGACAGACGACGCGGTCGGCGTGTTCGGTGACCGCACTCAGGTCGTGTTCGATGAGGAGGATGGTGATACCCTCGCGGTTCAGTACGTCCAACAGATCGTAGAAGGCCTCGACGGACTCGATGTCGACGCCCACGGTCGGCTCATCGAGGACGAGCAAGTCGGCCTCGCCCGCCAGTGCACGGGCAATGAAGGCTCGCTGGCGTTGGCCCCCGGAGAGCTGTGTCACGCGTCGATCGGCGAAGGCGGTCATCCCGACAGTCTCGAGCGCGCGGTCGACGATCTCCCAGTCGGCCGCCGAGAGCCGACCGAAGCCGATATGGGGGAATCGGCCCATCTTGACGACCTCGCGGACAGTAATCGGCATCTCCTTCGAGGAGCTGGCGTGCTGGGCGACGTACCCGATTCGGGACCCGTTGTCGAACTCGTGGGACGGCTCGCCGAACAGGCGTGCGGCCCCCTCGTCGGGTCGCAACAGCCCCAACATGAGTTTCATTAGGGTCGACTTCCCCGAGCCATTGGGCCCGACGACTGCGGCGTACTCGCCGGGGTCGATCCGGAGCGACACGTCCTCGACGACCGGCGTGGCGGTGTAGCCGAAATCGACGCCCGCCAGTTCGATGACTGGGTCGTCGCTGTCCTGTGTCGAGGCAGTAGCTGAGGAAGCCTGTGGAATGCTCATTCGTAGTTCCTCCACTCGTCGTTCCAGCCATCAGGACCGACCCCGTCGGGCGCTTTGTTCCCGAGGACGACTTCGAAGGTCGGCATATTGATGTTGTAGGCAATCTCCTCGTAGCCCCAGTCCTGTTCGACCCACTCCTCACGGACGCCAGCGTAGGGCGTCACCGGGTAGTAAGCCTCGACCTGGGTTTCGGCGAGCAGCTGTTGGGCCGGTCGACGGGTCTCGAAGACTGCCGCGCCGATATAATTGATATCGTTCTCCTCGATTACCCGCTTGGCCTCGGTGATATCGGAGGGTTTGACGTCTCCGCTGGCAGCTAAGTTGACGACCAGCGGCCGCATCTGGACGTCGTATGTGACGCCGACATACTGGAAGGCGTTGTGTGCAGCCAGCTGGATCACGTCGCGGTCCGACCGGTCGAAGATGTCGGCGTATTCGGCATCGATCCGATCCAGTACGTCCGTCTTGTAGGTCTCGGCGTTGGTTCTGAACGCCTCTTCGTGGTCGGGGGCGAGTTCGACGAACCCCTCGGTGATGTTGTCGACCGACTGTTTGGCGCGGCCGGGATCAAGCCAGAAGTGGGGGTCCTTGCCGCGGTTGCGACCGACGCCCTCCTCTTCGGGGTCGAGGCTGGCGGCGAGGTCGACGAGTTCGATCCCCTCCCGGACGTTGATGAATTGGGTGTCGACGCCGTCGTCTTTGAGCGTCTGAATCGCGCGGTCGGCCCACGGCTGGAAGTCCGGCCCGACGTGGATGAACGCGTCCGACTCGATTATTTCCCGTGTGATGCTGGCGTTGGGCTCCCAGCCGTGGCCGTGGAGGCCTGTTGGAACGAGATTCCGGACTTCGACCGGCGTACCGTCGGCGATCTTCCGGGCGAAATCATAAAAACTGAAAAACGATGCGACCACGACCGGCCCCCCATCTCCGGAGGCTCCCTGCGTGGTAGTCGACTGAGTGTCCCCACCCATGCAGCCAGCCAGCCCGGTGAGAACGCCAGCACCGGCAGCGATAGCTGCTCTCCGTGAGAACCGCTTTTGTGGGAGACGACTGTTCTTGGTTTCCATAGATACCCAAAAGAGAGGGGACTAATAGCATAATACTGTTGGTCGAAACTCTAAATTAGACTCATCTAAATTAGTCAGCCAGTGTTGATGCTATCAACACAGAAGGTCGTACTACAAGGTGAAATCCCACCCTGAAGGGAAAGTACAGTACTATCCAACTGACCAGTCAAAATAGTGTGACCAGCGAACTATTCGGCGGTGTTGTACAGAGTTAGGCGAGAAAACCCACGACATTAGTCGTGGGAGGATGTCACCCGGTTACGCTTCGTCAACGTCCGAAACCGCTGTGTCGACGGAACGATATTTCCCGGCAATTCCACCGCTTCAGCGGTGGGTCGCTGGCTCGCGGACGGATTCGAGGATGAGTTGTTGTTCGACGCGCTTGGCTTTCCGGAGGGCGTCGGATACGGCGTCGACGTTGACACTGATCGACGTGATGCCGGCGTTGATCAGCTCTTGGATCATCTTCGGGTTCGAGGCCGCCTGCCCACAGATGCTCGTCGCAACATCGTGCTCCCGGCAGGTTGCGATCGTCTCTCGGATCAGTTGCAGGACGGCGGGGTGCAACGCATCGTATCGATCGGCAACACCACTGTTGTTGCGGTCGACGGCCAGTGTGTACTGTGTGAGGTCGTTGGTACCAAACGAGACGAAATCCACGCCAGCCGCACAGATCTCCGCGGCACACAGCGCGCTGGCTGGTGTCTCGATCATGACTCCCCACTTGCGCTTTTTGGGGTCGATGCCGACCTCCTCCATGAGGGCACGGGCACGGGTGACGTCGGACCCATCGGCTACCAGCGGGAACATGAGTTCCACGTTGTCGTAGTCCATCCCGTACAGTTTCTCGAAGGCCTGCAACTGTAGTTTAAATAGGTCCGGATTGTCCAACGAGCGTCTGAGCCCGCGATAGCCAAGCATCGGGTTGTGCTCGATCGGTTCGTCCTCACCGCCTTCGAGCTGGCGGAACTCGTCGGTCGGGGCATCGAGCGTCCGGATGCGAACGGGCCGCGGATAAAACGCATCGGCGACAGTCCGCATATCGTCGACAAGCGAATTGATGAACGCGTCAGCTCCGTGATCGTCGACGTACTGCGCTGGCGTTTTGCCCGTCGAGATAACCATGTGCTCCATCCGGAGGAGACCGACACCGTCGGCACCGGTGTTGGCCGCGCGCTCGGCAGCCGCCGGCATCGACATATTGGTCTTGATCTCCGTCGCCGTCATCGGTTTGGGGTCGGCGCTGGGGCTGTTCGACTCGGTGCTGGTGGTGCTGGGTTCGGACTCCCCGGCGGGGTCGGTACCGGTCTCTCGTTGCCCGTCACTCACGACCCCGCGGTCACCGTCGACGGTGATATACTGGTCGTCGGTGAGGGTATCCGTCGCGGTCTCACAGCCGGTGACTGCTATGACACCCAGTTCACGCGAGACGATGGCTGCGTGACTCGTCATCCCGCCCTCGTCGGTAACGATCGCACTGGCCCGCTTCATCGCGGGCATCATGTCGGGGGTCGTCACCTCGGTGATGATGATATCGCCCTGATTCACCTTATCGAGCTGATCGAGCGAGCCAACGATCCGAGCCGTCCCCGAGACCGTGCCCGGGCTCGCGCCCAGCCCGTCGACGAGCACCGACTGACTGTCCCCGGTGGTGGCTTCCTGACTGTCATCAGCCTCGGATTCGTCGGCGATAGTCGTTATTGGGCGGGACTGGAGGAGATAGATATTACCGTCACTGATCGCCCACTCCACGTCCTGTGGCTGGTCGTAGTGGTCCTCGACGAGTTCTCCGATATCGCTCAAGAGGTCGAGTTCCCCATCCGAGAGCACGCGCTCGTTTCGTTTCTCGGCTGGCACCGACTTCTCCAGTGTCTCGCCGGTGTCGGGATCCCTGACGTGCATCGTCTTTTTCGTCGAGACGGTCACCGATTCGACGGTTTCGTCCTGCCGGTCGTAGGTGTAGTGGTCGGGCGAGACGGCTCCCGAGACGACGGCTTCGCCGAGTCCCCACGCGGCCTCGACGGTGATCTGTTTGGCACCCGTCGACGGATGGCTGGTGAACATCACACCCGACTTGTCTGCGTCGACCATCCGCTGGACGACCACAGCCATATCCACATCGCGGTGGGCAAAGCCCTGTTCTTCCCGGTAGGAAATCGCCCGCTGGGTGAACAGTGACGCCCAGCAGCGTTTGATCCGATCTAACAGGTCCTCCTGTGAGACGTTGAGAAACGTCTCTTGCTGGCCGGCAAACGAGGCATCCGGGAGGTCCTCCGCAGTGGCCGACGATCGGACGGCAACGATCGACTCCGAGCCGAGGTCCTCGAAGGCGGCGAGTATTTTCGATCGGGTCTCCTCGGGCCACGGTGCTTCGAGAATGAGTTGCCGAGCGCGCTGTTCGGCCTCCGCAAGCGCCCGCGAATCTTCGGTGTCGACATCGACCGCCTCGAACAGTTCCTCGGCGATCCCAGTACTGGTAATGAACTGCCGATATGCATCCGCGGTGACAGTGAAGCCATCGGGGATGGGCAAGTTGTGTGCGGCCAACTCGCCCAGAGAGGCTGCTTTGCCACCTACGGTATCTACGTCACTGGCGCTCACCGCGCTCAGCCAAGCTACTGACATCACGTGAATACACCCTGCAGCAATGTATATAATTTCGTATATCAGAGAGAATAACTGCTAAATTATTTCGAGAGAAATTAACTCGCTTTCGAGTCAGTACAGCACGTTATTTCGCCAGGTTCCGAAGCGGTTCGTCAGTGCCCAGCCGGTCGACGTTGTCGGCGATAATATCAGCCATGCGATCCCAGTAGCGCGGCGTGTGTCCGGCGTTGTGGGGCGTAATCAAACAGTTGTCGTGACTCCAGAGCGGGTGGCCGTCCGGGAGCGGTTCCGGATCGGTCACGTCGAGGGCCGCCCCGCGGAGTTCGTTGGTCTGGAGCGCCGCCAGCAGCGCGTCGGTATCGACGACTTCCCCGCGTGCGATGTTGACGAGGACACTGTCCGGCGGCAGCTGCTCAAGGGCGGTCTCGTCGACCAGCTGTGCGGTTTGCTCGGTCAGTGGACACGCCAACACGAGGTAGTCCGTCCGCGGGAGGATCTCGGCGACTTGTTCGATGCCGACGACCTCGTCGGCGTTGCCGCCCTTCGACGGCGAGTTGCGCACACCGATAGTCTCGACGCCGAACGGGGCGAGGCGGTCGAGGATCGCACCACCGATCGAGCCCATCCCCACGACGGTGACCGTCGAGTCGTACAGTTCGTCAGTCTGATAGTGGCTCCACGTGCCGGCCTGTGACTGTTTCCAGCCGCGATCGAGACCGCGGGCGAACGACAACACGTACGCGAGCACTTGTTCAGCAGCGTTCGGCCCGTGGACGCCCGAGGCGTTTGTCACCTGCACGTCGTTGGCGGCGAACGCCTCGAGCGGCAGGTGGTCGGTGCCCGCGAAGGTACACGCGAACATCTCGAGATTCGTCGCGCGGTCGACGGTTTCGGCGTCGATCTCGAAGCCAGTGATAATCCGGGCCTCGGGAAGTAGCTCGTCGTACTCCGTAGGTGAGGAGACCAGCCTGACCGTCTTCGACGGTAACCGCTCGTCGAGAACGTCCCGGTAGTCACGTGCCGACATCCCATGGATCGTCTGGTCAAGGACAGCAATGTCTATCGATGTCACACCCGGATTTCTGTTCGCAGTCGTACAAAAACATTCTGCTACAAACGGGTCAGCGGTTGGTCTTCTTTGGTTATCAACGAAAAACTATTACACAGGTGTGTACCAGTATCCCGTATGGAGGAACCGCCGGACGGCTCAGGGAATCAATCATCTGA
>SDGW01000704.1_pt1 | contig 13918 bp, 14 predicted proteins | sample 2873831 | NCBI WGS metagenome assembly SDGW01 (sample SAMN08132700, study PRJNA421101) | hypersaline lake metagenome | isolation source: celular fraction 0.22 microns magnesium sulfate-rich crust from ephemeral... | place: Spain: Penahueca Lagoon, Toledo | collected 2011-07
GGTCCGGCCCGACCTCCTCGATGGCGCGAGTCATGACTCGCCCTCCTGTTCGGTCACGTCAGCGTTCGTCTGCTCCGGAACAGATTCCGCCTCCTCGGTCACATCCGCGTGGTTCGGGTCGATTTGCTCCGGGGCAGATTCGGTTTCGAGTTCAACGCCGGTCTGTCGTGCGCGCCGACGGGCGAACGCTTCCAGCAGGGTACATGTTCGGTCGGTGGTCGCATACTCGTTCGTGCGGTCGTCCTTCTTGCCCTTCCGGAGGAGACCGCGGTCGGCAAGTTCGTCGAGATTCTGATACACCCGCGAGTGGTTGATCTCCTCGTCGTGCTGTTCGTCAAGATACGCCTTGAGGGCGAGACCCTTCGGTGGCGTGTTATTGTCGCGCTCGAGCGCGCGCACCGCAAACAGGAGATCGCGCTCGAACGCTCGCAGGTTCTCGACCGACCAAGAGAAGTCCGCACTCATCGCCGGACTCCTCCCGTTGTCTGGGTGATTGATAGACTATCCGCTGGTCGTGCGGGACATTCAAGTCCCGTCTTGCTAAAGGCGAACATGCGGTTCGTTTCTCTTTACGACCGCACGATAGGCCCGTGATGCCCCACGGGTCTTTTCTGTGACCAGATGGCCTATCGAACAGTCGTTGTTTTCTGAATTGAAACAGGGATACTTATTTCTAATGCATAGTACTATGCATCAGAATGCGCAATTCTATGCACTGAAATTGCCTATCAGCGGCGTTAAATGGCTTATACCCATTCCCGATAGCACGAATGAGACGGCCGCACGTTGATTGGATGACTCGTGCGGACGATGCAATCCTCGAATTTCTGCTTAACGAGGGCAATCAAGAGTTGGTTGCTACTCCGGGTGTTATTGAGGCGAATCTCCCGTATACACTCTCAACGGTGAATCAACGTCTCCGCGAACTCAAAGACGAGAATCTCATCACATACGAAAACGAAGAGCGAGCATTATACAAATTAACTACAAAAGGTCGCGCATACCTCGCGGGCGAACTTGACGCCGAAGAGTTGGAAAGCGGCGAGGAGTAGCCCGATGGTCGGTCCGTCAATTCGTCTAAGGCGTGAATTCTTCTGTTGGTTCTGATCGGATTCGTCGCGGCGGCCATCGGATTCGGAGCGGACCCGGTTTTGATGTTGGTTCCGCCTTTGAGTTGGACGCCAATCTATCGTCCGCGTTGGCGTGTGAACGCTTCCAGCAGGGTGCGCGCTCGCTCGGTTCTCGCGTACTCTTTCGTTCGGTCGTCCTCCGCGAAGCGAACTCCAGCGCTCATGCCGACCCCTTCCGCAGCTATTTCATTTAATGTTGGTATTTCACATCTTGACCGTAAGACGGAGACTTCCGAAACGACTCAAGCATGAGCTGGTACGGGGGACAGATGAAGACAAAGTTTACTACGAGATCACGAAGAAGGGTCGGCAGTTCTTCACTGGCGATCTCGATCCAAATGAGCTAAAACGGGAGAAGATTAGCCAAAGAGTAGACTCGAACGATTGGCTGTATACAGATAATCCGTCCCTCTCTAATTGCACAGGGCCCATGAACATCGAAGTTCGGAGGATGTCAGTCGTTCTTGGGGATGACGCTTCGAGATAGAGGATTAACTGGGAAACACAACGTTTGAATGTGGCCTTTAGACACACGAGATATAGTTCAAATCAAAGTTACAGCCAAGTCTGACAACTACCAACCCAACAAGCTTAAAGATCTGCAAAACAGCAGTAGAAACAGAAATCGAGTAGCGGAGAATTATTAACAATCATTCATACTCTACCAATGTACGCAGACGCAGTTAGCACCCGTGAGGATATCGACAAAGATCGGTTCACCCTCTATCAAGGGGATTCGAGAAAATTAACCAACATCTTGAATGGATTTCCCGACGAGATACTTGCTGGTAATCTAGTTGATACAGCAATTACTTCCCCCCCATATGCAGATTTGAAAAATTACGGTTATGATGAGGAAGTCCAAGTTGGGATCAATGAACCATATGATAGCTATTTGAACACGCTCCGAGACATCTTCAGACAGACTTACCAAATAACGAAGGAAACTGGTACACTTTGGGTAGTTGCAAACACGTTTAAGAAAGACAATCAGCTACAACAGCTCCCCTTTGACATCGCTGACGTTTGCCAAAACCTGAATGGATCACGGCACTGTGAGGATTGTAAGGAAGACGGTATAACAGTTCCATTAACGAAAGACTACGAAACTGGCCAACTTTACTGTGAGAACTGTGGCACTAAAGCAGGGAAGAGTAATGATTCCTGGGTTCTTCAGGATATAGTCATTTGGGACAAAGGTCGAGCACTTCCATACGCTAAAAAAGGGCGGCTTCGTAACGTCTTTGAATATATCCTTTGCTTTAGCAAATCCTCGAGCTTTAAGTTTGATGTCGACAAAATACGTGAACCCGATCTAACTAAATTTAAACAATGGTGGGTGAACTATCCTGAAAGATATCATCCTCGGGGAAAACTGCCAGATAACATCTGGGAAATGATGACACCAACCCAAGGATCGTGGGGTGGAAAGTCGCTTGACCATCCAGCACCGTTCCCCCAGAATCTCATAGAACGGATTCTACACCTCACAACTGATGAAGGAGACGTCGTGTTTGACCCATTTGCTGGTAGCGGCATGGTATTAGCACAAGCGGAGGCCATGTCACGTACACCGCTTGGTATCGAGGCTAACGAAGAATACTGCAACAACTATGAAAATCTGCGTAAAGAAATAGTATCAGAATGGAAAAATGAAACAGAACAGGGAGAAACAACACAGGAAAAACAAAGGGAACTAGAACAGCTAATCGGTAGTCTCCGGCAAACACGTCAAGCACGGGAATTAATCCGCATTTTTGCAAAGGAGAATAACTTGAAAAAGCCTGCAGAGCTTCCCATTAGCGCAGTATTACATATCTGTACCGAAATAAAGAACGTGACCAAAGTTGGACACCCGTTCATTGACTCAGAGTATATAATTGTTGCAGAAAAGTCGGATAGATGGACGTTGCAAGAGCTAGAGTCAGAATTAAAAACTCAATTAACAGAACCTCCGTGTTCGAAGTTCGGCATTGATGCGGAATTAGCCGTTAAGTCCGGATCGGACTTTGTCGCAAAGATTGGACGTGAGCAATTCAACTGGCTCTCTGAACAACTGTTCATCTACACTGAAGGCCAGCACAATGATTACGAGGAGAAAATGGACACAAAGACCCTTGCAGAATGTGTCAAGTCAGACTGGGATAATGAATACAACGTAAGTCAGTACCCGCCGATTGTCAGTAACCGTGGTCTGTCTGTTCCATCTCCCAAACGAAATGACGGACCTATCTTATTCAATTCAGATATTGCTAAAGTAGAGGGTGGTGCGATAGGTGGAGAAACGAACACTATAACGTTTCAACTGCCTACGTCTGCTAACTAAAATCAGTCAGCTTAGTAGCCGTAAGGTCCGTTTCTATCGAACCAGTGAATTTACTGGAGTGTTCCCCGGTACGCTGGGGGTCTGTACTCTCTTCTCGCCAGTCTTCGATGCCTGGAGCGTCGCCTTTTCGGTTAACTCGGATGCTCACATTGCTTAATAATGGCGGATACTTCTCAGTTGCAAAGTTACTCCGCCAAGTCCTCTCGGGGAGAGCTTGTTGTTGCCATTCGGAGTACTGCATACGGCGACTGAACGCGTAGTGACGCCCCTGTGGGTACAACCATAACCGAGAGTCAGTTGCAGTACTAGAAGTATACGATGTTTCAGACACACTTCCTACTGTTTTGACTTCGGTAGTTGCATCAATCCCAAAACTGGTCCATGGGCTCGACGTAGTAGCCTCCTCAAGCAGTCTCTGGTACCTTGTTTGTCGATCATGTTCAAGGTTCTCGTCGACAACAAACACGAATTTTGTAGCCATCTGTTCAATAGTCGACTCGTCTGGATCAGGGACTGTAGACTCAACAAAGACTGAATGGAGTCCAAGTTCCTCAATACTGTCAGTAGTTTCAGCCTCGCGGAGGTGTTGAACGAGTTTCTTCGCATAAACGTGCTGACGAAGACCCCAAATGACTTCGGCAAGCCGGTTTTGCTGTGATTCTAAGGTTTCACCAGCAGATATGCGCTCCGACCAGTTCTTAGAAACCTCCTTTTCGATCTCGGAATAACCCTCGACAAACTCCGAATTGAGTTCAACACCGATGCCGTGTCTATCCATCGCGTTTGCTTGGGCAACGACCATCCCACTCCCGGCGAACGGATCAAACACGACGTCTCCTTTTGTAGTGGTATATCGGAGCATTCTGGCAACAAGATCTGAAGGAAATGCAGCAGGATGGTCAATATCGGAATTACCCCAAGCTCCACGATTATGGGCAGATATATTCCAGACGTTATTCGGCATCACACCGCGAGGATGGTAACGTTCTGGCCAGTCTACCCACCAGTGCGAGAATTCGGTTGGATCAGCAAGTCGAACCTGATCAGGGTAGATCTGTGGCTCTTGGTTTTTGTCGAATAAGAGAATGTACTCGAAGGTATTCCGGAAATTCCCCTCACCGCTGAATGGACGACCTTTACCTTTCTCCCAAACGATTACATCCCGAAGCCGCCACGATTCATCTAGTAGAGTTGCTTCATAACTACAGTCCGGGCAGACGTATGTGCCTGTTCTTGGTTTTCTTTCTAGACGTGTATCACAGACCTCACAGATTGTTTGTGCAGGGAGATTTTCACATATCTGGGCAATATCTTGAGGGAGTGAAATAGTGCGATTGTTCTCGCGGAAGTCGTCGACGACCACCCACATAGTCCCCGAATCCTTAGTAAGATCGTACGTGTTCTGAAAAATCCCTCGGAGATCAGTAAGGTACTCGGAATAGCTATCCCCTACTCCAACTTCCTCATCGCCTGCTTCATAGTTGATGAGGTCGGCATATGGAGGAGAGGTGATCACAGTATCAAAAACCCCCTTTTGTAGGGGGTTTTTGCTAATTACTTTGCTAAGAATATCTTTGAGCTGTCGGCTATCTCCTTGATGCATTGTCCAGACTTCTTCCGGAGCGATCTTGTCTCGGAGATATTCAGGAGATTTAGAGTCGTCCATCTGTTTGGAGTTACTTAGACGAGGGGGCATAATGATTCTCCGGTTCCCTTGGATCAGCACTATTAATCACCATCTTTTGATGAGTATAAAGACAGCTCATCATATGCTGGACGGTTTCCCTAGCGAATGGTGAAAACTATGGTCCTCTAATCAAATGTCCAGATAATGGCGAACAAACTCTCCGTCGCATTTCCCCTATTCCGTGGTGAAGGAGTGTACAAAGAAACGCTACTAGATGTTATTAAATATATAGACGCTACTACCCCAACAGAAACCGCACTTAAGAATTATCTCCTTCGAGAGTACGGTGGGAATAGCGACTATTTCGTAGAACGAGGAATCGGCTTTCTTGGCTCGCTACGTTTCATTGAGCGTAATGAAGAGGATAACTTCCAAATAGGGCCTGCCGCCAAACGATACCTCCAAGCACGGGGAAATGTCGGAGCAGAATCAGACAATACAGAGCTTGAAGGTGGAGAAATCGGTGCAGACGATATTCTATTCAATATCTTTATCAACCGAGTAGAGAATTTCTACGAAACACTTGAGACAATCAACGATGAAGCAACCACCCTAGAGGAACTCATCGAAGAAATGGATTACAGCGAGACAAACATCCGCCAGCGCATTAACTGGTTAAAAACCATGGGAGCAATCGAGGGGAAGCCAAGCGACATCGAAATCACGACTCAAGGTAAACACTTCCTCGAGTTGTACGGCCCTTCATAATGACAGCTTCTTAGAACCTACAGCCCGTCCCAAGCCAGCTCATCATTGGCCTTCATTTGAATCATGCGGTCAGTAAGTGATCGGATAAGATCCTCTGGACCCTGACGGAGTTCCATAATTTCGTGGATTCCACCGTTAGCATACTGTTCTGAAATACGAATTGTTTTCCGGCCATTCCGCAGTATCTCTGCATCACCATAATCTGCGATTGCTATTGATTTTAAGATCCACTGTTCACGGTCACTGAGTGCACTCCGATTGACAAGGACGTACCTATTTTCAATCGATTGTCTACGCCGCGAGTGCCATCCAACAGCAGTAGCAAGTAGGAAGATATCTGACTTCTCAGCACCATGGAAAGGGGACGAAGATCGGTTCACGAGACGCTCGTACTCCTCAGCCATGCTTTCCTCAATTCGGAGGTCTCGAGGATAGTCGATGTTCTCAACCACGGGTTTTCACCTCTGTCACGCCATCGTGATAGTCAAGGTGGTACTCATTTGCCACGTATTGATCAAGCGATTTCTCAACTTCATCACGATATTCCTCGTCGGTCATTAGGAAAGTAATCTGAGTATCTTCTAAGTAGTTAGGGAGATTCTGTGCGATGCGCTGCCGTGGCTCGCTAGATATACGGCCCAGGGGAGTGTCAATAACGGTTGGAGCCTCAAACCCACTAATCTGTGCAATTGCTGCCATAAATGATAATGCAAGAACCTGACGTTCTCCTGCGGACAACGAACCTAAGAGATTTTCAGTGCTTGTTTCTTGATATATCTCAATCGAATAGTCGTCGTTTAGTTGGAGATTAAATTCGTCCTCCTTCCACACCAATTCATTAAAGTACTTATTCATTTTTTGTTCAACCTCGTTTCTAATATTGTTTATTATTCTTCTTCTAATCGAAGATAGATCATTATTTACGTCAATAACGAAGTCTATCTTCTGGTTCACTCGCTGTAGTCGCTGATCCTTTTTCCTTTCGGCATTCAATTCTTCATCTATTTTTTTCTTCTTTGATCTGAGGTCGTCTAAGTCATTCTCTAGGGAGCCGATTCGGCGTGTGATTTCCTCGATTTCATTATTCAATTGTGTACGCTGGCTCTCCAACGCATCAATATCAACATTATCTGGGAGGTCATAGGTCTTCAGCTCATTCGAGATATCTTGCAGTCGGAGCTGTATTTGTGAGATTTCGTCTTCCAATTCGCGAATATTCGAACGAAGATCCTGAACGCGGTCAGCACGCTCAATTGCACTATCTAAGATCCGAGGGAGAGTGCTTTGACCCTCTAGAAGTTCATCGGAGATTCCTTCCAATTCATCTTGAAGGTGTTCTAAATGCTTTCGATGATCAGAGGACTGAGAGAGGTTAACACCACAAATACACTCTCCACTCTCAATTAGCCGGTCTATTAATTGGTTTGTGACGCCCGGTGGTAATTCCTTATTTGGCGATGCATTATTCAAGTTTTCATAAGCTTCTTTTACAGCCTCAAATGAGAGTATAGGCGGGCCAGCTGATAGAATTGTCTCCCCAGCTTTTTCTCGCTCAGATTCCAGATCTGTTTCTAAAGTGGTCAATTGGTCCTCAAGATTTGAGCGCTCAGCCCTTAATTCTATAACTCGTTCATTCCGTGCATCTTCGAGCTTGTTGTCTATTTCGTCGATCTCTTTCCTCTTTTCCGTGATTTCATTTTCGAGGTCTTCAACTAGATCCTCCTTCTCATCTATTTTTTCTGATTTTTCTCTCTTCTCTGCTAATTTTTTCTGTGTACTTCCTCCAAGTTCAGCTGCTTCAGATTCATAGTCATCTTTCATCTCACCTATGTGGTATAGAGCGTTATCCAGGAGATCGATCTGGGAAACATCAATCACACCCTTTTTTATTTTTTCTTGATAGTTTCTTTTAAACAGTTCATCAAGGTCCTCACCATCGAATATAAAGTACTCGTGAATATCCCCCGGAATAATTTGATTCAAAATGGTATTAGGGTTTTCGACTAAACTCCAGTTACTACCCTGCTGTTGTTGAAGTGTCTTGTTTTCGAGCGAATCATAATATTCGCCTTCATCATTTTTCGTCGTAGAGAACTCCCGGCGGAATATGTACTCTCGATGGGTTTTGCCAAAACATACTTCAATATACCCACTTGCTGTTTCTCCTTTCTCCAAATCTTGGAGAATTTGCTGGCTCACAAGGGGAAGTGACTCTGATTCCGAATCTGCGCTTCTGTGGTATTCATCTTTATACAGGCAGAGAGTCAGGGCATTAAGAAAGTTAGACTTCCCAGCACCATTCTGGCCTTCAACTATGTTAATATTTCGAGAAGAACTTGACGCTAATTCGAACCGCTGAACACCAGCATATTGACGGAAATTCTTAACTTCAACGTACTTTAGTTCAATACCAGTCACGACTCAACAACCTCCTCAATCTCATTCTCATTAACTCCATATTTTTCAATCAATCGATCGAAATCATTTTTGAAATGTGGTTGTCTTTTATCCATCTTGCTCCGCTCAAAAGCTAATATCTCTTTAATGAACTCTCGGCGTTCATCATCATCAATTTCATTTACTTCTTCTGTAATTATCCGATTAATGTCGATATTAGGCATTTTGGAGACCACCTATGGTTATGAAGAGCTCAGTTGTTCGTCCAAACATCTTCTCGATAGATAGCATAGTTCGGATATTGTGAGACATTATTCTAGATTTTGTATGCGTCACGAACTGGTTCAATCACGCTTCGTGCCTGCTTCTCGTTACGCGCTGTTTCGGCAAACTCTTCGAAGCGTCTTATTTCTGTTTCCATAATCGTACGCTCTGACTGAAGTAATGTACGGTCTGGATCCAGCGTAGGAACGACGATTAAATCGTAAATTGTAGCATGATCCTTCCCCGGAGCATGGCGTAGTACGCGCCCACGTCGCTGTACAAACTGCATTCGGTTTCCGCTGTTAGACATCATAATTGCTTGTCGAGTAGATGGAACGTCCACACCTTCGTCCAAGCAACGCATCGCGACAAGCGCATCGAGGCGGCCTTGTCCGAATTGGTCAAGTAGTTGTGCGCGCTCCTCATCAGACTCTTCAGCGGTAAACCGATGTTGTTTGATATTTCTCTCGGTACAGACATCCTGAACACGGTCAATCTGCTTGTGATTCGTATAGATCAAGAGATGATTGGGTTTCCCAAGTTCGTCCAAAATGCTTCGGAGTTCTCTATACTTTTGAGTTGCACTCTTTACGATCTTCGAGCGTTTGATTCGAATCCGCTGAATGAGTTCTTCATCTGGCTCATCTTGGTTTACCGCAGAGGCGAGCTGCTGGGAGAAACTCCGATACTCGTCCAACTCCTTTGAGTTCATCTCCACAATCCGAGGGTGGTAATCATATTCAACGAGGTACTCGGGAATGGCGTCTGCAAGAGTGAACTCATAAACAATATCGTTGAAATACTCAATTAGAAAGTCAGTCCCCTCTTCATCGAAGTATCGGCGTGGCGTTGCAGAGAGACCTAGGCGGAAGTCGTGTGCCTCAACGAGGCCACGACGCTGGTGTTCTGAACCAAGACCATGGACTTCGTCTGCAATCAGAAGACTATCTGCGTCGAGATCGGATATTGACTTGCGGAAATACTGCTCTGCCATCGTGGCATGCGTCGTGATGACGATCTCGTGAGAGCGAAGACCGATCTGCAGATCGGAGATGAGCCTCGACAGTTCTGACTTCCAGTTCCGTGTTCTAGATCCATAGAGTTGGGCAACAGAATCGTAACCCCACTCAGAGAAACTCGCTGCCCACTGTTCAGCGAGATGGGTGTATGGGACACTAACGATTACCAACAATGGTGACTCGTGCCGGTCACGAAGTCGATCAAACGCACCAATTGCTGTGTAGGTTTTCCCGGTTCCTGTTGCCATTTGTAGGATGCCCCGGTGACTGTTCGTTTCCCATACTTCGACAGCGCTTTGCTGGTAATCTCGGAGTTGTATGTTACTCATCTGTTTCTAGTTCAAAATCCTCCACTTCTGGGTCCGTACTACCAAGTTCCCTACGAGCCCTCTGCAACTGCTCTACGAGTTTTGGTGGGATTGGTTTTTCTCGGTAATCCAATTTCTCCCAAAGTTCCTCAGTATCTTCGGACCTATCCAGCAGGGCCTGATAGATTTCTACCAGTGTGTAATACTCGGAAACTGCGTTTATTTCCTTCTGGGTGAGATGACCGAGTTCCGAAGTTTGACTTTTGAAAGTCTCAGTGGGAAGATGAGTGTGGCGAATTTGCACGTCTTCCGGCGGTTTCTCAAATTGGGTAGCTAGATCGTGGATGAAGCTCTGGTGTTCGCGCAGTTCCGCCCGAAGGGTAAGTCTCACTTTTCGTCGACGGGCAGCCCGAGTACCCAAAAACGTTAGATATGTGAATCCTGCACTAGCAAAAGCAATGTATACGATTTGGTTATTCGGGGGGGCCAGCCAAATTCCAAGCACCCAAAGGCTAAAACCAAAGATAATTAATGTAATTACAAATTCGAATTTGCTTACATGTAGACAGTTCCTATTTTGGTAGTGAACTAATTCTTCGATTGTTTTTTTAAATTCCTGCAGTACACTTGCTTGGTCTCCCCTCTGAGCAGAGTCCTGCCCTCTACTATCAGATTTTTTATTTGGGGAGCCTTCACTCATAAGTCGTTCTTAGGTTCCCAAAACAAAAGCTTTTGGTGATAGATTTGGGTGTGAGAAGGATAGTCAGAGTAGCGTTATCACTACTCGGTATTCGCCACAGCTATCTCGGGATAGCTGTAGCTATCAGGGGCTTCACCGCACCCCGAGGAGCTTACTTAGACTCGAAGTGTGAGCCTTCGTGTCCGCAGCTGCCTTCGTAGTGTCGGTGGTAAATCCACTCTCGGACACGCTTCAGGCAACCACAGATGCTGATGTCGAAATCCACTTCGTGATTCGTCCGGAGTCAGTGATGATTCTGTACCTTGACCAACTGGTTAACCAACTACGGATGATTCCCTCTGTAGACAGGGATACGGAAATCCGACTGGAAATCTTCGCGTGAATTTTCCAGTTGGCGTTACTGGGCGGAGAGTCCCAATCACTGGAGATACCCTTCTCCAGTTCTTGGCACTGTGTGTGATAGGATTCCTTATTAGTGACCGTCAGCACATCAGGAGCAAGGACTCCTGAACAGCGTAGCCACTCTTGCTGGCCGAAATCTCCGCTGGGGCGTCCCAGACTCGGGGTGGCGGTAGCCCGCTGGAATCTCTGTGCTGGTTGACCACTCGTGCATCGAACTGTTTGAGGCCCAAGATAAAAGTATTTTTCATTAGACAAGTGCCGAATCGCAATTCGACGTTTGTCGTCTGTACCCGGGGATGCAGAGGAGCGTGAGAAAATCTGGAAACAGATTTCGTTCTGAATCGCAATTCAGAGTCGAACGAGGAATTTCGCTTGTCGAGTCAGTTGCGCTTGATCGATGTTCGGAACTCTTCGATCAAAATCTCGGCCAGAGTTTTCCAGTGACCTTGACAGTCTTAGTAGCGAGTCCGGTCCAAGGGAGACACATAGAAAGCAGTAATTAAGCTCTACAATTCAAATAGGCAATCGTCTCAGTGCTCGGTGAGTCTGAAAGCGAAAGGACTGGTCCTACAGCTGTGGTTCCAGATGAACGTCCAGACATTGATCGATCAAGAGGGGGCTATTAGAAGAAAGAGACAGATTTGGCGAAAGTAGCCACAATAGAGCGGTCTTTATTGATCGATTCGAGGTGGCATCGATAGTAGATTCTTGATCGATTCTGAGATCAATCTAACACCAGAACACTGTTTTTCTGATCGAAATTTAGGTTGCGCAGCGATAGATAACCGTATAGAGCTGCCATAAACTCAGAATAGAGATCCATCCCAGATCGAATTAGATCGAATATCACGACCCTCCTTGATCGATCTTGGATCGATTAATCCCATTACAAACCTCCATTCTGTCAAAATCAAGTGATCCATTCCTGTCGAAATACCTCTACTGAACCTCCCCTTTTCCACCTAATAGACAAAAGTTCCAAACGGAATTTCGGAAAATAGAGGCCACATCATCAGCGAACTCAGGAGGAGTTTCAGTGCGTGGATACGAGAAGTATCGGATTGTTGAATCAGCCATCGTGCTGGCAAATATAACGAGGAATGTATATATTTACTCCTTCCATCATTTCCTTAACGTTCATTCTTACACAGTAATTACGATAACAACGGTTTCTCGCTAGTATAGCCATGAAGAACCACCAACTCGACATCGGGTAGCCAGCTACGATCTACAAGACGGACGGTGACTGACCATGAGCGCAGAAGCTTTTAGTGAACCTCATCAAGATACTCAACAGAAGATTCAATAGAGACACCGTAGCCTTCGAATCCTGCATCAAGTCATTGCCAGCACAACGTGTTCAAACAGGCGAGAAAACAGATTCCAACACAGATACTGCTAACCAATGAATCCAGTTATCGAACTTGCTCCATTGGTTAGCGAGACAGACACAGCCCATCTCGACTCTCACATCTACTGGACTACCTAGCGAGAACCATCAACCAGCAATCGAAAGAATAACCCCACCCCGACCCATCCGCTACACCTCGCTTCCCTCGTCCAGTCCACTATACTCCTCTACCTCGACTCCCGTGAGAACCAACCGCGTCGTCTGCGATGCGGCCACCTGCAGCACACCGAGAAATGCAGTAGCCACGACTTCGGCCGTCCCGAGGGTGGGCGTCTCGATGTTGCCACCGTTACACTCTCGACAATACACCCGCGGGAGATTCCACTGGTCGTGCCCGGCGGTCCGATACGCGTACACCGTAACGTAATGCCCATCGTACAACTCCCGACCACACCAACAGCACGTCCCCCTCGCACCGTCTAGCCCAACCTGCAATCCAGTAAGCACCTGCTCGACATCCGTCTCGACGCGCACGGTCTCGGACTCCAACTGGGCGAACGCCATCTAGCGACACCTCCAACACACCACACCTTCGCCGCTGGTCTGCCCGCCACACTCGGGACAGTCCGCAACATCAAGCCCCAGTCCCGAGCGCCGCGCCTGTTCTTCGGCGCGCTCCATACGCTCACACTCTCGACACACACGATACTGGGTTGGACACCCACACTGCCGACACCCCATACTCACACCTCCTCACAGGAGACTGCAATCGATTCGCTGGCGATACGCTTTTCTTGCGCTAGTGGTAACCCGAACATGGCTTTCTTGGGTAGTGCTAGGAAAGCCGTGGTCTCGGGTGTTCTAGCACCCGTGGACCGTTCTTCCAAACAGAAGAACAAGTCCGAGTAGCCCGGCTTTCCTAACTAGAATTATGCACTTGTCCAACTTAAAACTACTGGAAGCAAAACACAAGATAGAGCGCCCAAAATGCGAGAAAACGCGTGTTTCACACCACCAGAACCGTACTTAAACTGCGCTCTACAGTCCCTCCTCGGACCGGAGTATGTCGTGCTAACCAATGCAAGCCGCTATTCGATTGGCGTCATTGGTTAGTGAAATGGCGACAGATAGAGTATATCTTTGGGTCTTCTGGCTTTGTTGAAACCCCCATCTGCTGACAGAAGTAAACCGACAGCGAGCAATGCAGAGCGTGAGTCGGTCACCGTGGGTTGGTGAAATAATAAAACGCTCCGACTGTGAGACCTGACGCTACTGCCTGAATAAGGACAGATTCTCCGCGCAAGACACCAACACCAAGGTAAGTGACAAAGGCGACAATACCCACAATAACGGCGTATTTCACCCGCGACAAACTTCTAAGCCATCCGTCAATACGTCGGTAGTGGTTTGCCATCGTGAATGTGGGTTTACTATCACTGCTCAAAATCTTGTTGCAAGACTTGCACCACAAATTGCTCACGCCACCTACCGTCAGGTCCCAAGGGTTTCAACGGAACTGAAGCATCCGGTACGTCGTATTCTTCCGTATCTTGTGGCAGAGCAGGACGATGCGCTGGTGGAGTGTGTACCTTCGTTTTGAGAACTTCGAGGAATGACGAGGAACAG
>SDGW01000705.1_pt1 | contig 13914 bp, 13 predicted proteins | sample 2873831 | NCBI WGS metagenome assembly SDGW01 (sample SAMN08132700, study PRJNA421101) | hypersaline lake metagenome | isolation source: celular fraction 0.22 microns magnesium sulfate-rich crust from ephemeral... | place: Spain: Penahueca Lagoon, Toledo | collected 2011-07
ACTCGTAGTGTGCTCCCAGTTTTCCTTCGTACGGGAACTGAACCCAGACGCGTCCCTGTGGCGAATTGTCGTACGGTGTCTCACTCGTCTTAAAATAGACGTCTGTGATGACGTCTTTCAATGCGGCTTCCTTCTCAGAATCTTCGGGCTGGAACCTCTCGCTGGACTCGCTTACAATGGCGCGGATCGTCTGCTCGTCTTCATCCACTGCTTGCACGATTGACTGAATCCATTCATTGGTAGGGGAGTCTCCTGACAGCGGAATCTCAGACATCTTCTTGATAGGTAGTTCAGCAGCGCCTCAATTAAACATCGTTTCACCGCACCTCATAGAAGTGTGCTTCCCTTCTTTCGTTATCATCGTGGATAGAGGTGTAGATTTTGTACAGTAGCAACCCAAGAGCGCAGACTCTTGAAATTGTAATGAGAGCACGAACATGCATTCCTTTTATCAGCTTGGCAGGGAATGATTGGTTACGTAGAACTCAGGTAGAATGACAAGCGTGCTAACCTTAGGGTGAAACAAAGGATGCAGGATGCAATATTGGTCATCTACGAAGACGGTACTCAAACTGGTCATATTACTGCCGCTGGAGCGATCGGTTATACAGGATCAAACTCGTACGTCGAACAAGTTTTAGATCATTTTGAGGGAGGCGAAACCTATGTATACTCAACCGGAACCTCTGACGGTCCTTTTCGCCCAGGCACAGTTGTCGAAAGCTCGCATGGCGAAGAATTGTTCGACTCTGTGCAGGCACGATTGGATCCGCTCCCTGATGTCGAAGTATGTATAGAAACGAACTCAACAGACAATGATAAATAAATTTGTAGCAAAGGGCATCAGAGGTCAGGAGCGTTCGTGTGATTAGATCTTTGCTGGAAGTTGTTCCGCCATCTCATCATCAAGTGCATCGTTCAAAGCTGAGAACGAAGTCTTGCTATTTCACATCAATAGTGTGGCTGTCCGTATTTTGGCAGGAAGAGGCTGCTGAATACAGGAATTCTGCTCAGCAGTATGCGAGTACACCAGGACAAAGGGGATTGTACCGATAGACTCCACTCAATTGTTGAGCACCCGCAGTTTGAACACGAGCGACGACATATACTCGCCGTATGAGTCTCACAGAGAACAGCGATGAGACGCTGTTTCGGGAGACGACGGAACGGTTCTGGTTGTTGCGTCTCGTTAGTGAAGTCCGGGAAAGCGGAATTTACGTCCGTTGGAACCGTTCCAACGCTCGTTTCGTCGAATTCGAGCAGACCCAATTGAAGAAGTGAACGCGGCATCGTATGCAGCGACGCAGTACGCTGGGTGGCATTGGGGCATACGGCAAACGCCGAGTGGAAACACGGTGTATCGACTCCGTGGCGGCCGCGGTGTTGAAATCATCTATGAGAACGGAAAACGATGGTTCATTGGCTCACGACGTCCGGACGAGTTCGGAGCCGCAATTAAGAGAATACAATCGACGACCAGAGACGAATGAGCCGAGCAATCGAGACGCGCCCGATCTATCGAATTACCTTCAAGGGCGGCGTCCAGACGCTAATCGGATTCGGGCTCGCGTTCGCGGCCATTATCGCCGTGTTCGTCCCCCTCGATGAATTGGCGTTGGAGGTCTCCGCCGGGGTGTGGTATATTCAAGAAGTGATCCTGTTTTTCCTCATCACAGGCATCACCCTGGCACTCCTCCGTCGGGACGGCGTCCGGATGAGCGACATCGGCCTCTCGGGTCAGTATCTGGTTCCAGCCGTCTTCGCGTTCGGCGTCATCTACGTTGGATTGAACGTGGCGGGGGTTGGACTCGCGGCAGTCTTTGACCTGCCGTGGGGACTTGACCTCCTTACGGCGACCGTGCCCGCCCCGTTCGATTCACTTCCGGCCTCCTGGACTGTGTTCATCCTGCTCCAGTTCTTCATCGGGTTGGTGGAGGAGTTTTCGCTCCGGGGGTACTTCCAGAACAAGGTCATCGCGTTTCTCGGAGGCGACTCGCATCTACGCGTCGCGGTCGGGGTCCTGACCGCGAGTGTCGTGTTCGGGGTGTTGCACGCACCGGGCGCGTTGCTGTCCGGTGCTGGAATCGCAGGCGTAGTCGGTGTGGTGGTCTCACGGACACTCACCGGAGTATTCTTCGGGACGTTCTACGAACTGACGCGGAACGTCTACTTCGTAGCCCTCCTGCATGGATTCGGTAACACGTGGCCGCTGCTGATCAACTGGAGTGACTGGTCGGGGACCCCACTCACGGCCTTCTTCATCGGGGTCGCACTCTTCTATTTCGGCGTCACAATGGGGTACCGGTACTGGGCGACAGACACGGTGCTTACGCCGACCGTGCGTCGAACCGACGCGGGACCCGGTCGGTCTCGACCTGAGTCGCTCCTAGGCGAGCCATGACGGATCATCACCGCAATGAAGTGAGACCGTAGCAGAACGCTCGCTACCCTCGAAACGTTCGAGACAGCCACCTCTACGGGATAGCATATGACCGAGACGTGCCCGGTATTCAGCATGGACGCTAGAACCCATTGCTGATTAAGAAATACGACACAACTGCTTGCTTCACCTGTTTTAGACGGGGATGAATTCGGGTTGGACGTCGTTCAGTCGGCCGGTTGTTTGGAAGTAGTCGTGGAACTCCTGATAGAGGTCGATGTTCTTGCCATCGTCTTCGTAGCGGAGTGTGTGGAAGTCGCCGACGACGGCGCAGTATCGTTGTGCGCGTGTCAACGCCACGTTCAGGCGTCGCGGGCCGTCTTCTGGCCGGCCGAGGAATCCGATGTCACCGTCGGTGTTGCTGCGGACGAGTGAGATGATGATCGCTGTCTTTTCGCTCCCTTGGAATGCGTCAATCGTGTTTATCGTCACTGCATCGGCGACGTTAGTGTGGTCGGAGAGTACCTGCTGGAGACGGTTGACCTGCGCTGTGTACGGGGTGATGATTCCGATTTCATCGGCAGGGACATCGTCACGGAGGTCCTGGACGAGATGGGCGACGAGTCGTGCCTCTGTCTCGTTCGCGCGTGAATGATCAACGACATCGACCGTGCCACCGACGTTGTAGGCTTGAATCGCAGGTCTGTCGGGAAGCGACTCGACGACTCTGCCATTTCGAAGGGTTCGGTCGTAGAACGAGCGATTTGGGAAGTACGCGATGTCACGGTGCATCCGATACTGGGTTTTGAGTTGCGTTCCAACGCCTTCGTAGACTCCGTCGTCTGCGTAGAGGTGTTCGAACAGCGACAGGCCGTAGCTGGAAGCAGGTGGTTCTTCGGTTGCGCTGAACGGTGGGAGTTGGCGGTGGTCGCCTGCCAGGACGACACGGTTCGCGCGAGTCAGCGGAATACATGACGCTGTGCAGGTTGCCTGCGTTGCTTCATCAAGCACGAGGAGATCGAACTCTCGTGTAATGGTTGCCGCACTACTGTTGGTGGCTGCAACAACGTCTCCAACGCCGGCGACGTCTCGGTACGCATTTCGAACCACGTCGTGTGACGAGCGTTCGGCGTTCACCCGGTCGAGTACGAATTCGCCAGCGCCGTGTTGACTGTACGCATGAAGTGACTGCTGGTCGGGCGTGTCTGGCGTGGATGAGCCGGCGACGAGGTTATCAAGCGCTTGGTTCGAGTCGGTGCAGACGAGAACGGTTTCGCCGGCGTCAACTGCGCGGCGAATAATTTCGAGGAGGGTACGCGTCTTCCCAGTTCCCGGTGGGCCGTGGATACAGAAGTAATCGTCGGCGAGGAGTGCGTGCTCGACGGCTTGTCGTTGTTCCTGATTGAGTTCCGAATCGAGGGTGTCGCTCCGGGCTGCTGCCTCGTTGGAGAACGTAATGGGACGGGACCCGGCGAGGACTTCTCGGAGCGGGTCGGTGTGGAGCGCCTCGATAGCATCACGTTCGCGGTCGAACGGAACTGGGTTGAGGAGTTCCGAGAGTCCAACAGTCTGCTCGTCGGACAGGTACGCACTCACGATTGCTGACTCCTCGACTGCAGTCCAGTTGATAGCGACCCAGATATCCCGTCCTCTGATCTTTTCGACGTGGCCTTCGATCGGAAACGCACTTGGTGCGTTACTTGCTGCGCCGTGAATTAGCACTTCGTTTCCTTGATGAATGCCGAACTCACGTTCGACGAAGTACGCCCAGTCACCATCGTGACGTGCTTCGAGTTCCGGATCGAGATCAACGCGGAAGTGATACCCGTCATCGTCGTTACCCTGGCACACGAGGGAGGGAATTGCTGACCCGCCTTGTTCGTAAATCGCACGAGCGGATTGTGATTGAGCGCGTTCTCGGTGTGCGTCCTTCGTTGCCGTCCGCTCGGCCGTGACGTACTCGGCGAACCCGTCGATGAGCTGGTCGGTATCGATTGGGTTGCGGGGTTCTTCGTGATCGGCGATCGGTGAGTCGTACCCTGGTGGATACGTCTCGGGGAGGTAGTCCGAGTGCCAGAAGCGAAGCCGGTCAGCTAAGCGTGTCGTGCCGAATTCGTCTGCGGCGACGGCTTCAGGTTCGCCGTCACGTGCCGTGAGGAAAATCCGGCCTCGCAGTTTGTGGTCTGTGTACGCGACATACTCGTTTGATGGTTCTGCACCGTCAGTGTCGTGTAACGGGATGCAAGTCCAGTCTTCTTCTGGATGCGTGAGTGAGTCGTAATTGGAGGCGAACTCGGCGATTGGTCGGACTGGGACTGCGTCATCTGTTGGTGATAAATCATCTTCGGTTGCTGAGTACAGGGAGGCGTTGCTGAGTGAAAATTGATCGACGGCGTGCTCAAACAGCAGGGACATTCACTTACCCGTATTCGGTACCGTCCATATAATCGTTGGTAACACACCAAGATATTGCTCCAATGAGGTATCGATCAAACAGGATAATGACTCAAATGTGAACACTTAATCCGGCGAGAATGTACTGATCTAGCCGAGTGCCGATGACGGATGACAGTACCAGTGAGAAGCGTGACCTACGAGAAATCGAGTCGGACTCAGCAGTAGAATTTTCGTCGACGAGAAACATTGCAGGAGAACTTAGCGAAGACCTCCGCCAAGCATACGAAGCAAGTACGGGTAGCGATGAATCGCCAGTAACTGAACTCTCCAGTACAACCCTCTCCGCGCTTGTTCACACACTTGAATCCAATCCCCACGCAGCCGAGGACCTTCATCGCCGAGTTGAGGACGAACTTAATCAGGACGTGACCATGGAGTCAATCGATGAGGTAATCGCGGCGCTCACCGAACTTGGACTGCGCGTCGTCGGCCCTCAATATCACGTCGTCCTCCAGGACGTACGGGAAGAAACGGAAACCGATTCGCCGTGCTAACGCGCTACTCAAATGGAGATGTTCGGTAGTTCCAATCGACTCGATCAAGTGCGGTTGCTTGAGTAGTTATTTGGTCGAATGGTACCGTTCGTAGAGGTCCGCGAGTTTGACCCACGTAGGTGCGTCAGCTAACAGTCCTCGGGTAGCGAGAAGATAATTTGTCTCTGACGCGAGGACGTCAGCGTAACCGTCGGTCGAGTACTCGTCTGGACTCGGCAGGTGCCGCGAGAGTTCCGCGTCAAGTTCCTTGACTTTGTGATGTAGTTCTGTATCGGCCGAGCGAGGTGACGTTTCAGAATCAGAGACCGATTTAGCCTTTCGATGAAGCGCTTCAAGCGTGTTCCGTCGCTCGGCAAACTCTTGACACAGGTCAGTCGGAAGTTCAACCCCTTCTGGGTGTGGTGTGTTGAATGCATGAATCCACCCACCCCGGACGCGGTGATAGTTTTGGAATTCTTCTAAACTCTCACAGTTGTACGCATCTCGGCGAGTGATCCAGCCCCCGAATCGGTATCGTCGCCAACATTTCACGCCCGCGATGTAGACTGGGTTTTGGCCGTGATCGGGTTCGAGGTGAATCGTCCCATCGTCAGTGTCGGGTCGTTCACCTGGCGGATATCCGGTCCACGGTTCCGTGCCGGACTCATTCACGGCGAGCGTATCGCATTCCTTGCAGACCGGGTTCGAATACCCGATCGGGAGGTCGGCTGCCTCATCGGCAGCCGTCCCGCAAATCGAACACCGCAACTCCACCGATGCTCCTTCGTCTAACTCATGTTCAACGACGATTTCGTCGTCTGGAACGGTACTCTCGACGAGATTGTCTGTTTCGAGTTGGTCACGACCTCTCATTCGAACCCTCGTTGTTCTAACGAAGCTATATTTTCTTGCTACCGATAAAAACAGCTTCCCATTCTTCGTCTTCGTACGTGGCTTCTATACGCCACTCTTCTGCAGGTCGCTCCTCGTAAATGACCGTGATATCGTGTTTGATTGATTTCTCAGTCTCATCTGGCGGCTCATCCACAAGTCTCCCGCGGATTCCCTCTACCCAAGCAATGTCAGAAGCGTCCGTATCGGGGGCTACGTCACGAATTGCTTCGAGCGGTGTGTCGCCTGTCCCAATCCAATGGTGGTCCGGCTCTGCCATGTTTCTACTACTGTCTTTACGCGTCCTCCAAAAATACTATCCTAGATACATACTTCGATGTCTGATAACGAGTCATAGGATAATCACGTACTCAGCCACAAATAGGCTCTACGTCACCATTCTTGCCCGTCGATGTGGTCCTTGGCAGGTAAAATGGCGAGTCCGACCGAATGATTCATGCGGGCGTATTCGGACGCTGATAGTGTTCGCCTCTATGGAGCACTCACGAAATCCGCGCCGGGACGAAAGTGTCCACCCTTCAACGAAGGATTCCTCTTCCGGGCAGTCTGTCGCTGGCGTCCAAGTAACACGTGAGACGGTAGAGATTGACGGGATTGGGGAATGCAGAGTTTACAAGTCGGAAGACGAGAAACGGTATCCGTCTGTTTCGGCAGTCACCGACTGCCGTCCAAATCCAGATAAAGAGTATGGCCTCCGAAACTGGCGGCGTAAACATGATGGAACCGGGAAAACAGAGCATTATTCAGATATTCTGAAGGTCAAATCTCACTTCGGTACGCTGGCGCATTATCATGTCCTCTCGCCGTTAACGGACCGAGAACTGTGGGGGGATGCAGAAGAAACTGCGAAACGAGAACTGCAGGAACACGGGGAGTTTCGCGGTGTTGACGCCTGGACATGGGAAGTCCGACGATTTGAATTCGTCCAGCAGGGTTTCTATCGTGCGCTCACCGAGGATGACGTTACTAGTGTCCTGGGTGTTGAGCGATATGTTCTTGATGAGGACCATGGATACGGCGGTCAGTATGATCTCCTGTATACCAGGTCTACGCCGGACGGGGAGGAGACGGTTCTCTGTGACTTAAAAACCGGATCAGGAATCTATTATGAGAACGAGTTGCAAGCCGTGGCGTACGCCAACGCAGTAGCGACTCCAGTAGACTCACTGAAAATCGTCCGTGCTCATCCAGATGGCACAGACGGTGAGTTAGAAGTCCGTACTGATAGTGACTTTTCTTCCTCCTGGGAGGCGTGTTTCGAGGAGTTCACGACCAACGTACGTCGTTTCTATCGGCGGCGAGAACAGGCAACCAGTAACGCCACACATAGCGATGAAGGCTCCACAACCGAGACGACCAGCAAACCACATGCTTCCACCAAGGAGAACCAGGATGAAGAACAGTCAGGTGTAACGGCCGTTGATCAGGCTACCAGAATCGAAGAGGCGGCCGAAGATTCGACTGGATCAGAGGATCAGCTCGCGGAAGCCGTTGAGATGTATACTGGCTCCCCGGTTGGGATGGGGCGGGAACTACGTGTGGCAGTCGATAACGGGGAGATTCCACGCGTAATTGAGAAGGAAGTTGACGGAGTTTCGGACGAGGAACACTCCCAGGTGCTTGAACGACTCGACGAGTTACTCCCCACGTTCGAGAGTGAATCCTCCTCAAATGAGTCCGAATCAACGTCTTCAACTGCCGCTGGCGGCTCGGTGTCAGCTCTTGAGCTTTCGGTGAGTGATGACGCAGATGCGGTGAGTAACAGTGCGGACACCCCAATTGTTTCGTTTTCTGACCAGGACTTGGTGAGTGTTGAGGTATCCTCGACCGTTGCCACTTTACTGAATTTGACTGCCGCCGCTGACAATCAGTTTGCTGATTCGCGGGAAGCCGTGGTTGAGAATGCATTGGATTTGTTCTTGGCACCGACTGTGGGAGCGGAGCTTGATCCGTCGCAGTTCAGGATTACTGACGAGATTGATGTCGCCGTAGACTCAGACCCGGTTTTGAGTCAGGTCCTTGACCTCCATGTCGAAATGGAGGAGCGATTTGAAGACGCTGATGACGTTGTAGTGCGGGCGGTTCTGGAGTATCTTGACACGTCGGAGTCGAAAACGGTGCTTGAACTAGAGAACTACGACCGCTACCAGATGGTGATCGAAATGCTCACCGCCAATGATGCCTGTCCGTGCGAGACTATTGACGAAGTTGTACAGGCTGCCCTTGAGTCACATCTTGGCGTTAATACGGATGAGTCCTGAGAAGCGGACCGGCGAGACGTTAGGTGATACCCGGTCTTGTTCCTCGGGTTTACTACTGTTGCAACTAGAGGAATAAAGAACAGGTTCGACAGAACTGGGTCGAACCTCGTCCCTGGTCACTCTGACGTAAGGCAGGATAACATATAAGTATTTGGTTACCCCTGCATCAAACCCCGTTTCTAGACGAGGAAATCACGCCCTCTAAAGACATTATTCAATCTTAATTATATGGAATTAAATGCCGGGAAACTGCCGATATCGGGGCTCTGAGACGCTATATCTTCTGAATCCTGGGAAAGGCTTATGGTGTCTCTGTGTGTACTGACAAGTGCAGCCGGACGCCTTGCACGGACCTCGTCCCTGGTCAGGCAGGTTGGTGTTGAGGGCGGCCTAGCTGCTGCGTAGAACCATGTCCACCAACCATCCGCTACCGACTGGTATCTCCGGTAGCTCGGCGACGCGTACAGTCTGCACGAACGTATCGGCTTCCGAAGTCAGTATGCCGTATCTCAAACCGGCGAGTCTCACGATGCATTGCCAGCACGAGAGTACGGTCACGGTCAAATCGGCCGAGGAGGTTAGCCAATGAGCGCTGAGGCTACGCCCCACGTGAGTTCACACGCAGAGCTTCGCTTCCTCCAGCGAACCGGTCTCATCGAGGTATCGCCGGACGCCGCGTGGCGAGCTGGAACGCCGGTCACCGTTGACGGGTACGACTACAATCAAGCCCGGTATGACCCTATTCTGGACGTTGTGTTGCTCGCACGTGATGGAATCGTCACGACCGTGCTCAAAGCTGCATACACGGACTTCACGGAGGCAAACCAATGACTCGCCAGTTGTCCGTCACGAAGCAGTACGAACACGGGACGCTCATCGAAGTGACGCCGCACTCGCAGTATGCCGATAGTAGCACGCTGCACGCGTACTACGTCCCCGACAAAGCACGGAAACACGCGGGGATGGCGAAGGTCCAGGAAATGGAGTCACCGAAGTCGGTATTCGACGAACAGGAAGGCGCGTACGACTGGGACGCGGTTAACGAGCTTGTCTCGGCATCGGACATCGTTGAACGGGCCGAGAAACGAGTCCTGAATCGGACAGACGGGGATATCGGGAGTTCGTCGCACCGGCCGTGGTCCCGTTCTTCAAGCAGCCGATCGAAGATTCCGACTGGCGTCGTTAAATTCGGCGACCCCGACAGTGCTTCAGACGACGGACCCGTTCGAAATCCGATGGAACGAGGCCGTCTCTGGGGAACGCTACGAGATGATGTGCTGGAAATCAAGTTCGTAAATCAATTGGAGTATCAAGACGATGTCCAAAGCGCCAGTACCGTCAATGCGCGGGTCCCGATGACTGTCATCGGAGAAGGCCAAGCAGCGATTGCAGCGTACCTCGCAGCGCACGACCATATTGACAACTTGATCGCACGTGTCCTCGATCTTGACATAGAAACAGTCCAGGACATGCTTGAGCGATTCCCTCACTCCTGACGAGAAAACAGGCACACCGACCGTGGGTTTAGACCCTGAAATTTTTCAGAGAGAAGAAGACGCTACTCCAAAATAGTCCCTATAACTAGTGATCAAGTCGATTCCCGTTCGTAGGACCTGTGCCTTCCGATGAAGGAACTGCCTGAGTCCTGGTCTGATCTTCTGGCCCTATCTGCACCGTTGAATCCCGGTAAGCTTGAGAAAGAATGATGATCTGGCTCTCTCACTGTGTTTCTATGCCTACGGATCGACTCCGCAGTATCGTCCCGATGTTTGGTGGCGGGACACGCTACGTGGAGACGTTGGATGCGGTGCTTGAGTTCGTTGAGGCGCATCAACCGACGACGGATGAACTCGTCGGGTGGCACCGAGGTAACTTCTCGAATGTATCGAGCCGGGACTCGATCATGCGGCGAGTCAGGTATCTGGGCCAGGCAGGATTCTTACAGCAGGAAAATGACTACTGGGCACTTGGAGATGCTGGACGCGAGTACGTCCAAAAGCAAGACATGACGACGCTCCTTCGAATCATGTGCGAACGGAATGTCGGGCTTCGGAGTCTGCTGTATGCGTTGTCTGCTAGCCCGATGACGATCGAGGAGATTAGCGATCAGCAGTTGGATACGCATCCGGAGTTGGGATGGAGTCGTGGGGAGACGGATATGGCGAAGCAACGAGCGAATTGGTTGCGGAGCATGGGACTCGTCGAGAAACAGGGAGCGGAGTACGCATTGACTGATGAGGGCTGGGAGTTCGTTGAGGGTGCAGTTGAAGAGTGGGCAGATGCGGAGTGGACGGCGACAGCGGCTAGTACGGACTTATCAGCGGGGACGTACGAAACAACGACATATGCCCGAGCTGTAGATCCGGAGTTCCGTGCGACAGTAATCTCACGGCATGACCGGACGTGCCCGGTGTCGGGTGTTGATCATCCGGGACTGTTAGACATCGCGCACGTATTATCGTGGGGCGAGTACCCGGAGTACAGAGCTGATTTGGCGAACGTGCTGCCGTTGAGCAAGACCCATCACGCGGCGTTTGATCGGGAGCTATTCACGATTGACCGAGAGTACCGGCTGCGAGTGAATCCGTCGTTCGAGACAGAAAGTGAGTTGTTGCAGCAGACGGTTCTTGACCGTGCCGGGGAGCAGATTTCGCTTCCGGATAAGAGTCTAAATCCAGAGTATGTCGCGCAGCATAACGCAACGCTTGAGTGGGTGTAGGTTTGTACAGATAATCAGTTGACGTGACGGAGATTGACTGAATGTTCTAACGCCCAGTCGTTGTCGAGAACTTCGTCTTGGTCGTCGGTTCCGCCGTCTGTGAGCAGGCCGATGTGGTAGAGGTGGTATTTGAATTGGAAGTGAATGCCTGATTTGTATACGGTAGCGTCAGAGAGGACTGTTTCGTCGATTTCTCCGTCGGCAGTCAGAACATCCTCTCGGCGAGTCTGTGTGAAAAATACTTCGACGGCGAGTGGTTGGTTGATTCGGCAGGCTTCTCGGGTGACGGCGTCTATAGTCGCGGGTTCGATGCCGCGCTGATGGAGGCGTTCGAGCGCTTCGATGATGAGTTGTGTCGGGTCGTACTGGACTGCGACTGATTGGGCGAGTTGCGCCCAGCGTGGAGCAAGGACGGTGAATCGGGTGGATTGGCCTTTCCACGATGCGAATTTATCGAGTGCAGTAGCGATACTATCGTGTTGGTTTTGCGCGAACCGGACGACTTCCGCACCAAGGTGTGTGAGTACATCGCCGTCAGGGCGATTGTCAACAAGTCCGAGAAGGACGGCTCCGCGGCGGCCGCCTGCAACGCTATTGATTACGTGATTAGAGTAGATGTCTCGTGTATCGCCGTCTGCGGCTAAGGCGAGGGCGTAGCCGAGGTAGTTCTTCGGGTGGTTTACTGGGAAGCTGCCTTCGGTGAGTCGATGTGTTGTTGCTTGGAATCGGATTGCGTCGATAGTGGTTGAGAAGTCACCGACGCCGGTGACGCGAGCGGGTTCGACGAGCGTTGCGTCGTGCGGGCTTTTGACACCGATAACACCGACATTCAGGTCGCGGGCAAGGGCGCGTGCCTGGTCAGAGATGCTTTGGATGGGGGCGGCGACATACCCGATGTTGACTTCGGACAGGTGGCCATGGGCCTGGTTGATGCCACGACGCACGTCTGTGGCGCTAGGGTCACTGTTGTGGCCTTTTGCTTCAATCACGGCAACGGGCGTTGTTGCAGCGTCGGCGTTCAGCACCTCTTGGGCGGGCATTCCGACCCCGAGAAGGTCCGGCTCACCTCCGGTGAGACGAATTGTGTTGTACGGCGCAAGACGACGATGCAGGTCGTCTGGGATTTGCCAATCGCCCCATGAGGGCTTCGTGAACTGGGTTTCCGTGACGGCGTATTGATCCGAGTTAGTGTCGAGATCGGGATAGAGTGCCTCCTTCGCGGCAGCGAGGACAGCTGGTTCGGGGATCGTGGCTGCCATTACTACGGGTCTTCTCACCCCCTAACAATAAACCGTGGCACATACAGCTGCTGATACAAGTCGGGATACTGATTGATGATGGTGTATGGGCGGACAAACAACGACTTTGCCATGGTCTAGTATGGAGAAACCGAGTACGGGGACTCGGAGATCCCGATTCCTTCAGTAGATTTATCCATTGTTGACGAAGAGTGGACACTATCAAAATGTCTGAGCACCCGACGGATGAACTTGTGGCAGCATATCTTGAGAATCGAGAGTGGGACGATCGACGTGAACCGGTCGAAAAGACCACAACAATTGTGCGAAAACTGGCGTCAGCGCTCGTGAAATCCGGCGAAATCGGGACAACGGAACTTACTGCGCTGTATCGCCTCTGTATGAATAACGACACGTATCCCGTCTCTAGCAAGCGCAGCGAAATCGAGGAGTTGGAGATACCGGATGATGTGAAAGAGTCGCTCAAAGAGCGTATTGACGAGCGCGTCGGTACCGTTGGTGGCTTGCTCTTTCCTGTGGAGGTTCCTAATAATGAAGTAGAGGCTATGACGGCGTGTTTTGAAACGCTGGTTTCTGTTGATGACCGTGACCGATTGGACGAAACCGTGCAGCGGTTGGCTAATTTTGATCTGCCGAACGTGGAGTGTGGAAAACTCTCCCCAGTCCTCTACTATCTTCACCCTGAATACTACCCGGTCGTGAACAATATGTCGCGGACAGGAATGGCGGAATACTTCGATCAAGATATCTCGAACGCCTTGGTGGATTACACGGAAACAGCCGAGACGTATCGCTCTGTTCGGGATTCATATGGGTTTCAGGATAACTTCCGTGACTTGGATTACTTCTTTGTCTGGGCGAATCGGCGAGAACGTTCGAAGAACGACATTTCAATAGCGACTGATCGGTCGTATTACTGGGTCAATCAGGGGAATCAGGCGGAGATTCGAGACGAGTACGTTCGAGCAAAAGTGGATGACGTTTGGCATCATGATCTTGAGCAACTATCCCCCGGTGACGTGGTGTTCCACAATTTTGGCGATGAGCTTATTGGTATCTCAACTGTCAGGGAGTGGAGAGAGACGTATACGTTCAGTGGTGAGGGATATCAACGAGTCGGCGTTGACTTCCAGTGGTTCAATGATCCGGTCCCAGTAAACAATGAATTGAAGGAGGAATTGAATGCACCTGAGTTCCGTCGGGAGTACTTCCCGGTCAATTCTCAGGATAACTTGAAGCAAGCGTATCTATCGAAATTATCGCCAGCGGCTGCAGAGTTCCTTCTTGACCGAGCTGAAGGGTGGAACGTATTGCGTACGTTAGAGGATGAGCAAGAGCGGAATTCCGTGATTCCCGAAGAACCTGACGAGGCTGAAGAGATTGCACGTCAACTCAAAGAGGAGAAGCAGGTCGTGTTTTATGGGCCGCCTGGAACAGGGAAGACGTATACTGC
>SDGW01000707.1_pt1 | contig 13887 bp, 11 predicted proteins | sample 2873831 | NCBI WGS metagenome assembly SDGW01 (sample SAMN08132700, study PRJNA421101) | hypersaline lake metagenome | isolation source: celular fraction 0.22 microns magnesium sulfate-rich crust from ephemeral... | place: Spain: Penahueca Lagoon, Toledo | collected 2011-07
CTGCGTTCTTCGTGACAGCAACAGGACTGATGTACGCCACATTCAGGCTTCGGTTGCTTGATGCGTTGCCGATCGCCCGTCAGACGGTATTAGCGGAGATGGATGAGCTCGTGTTCGTGTTAGATGAAACAGGAGCGATCGTGACGGCCAACAATGCAGCCACCGAACAATTCGGGGATGAAAGAGAACTGGCAGGGACACACATAACAGCGGTGTTAGGAAGTGATGTAGCTACAATACAAAATTCGGGCAGTCAAAAAGTGGATATCGTCACGCAAATCAATGATGAAGACCGGCACTTCACCGTCGGTCAGACTACACTAACGGATAATTACGAGATGGTCGTCGGGCAGCTACTCGTCTGCCGGGATGTCACCGAGCGTGTACACCACGAACGTAAACTTGAGGAATTGAATACACGCCTCAAACTTGCACTTAGTGAGACAGACACGGGTGTCTGGGAGTGGGATCCCGACACCAATACGATCGTCTGGGATGAGGCTAGTGAACGATTGTTTGGGTACGATCCCGGTGAATTTCCGGGGACAGTTGATGCGTTTGCCAGCCATGTTCACGAGGCAGACTTCCCGGCAGTCCAAGATGCAATCGATACCGCGCTCGAAACAGGAAAGCAATTTAAAACAGATTTCCGGGTGGACCCAACGAATGGCAAACAGCGGTGGGTGCGGGCACGTGGGGTTGTGGAAACAGACGATTCCAACACCACGCCTCGCGTGATCGGTATCCAGACCGACATCACCGACTTCGTCGAACAAAGACAGGCCCTCGAACGAAAGAACGAGCAACTTGACCAGTTTGCAAGCCTCGTGGCCCATGACCTTCGGAACCCATTGAGCATCGCAATCGGTTTCACAGATATCGCTCAGGAGACGCAGGCCCCTGCCCACTTCGAGAAGGTCGAGAACGCACACGACCGCATTGAACGCCTCATCGAAGACATACTCACCCTCGCGCGGGGTAAAACTCCAATCACCGAGTCAATGGAGATAGATATCGGTATTGTTGCGACCGAAGCGTGGGGATACGTCGATACACACGAGGCGACGCTCGGAATTGATGAGGATATACCGGTCGTATCGGGAGATGACGGCCGGTTGACTCAGATGTTCGAGAATCTCTTTCGAAACGCGATCGAACATGGTGGGAACGACGTAACAGTTACTATCGGTGGATCGCCCGATGGTGATGGATTCTACGTGGAAGATGACGGTAGCGGGATTCCACCGGACCAGCGGGAGACGGTGTTCGACCACGGTGTCACGACAGACACGGACGGAACGGGCTTCGGACTCTCTATTGTGAGCGATATTGCGAAAGCACACGGCTGGTCGGTCAGAGTAACTGATGGGACTGACGGTGGCGCACGCTTCGAGTTTCAACTGTCATAACCCACTAATGATAGGCCGTGGATAACGCTCTGGATTGGCGAGATGCATCCGTTCTGCAGCATATAATGTCCGTATGTATCACGACGTTCCGCTTGATTTACTAAGCTAATGATTGTTCAACCCAGGGGGGTAATCAGCGCCAGGAATACTCATCAGAACCCAGGAATCCACGTCTGCACATCTCAGACCCGATCGTTTTCCAGTATATGACATGATTCTTTGAGACGCTCTGTGTACGCGACTTCGGACCACGTCTCTCAATTATGGCGGCTGAGCCGGGGAACTATCCGGACTTTGCCATCCCGATATTCAGGCCGCGAGCGGTCAGGGGCGCATATCCGTCGTCGGTACGGCGTTCGAAACCACCATCACGAACGCGAAACACTGGCTGGTCGGTGTCACTAGTCGAGCGACGTGACGACCGGTCACCGCCACCTGTTGTGCGACCAGGTGTCCCAGCAGTGTTGTTGCTCTCACAACCGGCCAACCTTACAGATCCTGACAGGCTACTGTCGTGAGAAACCGACGTCGATGCATACCGTCTCTGTGGGTTCTGTAGTGATTAGTCTATTGACTATCAATATTTTACTTGTTGAATAGCAACTACTCATCAGATGAATATTTATGCTGTGACCCTTTTCATTTACTAAAGATGGGTGGAGAGATACTCGTTGTCGACGACGACGAAGTGATTCGACAGTTGCTCACCCACCGGTTACGTGGTGAGGGATACGACGTTCGGGTCTGTGAGGACGGCCGTGCCGCTGCCGATCTATTCGATGAGGGATATGAACCCTCGCTGGCGATATTCGACGTTATGATGCCGCGTCTCGACGGGACCCGGTTATTGCGGATGGTCCGGTCGGGCGAGTTAGCCGTGCGGTCGGACCTACCAGTGGTGATGCTCACCTCTCGTGGCAAAGAAGAGCACGTACTGGAAGGGTTTGATTCCGGAGCAGACGATTACGTCACGAAGCCGTTCCGTGCACAGGAACTGCTGGCACGTGTCCGGAGATACGCAAATGCATAATCCGGAAGAGCGGTGATGCAGGGTGATGTGGCGCTGTTTGGCTACCTTGTCCCCATTGCGGTTATCCTGACTTTCTTGGGATTGCTCGTGGGAATTGGGCTACTCGTCTCGTTCGCGCTCACCATGGGCCTGTCCAGCTATCGAGCCTCCGTTGCTGACCGGCATGAGCGCGTACGGCCAGAACTCCAGTCAGAAGTGCTTTCCCGAGCGTTCGGTGGGGATCCGGACTGGAACAGTTGGGTCGCCGGCCTCTCCAATCGGGAGCGCCACGTTGTCACCGAGCTACTGGGGGAGTATCTCCGGGAGTTGGACGGAAGCGAGGCCGACTCACTCAGAGAACTAGGGATTGTACTCGGTATCCCAGAACGGGCACAGCGGGATTTGGAACGCGGGCACACGTTCGACCGACTCCAGGCACTCACCTGGCTGATACGCCTGGAGCAATCGGAGCCGTACTTCGCAGCGTCGTACGAACCGTCGACGCCCGCCGAGCGTGCGGCCGTCGCCCGTCTGTTGTACGATACCGACACACTCGCTAGTCCGGCAGACGGCCTGGAAATACTGCTCTTGGAGACGAACGAGGAATTTAGTGTTTTCGGGCAGGATACGCTGTATCGCCTCGCCAGCGAGACACCGGACGCGATGTTCGCCCTCGCTACCGAACAGTATCGGACGTGGTCACCGGCACTGTTAGCGCAAGTGCTGCTGGTCTGTGGCCATCTCGGGACCAGTATTCGGGCCGGGGATATCGGGTGGGTGACGGCCAGCCTGGACCACGACGATGAGGGTGTCAGGGCTGCCGCGGCACGCGCACTGGGCAGTTTCGGTTGGAAGCCACAGCTCCGTGACTCGAGGTTTCTTAGCCGGGCAGCGGATGACCCATCTCCGCGCGTCCGTGGGGCGGTCTACGAGATGTTGGGAGAGTGGGGCGATGAGGAAGCACTGACAGTACTCCTCTATGCCCTCGTCTCAGAGGATGACCCGCGAGCACTGGTTCGTGGGACGAATGCACTCGTCCGCCGTCGGGACCGAATCGATACCCGTGCGCCGACAATCCTTGGCCCAGCATGGGCGTGGAGTAGCGAACACGCATCGTACGACACCGTCGCCCGGGGCCGTACAGGGATTATCGAGGGGTAGACGAAATGCACTCGCCCGCACATATCGTGGTTCAACTGCTCGGCGCTACCGGTTTGTTCGTCCTCGGGTACTATTCGATCGTCAACGGCTATTACCTCTGTATACATATCTTGGCGCTCTTTGAACTGCGCGACAACGTCCGTGAGGCGAGCTGGGAGCAGCCGTTCAGACGATTTTCCAGCCCGTTCTACCCCGGTATTGCACTCGTAGTACCGGCCTACAACGAGGAAGCGACAATTCGGGAGAGTGTCCAGTCGATGCTGTCGTTGAACTACCCGGAGTTGGAGGTCGTCGTCGTCAACGACGGATCGACCGATGAAACGCTCGCCCGACTGATTGAGCGATTCGATCTGGAACCAGTCGACGCCGACGTCCCGTTCGAAGTGCCGGCGGAAGAAATACAGAGGACCTACCGGTCGACACGCTACGAGGAACTCCTCGTGGTGGACAAGGCAAACGGCGGCAAGAGCGACGCACTCAATGCCGGTATCTGGCTCACCGAGATGCCGTTGTTCTGTGCTGTCGATTCGGACACGCTTATTGACCGCAACGCGCTTCTCCAGATCGTCAAACCGTTTCTCGAGCGGCCTGGGACGACGGTGGCGACCGGTGGCGTCATCCGGGTCGCGAATAGTTGTACTGTCGAAGATGGTCTCGTGAAGAAAGTAAACCTGCCCAAGACTGGACTGCCGGGACTACAGGTGATGGAGTATCTCCGGGCGTTCTACTCGGGGCGACTCGGTCTCAACCGAATCAACGGACTCATCCTCATCTCCGGCGCGTTTGGCATGTTCCGGACCGACGTTGTTCGTGAAATAGGTGGGTACCGACAGGATACGATTACGGAGGATTTCGACATTATTGTCAGACTCCACCGGTATCTGACTGACGAAGACCGTGACTACACGGTCGATTTCGTCCCCGAACCGGTCGCCTGGACCGAAGTCCCGGCCGATCGGAAGATTCTCGGCCGACAGCGCCGCCGCTGGTTCCGGGGGATGGTCGAGACCGTAATTACGAACCGAAAAATGATGTTCAGACGAAAGTACGGCCGAGTTGGGACGATTATTTTCCCGTTTTTTATCGCCGCCGAGATGTTCGGCCCACTCATTGAAGGCTTGGGATACATTATACTCCCGCTTGCGGTGTATTTCGACGTGCTGCAGATTGAATTTTTCATTATGTTTTTCCTCCTGACGACCGGATTTGGTATCTTCCTCTCGTGGTTCGGCGTATTCAGCGAGGTGTGGAGCTTTAATCGCTATAAGGAACCGCGACAAGTTCTGCGGTTACTCTGGTACGGTGTTCTAGAGAACTTCGGCTACCGCCAGTGGAAGACCGTCGTTGCGTGGCAGGGACTGTTTGAGTACCTTCGCGGAGTCGACAGCTGGGGAGTCATGGAGCGCGGCGGGTTCAGTTCCGAAAGCGAGGAAGATACTTGAGTCATCAACCATTTCCGTAATTATGACACGGGACTCTGGGGGATATTTTCAGGACCTGTACGAGCTGGGGGCCGACCGGGCCCTGTCGCTTGAACAGAAGATCGACCGAGCCATAACGATCGGACAGGACCGGCTGGGTCTGCCTTACGGTGTGCTGTCGTACACCGCTGCGGGGGAGTACGAAGTGGTCGACTCGACGATTGAGAGTGGCGAGTACGCTGCCGGGACAGTTTACGAACTGGAGGAGACTTGGTGCCGTCACGTCGTCGACAACCGTGAGATACTGGTGGTAGCGGATGCGGATGCCTCGCAGTACGCTGACGATATAGCCCGAGAATCCACCGGGTTGCAGTGTTACATTGGGGCGCCAATACTCGTCGACGGTGAAACATACGGCACGCTCTGTTACTCGGACGAGACACCGCGCAGTCGGGACTTCGACGAAAACGAACGTCAGTTCGTCCAGCTTCTCACCCAGTGGATCGGTTACGAAATCGAGCGTAAAAAACACTATCAGACCGTCGAGTCCCAGAACAAGCGACTCAACGAGTTCGCCGGCGTGCTCGCTCACGACATTCGGAATCCGCTCACTGCCGCCATCGGGTATACCGAGTACGCCATGGAAACAGCGCCGGACCAGATTGCGACGCACCTGGAGACAGTGCTACGGTCGCTAGATCGGATCGAGGCCCTCATCACGAACACACTCTCACTGGCGCGTGAGGGTGCCGATGTCGGCGAACGCGAGCCCGTTGCACTCGACTCCGTTGCGCGAGAAGCCTGGGAGATGGTCTCTCCCCCGAACGCCGCTCTGTCAGTGGTTGATCCGTACACACTCATGGCCGACGAGTCACGACTGAAACAGTTGTTTGAGAACCTGTTTCGAAACGTTGCGGAGCATTGTGGCGACGACGTGAGGGTCACTGTACGCGGAACGGATACTGGGTTCGAAGTTCTCAATGACGGTCCAGAGCTGCCTGAGTCCGTCGCGGACTCGCTTTTTCAGGACTCGTTCGGCGCAGACCGAATCGGACTCGGCCTCCTAATCGTAGAGCGAGTTGTCTCCGGTCACGGGTGGGACGGACAAATAGAATCAACGCCGGAAGAGACCCGTTTCATCTTTTCAGGTGTGGGTAAAGCGACGACAGCGGGGAAAGTTGTGTAAATGTCCCTTTTGACGATTACAAGACATTCGAATGCCCAATCGGCTGTAACAAACTGAAGTGATTCGCCACCCCGGGGTGGCGAATATCTTTACGAACTTACAGACACCAGTATGACTGCCCAAAGATAGCGCACTCTACTCCCTCACTCGCGTATATGTATACGGCCCTACGCTCGATGGTATCAACTCGATACGTCGTATTTGACGACAACGATGTTAACGAACTCGCGACGTTCGGTTGGTTCGGTCCCACTCGCTCTTGCCACGCGATCGATTACTTCCTCGCGCTCGTTCGTATAGCTCAACACGAGATACACGTCGCCACCGTCCGAAACCGCGTTTTGGTACTCTTCCTGTGTGCTGAACGAATAGAGTGGATTGACACTGACATCGCCCCGACTGAAGTAATGATTGAACGCGTCACTCGGTCCTGTCCACGTCCATCCAGGGACGACGAGTATGGTGTCTTCGGCTGCCGCGTTCGTATCGACGTACGATGCTGCGTCGTCCCACTGGTCCTTGTGGGGCTCTGTGTAATATCCGGGCAACGGAACCAGCATCCCCATGAGGATGACGGCGATGAGTGCGTATCGCAAATACCGGCTGTCCATCAACTGGATGCTTCGCGCGACTAATATCAGGAACGCAGGTGCCGCCACGATAGTGTACCGGAGTTGGAACATCGGTCGGACCGCTACCGAGAGCACGAACGGAACGCCGACCGGAACGATTAGCCAGAGAGCCAGTAGGCTGAGTTGGTTCGTCTCCGCCGATAACTCACCCATCGTCGTGAGGCCAATCAGTACTATCACACAGAGCGCCACCGCCATCAGAAAGACCTCTGAGGGGTAGGTCAAGATATTGTACGGCCGCGTCGTCTTCGTGACGCCGAATGACAAGAGTGAGAACGTCTCGATAAGCGCACTCGGTTCGGGCGACTGGAGCCAAGCGGCAGCGTCTGCTGGGTACTGCTCGGGTGCGATTATGCGGTGTATGAGTAGCCCGGTCCACGGACTAGTGAGGATGCCGATACTGGCATACATACCGACACCCTTTCGAAACGATATATCATTGTCTGCCGGGTTGATATACATCATTAGTCCCAGATACAGTGCCTGTGCGAGCAGAACGAACAGCCCGTACACGTGCAGATACCCCATCAAGACCCCGACAGTGACGTAGCCGGCCGCATACGGGCGGGAAAACGAATCTGTTAGTCTGACTAGCAAATAGATAGAGAGAACCGTAAGCAAGACCAGCAGCGCGTACATCCGGGCTTCCTGTGCATACCAGATCTGGAGAGGTGAAACTGTGAGGAAGGTGACGGCGACTGTTGCCGTTGCTCGATCGAACAACTCCCGCACCAGTAGGTATGCTACCGGAAGCGTCGCGACACTGAACAGTACCGAAGTGGACCGCATCGCAATCTCGGATGTCCCTGCAAGTGGGACCCAGGCCCACATTATCACGTTGTACAGTGGCGGATGGGGCTCGAACTGTGGGACTTCAAACAGCAACTCCCCTAAGGTCCTCTCAGTGGCCATTGTAATCATAAACACCTCGTCTATCCAGAACGATTGCTCCCCCAGACGGTAGAGGCGAAGCACACTTCCAACGAGCATCGCAATGAGCAGTTCCGGTGGAACGGTGAACCTATCTCCTACAGTGTTCGGTATCGAATCAGATAGCCAGGCACCCATCTAATTGAATTATAACTACGCTCCAGTCCCTATAATTCCATCTATCATTATTTACGGAATAAGACAGCATGGTTCTCCGTACCGTCGAATCGCCGGATGTAGATGCACTCAACGGATGGAATATCTCATTAGATTACCGAATATATTCGAAGAAATTTAGAAAATTTAACACAAGCTTCAAATGTGAGATCCGGCCTCTGTGATAGGTCGGTGAGAACTATTGCGATAATCACGACCAGAAATTCAATGGCATTCGTCTTTAGCTAAGCGAAGAATCACACGATGGCGGCACCTTATCAAGGCTATTTTCGAGAAGAAGGGTGAGGAGAAGCCTGTACACAATTTTAGCTACTCATAGAGAATCATAGTTGGCTCACTGCAATGTTTCCCTCTGAGTTCCTCGAAGACCACCCTGTCAAGACGGCTCACCGCCAGTGTGTGTCGTTATTTGTGTTTACGTTGCAAATATTGTCTCTCCAATGTTGAACAAAATGCCTGGAGCATCTCAATTCGGACATCTTGGTTAATACCCGGTAAGACCGACATCGCCTCTAGGTCGTTCCCAAGCGATTCTTCGGTTGGCATCAGATACAATGCCCATCGGATGATATCGTCTTACGTGACGAACTCATCGCCCCAGAATTCCTCGTATTCAGGTAATTTCTCCTCGTCGTAGACCATTCGAAATCGTTGTGGATCGTCTCGTATCCACTCGGCAAACTCCTGTTTCGAATCGAACTCAGCTGGAATCTCATCTACTTCTGCAATAAGTTCGTCAAGGAAAATATCCGTCAGTGCAGCGCGGACTGGCTCCATCGCTTTGACAGTATCTTCGTGCAGTGGAATATCGATCGTCTCCGCTGTCGGCAGTGGGACATGTGGTCGTATCGGGTCCACATGCGGCTCTGAGGTCGGGAACTCGAAGGCAGTTAGATTCTCTCGCCGCCAAGCCTCCTGATGGCGGTGTAGATAGCGAAGTTCCTCGATTGCATCTTTTCGGCGTTCACGGATTTTGTATCGGAGTTTCTGTGCTCGCTCTGTCCCCTCACGTGCTTCGAACGCAGCTGGGTCACGGAGATACTCCCGCATTGTCTCGTTCAAAATCCCGTTGTCCGTGTTCGGCACCTCAGAATCACCAGCGACCATATCCTGACATCTTCGTGAATCCAATTGTAACTTCGCAACAGCATATCACCCCCTATTTAACATTCACCGCTATGGGGGAATTTGAGACAGCGCCACTATCTAGTCCCCACATGGTTTGGATAGAGGTCGAACCCAATGCCCGAATCTGACAACGCAGACCAGCCAGCAAATGCCGACCACATGGGTCGGTCTGACCCTGGACGTGAGCCAGTCGTTACAGAAGTACCCCCGCCTCAGAGAACCCTATCGGAGCTACCCGGGTTTTCCGAGATTAAAACGAAGCTCAACCGAGTACTGCTAAGGCCGATGACGACTGACACGGCTGTTATCCGGACACAGTCAGTGCTGTTTGAAGGCCCTGACGGGACGAGCCCGGACAGTGTTGCCCGTGCGACCATTGGAACTCTCGCAGAATCCGGGTTCACAGTGTATGAACCCAACTCCCTGACGAACCAGCGTGACCGGTTAGCACTCTGGGAGGCTCTTGCGGACGAGTTACCAGACAAAGAACCCGCCGTCCTCTGGATTCCACCAGAGTCACTTCGGCAGACGGACTGTGCACGGGCCAGCAAGTATCTAAACGAGTTTACCGACACAAATAATCAAGCGGTTGTCCTGAGCGCCCGGACATACGACCCACAGCGTCGACAACGACGGCGGCACGAGCCTGCTGTCAGTGACGCGATGGAACTTCGAATATCGGTGCCGAAACCCGATGCCGACCGGCGGCAGGCACTCCTCAAAGCCGAACTGGAGACACTTGCCGAGCGTAACGTCCGGTACGACATCAACACCGACGACCTGCGTGAACTGGCACAGCAGGCCACTACATGCAACGATGACGACTGCCAAGCCATCGTCCGTCGTGCAGCTGTCCTTGCTACGAATACTACACCGGAGCACCCCGAGATTACCCCCAAACTGCTTGGCGATGCAATTGAGCAGCACCAGAAAGAGATGCCCAACACCACATCGGACCGGGACAACCGTTCATCGAACACGTTTGAGGCCACCCCGTCAGACGTCACCTTCGACGATATCGGTGGGCTTGACGGCGTCATTGACCGACTGCGCCGACTGCTCGTGGTTCCGCGTCGGTACGCCGACCTCTATGCCGACAGTGTCCTGTCGGCGACACAGGGCGTGTTACTTCATGGCCCACCGGGGACCGGGAAGACGATGCTTGCGGCAGCGCTAGCTAACGAATCCAACCGGACATTCTATTCCGTCGATGGGGCTGCAGTCAAGAGCAAGTGGTTCGGGCAGTCCGAACAGCGGGTGCGGGACCTGTTCGAGGAAGCACGAGACAACGACCCCAGCCTCGTGTTCTTCGACGAATTCGACGCTCTGGCCGGGCACCGAACCACTGCGAGTCACTCGGCCGTGGAAAGTATCGTCGCCACCCTGCTCGCCGAACTTGATGGGCTTGACGGACGTGGTGACGTCTTCGTGGTTGCAGCCACCAATCGCCCAGCTGCAATCGACCCGGCGATTCGTCGCCCCGGCCGACTTGGGGAAGCTATCGAAGTCCCTACGCCGGACGAAACGGCCCGCAAGGACATCTTCGCCATCCACTTGGACGGCCTGCCGACTGCCACCGGAGTGACACCTGAGTGGGCTGCCGAAGTCACACCCAAGACTGCCACTGGGGCCGACATCAACGGCATCGTTGAATCGGCCGTCCACAACGCACTCGGTCGACATTCCGACGGCCACGACTCGGCAGCAGACCCGGTAATCGAACAACAGCATCTCAGTAGCGCAGTCGACACTGTCGTGAGCCAGTCCCTCGACGGTGGGCGAGAATATCACTAGCCATCCCGGTGCCAACCACACGGCACGTACTGTCAACTATCAGTCCCACCCACAGCGTTTAGTGGCTTGTCTGATAGTTGTATGATAATACCACACAAGCTACGAGATACTCCATATCCATGGTCACCGAATCAGACATCGCCGACGAACTGCTCGCCAACCCCGATAATTACGATGCGTACCGGAACCGCTACCGATCGGAACGGGAGTACTACAGACAGGTTCGAAACGAGGCGCCAAAATCCCTCTCTACATTTGATGAGTTCCTCGAACTGCATGCGGTATTTCTGAACCGATCTGCAAGTGACCAAATCAAAGACTGGGTCGAAGACAATCTCGCTCGCAGTCTCAAGAATATGGTCCTAGGGACGAGCCCCAGAGGGCGGGCGTATCCACTCACAACGCTTGCAGACATTCAGGCCCGTCTCGAAGACTACCGTTCGATCGGGATTGACACTCCTGAACTAGAGTTTGTCGTCGATACGATCATCGAGGCTTTGTTCGACACTGCCGAGGATGGCCTCAGCTCAGACGCCCACGAGACGCTTGCCGGGCTCCTCGAAGAGACACCACCGGGGACACAGGTTGGTGGGCCGACCGATATACTGGCCCAATTGAAGAGTGTCCAGTCGCTTGCGTCGGACCGGCTGGCACAGCGAGCGTCCTCGCCCGCAAACCAGCTTGCGTTAGCGGCCAAGGAGTATCGCGCTGCGATGCCCTGTCCCTCAGCACCAACGGGTTCAGACGCCTGTGTAGCGGCTGCAAAAGGCATCCCGCCCGGCAATGTGGAGAAGCGCAAATTGCTGGCGGCCGCCGTTCATCAGGACCCGTCTCAGTTAGAGCCTTTCTGGGAACTTCTCTATTGGAGTGCTAGAGCGACGATTGAACGATTCCGGCATCGTACCGAACACCCCACGCTGGGCCGTCTCTACAGGGCTCAATACCAATTGGTGGTCGTCGACTCGCATCGAGCAGTTGTCGGAAAGTCAGACCACTGGCAACATCGTATCGATGCCTATCGGCACGTTGCTACGGGTATCGAATGCGGGCAAGGACGCTATACGACAACACGTGAAAACTGGCCTGAGACGGCGTTTGCCGAGGCGGCCAGCGCATATGAGGCCGCTGCTGAGACGATCGCGCCGGTCGACACATCTCGGCAACTTAAGTACCAGAGCAAGGCCTACCGATATCAGGCCCACGCAGCAGCGACGCCGGAACGCACGTACGAGATTCATGGCGATGCCATCAAGTGGTTGCTGTCGATGATCGATGACGAAGAGTCGGAACACCCCTCGCTGATACAGGATCTACTCCGGCATCATCGATTTTATCGACTCACATACGAGGTTAAACGAGCCTTCGTAGCCCATGAGTTTGCGAGTGTGATTCGGTTGTATACTGATTATCACTCGCTCCGGCAAGCGGTTCCAGTCGTTGCGCAGTCCGAGACCGCCGTTGACGCCTGCTATCACCTCGCGCAAGCGGCTCGAATGTGGAACCAAGAGGAGACAGACAGTGCTGTATATCACTACCAGCGCGTCCTTGGGATGGAACTGCCCGCTTCGGATGTCTCAACGGAGGAGCTGATTGAACACGCCCTGCAACCCCAGCTTGCGCGTGCGTCGCGGGCGGCCTCTAAGATGGCTACGGTCATGGCACGGTAGTTGTGAACTTTTGTAACCATATTGATTAGGCATAAGTTATGAAATTCTCACACTCACACAACACAATTATGACAGATTCACCACAAGCAAATCACAAGGCGGCCAATTCGGGATGATCAACGTGCTCAGACCTCATATTGGCCTGCACTTTCACTGTGCCAACCGGAATAGGAATCGTTCGCCAGCTGCTATCGATTCAGTGTCGGATCTTCAATTAAAATGAGACTTCAACTTTCGCTGCCAAAAGATGATGCCAGCTGGGAACTGTATACGCCAGATGAGTTTGTCTCCGAAATCGCTCATGAGCATGTTGATGAGACAACGGAGTCAGAGACAGAGATTAAGGTTGTATTCTCAGGAGTTGATCATTTTACTAACTCTGAGGAAGTGCTGGGAATCTCACTGCCATCTGGTGGATATACACTTCCAGAGGCGGAATTTAGGAGCTTGAGGGCTCCTGACGGTGTTACGTGCGATTTGTCATTCGACGGGATTGGTAGTTTCAGCCAAGCAGCCGAGAAACACGTCCAAACGCGTCTGCAGACAGGTGGGGTTCGATTCAACAATGTGATCCAACTAGAACGGTGGAAGAATGAACAAAGCGGGATGGCAATTTCATTTGCTGACCAATCTGGTTACACACTTCCCTACGGAAAAGTACACAAAGCCGAATTAGATTAAATCCAGGGGTCAGCACGTGAAATGGCTGTCAACATTAGAGCTGTCTGCTGGGACACTGCTGTTCGCATTCGGTATCTGGTTTCTCGGGATACTCACTGCTGTCCTGAGTCTTATTCCGCTGTTCGTGACCGATACGCTGGTGGGCGCCGAATTCATTCGGTGGTTCCGGAGGGCGGGTCTTTTGATTATTTTGGGGTCAACAGCGGTGATGGCGTGGATTCAGCTCTACCTGCTTGATATTCGCTCGGCCGGGGGTGATGACCTCGCTCCCCGTGATAATCACGACCACGATTCTCTTGAGAGCTTGCCTAATCTGGTGAATCAACCTACAGTCAGCTGACATTGATATAGAATCTCGTGCAAGACTTAGAGGGTAAGTCTTGCAGTGGTATGAGCGTTACAGACAGGAAACGGCTATTATGATGCAATCTGAACGCTTTGAACCGTGCTACCGCTCCAGGCCGACATCTGGTCAATACTAGCCAATGTGAGCATCGGCACTTGGATCGGATTCCTCGTCACTCTCGTCGCCAGCTTCGGTGTCCTCCAGGTCCGCCGCGAACGCCGGAAGACCAAACTCCGGCGTGCCCTGGTTGCGGAACTTGAGCAGCAAGATTTGGACCGTGTCCTGAAGGCCGTAAACGCGTCCGAGGCAGCTGTCCCACCGGGTGAATCCCGCGAAAGACCAGACC
>SDGW01001465.1_pt1 | contig 13886 bp, 14 predicted proteins | sample 2873831 | NCBI WGS metagenome assembly SDGW01 (sample SAMN08132700, study PRJNA421101) | hypersaline lake metagenome | isolation source: celular fraction 0.22 microns magnesium sulfate-rich crust from ephemeral... | place: Spain: Penahueca Lagoon, Toledo | collected 2011-07
CAGTGCTAGTGTTGCCATTACGAATTTTTTCATAATGTGATCTCCTCCTCTTAATTTTTTGATAGCCTTTTATATGAATAATTAGCTAACGATAGATAATAGCAAGCATCTTTATATTTTTTATTTGCTTGCAAACACTCTGATAACAACTCACAATAATTTGCTAAATATTGATGATCTTCATTATCTTGGAAATAAGGAATAACCGTTTCCTTCAAAAAATGCTCTAAACTTATCTGATCACCAAGAACTCTCAATTTATATACTTGGAAGTAATACTCAAACAATTTATAGTCCTCTTTGTCCGTCACCATCAATAATCCTCTATCAACCATTTCCATCAGTTGACTTTGGTCATCGAGTTCAAAAAGTGCTTCAACCATAGAAGCTATAGTTGTTAACTTCCCCTTGAAATTTTGGGTCTCTTTAAAAACCAAGCTTTGTTCAAAGTGTTTAAAAGCCTGTTTGTAATCATCCTTTGCAGCATACAAGTTACCAAGGTTTTGGTATGCTACACCTTTTAAAGAAGGTTCTTGCAAGTAATTTGCTGCTTTTATCGCGAGATTAAATGCTTCTTCTGCTCGATCATATTGTTTAATTCGTTTATAGCAGATCCCCAATAATATTTGGCAATCGGCACTACGCCTGAAATCAAAGTTAATCGAGTAAAGATCTAGAGCTAGCCTTGTATAATGCAAACAAAGTGTAACGTTTTGGAGCGCTAATTCATTAATAGCGATTAAGAAGTATAAGTCCGATTTTTCAAAGTCATTCATTGGACGAATGTTTAGAATAGATAAAGCATTGGTGTAATTTGTATGCGCATCCATATAACGATAACTCAAATTTGCAAAAAGCCCTTTAAATTTAAAGTGATAATATTGATGTTTCTGTTCAAACATTTCATCCATACGATCAAGCTTTTCTAATAAAACGGGCACTTCACTTAAATGTCTCATTAGTAGGTGATAACGAACCTCAAACAATTTGAATAAGGCTAAGATACTAGGACTCACATTACTCTGTACCTCTTGTTTCAATCGTAGATAATGTTCTGTAGCTTGATCATTTTTACGCTGGATTATCATCGAATACCATTCATGAAGGTCCTGTTCTAATTGTTCTTCATCCATATCATCAAAGTCCAAATCAAATTGAATATTAAGCCGATCAAACAATAACTGCAGAATTTCATCACTTGGCTTGGTATTCCCGTTTTCAATTTTACTCAGATAAGATAAAGAACAAATTCCTTCTGCTGTACCTTCTAGAGTGCGATTTTGATTTAACCTGTGAAATTTTATCTTTTTACCTAACTCAGCGTTCATATCTTGCTACCAACTCACTCTCTAACAGGCCATCATCCACTAATATCACTATATTATCTATTAGGGATAATTAAGCTATTTTCCTGCTATTTTTATTTGGGAAAACCCAACCGAAAAATGCCTATAAAACGGTAGTTTAGATAACCTATTTTCTCAAACTAGGTTTCCCTCCCCTTTTTATATGGATTGTGTATATGGTACTGAATTTATCACTAATTCTCAATATTCTGATAATTTTTCATTCTAGAGCACTAGAAATTCTCCCTTTTATGTCAATTTTCTCACCTTTTCATGGTATGATTTTCCCTGAAACATATTTAAGCCTATCAAAAATTAGGTCATAAGTACTGATGGCTAATAAGATAAAGATCTTGGAATTAAAACAGAATTTAAATGATTTTTCCTCATATTAGTAAAAAGTTTATGGTGATTAAAAAAATAAAAAGCCTCTTCTGAAACCGAAGAGGCTTTTGTAACGTCTAATTAATAACTATTGTTTTTCATTTTCTACTGCATTATATAATGCAATGGAAAAATCAGCTCTTGTAGCATCCTGATCTGAATTAAAATGTTTAGGCTCAAACTCATTTGTGGTATCTATAGAACTAAGGAGAACGATTGCTTCATCCATTCCACTTTTGGTTTGTGATACAAATCCAATATCATTCTCAATTTCAAATGCATTTTGAATAATCAGAGCCATTTGACCTCTTGTAATGGTCTCTTTTGGTCGGAAAGTTCCATCTGGATAACCATGAATAATGCCAGCTTCTTTCATGGATGCAATATCCTGTGCAAAACGATAATTTTCGCTCACATCACTAAATAGTGACATGTTCTCAGAGTCAATTTTTAAATAGTTATTCAGTAGTGCTGCAGCCTGCCCACGTGTAATAGATCGGCTTGGCTTAAAGCTACCATCTGTATATCCATTAATAACTTCAGATTGTGTCAAAGTTTTGATTGCATCGAATGCTACGTGATCTTCAGTTAGATCACTAAAAAGTTGATCCTTATCCAAGTTTGAAAAATCTTCTACTCTACGACCACCAGCATATTTCGGTCCCCAATAAGGATTGCTTAATGATGCAATTGTTACTCCATCATTCGTAGCAGAAATAAATTGATTATCACCTACGTATATACCAACGTGTGAAATTCCTTTTCGATATGTATTCTTAAAAAATACTAAATCACCGGTTTTCAATTCGCTTTTACTTACCGGATCTCCTTCATATGCTTGCTGTAATGTTGTTCGTGGAAGCTCCACACCAAGCTTATTATAAACATGTTGCGTGTACCCAGAACAATCAAAACCACTTACATTGTTACCACCAAAAGCGTAAGGAGTGCCAAGATATTCTTTTGCGGTGTTCAATACTTGGTCCTTATTCACTGCTGCCGAAACGAGATGTCCATTACCCAAAACCATAATACTTGCAAATACAACCGTCAAAAATCTTTTCAATACACTCACTCTCCATTTTTTGTACGCTCTTTTGTAGTTAGTCCCTATTCTATCAAATTTTTCCCCTCTGTCACTTTACGTTTTTGTTACAAATTGTATCAGTAATCACAAATCTCTTCCTATTTATTTAATACATTGAAAGGTTTACTGAAATCACTCACGGGTAAACTCGCTGTGAAATCACATTGTTCTCATTAAGGAGGAGATTTTCATGAAACCATTTGTTCGAGAATATACGAATGATGAAACCGTTAAAGAAGATGTGCAAAAATTATCTAACCATGGTGTTGATAGCAACAGCATCTACCTTATGACACATGATGATGATCGCACGGAACGATTAGCAGGAAATACAGATGCTAGCACAGTTGGCATGAAAGAAACAGGTGTTGGAGAAGCTGTTAGTAATATGTTTAATAAAAAAGGTGATGAGCTTCGAAATAAACTACAAGACCTAGGTTTCTCTGCTTCTGAGGCTGAAACGTATGAAGAACGATTAGACGAAGGAAAAGTTCTTCTAATCGTGACAGATACACAAGATATTGAAAATATTATTTAAGCAAAAGAAAGGAGCGACAAGAAATAGTCGCTCCTTTCTTTTGCTACTAACTATACTTCTACTGAATACTCCTCTGGTAATTCATTTAACTCCTTCTTTAGTTGTCCGAATAAAATTAAACGATACATACGAAAATCTGCACGTAATGACCATACAGGATGGCCAAATGTCGCTGGTTTATTTCCTTCAAACACATAGTGACTAAACCAAGCGAATCCGTATGCGATCACAGGTGCTAATAAAATGAACCATCCGTTTAAAAGAACAATCGCCGCAATCAAACAAATGAAAACAAAAGAAGTACCCACAAAATGCCATGCTCTCGTTGACTTTTTACTATGTTGTGACAAGTAAAAAGGCCAAAACTCTTCATAACTTTGAAAATCTTTGTCCACTTTTCTCCCTCCCCTAAAAATCATTCTTTCTTTTAGTATAAATTAGTACATTCACCTTTAAAAGACCGAATTTTCTGTTATTTTAACCCCCATGGTAATGACTTACATTGACACTCATACGAAAAACTCCTAAAGTGATATAGTACAAAAAGCTCAACAACCGAAAATCTTTACTTAAAGAGAGGTGCACCAAGATGAACCAAACAAGAGAAAACCCTCTTGCTCTACTCCCATTGCTATCATTTTTAATCGTATTTGTGGGAGCCGGAATTATATATGATGATTTCTATAAAATATCTATCCTTATTCCAGCAGGAGTAGCAACTATTCTTTCATTACTCATAAATCGCAACTCTTCCATCGTGGAAAAACTAAAGCAGTTTGTAAAAGGGGCTTTTGAACGAAATATTATAACAATGGTTTCAATCTTCCTTTTGGCAGGCGCCTTTTCTGCTGTTGCCAATCAAATCGGTGCAGTGGAGCAAACCGTTAATCTAGCATTAGCTTACTTGCCTCAAAGCTTAATTTTAATCGGAATCTTTTTAATAGGAAGCTTTGTGTCCCTTGCTATGGGAACTTCTGTAGGTACCATTAGTGCTTTAGCTCCTATTGCAGTTGGCATTAGTGCTGAAACGGAGCTTTCTGCTGCTTTAACTGTTGCTGTTGTGGTATCTGGAGCAATGTTTGGAGATAATTTATCCATTATTTCTGACACGACTATTGCTGCTGTTCGTACTCAAATGACGAAAATGAAGGACAAGTTTAAGACGAAGACCTTTTTCAATTCTGTTGTTACAGGTGCCTGGGGAATGCACAATTTAACTCTACTCACGATTCTTTTAGGTGGCATTGTTGCCTTAATGAATTATAACGGTGGGATTCAGTATATTTTGAATAAGCTTACAAACAAGGTTCAAACGCAAAAAGGTGCTGAATACAGCCTCGCTGGACTAGTTAGTACAACGAATTTAGCTACGGCTAATAATACAATTGCCATCTTAACAACGGGACCACTTGCTAAAACGATCTCAGATCAATATGATATTGATTCGCGTAAGTCAGCAAGTATTCTAGATATTTTCTCATGTACAATCCAGGGAATCATTCCTTATGGTGCACAAATTCTAACAGCGGCAAGTCTTGCAGAAGTGGCACCAACTGATCTAATTCCATTTGCTTTTTATCCAATTTTAATTGCAATCTTTGGACTCATTGCAATCACATTCAATTTCCCTCGTTTTAAAACAAAACAGTAGAGACCAACACCTTTTGCCATTCGTGCAAAAGGTGTTTTTTATCCTTCAAAACACTGCTAAAATTAGCTTTTAAAGGAAGGTTTCAAAAAAAATAAAAAAATCTATGAAATCTTGAATCCTATTTGAAACTCGCTCCGTCTTATAACTAAACAGAATTCATATGCAGGATTGATCACACGAAAGGATGACATAAAAATGGGAGAACAGGTGATGGTTGAAGAACCCCCTTCTCACCAAGATTCAGTCGATTTACTCGAAATGGACTCAACCGAGGCCCTTGAAAAAATCATGGACGAATATGGTGATGACGTTAAACGCTTTGTTTATACATATGTAAAAAACCAAGCAGACACTGATGATATTACACAGGAAACGTTTATCACTGTATATAAAAAGCTTCATACCTTTCAGCATAAATCCTCATTAAGAACATGGATTTTTTCAATCGCCGTCAATAAGAGTAAAGACTACTTGAGAAGCTTTCATACAAGACACGATAATTTTAGTGAATTGATGGACTATATCATGAAACTTTCGATCAAATATCGTGAAGTACTCATACTTTATTATTTTAATGATTTCTCTATTAAAGAAATTGCTCATTCTCTTAACCAAAAAGAATCCAGCATTAAAACCCGACTTAATCGATCTCGTAGTAAATTAGCTCAAGTGATTGAAGACGCAGACGAGCAAAGGAGTGATCAATGATGAATGTGGATCAGAAGTTAAGAGATCTGAAGGACGAATATCAATCCGATATCCCGACTTCATTTTCCGAAAAAGATAAACAAAATATTTTTAAAACGATTAGCCAAGATACATATCCAAAGCGACCAAAGCTTTCCCAATACTTCCAAAAACCTGCGGCACTTGTTTCATACGCAGCTGTTATCGCACTTATCGGAATTCTTTCAATTGGTCAGATTGGATTTGAAGATACAGCTTCCCCAAATGTTTCAAGTGACCATGCTGTTACCCAAGCTGGCCCAAATATGAAAGGGAGCTTACCTGCTATAGGTGGTGGTTCTGGTGAAAAAGACCAACAGCCAAACCTTGATGATAAAGTTGATCTCATGGAGAACACAAACATTTGGAATCAACTTAAAATAGGTGAACAATATGCTTCCATGGAACTTTCTCATTTAAGTAAAAAACCAAATCACGCTACTTTCACTGGCGACCTAGTCCTTTCTGGATCTGTTGTCAAAAAAGACACTGGTTATAAGTTTCATGTTAGTGATTTTACCAAATCAAAACTTCCTTTAATGGAAGACCAAAAAGGTATGCTTATTGTAGATTTTGAAAATATAGATGATTTACAAGGTTCTCTTCAAAAAGCAAATGAAGAAGAAGCATTTATCAAATTTATTATTTCTGAGTATCACTACCGTAGCGTGGACGAACAAATTGAGAGATCCATCACGGTTAATGGAATTATTCTAGATGGGGATTATATAAAAGTAAATCCTCAGTAAAACTGTTTCCTCCCAATAGGATAAATATATATGAAATGCCAAGCTCCGATTTGCGATAAGGTCGGAGCTATCTTTTTGTCTTTTTTAGGTTTATATGATCCTTCACAAAAAAATAGTGGCTTTGAAAAATGATAAAAGGGATATATTAAAAATATGCTGGTTTCAAGGTATTTGCCATAAAAAATCCTGCCACCACGTGACAGGATTTCCTTTTACTCAGGTCTTGGTATGGATATTTTCTTCCCTAATTTGGCATATTCACTTCCAGCAAGCCTTCCTATCGCATCAAGTGCCTTGGCGTCGACCTTGCCATCTTGATAAACCGCTTCATCAAAGTGGAACATGACAACCTCGCCAATTAATAAATCGCACCCATTTTCGGCATCACCGCCTAGAGGAATGTTTCGATGCAGCTTACATTCCATTCGCACTCTGGCTTCACTAATCCCTGGGACATCCACCTTTTCACTTTGTACTAAACTAAGATTTGTTTGATCAACCTCACTTACATCTTTATCATAGGTGCCTGAGGTTTGGTTCATATCTTCCATATAGCTTTCATCAACGATATGAACAACAAACTCTTCATTCTCTAAAATATTTTGAGCAGTATGTTTCACAGTATTGCCTTCTCTTCTACCCACAGAAACAGAGATAAGGGGTGGTGTTGCAGTCACCACATTGAAAAAGCTAAATGGTGCAGCGTTCACAATTCCCTCCTTGTTTTTTGAAGTAATGAATGCAATTGGCCTTGGGATCACACTCCCACTTAAAAGTTTATAATTATCTTTCCCCGTTTTGTCCTTTGGATTGATTTGTATCATTCAACTTCTCCTCCCCATTTAATTTCTTAAATACTAAGGAAAAAACCTTATCCTTAATCTCTTCCCTTTCATTAAACAAATGATGTCGAGCTTTGGGAACATGGTGAACATCAGCCTTGGGAAACTTTTCACGCAAGAACTCCATGTTATACTTCCAATCAACCGTATCATCCAAATCTCCCTGAATGACTGAAATCGGTTCATAAGAACGCCCTTGCTCTTGAATCGACTTGTTCCAACGGATCAGTGCTTCATACCATTGAAATGGTACACGTTTGTGCTGTAAAGGATCCTGTTTAACAAAATTCAGGTAATCCTTATTCGAACTATTGGCTCTAAATTTTCGGAAGATCCCGTTTACAAATGGGCTTAATAAATAATAACCGGCTTTTGTAAGCTTCCAATGCTTTGATCGAATTAAGGGAGCTGCTGTAATAATTGTGGTAAATGGATGCTTCTCTTTCTTCAAAATATAATTAATGATAATTGCACCGCCAGTACTATGTCCGATTGCATGATAAGGCGGCGGAAGCTGATCTGTCATTAAATCGATCACTTTTTGCAAGGTTTGGCCATAATGATTGAATCTTTGAACCGAAGCTTTTTCCCCTCCAGACAACCCGTGTCCTTGAAGGTCATAAACGATCACTCGATATTGATGCTTCGTTAAATATTCAATGATTGTTCGGAGTAATCCTGCATGGTCGAAATATCCATGTAAAAGTAAAACGGTTCCTTTGGGTTGCTCGGGTGAATGCATTTGAACCATGATTTTTGTTTCATTCGCATATAAAACGCCCATATGAAAATAAGTATGCGGGATGTCGAGTCCATAATAGGTTAAGTATTGTTTTATTGCAGGATTCGGTGCAGTTGGATTTTGAAAATCAATGGGCTGGTCCCAGGTGCTTACTTGTTTTAAAATCTGATCCATATTTTGTGACATATGCCTTCACCCTTAAGCTCTATTTTGTATTAGAATAACCGATTTTGTAGTGTTTCACTCATTATATAGGAGTCAGTACATTTGTGTAAATATACACATTTAATGTAAGTACCACATTTAAAAAATCACCCAGATGCCCTTGCACCTGAGTGATCTCCTCTAGACCCTTTTATTTTTCATGAAATTCAATACTTCTAAATCAATCTTTCCTTGTTCAAGTTCACGTTCTTCAAAATTTTCCTGATGAATGAAAGCAGTGAATGCTTTATGAAGAATGTTATCCGCTACGTGAACAGTTGGTAAATACTCAAGTCGTTTAAGCTGTTGTAACAGTTCTTCTTTCACTTCTCCTTCAATCTCAGCGATATTTTCAGGTTTTGTAGTGCCAAAATAAAGTTGCTGAAGTCGGTAGATACGATCTAGTTCTTTAATAGGTTCGTCATGCTCATCAACACGAAGGTCTATGTAACGGTCGTTGTACCCTCCATAGCCACCATGTTCTTTTACAACATAAAGTGCAGCCGATTGCTTTCCTCGTTTATCTCCTCCAGCAGCCTGCCCTGCTTGAAGAGCTGCTAACAATCGATCAGCAAGAGAGCCTTCTGATGTTTCAAACGTATTTGCCATGGAATGAACCGTTTCTTCTCCTACTAAAATGTTTCCTTGAGCAGCATAATTCGCGCCTGTGACACCACCAGCCCAGTTGTAGCAGTTTTCACCTGTAAATGTTGCAGCCTCTCCTTTTGCATTGACCATACCTACTTGTCTCATGGAGTGCTCAGGGTCATCCTTTGTTAAAAATTCGATTGCTTCTTGTGGAGGCATGCCTTGATCCATCAAAACAATACCATAGGGTCCATAGGATGGATTTGCTAAAGATTGTGTCGCCACCGCTCCAACACCTGCTTTTGCCCAAGGTACAACTGAACCAACTCCCAAAAATTTCGATTGAACAGCAACACCTAGTTCTTCCGTTTCCGGATCATAACCTAAAATTGAAAATGTGGCTACAAGTTCTTTTGAATGTTTACGCATGTTGTCTCCCCCTTTTACCATTTACTTGATTAAACCTACTATATAAAACGAGGGCTTTTTTATGCAAGAATCTTTACTTATCATGAGCGCATTAGTAAAGGGCCAGCATATTCGCTGACCCTTAGCTGTTTTATTCTTTATGATCTTTATCCTTTTCTTCTTCTTCAAAATGAGCATCAACAGGCCCTTTTTGCTTTTCTGCTTTTTTCTTTCTACGGCGTCTGACTCGCTCCACAATCTTCTTATAATTTAACGCAAAGGTTTTCGGTTTATAATGCTCTGAATTTCGAATGTCTCCACTCGAAGCCTTCATAAACGACCAACCAAGCATAATCATAATGAAGAGGAGCGGAAAGCCACCTACAATACTTGCTGTCTGCAAGGTTCCAAGTCCTCCGAGGAACATGAGGGTTAGGGGCAATAAGCATAATGCAAATGCCCAGAACAGACGATTCCAACGCAGAGGCTCATCTTCTACTTCTTTCTGTACAACAGATGCAAGAATGTATGAGCTTGAATCGAATGTTGTAGCCAAGAAAATGATCGCCAAAATAGTGAAGATGAAAATCATAAACGCCGCTAATGGGAGTTGCCCAATGATTTCAATAATCGCTTTCGGCGCTCCTTGATCATTTAAAACAGAAATGACATCAAACTCTCCGGTCATTTGCATGTGCATTCCAAAGTTCCCGATGATTCCAAAGAACAGTAAGCTTCCAATTGATCCATAAATAATGGTTCCTAAAATCATTTGACGGATCGAGCGCCCACGAGAAATTTTAGCAACGAACAAGCCTACAAATGGTGCATATACAAGCCACCAAGCCCAGTAGAAAACAGTCCAAGCTTCTGGAAACCCTGTTTTTTCATATGGCCCTAATGCATTGTAAGGCTCTGTCCACGTACTCATATGGAAAAAGTTATCTAACAATAAGCCAATACTGTTTGTTGTTGTCTCAGAAATGAATCGAGTAGGTCCAACAACAAAAACAAATACAAGTAAGAATATAGACAACCATAAGTTGATATCACTTAATACTTTGATCCCTTTTCTCAGCCCTGTGTAAGCACTGACGGCAAATATAGCTGTTACAAGAGCTAAAATAAGTGTTTTGAGTAGCATATTGACTGGAATACCGGTGAGAGCATTAATACCTTCAGCAATCATTGGTGTACCTAGAGCAAGTGTTGTTCCTGCTCCACCTAACAAACCAAACATAAAGAGCACATCAATGATGGTACCAACTGGCCCATCTGCATAACGTCCAATTAACGGACGTGTCGCTTCACTAACTTTTAAAACCGGCTTTTTACGAACGTAATAGAAATAAGCCATAGGAAGAGCTGGCAATGTATATATCGCCCATGCGATCGGTCCCCAATGGAAAATTCCATACGTACTCGCCCATGCGATGGCATCTTTCGTATTCGGTTCAATTCCGAATGGAGGCCCCTGATAGTAATACGCCCATTCGATCGTTCCCCAATACAGAATACTTGAGCCAATTCCTGCACAGAACAGCATTCCTGCCCAGGAGAAGTTATTGAATTCTGGTTTTTCTCCAGCATCTCCTAATTTGACTCTTCCATTTTCACTGAAAGCTACATAAATAAGAAAAAAGAAAATGCCGAGTCCAACTAATAAATAGAGAACGCCAAAATTCGTTGTAACAAACGTATTCGCCGCATTTACAAACTCTGTTCCCTTATCAGGAAAAATGACTAAAGGAACAACGACTATTAATAATAAGAAAAAGGCTCCAATAAACGTAGGCCAATCAATTAATCGATTTTTCATGAAGGTTACTCCTTTACATAGTTGATTCATCGATAGGCTTATCTTTGGCCAGGAACTCTTTTTTATGCAGATCGAAAACTTCTTCATCTCCAACAACTAAAATCAGCTAATAATTATTTTAATAAAATATTTTATACAATGTTTACATGTATATACATGAATGTTAGCTTAATAATTGAAGGTAATCCAAAAATTTCATTGCAATCTAATTCTTTCTTAAAAACTTGTTTCGAAAAATGAATATCTAATGCCTTCAAATGATTTTGGGGAGGTTCCATCATGGGAACAAACATCATGAAATTCGTAACGGCTGCATCTGTATTATTCGGATATATTGGATTTAATGCTTATCACGTGTATGCTTTCGATAGCACAGCTAATGAGAAGACAACAGTTGAGAAACATGAACAAGAAGAAATAGCTACAACCTTCCTTTCAACTGAACATCCAGTTAAAGAAATGAAATTAGATAAAAAAGAAGCTAAACTAGAACGCGATCAAGAAGTAGATCAAAAAACAACAAAGGACAAGCAAACAAAAGAAAAACAAGCCTCTGACGATGTGCGCACACTACAAGTTGAAGCAACAGCATATACGGCGTTTTGTGACGGATGTAGCGGCATTACGAGAACAGGACAAAACTTAAGAAAAAATCCAGGTCAAAAGATTATTGCGGTTGACCCTAATGTCATTCCACTAGGGTCTAAAGTTCATGTTGAAGGATATGGTACAGCGATCGCAGGAGACATCGGAGGTGCAATCCAAGGCAACCGTATCGATGTATTTATTCCATCTCAATCAGGAGCAATGGAATTCGGGCGTCGCCATGATGTAACCGTAAAAATCCTTTCAGAAGCATAAGGAAAAACTGATTTGGCGAACCGTCACTTGATTAGTGACGGTACATAATTAAACAATAAAAAAACACTACCGTTACCAGTAGTGTTTCATAATCTTATAGATTTATTTTTCTACTTATTTCTTCTCTTCTAAATCCTCACCAAGAATTTTCACTTCACGCTCTAGAGCTACACCGAATTTTTCTTTTACCGTTTTTTGAACCATCTCAATAACAGAAATATAATCAGTAGCCGTGCAATTTTCTTTGTTCACAATAAACCCGGCGTGTTTCGTAGATACTTCTGCACCACCTACACCTTTTCCTTGCAACTCACTATCCTGAATGAGTTTTCCTGCAAAGTATCCAGGTGGTCGTTTGAATACACTACCACATGAAGGGAACTCAAGAGGCTGTTTCGATTCTCGCTTATACGTTAAATCATCCATAACCGCTTTAATGTCTTCATATTCTCCTGGCTCAAGCTTAAAGCCTGCTTCCAATACAATATAGCCCTTTTCCGGTATGTTACTTGAGCGATATTCAAGATCTAAATCCTCAGGGGCAAGTTTTAGTAAATCGCCATTTGGATCTACTACTTTGGCATATTCTAGACAATCCTTAATCTCTCCGCCATAGGCACCCGCATTCATGAACAAAGCGCCTCCAACTGTACCTGGAATGCCACATGCGAACTCAAGTCCAGAAAGATGTTCCTCAAGCGCTCTCCTTGAAGCATCAATGATAGCTGCTCCACTTTGAGCCACAATCCGATGAGCCTCACGTGAAATCGTATCAAGCTTCTTCAAGCTCAGTACGATCCCACGAATACCACCATCTCTTACAATTAAGTTGGATCCATTACCAAGTAAGGTAAAGGGAACATCAACTTTATTTGCTAACTTAACAATATCTTGAACTTCATCATAGCTAGTCGGTGTTACAAAAAGATCCGCCCTACCTCCGAGTCGAGTATAGGTATGATTTCGAATATGTTCATCAACCAAAACGTTTTCTTTCGATGTAATGTCGAGCAACTTTTCATATGCATGTTGATATTTAACCAAAATAAATCATTCCTTTATAAGAAGTAACAAACAACGGTTCTCTATATAATATAACTGAATCGTATTAAAGTCTAAGTACTCTTCAATACTCTATATCACAAAATCGTCCATACAACACATGATATATAAAATTGCTGTAACAAGCAACGAAGAACAGTCTTTTAGGGAAAATGCCTCACATGTATTATATGTGAGAAAGTGAAGAACGTAATTGGAAATTTGGAATTTTTGGATGGTGTTATTGTGGGTGGCTCTCTAAAGTTGAGCGTCTTTTTTCAATTTAGAAAAGACCCCCAGCTTACGCCAGGGGTCTTTCCAGTTCTATCCTATGATCTGTAATTCTTTCGGATACTTCGTTAGTGTCTCATGCCCATCTTTTGTGATTAAGACATCGTCTTCAATTCGTACGCCACCTACATTTGGGTCATAGATGCCTGGTTCGATGGTGTAGGTCATCCCTACTTTAAGGAGATCGTTATTCAAATGACTCATAGATGGGAATTCATGTACATTAATCCCTAATCCATGGCCAATGCGGTGTGGAAATAAATCGCCATATCCAGCATTTGTAATCGTATCGCGAGCAATTTGATCTAAATCCCCAATACGATTATCTGGCTTACTTGCTTCAAGGGAAGCTAGTTGAGCTGACAGTACTGTATTGTAGATTTCTTTTTGCTCATCAGATACTTCTTTATATACAACGGTACGCGTAATGTCAGATGTGTACCCATCAAGGACAACCCCGAGGTCAAATAACACGAAATCGCCTTTTTGAAGTTTACGATCCCCAGGGTTTCCGTGTGGATGTCCTGATTTTTCACCGAATAGCACCATGGTAGAGAAGGACATTTCACGGATTCCTTTTTTCTTAAGCTCGTACTCAATTTTTGCGAG
>SDGW01000708.1_pt1 | contig 13884 bp, 15 predicted proteins | sample 2873831 | NCBI WGS metagenome assembly SDGW01 (sample SAMN08132700, study PRJNA421101) | hypersaline lake metagenome | isolation source: celular fraction 0.22 microns magnesium sulfate-rich crust from ephemeral... | place: Spain: Penahueca Lagoon, Toledo | collected 2011-07
GCAGAGGAAGTTCGTAAACTAGCAGATGAATCGACGAAGGCTACAAAACAAATCTTTGAAATGGTGCAGCATATTCAAAATGGAGTAACCAATATCCAAGAAGTAACAGAACGTTCCATGAACTTGTCTCAAGAGCAACAACAATCTATGGAACATACAGAAGGGGCGTTTTCTCATATTGATCAACAGGTATCTGTTATTCATGAAGAGCTAAAGACTCTTGCTGAAGGTGTTGAGAAGTCCAACTCTATAGCTGCACAAATAGCAGCCGCCCAACAAAACATTAGTGCAGTAACTGAAGAAACAGCAGCAAGTACAGAAGAAATTCATGCATCAACTGAACAACAGCAACGTTCATTTGAGACTGTTCAAGATAAAGTGCAGAGTTTACGAGACTTAATTTCCAATCTCGATGATCAATTGCAGAAATTCAAGGTATAATTTTCAGTAACGAGCAACCCTTCAAAAGAAAAACTGGACAGAAAAGGATCTTCATTGTTAAGTCCGATTCTGTCCAGTTTTTCTATTATTCACTCTCAACAAAACGCTCTACAATAGGCGTGTTCGTGCGTTCTACTAAATAGAGTATTTTACTGCGATGATCCCGGAACTCTGGTTCATAAGGGATCACAAATTCTTCCCCATTTTTGGTTATAAAGATATGTTCTTTATAAACTTCCATGTTATTTTCCCTTGTAACAATCTGTTCGACTTTTGAGAAGTCATCCCAATTGAGGTCTCTCTGGCTGAGTTCGAATGTTTTATTATAGTGAAGCCCTTTATCATCAAAGAAATAATAATTGTTAGCTGCGTACACATAACAAACAACTGAGATTATAAAGGATAATAGGATCAGCCACGGTCCGGTATCTTTACCTATATCCTCACGTTTGGAACGAATTATTTCATCGATTGAAAGAAACATACTTAATAAAAACAAACCACTGAATCCTAATATATAAGCAGAAAAAGGTGCTCGGAAGAACCAATGACTCTTAGAAAAGTGAAAAACGTCATGAAGTAAAATTACAAATATAAATGGCATGAAAAAACTACTAATAAAACTGATCACAATGAAGCTGATTTTTAATGGTTTTGTATCGTACCCTATCATTTTCTGCATCTAACTGATCCCCCTGAAATTCTTCTGTCTATATCTTATCATTTTAGAAAATTTAACCATTTTAACTCATTATAATGAAAATGCATAAGAAATAAAATCATAATCTTATATTTTTAAAAAACTTAGATCGTATAAAAACAGTGGGTGTTGGTTGGACAGGTGGAATTTTAGTAGCGGAATTAGCAAGAAGTGGAATGAAAATTGTTGGTCTTGAACGTGGAAAGGAACGTACAACATCAGATTACTTACATGGTCATGACGAACTTCGTTATGCACTAAAACTTGCAGCACTGGGACGCAGATAATCTATTTGTGGTTGGTGCCAGTGCGTTTCCACATAACAGAGGAGTAACCCCCACTAATACGGTTGGAGCTTTAGCATACCGAGCGGCTGATGGGATTAAGAAGTATCGGAAAAACGGGGGATTATTAGTGTGAATTATAAAAGGGACCTACATGTGTAGATCCCTTTTTGTATTAATCAAGAAGTAACTTCTGCCCCTGTATAAGTTGAATGCTTTTCTTTCTTGGCTATCTTTACAAGCAAATAAGCAATCGGTGTATCTATTACAGCTACAAGGAACTTAAATACATATTGCGTTCCAATCATTCCTAGAATTGCGCCCCAAGGTAGGCCATAGAAAGCAATCGTGATAAATACCGTTGTATCTAGTAGCTGACTTGTCATGGTAGATAAGTTGTTTCGCAGCCACAGTTTATTGTTACCATGCTTCGCTTTCAATTTATGAAAAATCCAAACATCCGTATTTTGACTAACAAGATAAGAAATAAGACTAGCAAGCATCACCTGGAAACTTCCACCTAGGACTGTAGCAAATTCAGCCTGTTTTTCAAAAATAGGAGCTGCTGGAAGGGTGATCGCGATCATAATAAAAATCATAGCTATAATCTGTGTTAAAAACCCAGCTTTTACAGTCTTCTTTGCTGTTTCTTTTCCATAAACTTCTCCAATAACATCTGTCACTAAATACGTAACTACATATACGATTACTGCTGCAGGTAGGACAAAATCTCCTACGCTAAACAGCTTCACGCCTAGAATATTGGATAAAATGAGCAATCCAACAAACAATGCGTTTAAATACATTAACATATTTCGCTCTCCTTTTTGGGGAGGAGGTTGTTCTAGCAAACCCTCTTAACGATTATCAATCGTTTCTGGATACATATCGTGGTTCATCATACGGTGCTCAGCCATTTTTTCATACTTCGTGTCTGGTTTCCCATAGTTACAAAACGGATCAATGGAAATACCGCCGCGTGGTGTGAATTTCCCCCATACCTCAATATAGCGAGGATCCATCAATTCTATAAGGTCGTTCATGATGATGTTTACGCTATCCTCATGGAAGTCTCCATGGTTACGGAAACTGAACAGATATAGCTTAAGGGATTTACTTTCCACCATTTTTTCATCTGGAATATAACTAATATAGATCGTTGCAAAATCAGGCTGACCTGTTTTCGGACAAAGTGTCGTAAATTCAGGGCAGTTAAATTTTACAAAATAATCACGGTAAGGATGCTGGTTATCAAAACTTTCAAGGATTTCAGGATTGTATTCAAAGCTATACGGTGTTCCCTGATTTCCAAGAAGCGTTACATCAGTTAGTTCTTCATCTTTTCGTCCTGCCATGGTGTTTTCACCTCTGTTGGTTTATATTTTTCCAATAAAAAAAGCCATTCCTAAGGAGATGGCATACGTGTCGTCCCTTAGTTTTTTATAGAGGGTTGAGCTAGAACCTCTCCCGATTTAAACGGAATTTTATGATTAAAATTGTATCCATTTGTTTGCGACTTTATTATATCCCCCCTTCCTATACCTGTCAACAGACTACGAAGGTAGCTAAGCATGTTCAAATGTTTGAGAGCTTAGGACACGAGGAAAAGACCCTTACCATCATGAAGGAGGGAAATGAAATGCAAACACATAAACTTTATATTGATGGACAATATGTTGAATCGACAGGAAACGAAACCATAAATGTGATCAATCCTGCTACAGAAGAAGTTATATCGAATACACCTAAAGGAACTGAGGAAGATGTGGAAAAGGCGGTACAAGCTGCGTTAAAAGCCCAAAAAGAATGGGAACAGACTCCTGCAATCAAAAGAGGGATGGCTGTACGCTATATGGGTGACAAAATTGAGGAGAAACGAGATACTTTTATAGAGCTTTTACAACAAGAACAAGGCAAAGACTATGAATTGGCAAGTGGTGAAGTGGATTTAGCGATTGACTACTTCCGTTATATGTCGGAATGGGCGCGCCGTATCGAAGGCGAAATTGTGCCAAGCGACCGACCAAATGAAAATATCTTAATCTATAAAAAGCCAATCGGAGTTGTTGCAGGCATTGTACCATGGAACTTCCCTGTATTTATTTTAGCTAGAAAAGTAGCGACAGCACTCGTTACAGGTTGTTCTGTTGTTCTTAAACCAAGTCAACAAACTCCAAATACAGCTGCAGAATTCACTAAAATAATAGATTCAATGGACCTTCCTTCAGGACTCTACAACTACATTACAGGTACAGGTGGCACAATTGGTCATGCATTAGCCTCTCACGAAAATGTGCATATGATCTCCATGACAGGAAGTGTAGGAGCCGGAACTAAAGTCATGGAAGCTGCTGCACAAAACATTACTAAAGTAAACCTGGAGCTTGGAGGAAAGGCACCTGCAATTGTAACGGCTAATGCAGATATTGAAACGGCCGTTGAAAATATTAAAATCTCACGCCTAGCCAATAATGGACAAGCATGTACGAATGCAGAACGTGTTTATGTTCATGAATCATTAAAGGATCAGTTTGTAAATCGATTGAAAGAGGAATTCCAGAATCAATCACTTGATGACCCATTAAACAATCAACAGGCTGATGTAGGACCCCTTATTAGTGAAGACCGTCTCCAAGAGGTTGATGAGATGGTGAAAAATGCCCTTAATGAAGGGGCAAATCTCGTTATAGGTGGAAAGCGTAAAGAAAATACAAGTGGGTTCTTCTATGAACCAACCATTCTTACAGATGTAAAACAAGATATGGAGATTATTCAAGAGGAGATCTTCGGTCCCGTTATCCCGGTAATGACCTTCTCAACAATTGATGAAGCGATTGAACTTGGAAATGATACAGATTATGGGCTGTCATCTAGTGTCTATACTCAAGATCTCAGTGAAGCCATGCGTGTTGTAAATGAACTTAAATTTGGTGAAACATACGTAAACCGTGAAAACTTTGAAGCGGTACAAGGTTATCATCAGGGTATGCGTAAATCGGGGCTAGGCGGTACTGACGGTAAACACGGGATGGAAGACTTTCTTGTTACGCAAGTTGTGTATATGGATTACAATACAGATAAGAAATAATAAGAATAGAGCTCGGGGACCGGGCTCTATTCTAACTTTTTCCTATTTAATAATATCTTTTTACTTTAAAAAACATAATAAATCCTCTAAAATAGAAATTAATTCACTAAATTTTTTAAAAATTTTAATAAGTGTTTAGCATTGTGCATAGGTTTGTATGGATGCTAAAAAATTTTGCGTTATCTGAAATCGTTTACAATCTTTATGGACGAGGTGATCTGATGAACATGCAACGCATCGAAACAATGGCAGGAAACTACAACCTAGAAAACTACGAAGAAATGTACAAAAACTTTAACTGGGAAGAAGTGAAGAAGGAGTTCAGCTGGTATGACTCTGGGAAAGTGAATATCGCTTATGAAACGATTGACCGTCATGCCGAGAATCCAGACAAAGCCGATCAAACAGCCCTTATCTATACGGCACCTGATCGTGAAGAAAAACTTACTTTCTCTGAGTTAAAGCACAAAAGTAACCAGTTTGCGAACGTTCTGAAGAAATATGATATTGAAAAAGGCGACCGTGTCTTTTTATTCATGCCACGCAGCCCGGAATTCTACATGTCCTTCCTTGGAATTCTAAAGGTTGGCGCAATTGCAGGACCACTTTTTGAAGCGTTTATGGAACAAGCTGTTCGTGATCGTTTAGAAGATAGTGAAGCCAAAATGCTCATCACTACACCTGAATTATTAGATCGCGTTCCAGTTAGTGAGCTTCCAAACCTTGAGAAAATTGTTCTTGTTGGAGACACAAACTCAAGTGATCATATTGATTTTTATAAAGAAATGGAACAGGCATCCAAGAGTTTTGAGATTGAGTGGGTAGATTTAGAAGATGGTATGCTTCTTCACTATACGTCTGGTTCTACAGGCAAGCCAAAAGGAGTTTATCATGTTCATAATGCTATGTTACAGCATTATCAAACTGCTAAGTGGATTCTTGATCTTCAAAAAGATGATGTTTATTGGTGTACAGCAGATCCAGGCTGGGTAACTGGAACAAGTTACGGTATTTTCGGTCCGTGGTTGAATGGTGTCACAAACGTTATTGTTGGGGGACGCTTTAGTCCTGAAAATTGGTATAAAACCCTTCAGGATTATAAGATCACCGTTTGGTATTCTGCTCCCACTGCTTTCCGTAAGTTAATGAGTGCTGGAGAAGATGCTGTGAAACCATTTGATATTTCAAACCTTCGCCATATCCTAAGTGTTGGTGAGCCCCTAAACCCTGAGGTAATTGCATGGGGAATGGATGCCTTCAAGTTACGTATTCATGATACATGGTGGATGACGGAAACAGGTGCACAGCTTATTTGTAACTATCCAGCGCTTGATATGAAGCCAGGATCAATGGGGAAACCATTCCCAGGGGTCACAGCTTCTATCATAGATAATGAAGGAAATGAACTTCCTCCAAATCAGATGGGGAACTTAGCTATTAAAGCGCCATGGCCATCTATGATGCGTGCAATTTGGAAACGTCCTGAAAAGTATGAGAGCTATTTCTTAAACGGTTGGTACGTTTCTGGAGATAGTGCTTATAAGGATGAAGAAGGTTATTTCTGGTTCCAGGGCCGCTTGGATGATGTCATTAATACATCCGGTGAGCGCGTAGGACCGTTTGAAGTTGAATCTAAGTTAATCGAGCATGAGGCTGTAGCTGAAGCAGGTGTTATCGGTAAGCCTGACCCTGAGCGTGGGGAAATTATTAAGGCATTCATCACGTTAAACGATGGATATCATAAATCTGATGAGTTACTAGAAGATATTCGTCAGTTCGTGAAAAAAGGCTTAAGTGCCCATGCGGCACCACGTGAAATTGAAGTGGCTGATAAGATTCCAAAAACCCGTAGTGGTAAAATTATGCGTCGTCTTCTTAAGTCATGGGAGCTTGGTCTTCCAACAGGAGACACATCAACGTTAGAAGAATAATAAAGTTAAAGTAGACTACTGGCTACCTGAGCTGGTAGTCTTTTTTGTTTATGTATATTGGCAACTTTAATCGTCTTCTTTAGCCCTTCACTCCGCTAATGTTAAGGTTTTCAGAACATTGTGGTACGATTATTGTAGAAATTGACACAGTGAAAACATTAGGGGAAGTGAAATAATGGGACAACAGAAGAACATGTACGATCTGATAGGGATTGGGATAGGTCCATTTAATCTTAGCTTAGCTGCTCTATTAGATGAGCAAGAAGTAGATACGCTATTCTTTGAGCAGACACCTAAATTCGATTGGCACCCTGGGATGTTGATTGAAGGAACAAAAATGCAGGTGCCGTTTTTAGCTGATTTGGTTACAATGGCAAATCCGAAGAGTCATTATAGCTTTTTAAATTATATTAGTGAGCACGATCGCATGTATCAATTTTATTTTTTACAGCGCCTAGATATTCCTCGTCGTGAATACAATGACTATTGTCAGTGGGTAGCGGGGCAATTAGATAGTTGTCGTTTTGGTAAAAGAGTGACGAATGTACGGCATTTTGAAGAGAATGATTCCTATTTTGAGGTCGAAGTGCTAGACCTGGAAACGGAAGAAAGAAAGACATACCACTCACGCCATTTGATCTTAGGGACAGGCACATCACCTACGATGCCAGATTCCGCTCAAGACTTACCTTCAAATGATATATTCCATACATCACAATTCTTAGAGCATCAGGAACGTTGTCGTGAAGCAAAATCGATTACGGTTGTAGGTTCTGGTCAGAGTGCTGCGGAAACCTTCCGAGAGTTATTAAAAGAACAACGTGATTGTGGTTTTAGACTAGATTGGATTACACGTTCTCCTGGTTTTGCCTCCATGGAGGAATCGAAACTGAACCTTGAGCATTTTTCACCTGACTACGTGAACTATTTCTATAGTCTTCCTCAGGAGAAGAAGGATGAGATATTTGCTACACAAGGCTTATATTATAAAGGGATTAGCAACCATACCATAACAGATATCTATAATTTATTATATGAATACTCGATTGGTCATGAAGAGCCGGATGTTGGTCTCCAAGTACTATCGGAGTTAAATGACATCAAGCCAAACGAGAATGGTGGATACACACTTGAGTGTCGCCAATGGCAATCTGATGACCGCTTCACTCATGAAAGCGATATTGTCATAATGGCTACAGGTTATCGACCAAATGTACCCGAATTCATTCATGACCTAGGTTCTTATTTACTGTGGGATGAGGAAGGACGCTATAAAGTTGAAGCTGACTATCGCCTTGAAACATCAGAGTCGACGCCAAATGAAATCTATGTTCACAGTGGTATTTCTCATACTCATGGTGTTGGTTCCACTAACCTAGGACTAGCCGTTCATCGGAATAAAGTGATCATTAATCATTTAATGGGGAGAGATGTATATCCTCTTCCGAAGAAAAATATATTTCAATCATTTCAAGTCCGCTAAAAAAAGTATAGTCCATAGATGTCTAGCACCAGCGCCTATCATTGCTAACCGGGCGTTGGTGCTTTTTTAGGTAAGGAATCTTTGCGTGTGCATGCTTATTTACCTAGAATCTTTTAACTAGAAATTTTGCTACGACCTACAACAATAAGGTAAGTATTCCGAAATACTGTAAAAAGGTTACTTCATCACGCATCTTTTATAGTGATAAAATAACTGCCTTCTTTTCGTGGTTTGAACGCTAATATTTTTCTATATTTTCAAAGTTGTTGTGACGGATTATTGTTATTATGATATAGTAAAAATGGAAATTGCACGCAAAAAAGGGGACGTTATATGCGTTTGAAAAAATATACCGATTATTCCTTACGCGTACTTGTCTATGTAGGTTCTAAAGAAAATGGAGAATTATCCTCAATAAAAGAGATTTCGGATTCTTTTGGTATATCTCAAAATCATCTAAGTAAGATTGTGCATGAACTATCAAAGCTAGGGTTGATTGATACGATTCGTGGGCGTGGTGGTGGCATGCGTCTTGCTATAGAACCTATAAAAATTAACGTAGGGCACGTTGTGAGAAATATGGAGGATGACTTTACGCTTGTGGAATGGTTAGGGAAAAGTGAGCACGATTGTGGGTTGAACACAGGCTATGCGTTAACTCATATTTTCAATGACGCTTTAACTTTGTTTTTACAAGAGCTCGATAAGTATAGTCTCCATGATGTTTTAATGAATACCGGTGAAGTGAATAGTTATATGGGAATTGTTGAGTAGGATCCTTTTCTAGAGAAGAGTGAAGTCATGTGGCTTCACTCTTTTTTATTTCGAAACATAAGTTTGTTTTATTCTTCCGGTTTTGAGGGAACATAATGAAGAACCTTTTAAAAGGAAGTGCGGAGAATGAATAATAAGATACATGACTTTATTGCTGTAGGAATTGGTCCATTTAATTTAAGTTTAGCAGCTTTAACAGATCGTACAGATGCTCTTGATGCGTTATTTTTTGATGAAACACCACGTATGCAGTGGCATCCTGGAATGTTAATAGAAGGTACAGATCTACAAGTACCTTTCATGGCAGATTTGGTAACCTTTGCTGATCCGACAAGTCCTTATTCCTTTCTAAATTACTTACATAAACAAGGGCGGATGTACCCTTTTTTCTTTTTTCAAAAGTTAGAAGTGCCAAGACCTGAATATAATGACTACCTTCAATGGGTAGCAGATCAGCTTGGGGGACTACACTTTGGCTGTAGAGTAATCGATGCGGTTGATGTTGAGTATGAGGGAGAGCGGTGCTATAAAGTTGTTGTTTTGGATAAAGAAAAAGACGAACAACATTTTTATTATGCCAAACATGTTGTCCTGGGTACAGGTAGTAAGCCGTTGGTATTCGATAATGTAAAAGATCTTCCTAATGAAGATGTCGTGCATACAAGCCGTTATCTTTATGAAAAAGATCACCTTCTTAAATCCAACCATATTACCGTAATTGGTTCTGGTCAGAGTGCAGCTGAAATTGTCACAGATCTTTTACATGAACAACAAGAGCATGACTTTTATATAAGTTGGTTCACCAGGTCTGCGGGTATCTTTCAGTTGGATACAGCAAAGCTACCGCAAGAGTTTTTCTCGCCAGACTATGTGAATTATTTTCAATCATTGTCTTATGAACAACGTATGAACACGTTACCGAAACTTCATACATTACAAAATGGTGTAGATCCTTCTACTTTAAGTGAAATTTATGATCTCCTTTATCAAAGAACGGTAGGTGGAAAAGAGAAAAGGGTGACCATTCAACCAATTACGGAGATTAAAGGAATTGAGCGTAAACAAAGTCACGGGTATTCGTTATCTTGTCATCAATGGCAAAAAGATGAAACATTCACATACGACACTGAAAAAGTTGTACTGGCTACGGGATACAAGCCCAACATCCCTAATTGGTTTATGAACCGATTTAAGGATGAAGTGATTTGGGAGAGCGAGAAGCATTTCAAAGTGTCAAAAGACTGCCAAATCGCTTTTCAAGATGAACGAACAAATGAGATCTTCACTACCACCAATATCTCTCATGCTCATGGCACGGGAGCGAATAACTTAGGGCTTTCAGTGAACCGGAATGTAAAAATGATTAATTATATGGCGGGGCGATCGGTTTATGAAGAGGGCCATGAGACGATCTTTCAACAATTTCGTATGGAAGATGAGGTTTAGCACACCTGAAAGTTTATAAATGAGTTCATCGGGAATGAGTCAAAATGTATTAAGATTTTTAAGGAGATGATGAAATGAGTAAGATCGCTTGCTTAATGACAAATCTTTTTGAAGATGTAGAATACACAGAACCAGCAAATGCATTTCGGGATGCTGGCAATGAGGTTGTAACGATTGAAAAAGAAGCTGATACTAAAGTTGTAGGGAAACAAGGGGATGTGGAAGAAACAATTGATCAAGGCATTGACGATGTGAAACCTGAAGACTTTGATGCATTATTCATCCCAGGTGGTTTCTCTCCAGACCAATTACGTGCTGATGAACGTTTCGTGAAATTTGCGAGGCACTTCATGGATGAAAATAAGCCTGTCTTTGCCATCTGTCACGGACCACAACTTCTCATTACTGCAAAAACATTGGAAGGAAGAACAGCTACAGGGTTTACCTCTATTGCTGTTGATATGGAGTATGCTGGTGTGAATTATAAAGATCAAGAGGTTGTTGTATGTGGAAACCAATTGGTGACAAGCCGACAGCCAGACGATATTCCGGCATTTATCAATGAATCTCTAAAGGTACTAGGTCAGTAAGATTAAACGATGGATATCAGCCCAGCTCTCATTATAGAGAGTTGGGCTTTGTTTTTTAATAAAGAAATGAAGGAAAGTTATAAGGGGAAAGAGAAATAGGGAAAGAGGTGACATTCATGATCGTTTTAAATACGGAAAAAGGCATGTTTTTATTTGAGCAACATCACCACGCTTTGATTTCTGGCATCATGGCCATGCATTGGCGTTTTGATGCTTTTGTAGGTGATCATTTACGGGAACTAGTGGAATACGCTGTTGCGCAACATGACCGTGCTTGGATTCCTCTTGATCAGCATCCAATGTGGAATGAGGATAAACAACAGCCCTATTCATTTATTGATTATCCAATGAAAGAGAAGATGGATCGCTATCAAGAAGGTGTTGATCAGGTAGAAATGCGATCGAAATATGGAGGCTTGTTATGTAGTCTACATTATCGTTCATTTTTTCCTGAAACGTCTGAGGATGAGAGTATTCAATCCTTTATTAGTGAAGAAGAAGCCAGACAAAAGAGGTTAAAAAATGAGTTAGGGGATATGGTTGAAGATAAAAAGTTGAACTTTCATTTTGACCTGCTTCAATTTTGTGATGATCTTTCCTTATATTGTTGTATGAATGAGCCTGGGGTAACGAAAGATGAGGAATTATCCTGGTTTCGAGATGGGTTTCCCCAATGTTTCGAATTCGCGCAGAATGGGGTTGTTGCTTATTGGAATGGAAAAAGCACTGTGGCATTAGACCCGTTCCCATTCCAATGTTCCTTTCAAGTAGATATACCTTTTCGTGAGTTAAGACAAGAGCAAATTAAAGAGGTAGGATTCCAGCAAGCTTGGAAGGAAAGTGTCCTTCATAACCGCACAATAACGTTCGTGCCAAAATAAAATGCCCCTTCAGAATTACTGAAGCGGCTTTCCTGGTTCCTCTTTTTTGTTGCTTTGAATTTCTTGAAATATATTTTGTGGATCAGGCTGATTGGTTTGAGAGGAAAAGGCAGATGGCTGTTTTAACATGGAAGGATGAACAAGTTTTTTAAACTCTCCAATGGTTAAAGGTTTAGCATCCTCTTTTAATTCATAGCCCATCTGTCCATTTGGTTCAATGGTTGCGGTTTGAATATCAGAGAAATGTGTAATTCCCTGCTGACGTATAAACATTTCCAACTGATCCACTGAAAGCCTAAGCTTTCGAAGTTGATCCTCTTGAATAATGCCATCGTTTATGACTATACGAGATTTCCCTGTTAGGAGTTTCTCCACCTTGTTAGATTTAATTTGTAATTCTTCCATGATCATGAGTGCGAATATAAAAACAGCAGAAGCAATGAGCGTACGGACCATGCTCGTTTCAATGATAGGTTGGATAATAATTGACCCGATTGAGATCATGATAACGGTTTGTGCAAGGGACATTTGAGAAATGGACTTTCTACCTGCTATGCGGAGTAAGAACACACCGGCTAAGACCATCACAAGAGATTTTAGTATTACCATATTCATAAGGCCTCCTGTTTTTAAGGTAACCTTATGATGTGATAAAAAGTGTCTTTTACTCATGATGATTGAGTTTCATCTAATCAAATTTCGATGGAATATATAACCTTAAACCTACAGGCAGAGAATCAGCGATCGGGAACTCATTAATTTCTGCAAGTTCCTGAGCTGTAAGGCCGAATTGTAGAGCAATTGACTCCATGCTATCCCCATTTTTTACGAAATAGTACTCTCCACTTACTGGAATAACAATAACTTGTCCACCCACTAAAATTGCTGGTTCTTCTAGTTTGTTGGCGACAATAATTTCATCCATTTTAACGCTATATTTGTTTGCGATACTGTAAAGATTCTCCCCGCTTTTTACCACATGAATTTGCACATGCATCCCCCTCATAAATTGTTTCTATTAGAAACTTATGAGAGAGGGAAAAGGAGTATGTTAAGGGAAATGTGATATAGGAGTTATATCTGCTTTAAGTACATTCTTCATCATTTTTAGAGCATAAGCATTGTCCTGTTCATCATTTGATGCAATACCATCTTGTGGAACAGATAATGAGTATTCTCTCATATAAGCATCGTTAGCCGTGAACAAAACACAAATGTTACCGGCGATTCCCGTAATGATGAGATGCTTTACATCAAGCTCAGATAGCAAAGCTTGAAGAGCAGTTTGATGAAAAGCAGAGTGTTTGGGTTTAATAAGAAAGTAATCTGTTTCATGTGGAACAATTTGGTCAAGAAGCCCTTGGTTATGGTCATGCAGACACTTTTTGTAGATGCGTTGTAAATCAGCTTGCCAAAGATTATAATGATCATTTACATATATAATAGGAAAGTGATGATCGGACGCATACTGTTTTAATTGAATAATATTAGGAAGCATTTTTTTCGTTTCAGATAATAAAGTTTCTCCATGTGAAAATTGAAAGTCGTTGATCATATCCACAATTAATACTGCAGTTTGGTTTGGAGGGTGCATAAAGTTGTCTCCTTTCAAATAGTAGTATTTCACGTTGAAAGAATTTAAACCCTGAATGAAGTGAAGTGATAACATGAGTCATGAAGATTTTATGGAATTGGCGATTAAAGAAGCTGAAAAAGCAGAAGATATAGGGGAAGTGCCGATTGGAGCTGTCATTGTGAAAGATGGAGAAGTCATTGCTACGGGCCATAATTTAAGGGAGTCTAGCCAGAAAACTTCGTCCCATGCTGAGTTTATCGCTATCGAGCGAGCTAATGATGTAGTAGAGAGCTGGCGTTTAGAGGAATGTACGCTTTATGTTACCCTTGAACCGTGTCCAATGTGTGCAGGAGCTATTCTTCAGTCTAGAATTCCGACAGTTGTATTTGGAGCATATGACCCAAAAGCTGGCTGCACAGGCTCACTAATGAACCTCCTAGATGATGAACGATTTAATCACCAGTCCGAAGTTATTCCAGAAGTGCTACATGAACGGTGCAGTCACATGCTGAAAACCTTCTTCCGTAAGCTAAGAGAAGAAAAAAAGCGTTACAAATGATAAATGATGAATTGTTTACAAACATTAACAAGCATTTGATATTGCATTTTTAATCTACAGTCGCTATACTAGGTATTGCACATCGATAGAGATGAGCAAAACAAATTTGATAACAGTCTTGCCGTGCTAAG
>SDGW01000709.1_pt1 | contig 13884 bp, 12 predicted proteins | sample 2873831 | NCBI WGS metagenome assembly SDGW01 (sample SAMN08132700, study PRJNA421101) | hypersaline lake metagenome | isolation source: celular fraction 0.22 microns magnesium sulfate-rich crust from ephemeral... | place: Spain: Penahueca Lagoon, Toledo | collected 2011-07
GTCTAAACGAAAAACAGCGCGAGTTCCCCGCCCCACCGTGGGCGGGGGTGAAGCGCGTCACTTCGGCGCGTGTTCCGTCTCTTCGATATACCGTTCAACCACTTCCTCAGACACCGCTCCCGTCGTCCCCACGTAGTACCCGACTTTCCAGAATCCGCCACCCCAGAAATACGACTCCCGAATCTCGGGATACCGCTCAAGCAAGTGCTTCCCCGAGTACGACTTGAATTGCCGAGCAATATTCGCCGGACTGTGCTTTGGGTCTGTTTGCACGAACAAGTGTACGTGGTCGTCCGCAATCTCCAACGCCAGAATCTCGTGCCCAAAGTGGTCGGCAGTCTCACCAAACAACTCCCGCACATCGTCCTCCACTACACCAAGAACCGGGTGGCGGTACGTGGGACACCACACGAAGTGAAACTTGCAGGAACTAACTGAATGTGCATGACTGCGGTACTCCTCCATCCCGAATCTCTATATTTATGACCAATCGGAACAACCGTCAAAGTATGGGTGAGGAAGCCACGAAGACGATTCAGACGCGCCTTCACATAGCGTCTGGTGAACGGTCGTGGCTTCACGACGCCCGCCTCGCCTCACGCGACATATTCAACGACACCATCCGCCTCAAACAGCAAGGGTACACTCGCACCGAGATACAGAAGGAGGTTGACCGCGACGACTTCTTGCGGAACAACAAGTGCGCGGTCGTCGGCAAAGCCCTCCAAACGTGGGACTCCTACCAATCGCTCACAGAGTGGTGGGAGAACCAAGACGACCCTGATGGCGGCAAGCCGACGCCGCCGAGTACGGACAAATCGAGCGCGTATCCGCTCGTGATGGCGCACACGGAAGGCTACCGCCTCACCGTGGACGACAACACGAACCGCGTCCAGTTCCGCATCAGCCCGAGACCCTACAAGAAGGTGAAGGGCCACCTGCGCGGTGAACCGGACGCGATGGACGAACTTCGAGATGCTATCACGTCGGATGAGGGGGATGTGGGGCAGGCCGAACTCCTGTACCGCGATGGCGTGTACTACCTACACGTCACGGTCACACGAGAGTTCGACGTGCCCGCACCTGATACCGCCGACACCGTAGTCGGTGTGGACATCAACGAACGCAACGTCGCACTCACGGCTCTCGACCGGGAGACTATGCAGACGAAGGGCACGCTCGTCCTCGACTACGGACGAGTCAAGCAGGAACGACAACGCTACCACACGATTACGAAACGCTGTCAGGAACACGGCAAGACGAGTATTCACCGGAAACTCGGTGACAAGGAAGAGCGATTCACCGAGTGGGTGTTGCATCGCCTCTCCCGTACTGTCGTGGAGTTTGCAGAACAGTTCTCGAACCCTGTTATCGTGTTTGAGGATATGAGCGGTATCCGCGAGGAGATGCAGTACGGGACGTATATGAACCGCCGGTTGCACAAACTGCCGTTCCACAAATTCGAGACGTTCGTCTCGTGCAAGGGGACCTGGCAAGAGATTCCGACGGATACAGTGGACGCTTACTATAACTCGAAGACGTGTGCGTGCTGTGGTGAGCGTGGCAGTCGGCAGGGACGGCGGTTTCGGTGTACGAACGACGAGTGTGACGTGGTGCAAGACCACGCTGACCGGAATGCGTCGGTGAACATCGCGTGGCGCGAGACAGAGAAACTCGATGGTAACGAATCGAATTACCGGACTCACAAAACCCAGCCGCAGGTGCGGGTGGTGCGTCTGTCCGGGTCGGGGCGCGTAAGCCGCCCAACCTCATCCCGCTCGCTTGCCGAGCAGGGAGTGCTAGCGCACAGCTGAGGGAATTACAAAAGCCTCGGGCCACCGCGCCCGAGGCTGTTTACGCCTGCCCGACCGTGGCTGCCCATAACGATTTGGTCGATGCCGTTGTCGGCAGCGTAGTCGAGAATCTCACGCGCTGGTTTCCCGACTTCAGTGACAGTATCAAGTACAATATCGTGTTCCGCCGCGAGATCCGTCGCAGTCGTGTGAATCTCGGTCGCCCGCTCCTGGGCGGTATCGTACCAGCCCTCTGCGACTGGCAAGCCACCGGCCTCTACATCGATTACCGAGTCGATCGGGTTGATGACGTAAATTGTGGTGATCGTGGCGTTCGGAAAGGTCTCGAGTGCGTACATGAGTGCACGCTCGGCAAGCGGGGAGCCGTCCAAGGCGACGAGAACGTTGTCAGGCATACGATAGAGTTCGAGAGGTGCTGAGAAGAGTGTAGTGCCGAAAGCTCGGTGCCTAGGAGTACCGTTAATTACCCATCAATCTCTGAGAGTGCCTCTGTTGCAACGTCACCGAGTTCTCCGGCCTCGATGTGCGAATATCGCTCCCGAACCATCTCCTCTGAGTTATCGAGATACCGGGCCGCCACCGTGTACCCGAACGCCCGGACAAGCACCTCACCCATCCCTCGGCGACCGCCGTGCGGAGCAAGGTAATCGTGTTTCGGATGGTCGATGTCGATCTCTGCGGTCTCCGATAGCCGTTGGAGAATCGACCGTGCGCCGTCCGTCGTAATCGAGGGCGGCCGAATATCCTCATCGAACGCCAGCAGCAGGTCGCGAGCGTACTCCTCACGGCGTTCAGCGATTGCTTCTGGGCGTTCCCCTCGTTCGGCTAGCTCTTCCCGGACGAGCTCCGCGAGCGTCCGTTGGTCGAACGTCGGAAACACCGGCCACCGGTCCGTTGATGGGTCCATCAGCTGGCGATAGCTTCGCAACGGCGAGATCACCGGATCGGGAAGGCTTGCGGCATCCCATTGCTGTTTCTTCCGGTAGACGTCCATACTCCCATCCTCGAGCGAGAGGTCCTCCCAGCGGACGCCGCGCCGGCGTGGGTCGTTGGGATCCCGGAGTAGCTCCCCGACCCGAACTGCGGTGTACGCGAGGACGAACACCAGAGCCCGGTCACAAGCCGCCTTCAACGCTCCGTAGCGCGCTCGCTGCTTGTCGAGGGGGTCAGTATCCTCCGAGAGTGTCGTGTGCGTCTCGATGGCGTCGCGAGCCCTCTCGTTGACATGGGAGGTGAGGGGGTGGCGCTGTTCAGACGTCCAGGCCTGTTGGTCTCCAGGCTTTCGGCCGTCGTCCTCCGGCAGCGGCGCCATCGCACTCGCCCGCTGCGCGTAGTGTGCTTCGAGATATCCCTCGTTGACGCACCAGCCACACCACGCAGAGATATAGCGATAATAGGTTTGGACGGTGTTTTGTTTGAGTCCCCGGTCGCCAGCGAGGTGCCGGGCGTACTCCCGGAAGACGCGTTCATTGAGATCGTCGAATGTGGGGTTACGGTCACGTTGTCGGGGACGATCCCGGTCCAGTCGTCGTCACCGAGGTCACCAGCTGCCCACTCGGCGAACCGTTTGAGTTCGCGGGATGCATTCCGTCGATAGTTCCCGCCGTCGCCACTGCGGCCTTTCCCCTTGTCCTGGAGGTAGCGCTCGAAGCTGTCGTCGAGAGCTCTTTCAGAACGAGAAGAGCGATCGCCGATCATCGTCTCTTAGCCCGAATCTGCGCTATCGAAATTCGCTGGCTGTGATTGTCTCGAGATACTCGACGCTGACATACCGGAATTCGATACGGTCGCTGAAGCCGTGCTGTGACAGGAGTTTCTCGGCCGCCCGTCCTGCCGGTTTGTCGGTCGTTAAAAGAACGACGTGGTCTGCCCGCTCGGTGTCGAGTACTTGGGCAGCGAGCCCAATGAGTGCCGTGTCCGCTTTCTCGGTGATATCCTCGTCGCGGTCGGTTTCGTTGGCAATGAACCGGCGTGCTTCGTCCATCACCGTCGAGACAAGTGGATTGGCGTAGTCGAGTTCGTCGGCGACGACGATCCAACCTTCCTCGAATCCATCGGGATAGGGAATGTTCCCCGAGGGATACTCCTCCGCTGCCGGATCGCCTCCGAGCTCTTCGTAGACACGCTGGGGGACACGCAACGAGACACCTGCCTGTTGGAGTGCCCGACGAAGCCGTTGAAATTTGTCTTTGTCCGGACCACCACACCGGACGAAGACGCCAGTATCGGCGATATAGACTGTCTTCATGCAACCGCGTCGGCGTACTCGGTGGCAACCGGTTCCAGCGCCTGGAGAATAATCTCAGCCTCAAGTGGTGAGAGGTCAAGTTCTCGGGCAGCAATCCGATGGTTGACCGTGCCGTCGACGTACTCGTAGGCGTACTCGAGGGCGACAGCGAGACCGTCGAGACCATGTCGTTCGATGTAGACGTCGATGTCCTCGTTCTCGTCGCGACGGGCGACGGCGGCGATAAGCGCCGGCGTGATCGTTTGGGTCTCACCGTCCGTCGAGAGTGTGAGTGCAATCGACTCGGCATCGTATTCGTAGGGGCGCTGCTCACGAGTCTTCTCCACTAAGCCAGCTGTTTCGAGGTTCTGTACGTAGTCGTAGGCAGTTCCCTGTGGAATGTCGAGCTCGTCGACCAGCTCGGAGACGGTGACCGGGCCATGTTGCAAGATATGGGCGTATAGGCGAGCGAGTGCCGGCGTATCGAGGAGGTCGGCTACTGTCTGAAGCTGCTGAATTGGTGGCCGGCCTGACCGAAGCGGTGATTTCGCCATCTCGATTACGAATTATCGATAATTCGTTATAAGACTTCCGGCGATAAAGCGGAACTCGAAGCAGATCCGACACCCGACGAGACCCAACCGCTTGCAGCGGCTCTACCCCGAGGGAAGCGTCGTCCTGAGGCGGTTGCAGCATTCGTGCTTCACCGAGGGCGTCGGTGTACTCCAAAGTGGTCGTGATTACCATCCTTCATTACTGCTCTTCGGTGGAATATGGTTAGTAGAGCCATTGAGACCACCAACGACGATATTATAAATCCTATACCGCTATCTTAAATCAGTGAGAGAATCCTGCCGTTCACGGCAGGCGTGAATCGCGTCCGCTCCGGGGAGCCTTCCACGAAGACAGGCAGGCCGGATATTCCACGTTCACTTTCACTCCGCCAGGCCACTCCTTATCACCCTCACACACAACGGGTTCTGTATGGCGAATCAGGTCACTCGCACCTACGTTGCATCCATCCGCAACCACCAGCAGGTGCGTGAGGACCTCGATTCGCTCGGGTTTGCCGCCTCGAAACTCTGGAACGTCGCCCGGTGGACCTGCGACCGGATCTGGACGGAAATCGGTACCATCCCAGACGACGGTGTTCTCAAATCGTACCTCAAGAGTCACGAACGCTACGCGGATTTGAACGCACAATCCAGTCAGGCAATTCTCGAAGAATTGGCTGAAGCGTTCGACTCATGGTATACGCTCCGTGGGAACGGCGATGAGAACGCGAACCCACCCGGCTACCGCAAACATGGCGACGACCACCCACGCTCGACGGTCACGTTCAAAGAGGACGGATTCAAACACGACCTCGACCACAACCAGATTCGGCTCTCGAAAGGACGGAACCTGAAAGATGGGCGGCGAGACTTCATTCTTTGCGAGTACGCCGCCGACCCGGACGTGGACGTACAGAACGTCCAGCAAGTCCGGGCGGTCTGGACCGGCACCGAATGGGAGTTGCACATCGTCTGTCGCGTCGAGATAGCCGAGTCAGACCCACCTGGTGACCGGGTGGCCGGTATCGACCTCGGTATCTGCAACTTCGCCGCCGTTGCGGTTGGCGATGAGGCCCTGTTGTATCCCGGTGGCGCTCTCAAAGAGGACGAGTATTACTTCCAGAAAGGGCGGGCGAAGTGTGACGATAGTGTCTCCCGGGAAGCACACCGACTCGACCAGAAGCGTAGTGAGCGGCGCGGTCACTTCCTCCATGCCGTTTCGAAGGATATCGTGACCGAGTGTGCCGCCCGGAACGTCGGAACGATCGCCGTGGGGGATCTAACCGGTATCCGAGCGGATGCAGATCGGGGTGACCACGGCAACCTCGACCTGCACGGGTGGGCGTTCGACCGTTTCGTGTCGATGTTGGACTACAAAGCCGCCGCCCACGGTATCAATGTCGAGGGTGTGGATGAACGCGACACGTCGAAATCGTGCGCCTCATGCGGGACTACTGACGACACCCAGCGCGTCGAACGCGGCTTGTACGCCTGCGAGGAGTGTGGGCTAGTCGCCAACGCCGACGTGAACGGCGCCGAGAACATCCGACAAAAGGTACTTCCGAATCTCGCCTGTGACGGGGGAGATAGGGATAACGGCTGGATGGCACAGCCAGCGGTGCGTCTGTTCGACAAATCGACGGGGCGAGTAGCCCCACAAGAACAGGTGACCCGCGAACCATAATATCCCAACGCCCGGGAAACCTCGGCGTTCACGCCGAGGAGGATGTCATGACCGCAGTAATGGCTCTACGAAGTCCATCCCATATCTGAAAAATGCCCTATTCGCTTGGGCCAACCCATTTTCAGCATCGGGACCACTAGGGAAAGCAGGTTTGCCGACGTCACGAGAAAAGCTCTGAATCGGCGGCAGAATACGTTCATAGGTTTCTGAGCTAGTAGGGCACAGACGTAGCGACTGCCATCGACTTTACAAAGTCGTCTGTACTGAAAGTGGACTGCACTTGGTCTTGTGACGATCATCTCGACGTAATTCAATGACTAATCGATAGAGGTCCTGCTATGATGAAAAACGGGACCAGATCAGGGTACTATACACGTAGCGAAAACCGATTTCTCGGGGGATTAGCTTGGGCCCCCTATGGAGGACTGGAATGGAGAGTGTCGGCAGAACGGGCTCCCAGCGAGTGGCGGTTCAGGAGATTCGAGCCCGGCCGAATCAGGATCAGATCCACCTGATCGGGAGGACGATGGTGACCTTGAGCGTATCATCAATGGTGAATTCACTCTCTCAAGCCCGACTATTGCACTCACGCCGGCGAGTGAGGCGGCCACCGACGTTACTCTCCGACCCGAACATGTAGCGCCAGATCCAGACGGCCCGTTTCTCGTGTTCTCCGTTTACGGCGGTGACCTGGACGCGTTCGAACGGGCACTCAACACCGACGACACCGTCTCGAGTCCCCTCGCTCTCAGCTACGGGCGTGGGGCGCGATCCTACCGGGTGACGCTCACTGACGAGACAACAACAGTATCCCAGCTGGTGGCCCGAAACGGTGCCCGGCTCATAGACGCCGAAGGTTCGAATGGCGAGTGGGAAGTCAGGGCGCAGTTCCCCAATCGAGCCGTTTTCACGCGGTTTCGGGCGGATTGCGTCGAGAACGAGATTGACTTCTATCTCCACAGGCTCTACTGGGACGACTCTAGCACGTATTTACAGCACAGCGTTTTGACGACCAAGCAGCGTGACACACTCGAGCGAGCCTACGCGGCCGGCTACTTCGACGTTCCTCGGCGTATCTCTCAGTCAGAACTCGCGGACAAACTCGATATCTCGTCGTCGGCTGTCTCACAGCGTATACGGCGTGCCACAGGCCGACTCATCGAAACCAACCTGGATACCGACGACGCCTGATCTCTCTCGATCGGAACTGTTCTGTAGAAGTTCGTCACGCAGTGGTAGCGGCTACTCGCCAGAATCACGTCCCCCGTTCAACGAGAATTAGTCACTACCTACACGCACGCCTCGGGTCTCAATACCCGATATCGCAAACAGCGGTCTGACGCGCTTTGACGGTGCTTAATATGTAACTAATAGAGAGACACTGGACGCCAAATACTGAGTTAAATCAGGTAACACGTTATTAGACGGTATTTAATATCTGCAAATGGACAGCCAAACACTGTTATCGGTAAACTGCAGGCATACAATTAGAGTAATCGTGCTACGCAACTCTGACGAAGAAAACGTCGCAGACGGATCGACGCGGTCGGGTAACACCCGGTTCGCACGACGCGAGATACTTCACGGGATTTCGACGACTGTTCTCGGAGGCGTTCTACTGGGGGGAAGTGCTAGTGCGGAGACCACGACCGACCGGATCGACAGGTACTTCGATGAGTTCGGGACGGTCATCGATATCGTCGAGGCCGGCGCGGACAACACCGGTCGGGAGTCCGTCGTCGACGTCGTCCGGGAGCACCGCGCCGACGACACACTGCTCGTGTTCCCGCCGGGGGAGTACTACATGGACGAGCAGGTGCGTTTTAGCGGGTTCAAGAACTTCGGACTCGTCGGCAACGACGCGACGCTGATCCCCGCAGACTACTACGACTTCGCGGGGCCGCAGTATCGACTGTTCCGACTGGGTGTGCCCTACAACCCGGGGAATCGTCTCGTCTTCGACGGGTTCGACGTCGACCAGACGGCGCCCGACACGGGTATCCGTATCATCGAGACCGTCGTCGACGACGGCCTCGAGGTCCGGAACATCACGGTCCACGGCGAACACGACAGCGGGACGTGGGGGCCGGGGTCGTTCGCCGTCTCCGACCCCTCGGGAACCGGCCTCGTCGAGGCGTTCGAGGTCCCCGACGGCGGCGCGTGGGAGAAGGAGACGCCCAACGAGGACAACATCTGGAGAGGCCCGACCGGACTGCTGGCCAACCAGAACTCCGGCACGCTCACCTTCCGGGACTGCGTCGTCGGCCCGTTCCCGGACAACGGCCTGTACGCTTCGGGGGGCGACGGCGCCATCAGGGTCGAGGGCGGTCGCTTCTCGAACAGCAACGCGGCGTGTCTCCGCATCGGCGGCGACGGCAGTTCCATCCGGGGAGCGACTGTCGTCGTCGACCAGAACCGACCGTGGGACGAGTCTCACCGCGGCATCCGGCTCGAACGCGGCGGAGACATCGAGGTCAAGGACGTCACCGTCCGAAACACGGCACCGCTCCCGAACAGTTTCGGTATCTCGGTGATGAACAGCTGTACGTCGGCCTGGATCGAGAACGCTGACGTCACGATCTCGGGTGACGAGGTGACCAGCGGGATCGTCACTTCGCCGAACTGCGGTGAGGTGGTAGTGCTCGATTCTCGCGTGGAGATGCACACCCCCGGCGGGTTCGGTATCGAGATCAACGACGGCGACAACACCGGTCGGGTCCTCTGTGAGTACGTCGATTTCGTCGGGAGCGTGGGCGACGAGACGGCGAAGGCCGCCATCCGAAACGATCGGGACGAGACCCGATTGGGCGCGGTCACGGTCGATCAGTCCGGTGGGAGCCAGCGCCGCGCCGTCGTGAACACGGGCGACGATGTCACCATCTTCAAGGGCGAGTACCGCGCCAGCGAGCACCCGATCATCGACCTCGGCGACGGAACGCACGTCGAGGAGATATACGCCGAATCCTATGGCGACGAGGAGGCGTACAGTCTCTACCCGGACAGCGCGAACGTCTACCTCAAGCGCAACACGCTCCGGGGTGGTATCAAAGACCACGGCTGCGACGGACTCGAGACACTCGGTAACGAGTTCTGACGGCAACTCCCGACTTCGCTTCCGTCGCCAGCCAGTTCGCCAGGTCGCCCCCGTGGCGCACCGTCTGGGGGTTCTGCTGTCGCCCATATTTTCGCACGAGTGACACTATCGAGTGGATAATATTGGATCAGGTGGCGCTACGGGGAACTACATGAAGCGACCGCGTTCATCGCTCCCGTCCCAGATCCGACGGGGCATCCGAGAACCGTACCTCGTCGTCCGACGGCTAAACCAGTTGTACTTCGACGTGCACCGCCAGTACCTCGACCGGACGGACCGCGTCGACTTCTTCGAGGAGGACTGGGACAACCTCCTCCTGCTCGACGCCTGCCGGTACGACACGTTCACCGACGTGGTCGACCTGCCGGGCCGGTCAGAGTCGCGCCACGCCCGGTCGAGTTCCACGATCGAGTTCCTCAGTCGATACCTCGACGGTCGGGAGTTGACCGACACCGTCTACGTGACTGCTAATCCCCAGCACTATCGCAAGAGCGACCGGGGCTTCGTCTCGGTCGACTTCCACGACGTGATCGAAATCTGGCAGGAGGACGGCTGGGACGAGACATTTCGGACTGTCCGGCCGGAGACGGTCGCCGACGCGACCGAGCGCGCGGCCGAACAGTACCCGAACAAGCGACTCCTCGTCCACTTCCTCCAGCCCCACTACCCCTACATCGGCCCGACCGGTCAGGAGCACTTCGACAACGATTCACTGGACTTCTTCAACCGCGTGATGAACGGCGACATCGAAATCGACGACACGATTCTCCGCCGGGCCTACAGAGAGAACCTCGAAGTCGTGGTCCCCCCCGTCGAACGGCTCCTGGACTCGCTACGGGGCAAGACCGTCGTGAGCGCGGACCACGGGGAGATGTTCGGTGAACGCGCGTTTCCACTGCCGATACAGGAGTACGGTCACCCCTCCGGAATACACACGGAGGAACTGACGACGATCCCGTGGCACGTCTACGAGGATGGTCCACGGAAGGAGATCGTCGACGGCGAGGCGTCGGCGACCGAGACGGACGACGTCGACACCGACGTCGTCGAGGAACGACTCCGGAACCTGGGGTACGCCTAGGGACGTCCAAAACGGGCCATATCACGGGACAGATCTACTCTACCTTCCGATTCTCCCCGTCTTGCTTACCACCTCTATAATAAACACCGCACAGGGGCTTGGTCGTGGCAAGATCAGTCCGATGTTCCGCCTCGATCGGTCCGAACGAACCGTTCCGCGCCGTGACGACGGCGTTCCGTGCAGCGTCGGTGGTCGACTGCGGTTTACGAACCTACTGATACGAACTCACGAGACACCATATGCGACGAAACATTCTGAGCGGCGTTCTCTCGGTCGTCTCCGGGAAGATCCTGACGCTGCTCGTATCGCTGGTGACGATGCCCCTGCTGTATCGCTTCCTCGGACCGGCGCAGTTCGGGGAGTACACGACGGTGATGTCCATCCACGCGCTGTTCATGATATTCGTCAGCTCGGGCATCACGAACGGCGTCCGGAAGTTCGTCGCCGAAGACAGGGCAAGAAGCGACTGGGAGGACAGCGTGGTCGGCTTCTACTTCCGGATGGCGACCCTGCTAGCGATACTCGGGGCGCTGGGGTATCTCGGTGCCGTCCGGACGGGGCTGGTGGCGCAGTACCTCGGCCCGTCCTTCGAGCCGTACTTTACGGCGATGATCGCGATGGTCGTCGTAGCCCAGTTCTGGGCGTACGCCCGTCGTACGCTGATGGGCTTCGGCCTCGAACGCTACTCGGAGCCGCTGAAGGTGCTGTACCACGTCACGTTCGCGGCTGTCGCACTCGGGCTGGTGTACTCCGGGTTCGGCGTCATCGGCGCAGTCGCCGGACAGATTCTGGGGACTGCGGTGGTCGGCCTCATCGGGGTCGGGCTGGTCGTTCAGAGAGTGTCTCTCCGCTCTCTCGTCCTCCCGACGTCGACCGACCTGCCCCGACGCCGGATGCTCACGTACAACACGATGGCCATCGCCCTGGCGGTGTTCCAGATGTCCCTGTACCACGTCGACATCATCATGCTCCAGTCGCTGGCCGGGAGCAGCCAGGTCGGAAACTACAAGGCGGCACTGACGCTCGCTGAGTTCCTCTGGTTCGTACCAATGACATTACAAACGGTGTACGTCCACTCGACCTCGGAATTGTGGTCGCAGGGCCGTACCGACCGCATCGCGAGTCTCGCATCGCGGACGACGCGGTACACGCTCCTGCTGACAACTGTGATGGCGCTCGGCCTGGCGGCGCTCGCAGAGATCGTCGTTCCCCTCTACTGGGGTGCGAACGCTGAACCCGCCGTGACGCCGCTGTTGATCCTCCTGCCCGGCGGGCTGGCCTTCGCCGCCGTCCGTCCCACCATCGCGATCGAGGAGGGGCACGGCACTCTGCGGTACTCAGTCGTGGCGACGGGAGCCGCGGCAGTCGTCAACCTCGCTCTGAACCTGACACTCATCCCTCGCTACGGGATGACTGGGGCCGCCGTCGCGACGAGTATCGGCTACGCGTCGATGTTTCTCTTCCACGTCTGGAGTGCGCGCCGGCTGAACTTCGATCCGCTGGCTGACGCTCGTCTCTCCCGGATTGCCCTGACGGTGATCCTGGCGGCGGGTCCGATCCTGCTGCTCCCCAGGTACCTCCAGACCAGCGTGGCTCTGCCCGATATCGGCCCGAGTAACCTGGTGACGCTGGTGGTGGTGCCACCGGTCGGCCTCGCCGTCTTCCTCGCGTTCGCCTTCCTCACCGGCGCGCTCGACGTGCGCGAGTGCGTCAATCTCCTGTCGGAGTTCCCCGATCCGATCGGGAGTACCGTCGCCCGCGTCGACGGGCGTCTCGGCGGAGCCTCCACGTCGAGCCTGATCCCGAGCGGGGGGCAGTTCTGGCTGCTCATCGTCGGTCTGGTGCTGTTCGCGTCCGGGACTGGTATCGCCGTCATGGACGCGGTCTCTGCCGGAGGTGGCGGGATCCCCGACGGCGGTAACGCTACCGGGACCACTCCCGAAGAAGGCTCGCTGCAGACGGAGTCCGAGAGCGAGACCGCAAGCGAGACGCGAACGACTCCCCATGAATCGCCGCCGACGCCGGAGGATACGCCGACAGAAGCGGACACCGAGACCCGGACGGACGAGACGGCGACGGGCGGCGGGAACAACGAGACGAGCTCGACTGAGACGACGACGGACGACGGTGGGTTCTTCGAGGACAGTGGCGACGAGACGACGACTACGACGGAAACGACGGGCGACGGCAACAACGAAACCGTGACTGAGACGACGAAAGACGATAGTAACGAGACCACGACCGCAACCGAGACGGCGACGGACGACGGTGGATTCTTCGACGACGGCGACAACGAGACCACGACAGAGACCGCTACACCGACGGAAACGACGGACGGCGGTAACGAGACGACCACAACCGAAACCGCGACCACAACTGAGACCGCGACGCTGACCGAGACAACGACGGACGACGGCGGTAACGAAACGGCCACGACCGAGGCGACGACCGACGATAGCGGCGGGTTCCTCGGCGATATCGCCTTCGGGTTCTGACGGAGTTATCGGGGTCGCCGTAGCCATCTTTGTTCGCCCACGCTTCGGGCACGAACCTGGTTCGGGCAGTACCGTGAAAACGAGCAGACGGCGTCGCCCGTAACGCGACGAGACCCGGGATCCGTCGACTCGCGATCCGATTGTCCGCTCGTCCGCGCGGTAGCGAGGAATGGCAGAAACTGTCGCTCTGTGTCTTGCCAAGGCCCGACAGCGTATTCGAGGCATAGCTGTGGAGGACGGTCTCCTTTCCGACAGGGCGCATTACAGATCCCTGCGATACTCAGGCGGATGATGAGAATGTCATATTAAGATGTTGTGAAAATATCAATATGGTGCGTTAAAATACGCTTTTCTGTTTTATAATAAATGCGGCGTGCTACAACCGGGACGGTGTGCAACCGAACGACACCGCAGTGTCACTGACCAGTCGCCGGTCGTTCCTGCGAAGTGCCTGCATGGGGGTCACCGCCTCCGCCGTCCTCGGTACGGCTACGGGGGAGAGCATCGAAGACCAGTATCGAACCGTCGTCGACGTTACCGACGCCGGTGCCGACCCGAGTGGGTCCGAATCGGTGAGTCCGGTACTGCAGGAGATCGTCGGCGATGACACGCTGCTGAAGTTCCCGCCGGGCCGGTACTACATGGACGAGCAAGTCAGGAAGTCCGGCGTGGCGAACGTCGGCATCGTCGGGGACGAGGCGACGCTGGTGCCGGCCAGTTATCACGACTTCGACGGCCCGCAGTACCGCCTGTTCAGACTGGGGACCTACTACGACCCGGCTCGCGACGTTCGCATCGAGAACTTCGACGTCGACCAGCAAGCGGATGATACCGTTATCCCCGCGTTCCACGTGAGCGCTGCCGACGGACTGCGAGTTATCAACGTGGACATCGAGGTCCGTAACGACAGCGGGACGTGGGGACCGGCGGTGTTC
>SDGW01000710.1_pt1 | contig 13877 bp, 15 predicted proteins | sample 2873831 | NCBI WGS metagenome assembly SDGW01 (sample SAMN08132700, study PRJNA421101) | hypersaline lake metagenome | isolation source: celular fraction 0.22 microns magnesium sulfate-rich crust from ephemeral... | place: Spain: Penahueca Lagoon, Toledo | collected 2011-07
GTGACCGGGATCGAGGTCGGCCCCGAGCAGCGGGTGGAGGACGCCGACATCGAGCGCGTCGAGACGCTGTGGACTCGCGCGGTCGACAACGTCACCGTCCCGGTGACGCTGCACCCGAAGGACGGGAACGCCGACGAGACGCGCTCGCTCCGGGTGAACGTCCCCGGCGACTACGAGTTCACCGTCGCCGAGACCGAGGAGTTCGGCGACGAGGAGTTCGTCGTCGAGGGCGTCCAGATCCGCGAGGACGCCCCGGAGTACCGCCACGAGAAGCTGGACCACGACGGCGACTTCGCCTACGCGAAGGACGTCAAACGAGTGTACGCCCGCGACGAGAGCCTGACGGCCTGGTCGGCCTGGTAGGCGTCGCGGCGGCGAGAGTCAGCGGTCGCTCCTCGGAACGGGGCTTCTGAAAAAACGGTGGCACCGATGGGGGCGACCCACATCGAACACCGTCTGTGAGTACGACCGCGACGTGGTCAGGACGGCGTTAGATGACGCGGTTCTGCAGGTAGTCGAGGTGTTTCGCGTTGTAGACGATCTTGACCTCGTCGGTCGCCGGGCTGCCGATGCAGGTGAGGCGGACGTTCTTCTCTTCGACCTCCTCGTCGGAGAGGATCTGCTGCATGTCCATCTCGATGTCGCCTTCCTTCACGATCGCTGCGCAGTTCGCGCAGGCGCCGGCGCGGCACGAGAAGGGCCAGTCGTAGCCCTGTGCCTCGGCGGATTCGAGGATGTACTCGCCCTGATTCACGTCGAGGGTACCGTAGTCCTCGGCGTCGAGGTCCGCGTCGGCGGCCTCCTCGAAGAGGTTGTCGTCGTCCATCGACCAGCCGTGGTCGTCGAGCACTTCGTAGTTGAGGTATTCTACTGTGGGCATCACCTGTCGGTTTGATGCCCTCCTCATTAGGCTTTGCTGTTCCCCGCGTCTCGGTGTCAGATCGATCGGCCGATTGAGGGGCGAACGGTGGCCGAACACGTTCGTTCCCGTCACACGCGGAGCGTGACAGCTCGTTATCACGACTGATACGTCGTGGGTAACAGTAAATAGCGAACGGCGCCTACGGTTGTTCGATGGAGGAGTCCGTCGTCGCCGACTTCGTCGGCCGCGTTCACACCGCGGACCTCGGGAGCGACAAGCCGGTGACGGGGCGGGTGCTCCTGAGCCAGCGCCGACTGGTGCTCGCGACGGACGACGGTAAGACGACCGTCCCCCTGTCGAGCGTGTTCGACGTCTCCGTGGGCACGGTCCCCGGCGACCTGCGCTCGTTTTTCAGCGACAGCGTCACCCTGGCGTACGAGCGGCGGGGCGACCGGCGCACGGTCCTCGTCGAGGGCGAGCCGGAGGACATGGAGCGGTTCACCCGCCTGCTGTTCAAGGCCCTGTTGCGCGGCGTGACGGTCACCGTCCGACACCCCGCGAAGGTGGGCGGTCGCGTCACGGACGCGTCGGACCACACGGCGTCGGTGACGCTGTCGCCCGGCGCGATCGGTTTCGTCGACTGCCCGGACCCGTTCGAGGTCGACCTCTCCGCCGTGATCGACTACGAGCGGACCGACCGGACGCTCGCCGGCACGCAGCGGCCCGCGCTCGTGTTCCGCCACGTCGTCGACTCCCGGACCGTCACGTCGATCGCGACCGTCCCGAACGAGCGGGCGCTGAACGTGCTCGGCCGGTACATCAGGCTGGAGTACGAGGAGGTCATGGAGGAGCTGGAGTCGTTCGACCCGACCGAAGAGCAGCTGGAGGTCCTCGTGTCGATCTACTCCGCCGGCGGGGAGGCGAACATCGCCGACGTGGTGACGGGCGACGTCACGCGGACGTCGATGGTCCTCGATCAGCTCCGCGAGGAGGGGCTCGTCGTCGACGGCGAGTCGGGCGCGGCGCTCACCCGGAAGGGGCAGATGGTCGTCACCTCCTACCTGGAGTCGGTCAACGCCTGACCGGCGCGAGTCCGACGCCGCCGAGACGAGTCCGACGCCGCCGAGACCACCGACCGCGGACGCTCGGACGACAACCGCGGCCGTCCGAACGACTATTTTCCCGCGGCGCCAACCTCGGGTATGGGATTCAAAACGGACCTCAGCAACGGTGTCATCTCGCTTCTCGTCAGCCTCGCCGTGACCGCCGCGGCCGCGCGGTCCGAGGAGAGCGACGAGTGGTCGACGGGCGAGCTGTTGGCCGCGGTCGGAATCGCCTCGTTCCTCTCGGGGTACCTGACGAGCTACTTCGCCAAGTGAGGCGGCCGGACGCCGGCCGGCGGGAGGCCGACCGAGGCCCGCTCGGCGGGATCCGGGGGAAGTTTCATGCTGATGCGGACGTAGGTAGTTCACATGCCAGACGACCGCCACGGGCGTTCGACGCGGCTCGACGCCGCGGCCCGCGAACGGGGGCTGGACGCGCCGGCGGGCGACCGCCGCGACGCGGCGCCGCCCGACGCGGGGCCGCGGACCGCGCGCGTGCCCGAGCCGCACGTCCACGACACCTTCTCGGTCGACGGGATCGACACGAAGCGACGTGAGGGACTGTTGGAGGCCGTCCTCCTCGACCACGACGGCGTCAGCGCCGCCTCGGCGACGAAGCGGAACGGGACGGTCGGGATCCACCACAACCCCGACGTCTCCCGCGAGGAGCTCCGGGACGCGCTGGAGGCCTGCGGGCTCGTGGTCGCGCCCGGCGACGCGGCGTTCGAGGTGCGGCGCGCCGCGCAGTTCGACTCCGCCCGCGTCGCCGTCGCCGTCCTCTTCGGGCTGATGGTGGCGACGCCGTACATCGCCGTCCTCTACCCCACCCGGGTCGAGTGGCTGTTCTACGACCCGGTGACGGTCCAGTACCTCCAGTCGATCCTCGACTCGCAGATGACGACGCACTTCTTCATCAACCTCGGCTCGCTGTCGGGGATCGCGTTCCTCGTCGCCTGCGGCCCGATCATCAAGCGGTCGCTCGCCGCGGCGGCCGCGGGCGAGGTGACGAACGAGAGCGTCTTCGTGGCGGGCGTCGTCGCCCTCTTCGGCTACAGCACCCTCGCCGCCTTCACGGCGTTCGAGGGCGCCGTCCACTACGACCTGATCGCGTACGCGGTCGCCGGGATCACCCTCTGGAACCACTTCGGCGTCGGCGAGACGACGCCCGACACCGCGGGCGTCGCGGAGCCGACCGCCGACGGGAGCGGGACCGCCGACGCATCGGCCGACGCCGACGAGGAGCCGGTCGCGATGACCGACGGCGGTCGGTAGTCGCCGACGGTCGCGCCGCGCGTTCCTTTTTAAACTCTCGCCGGTTCGGACGGTCCCGTAAAGTTCGGACGCGCCGAGCGCTCAGTACAGCCCTCCATCGAGCGGCTCGATCCCCTCGATCCGCACCTCGTCGCCGACCGCGAGGGTCGACCCCCGCGACCCCTCCGGAACGACGGTGTTCACCATCAGCCGGAAGTCGTGGTCGAAGCGGTCGCTCTCGGTCCAGTCGGGGAGCGTCGCTCGCCGGTTCTTTATAAACGTCTCGCGGAAGCCGTCGATCTCGGCGCCCGTGTCCGGGTTCCGCGACGGGACGACGCAGCGCTGACAGGGGTTGACGCCGAGCAGCTCGGCGTCGCCCGCGGCGACCCGGACGGCCTCCCCGCGGTCGGCGAACAGCCGGTCCTCCCAGAAGGAGGGACAGTCGTCGAGGACCACGTTCGGACGGAGCCGCCGGCGCATCTCCGTCGCGTCCGCGACCGCGTCGAACCAGCCGGCGACGGTCTCAAGGGTCGCGCGCGAGACGACCGTCGGGCCGCGCGCGGCCCGGTCGTCCGGGAACCCGCCGTCGGGCTCGCGCACCAGGTCTACGTCGTAGCCGAGGTAGTCGCCGACCCACGCTTCCAGCGCGTCGGCCTCGTCGGGGAGCGCGAACCGCCGCTCGTCCGCGGCGGTCCCCGTCTCGGTGCGCGCCGGCCGCGAGAGGGTCACCGCGGTCGGCGTCGCGTCGGTCGGCGCCGCGTCGGGCGGCGCCGCGTCGGTCGCCGCCCCGTCGACCGAGTCGGCCAGTTCGTAGCTCGCGCGGAGGCCGTGGACCGCGGGCTCGCGCTTCCCGTTGACGTAGCCGCCGTTCCAGCCGACGGACGCCTCGTGAGGGTCGACCCCGGCCTCGACGAGCGCGTACGTGCGGTCCCCGCGGAGCGCGCCGGCCGCCCCCAGCTCGGCGCGGTCGAGGGCGACGCCGTCGTTCGACTTCAGCGGATAGGCGACGAGCTCGGCGATGCGTGCCATGTCCCGCGTTCGACGGCGCGGGAGAAAAGCGATCGGTCGACGGCGCGGCGGCGGCGTTACTCCTCGTCGTCTCCGTCGTCGGTCTCCTCGTCGCCGTCGGCGTCAGTCTCCTCGTCGTCTCCGGCGTCAGTCTCCTCGTCGTCCTCGGTCTCCAGTCCGGCCGCCGCGAACGCCTCGGTGACCTCGTCGCCGGGGACGGTCCGGTAGCCGTCAGCCTCGGTGATCGTCGCGACCGCGACATCGTCGGGCTCGAACTCGTCCTCGTGGGCCGCGAGCGCGGCGAGGCCGAGCTCGATGCCGGCGGAAAGCGAGAGGTCGTCGGTCCACTCCTCCTCGAGGTGGCCCTGGATCTCCTTCCGGCCGCCGCCGATGACGGTCGCCTTCCACTCGTTCGGGGTGCCGGAGGGGTCGGCGGCGAACAGGCGCGGCTCGCCGTTCTCGATGCCGCCGATGAGGAGCGCGGCGCCGTACGGCCGGGTGCCGCCGCGCTGGGTGTTCTCTTGGATGTGGTCGGTGACGAACTTCGTCAGCGTCTCGACGCCGACCGGCTCGCCGTAGCGCAGGCGGTTCCCCTGCGACTGCCGGCGCGCGAGGTCGATCAGCTGTCGGGCGTCGGCGACGTGGCCCGCGCTCGCGGTGCCGAGGTGATCGTCGAGCTTGTGGAGCTTCTCGATGCTCTCGGCCTCCATCAGCGTCGAGGAGGCGCGGGACATCGCGACGAACACGACGCCGTCAGCGGTGCGGATCCCGACGCTGGGCGCGCCGCGCGAGACCGCCTCGCGGGCGTACTCGACCTGGTAGATGCGCCCGTCGGGCGAGAACAGCGACGTGCCGCGGTCGTACGCCTGCTGGTCGTTGTTGCCCATCATCGCCGATCACCCGCTCTCGCGGTGTCGCCTTGGCTCATTACCCGTACTTACGCCGGACGGTTGAAAAAGGGTCCGTAACCGGTACGTGCCGGGCGCGACCGCGGACCCTTTATTTGCCCGCGGCGCCGGCGTCGGCGGGTCGGAGATCCCCGAGACGGGCGCCGTTCGTCCGCGACGCGCGGAATCCGCGACCCCCGCCTACGACGGATATATGCCGATCGGTCCCCTAGCACGGTCGAATTTGACACCCACACGAACGACAGCCGCGCTGACGGCCCTCCTCGTGTTCCTCGCGGCCGTCGGCGGGGTCGCGGCGGTGCCGGACGCCCGGATCGCGATCGACGGCGTCGACACGAGTACGACCGAGCCGGTCGTCGGCGAGCGGACGAGCCTGAACGTCTCGCTTTCTAACTCCGGCGGTAGCCCCTCGGCCGCCGACGTGACGAGCGTCAGGGTCGTCGACGCGGGCGCGGACGGCGACGCGGACCCGCTCGACGAGGCGACCGCGGTCGGCGCGCTCTCGCCCGGCGACGCCACCGACGTGACCCTCTGGACCCGGTTCGACGAGCCCGGCGAGCGCCGGCTCACCGTCGAGGTCGTCGCCGAGGCGGAGGCCGAAGACGGCGAGGACCCGGAGAGCGTCACCGTGACGCGCGACGTCGTCGTCGACGTCCAGCCGGCCGAAGTCGACCTCGACCTCCGGACTCGCGGACTGGACCCGGAGGACCTCCGGACCGACGACGAGAGCGAGGGCGCCGGCGGCATCGGCGTCGACGGCATCGAGGGTATCTTCGGCGGCGGTGGCGGCGGGCTCGACACGGGCGAGGACGCCGCGGAGGCCGTGCGGTCGGCCGACTCCCCGGTGGCGGTGACCGTGGTCAACACGGGCACGACGACCGCCGACCGCGTGAGCCTGACCGCGGTCGGCGAACCGGTCGCGGGCGGCGAGGGGAGCGGAAACGGCAGTGAGAGCGGGGCGTTCGAGGCCGGCCCGTACGTCGTCGAGGACGTCGCGCCCGGCGAGGAGCGGCGCGTCGTCGTCGACCTCGGCCCCCTCGACCGGCGCTCGGCGGTGACGTTCACGGCGGCGTTCCGGTCGGGCCTCGACGCGCAGGAGGGCGCCGGCGCGGAGCGCACCGCGACGTCGACGCTCCGGTACCCGGCGCACGACGGGGCGCCGACGGTCACCGACGCGGTCGTCGAGGCGACCGGCGACGGCGCGGTCCTCGTCGACGCCAACCTCGGCAACGCGGGCGGCGGCGACCTGGAGGGCGTCGTCGTCTCCGTGGGGGAGGCGCCGGGCGTCGACCCCACGCCCGCCGGTCGCGAGTACTTCGTCGGCGCGGTCGGCGCCGGCGACTTCGTCGCCTTCGACCTGCGCGCGACCGCGAACGCGTCGGTCGCCGACGAGGTGCCGATCCGGATCGCGTACACCGAGCGCGGCGTGCGGTACGTCGAGACCGAGACGGTTGCGCTCCCGGACGGCGAGGGGGCCGGAGACGGGAGCGGGGGTACCGTCGGAACCCTCGGCTCGGTCGGGGCGCTCGGCTCGCTCGGCGCGCTCGGGGCGGTCGGCCTCGCCGGCGCCGCCGGGCTGGCCGTCGTGGGGGGCGTCGTGCGTCGGCGCGATGTATAGCGTCGAACTCCGCGGCGTGACGAAGCGCTACCCCGGCGGCGGTGCCGAGCCCGTGGTCGCGCTCGACGACGTCGACTTCGCGGTCGAACCGGGCGATTTCGTCGCGGTCGTCGGGCCGAGCGGCTCCGGCAAGTCGACCCTGCTGAACGTGCTCGGGCTGCTCGACGACCCGACCGAGGGGCAGCGGGTCCTGGCCGGGACCGACGTGACGGACCTCTCGGTCGCCGAGCGCACGGCGGCGCGCAAGGAGTCGATCGGCTTCGTCTTCCAGGACTTCCACCTGCTGCCGACGCTGACGGCGGTCGAGAACGTCGCGCTGCCGACCGCGTTCGACCCCGGCGACGCGAGCGACCGCGCCGCCGACCTGCTCTCCCGGTTCGGGCTCGGCGACCGGCTCGACCACGAGCCGTCGGAGCTCTCGGGCGGGCAGAAACAGCGGGTCGCGATCGCCCGGTCGCTGATCAACGAGCCGGCGGTCCTCCTCGCCGACGAGCCGACGGGCAACCTCGACACGGAGACCGGCGAGTCGATCCTCGCGGAGTTCGAGCGCGTGAAGGAGGAGGGCGTCGCAGTCGTCGCGGTGACGCACGATCCGCTCGTCGAGGGGTACGCCGACCGCGTCGTCGAACTCACCGACGGCGTGCTGGTCGGCGGGGTTCCGGACGGCGATGAGACGAGCGGTGCGGGGCCGCGTCCCGACCCCGAGGCGGCGACCGCGGAGGACCGATGAGCCGGGACGATCCGGCGGCGCGGTCCGGTCGGAGTTCGGGGTCGGAGGCGGGGCCGGAGTCGGGCTTGGGATCGAGCTCGGGCCCGGAGTCGGGAGCGAGCGGCTGGCTCCGCGGCTGGCGCCCCGCGGCCGCGATGGCGGCGCGGAACCTGCGCCGGAACCGGGTGCGGACCGCGCTCGCGGTGCTCGGCGTCTGTATCGGCGTGCTCGCGGTCGCGGCGCTCGGGATCTTCGGCAACGTGCTGGCGCTCGGCGCCCAGGACGCCATCGGTGACATCGGCACGCAGGTCGTGGTCTCGCCGAACGCCGACGCCGGGATCGAGTCGCTCTCCGAGGCCGACGTGGCCGACATCCGGCGCGCCGTGGGCGAGCCGGCGGTCGTCCCGCTGTACTCGGACAGCGCGGTCGTCGCCAGTCAGAGCGACCAACAGTTCGCGACCGTTTACGGCGTCGAAGAGCCGGCCCTCGCGTTCGAGGCCGCCGAGGGGCGACTCCCCGAGCGCCACCGGCAGGGCGCGATCGTCGGCGCCGACGTCGCCGAGGAGCTCGGCGTCGGCGCGGGCGACACCGTCGGGATCGCGGGGACCCAGGTCCGGGTCGTCGCGGTCCTCGTCGAGAGTCAGACGTTCAGCCCGGTCGCGCCCGACGACGCCGTCTTCCTCCCCGAGTCGGCCTTCTCGGCGGACGGGTACGCGCAGGCTCTCGTCGTCGCCGATTCGGGCGAGGCGGCGCGGGCCGCGGCCGACGACATCCGCGCGGAGGTGAACGCCCGCGAGGAGCGCGTCGAGCTGTTCGAGCTCGCCGCGATCGTCGACGAGGTCAACGAGTTCTTCGGACTGCTCGGCACGTTCCTCCTCGGGCTCGGCGCCATCTCGCTCGTCGTCGCCGGCGTCTCGATCCTCAACGTGATGTTAATGAGCACCGTCGAGCGCCGGCAGGAGATCGGCGTGATGCGCGCGGTCGGCGTGACTCGACGCGACGTGTTGCGCGTGCTGCTCGCGGAGGCCGGCCTCATCGGCGCGCTCGGCGCCGCCGCGGGGACCCTCCTCACCGTCCTGCTCGTCGCCGGGCTCGTCGTCGCGACCCCGGAGGTCGACGCCGCCCTCGCGCTCGACCCGACGAACGGCTACTACCTCCTCCTCGCGCTCGGCTTCGGCGTCGGCGTGGGGCTCGTCAGCGGCGCCTACCCGGCCTGGAAGGCCGCGAACGAGCGACCGGTCGAGGCGCTCCGGAGCTAAGCGGTCGAGGCGCTCCGGGGCTGAGCGGTCGAGGCGCTCCGGAGCTGAGCGCCGCGGTCGGTCTCGTCGCCCGGCGGCGAGCGCCTCGCGTCGTCACCCCGCCCAGCCGCCGCGCATGTCGTCGGTCACGCGGTCGCGCCACGTCTCGAAGGCGTCCCGACACTCCGGGCTCTCCTCGATGTGCCGAACGAACCCCGCGCCTGGGGACGCGAGCTCCGCCTCGCAGAACGGGCACCGCCTCGGCTCGATTGTCGACTCCGCTAATGCCATGTCATCACATACCAACCTAGAAGCTCAAAAGTTTTGTTACGTGTGGAGAATATTGCCAGCGGTGGCTGTTCTCCGTACCTCAAGCGGTCTATCCAGCCCGAACGTTCACCGAGTGACGCGCGGGCGGACCGACCGTCAGTCGGTTTTGCGCTCGTAGGTGACGAACGATAGGTCGCCGTCGCCGTCGGTCTCGGCGTCCGGAACGACCTCGCGGTCGACTTCCCGCCACGCGTCGGGGTCCCAGTCCGGGAACCGCGTGTCGCCGTCGGGACGCCCGGGGACCTCCGTCAACACCATTCGGTCGGCGAGGTCGAGGAACTGCTCGTAGACGGCGGCGCCGCCGATCACGTACGCCTCGTCGACGCCGCGGTCGGCGGCGTCGGCGGCGGCGAGCACGACCGCCCCGGTGACGTCGTTGGCGACGACCGCCCCCTCCGGGAGGTCGAGGTCGCGCGTCGTCAGCACGACGCTGGTGCGGTCGGGCAGCGGGCCGCCGATCCGGGCGGCGATGCTCTCGTAGGTCGTCCGCCCGACGATCACGGGGTGGCCGGTCGTGAGCCGCTTGAAGTGCGCGAGGTCCGCCGGATAGTGCCACGGCATCCCTCCCTCGTCGCCGATGACGCCGTTCTCGGCGACGGCGGCGACGATGACGAGGTCGACGTCGGCGATCTCGGCGCTGCCCGCGCCGTCGCCGGACGCGTCGTCCGCGGCCGCTGCGTCGCCGGGCATCACTCAGCGACCGCGAACGAGAGCCCGTCCGCGGAGTCGTAGTCGACGAGCTCGACGTCCTCGTAGGTCAGCTCGTCGAGGGGGACGTCGGCGATCTCGATCCGGGGGCGCTCGCGCGGCTCCCGCGAGAGCTGTTCGAGCAGGCCGGGGACGTGGTCGTACCCCTCCTCGTCGGCCGCCTCGTCCGGAGCGGTGCGCTCGACCCAGCTCTTCACGTCGAGGTAGTCGGCCTTCGTCTCGACGCTCGCGAGCCGCTCCTGCACGTACGGGAGGTTGTTCGCGTACCACTTCCCGCGCTCGCCGCGGCCGCAGTAGACGTGCGCGTCGACGACGGTGTGGCCGAACTCGCCGACCTCGAACCCGCTCCGCTGCGCGAGCGCGTTCGCGAGCAGCGCGTAGGCGGCGATGTTGAAGGGGACGCCGAGCGCGATGTCGCCCGAGCGCTGCGTGAGGTGGAGGTTCAGCCGGCCGTCCTGGACGTTCACGACGAACGAGTAGTGACACGGCGGGAGCGTCGAGGTCGCGGCGTTGGCGGGGTGCCACGCGTTGACGACCATCCGCCGCGAGCGGGGGTTCTCCTCCAGCGTGTCGAGCACGTACCGGATCTGGTCGAACGTCCGGCGCTGGCCCCCGTCGGGGGCCTCCTCGACGGTCACCCAGCGGTGGGCGTCCTCGGGCCACGTCTCGCCGGGGAGCGCGGCGTCCTCCTCCGGCACCGGGAAGCGTCGCCAGAACCGGCCGTAGGCGGTGTCGAGTCGGCCCTCGTCGTCGGCCCACGCGTCCCAGATCTTCGTCTCCTCGCGGAGGTTCCGGACGTGTTCCTCGCCGGAGAGGTACCACAGCACCTCGTGGATGAGCGAGTTCCAGCGGTAGCCGTCCATCTTCTTCGTGGTGAGGAGCGGGAAGCCCTCCGCGAGGTCGACGGTGTACTGCCCGCTGAACGACGCGATCGTGTCGACGCCGGTCCGGTTCGGCTTGTACGTGCCCGTCGACAGGGTGTCGTCGACGAGATCGAGGTACTGTTGCATGGTGGTCGGCGTCGCCCCCGGCCCGACGGGTCCGCGAGGCGACGGGTCTATCGGGTCAAACGTGCCGCGGAAAGTAAGTGTATCGTGAGCGAATTGCGGCGAGTCGCCAACGCGCACCTCGGCGTCGAACAGCGATTTATAAACAGCTGACGCGGTGGCGCGCCCCGGCGAGCGGCCGGAGGCCGCGAGCCGCCGGTGCGAGGGAGTCGGCCGCCCGAAGCAACGCGGAGGGCGGCCGACGAGGCTGGGGAGGCGTGAGGCTGTGCGGTTGCGGTCCCGCGAGCGGAGCGAGCGGGAGCACGGCAGTCGCAGCCCGCGCAGCGAACGAAGTGAGCGAGCAGGACCGTCTTCCGGCGGTGCGGGCCGGGACTCAAAGGGGCAGTCGTGAGGCGGGCGCAGGCGACGTAAGCACCGCAGGAACGAGCGGAGCGAGTGACGAGGAGCGCAGCGAGCGTGCGCCCGCCTCACGGCTGGGGCTTTGGAGGTGTTCACCGCCAAGCCCTGATCAACGATTTATAAGCGAGCGGCCGGGAATCCGGAAGCCGTCACCGCCGAGCCGCCACTCGATTATAAAAAGGCGACGACAACGTCATAATCCGAGTTATATAGCCGTTACCCACACCCGGTAGTCGTCGTCGAGCCCGTACACCTCCCGGAACGCGCGCTCGACGAACCCCGCCACGCGGTTGGCGTCCGAGCGCGCGGAGACGACCGCGTTCGTCCCCTCGGCCTCCTCCGGGCTGACGAGCTCGTCGATCCGGAACTCGGGGAACTCCCCCAACAACTCCTTCAGCCGCTCTAACTCGTCGTCGGTGCAGTCCAGCACGAGCTCCGTGCCGGCGAGCTGGATCCACGGCGGCACCTCGCCGCCCTCGGTGACGTCGCTGTCGGGGTCGACGTCGACGGTCATCACGTCGCTCGAGCGGGTGCGGTGGGCGGTCGCCGCGTCCGCGAACAGCTTCAGCCGCTCCGCCTCCGTCGCGGCGTCGAATCGGGTCATGTCACCACGTCCGCGCCGGCGGCTCTTGAAAGGACGCGACTCCCGCTCGTCCCGGTTTAAAAGCCCGCTACCGCTCCGTCTCCGCCAGCACGTCCTCGACGATCTCGAGGGTGCGCTCGGCCTCGCGCACCCGGTCGTGGACGGCGCCGGTCCGCACCAGCTCCAGCTCCGGGTCGTCGAGCGCGTCGCGCACCTCGGCGGCGCGGCGGAGGCGCTCGTACTCGTCGTCGCGCGCGAGGTCGCGCACGTCACGCAGCGTCGCGACCGTCTCGTCGTCGGCGACCCGCGAGACCAGCGGGATCAGCTCGTCGATCTCGTAGGCGAGCTCGTCGCCGCCGGCGGGCGGCCAGTCGAGCGTCAGCGGCTCGCCGTCGAGCCGCTCGATGTACGTGCGGTGGACCGCGACCGCGGTGCGGAGCGCGCCGGGGTCGTCGACGTAATGCTCCAGCTTGGAGTTCGAGTAGTCGGCGTACTCCAGCAGGGTCGGCAGCGGCTCCTCGCCCGCCTCGTACTCCGCGACGTACTCGGCGAGGTCCGTCGGCGGGACCCTGACGTCGACGAACGGCGTCGCGTCCGCGCGGTCGAGGAATGCGAAGACGTCGCGGGCCGACGCCGACTTATAAAAGTCGTCGAACGCCTCGCGGACCGCCTCGTTGTACGACTCGAACGGCTCGCGGAGGCGGGCGACGTCTGCGTCGAGGTCGGCGTCGGCCATCTCCGCGACCTCGCGAAGCTCGTCGAGCCGGGCGGCGAGCTCCTTCCGGGCCTCGCGGGCGTCCCTGCGCGCGGCGCGGTAGTCGTCGAGCGCCTCGTCGCAGTCGGCGAGCAGGTCGACGTACTCCTCCGCGGGCTCGAGGGCCTCGCGGGCCGCCTCGAAGTCGCGCTCGGAGAGCCGCTTCTTGTCGACCGCCTCGTCGGCGGCCGCGAACGCCTCGGCCGCGAGCGCGTCGTCGCCGACGTCGACCACGTCCGCGAACTCGCCCTCGAACTGGACGTAGGCCGCGAAGTCGCCGCTCCCGACCGCGTCCTCCTCGTACTGGTCGAGCACGCGGTGCGCCCGGCGGTAGGTGTCCGCCGCGGCCTCGACGCGCTCCCGGCCGAGGTCGGCGATCCGGTCCTCGAGCCGCCGGAGCTCGTCGTAGCGCTCGCGCAGCGTCGCGGCCGCCTCGCCCGCCTCGGCGACCGGGTCCGAATCGCCCGTCGTACGCTCCCCCGTGGCGCCGCCCATTCAGTACACCTCGTCCGGGTCGAAGACGCGCTCTCCGACGTGCTCGCCGTCGATCGTCCGGTGGAAGCAGGAGCGGTGGCCCGTGTGACACGCCCCCACGTTCTGGTCGACGAGGTACAGCAGGGCGTCGGCGTCGCAGTCGACGCGCACCTCCCGGACCGCCTGCGTGTGGCCGGAGGAGGCGCCCTTGTGCCACAGCTCGTCTCGCGACCGGGAGTAGTAGTGGGCCTCGCCCGTCTCGCGGGTGCGGTCGAGCGCCTCCGGCGAGACGTACGCGAGCATCAGCACCTCGCCCGAGTCGGCGTCCTGGGCGATCGCGGGGACGAGCCCGTCCTCGCCGAAGTCGACGTCGATCGGCTCGGCGGCGTCTCCGCTCGCTCCGGGGTCCACCCCCACGCTCCCATCCGCGTCGGCGTCGCTCATGTCTCGCCCGAAGCGCGGGGCTCGAATAGTCCTTTTGTCTGTTCCCGCCCGAGACGGTGCCGGCGCTACTCCCGCCGCAACACGAGCGCGTCGCCGTCGGCGTACGCGTCGGCGCGCCGGTCGACGACCTCGAAGCCCAGCCCGTCGTACAGCGCGAGCGCCCCCTCGTTGTCGGGGTGCGCCTGCAGCGTCACGGGGCCGTTCGCGTCCGCGATCACGGCCGAGAGGAGGCCGCTGGCGCGCCCCTCGCGCCGGTGGTCCGGGTCGACGACGAGCTCGGCGAGGTGGACGCCGGGGCGGTTCGGGGAGTCGACCGGGAGCAGGTAGCCGACGGTCCGGCCGTCCGCGACGCTCACGAGCGCCGACCCGACCGCGAGCCCGTACTCCAGGAGGTCCGGGTTCGGCTGCCGGAGGAACCCCTGCAGCTCGCGGATCCGGTCGGCGTCGGTCGGGCGGGCGGCCCGGACGCGCGGGTCGGGGG